>WNFY01002334.1_pt1 | contig 25412 bp, 27 predicted proteins | sample 5400091 | NCBI WGS metagenome assembly WNFY01 (sample SAMN13153364, study PRJNA577476) | soil metagenome | isolation source: 60 cm soil or saprolite under grassland replicate 1 | place: USA:California | collected 2016-06-15 | reverse complement strand
TCGGCGTCGGGGACGCAACCCGGCGGGCCGAACAACCTGCCACAGTTCGGCAACCCCGACGACCTCGTGAAGGTGGCCACGGACTGGCCGCAGTTCAACTTCATCATTTATCATTCCTGTATCCGGCCAAGCTTCTGGGTGCTGCAAGCTCTGGAGGACATAGAGAACCAGCCGGGGTCGATGCCGCCCACCCGGCTGATGGACAGCCACGGGCACAGCGTCCCGAACATCCGGTGGTCCCACGCAGTTCGCCCAGATCGCAGGCGGCAGATACCAGGCCGGGGCAGAACCATCATCCACCTCTCCCTCGAGCGACCACCGACTCCGAAACGTCTACGCGGAGCTCGGCACGACGATGGCCTCGATGATCGTGACCTTCCCCACGGTGTGGTCGCATCTGATCGGCCAGCTCCTGTACTACATGGGCCCCGACAACATCGTGTTCGGCTCGGATTCGCTCTGGTACGGCGGCCCGCAATGGCAAATCGAAGCCCTCTGGCGCTTCCAGATCCCAGAGCAGATCCGGGAAGAGTGGAATTACCCGCCGCTGACCCCTGCCGCCAAGCGGAAGATCCTCGGCCTCAACAGCGCGCGGCTGTATGGACTGCACGGCTCTACGGCGCAACCCATCGGCAAGCCAGGCAGCGCCTACAGGCAGGGCAAGTTGCCGGATTACGCGTCGTACGTGCAGCCCGGCAGCGCCATCGACACCGTGTTGCAGGGTCCCGGCTATCCCACACCGATTACCCCGGTCGACCTGATTCCCAACGACAACTTCACCGCGATCAAGAAGCAATACGCCGAGGCGGGCCTCGGACGGAGCAACACCCGGTTCGGCTGGAGGCGGATGACATAGTGCCTCTTCAGGCAACGCTTGCCTCGTTACGGCTGGCCCGTCATGAGCAAGAACCGGGTGCCGGGGGCGGCGTCGGTGACCGCGAACTCCTCGCCTGGACCCAGCAAGACCAGTTGCGCGGGCCTGGCCGTGCTCCGGTTGGCCCCGAAGGCGGCCTCGCCCTCCAGCACGTACGCAAAGCCCTGGAACCCGGCCGGCACCGTCGGGCCAGCGGTTCGCGACCCGCATCCCGACGTGGGTCGCCAACCGGGTCTTGCCCGCACCGCCGACCCCGATCAGGGTCACCAGTCGGCGTTGGGAGATAAGCCGCTCGATGGCGCGCAGCTCTCCCTCGCGCCCGATGAACGTCGTCAGCTGCCCGCCGATGTTGTGCCGTGGTGCGCCGTCGCCAGTCATGCGCCCATCGTGCCGAGGCAGCGTCGGCGGGGCGAGATCCGTCATCGGAGCACGCGGAACCGCAGATGGGTGGTGCTCGGACCTTCGATCAGCCTGGTCCGCTCGAGCCTGATCCGGTCGCGGCCCACGTCGGCGAACAACCGGGTGCCACCGCCGAGCAGCGCCGGCTCGATGTGGAGGTTGAGCTCGTCCACCAAGCCGAGCCGCAGCGCCTGGTCCACGGTGCTGGCGCCACCCACGATGTACACGTTCTTGTCGCCCGCGGCGGCCTTCGCCTGCGCGATCGCGCTCTCGACATCGGTGACGAACGTGAAGGTGGTCGCGCCCGCGACCCGGACCTCGCGTGGCCGGTGCGTCGGCACGAAGACCGGCATCTTGAACGGTGGCTCCTCGCCCCAGCCGTGCACGTGGTCGTACACCCCGCGGCCGGCGACGACCGCGCCCGCGGCGGCGAACAACTCGTCGATCATCCAGCGTTCGCCACCTGGGCGAAGCACGTCACCGCCCGTACCGAGCGGTTGCTCCTCACCGGCGTCCGGCCCCGTGATGAACCCGTCAAGCGACATCGACAGGCTGATCTCCACGACGCCCATCTGGGCCTCCTGTAACCATGGTCTCGGGCATCAGCACACGCTAGGCCCGCCACCGCGTGCCCGGCATCACCGGCGCGTGGCGTGGCACGCTCACATCGCGTCTCCCGGGCCATCGGCCTGGTCGGCGAGGTGGCGCAGGAGCGCAGCCAGACCTGCGAGCTGGTAGCGCCAGAAGTTCGTGATCGTCGATTGGATCGATTCCTCGGTCGTATTGCGCTCCAGAATGCGAGCGATGGTCTGAGCCGTGTTGACGAAGATCGAGTCGAGCAGCCCCCGGTCGGCGTCACTCACGGCACCGGGCGGGAGCGCGTCGACCAGCGTCTCGACCGACAGGTCGGCGAGCCGACGAGCGACGCCCTCGTACCGGGTTCCCTCCGAGCGCGCGAGGACGACCACGGCCCTCAGACGATTCGCCAGCCAGAACTCCATTATCTCGTCGGCGAGGCGCCACGCCGATGCAGGGACCAGTTGGAAGGTGACTGCGATACAGCAACGATCCGGCCTGTTCTGGGACGCCATCCACGGCCGCGCCCCGATGCCGCCGGCAGCATCGACGCTCGGGTTCCACCTCATCTCGGCCGAGCCCGACCACGGACTGATCACCGTCGGTTTCGTCGCCACCAGATCGTTCACGAACCCGTTCGGCGAGGTCCTCGGAGGCTTCCTCGCCGCGATGCTGGTAACCGCCACAATTGACTTCTGGCACCCCACGGGCATGCCTGGCGCAACCTTATGGCGTCGTAGCGTCGGAGACCGACGAGAGCGCCGACCTCGGGGAGGTTCGATGACTGTGCGGCCAGTGGTGACGCTGCGCCAGGCAACAGCGACTGACGCGCCGAAGATCGCCGATATCTGGCACCTCGGTTGGCGCGACGGCCACCTTGGGTTCGTGCCCCAGGAACTCGTCGCCGCGCGCCACAAGGACTCCTTCCGGACCAGGGCCGCACGGCGAGTGAGCGACACGACCGTCGCGGTGATCGGCGGGGAAGTCGCCGGGTTCGTGATGGTCGTCGGCGATGAGGTCGAACAGGTCTACGTTGCAGCATCGCATCGCGGCACGGGCGTGGCCGACACGCTCATGACGGAGGCAGAACGACAGATCACACGCGCCGGCCACTCGACAGCATCCGGACCGGTGATCGTCAGGATCACGCCGGAACGACCAGACCACGCCGACACCTCCGCCGACGAGAGCGAGCAGACGACGGCGCGTCGTAACTCGTCATCCGGCGGTATCTGCTGGTCACGGCCACGATCGACTTCTGGCAACCCACGGCCTGTTCCACATCCACTCCAGGCCGATACTCACCGCGACGATTCAGACAACCCCGCACTATGCCGAGGGCCTGGATCGCCGGTGGGTTGTGGCGCTGCCCGTGCGTGGTGGTCCAGGAGGCGCGCCAGGAGCCGGACCAGCTGGTCGCGTTCGGGCTGGGTCAGTGGCGCGAGCAGGTCGTCCTGGATGGTGGCGATGAGTTTGTCGAGCTGTCGCAGGTGGCGGCGGCCGTCCGGGGTGATGGTGATGACGTTGCGGCGGCGGTCGGCGGGATCGGGGGCGCGTTCGATGAGGCCGCGGCCGGCGAGCTCGTTGATGACGGCGACCAGATCGCTGCGGTAGATGCCGGTGCGGCGGCTCAGTGCCGCCTGGCTCGCCGGGCCGAACTCCTGCAGCGCCGCGAGCACGGCGTAGTGCCATTTGCGGTCGTCCGCGCGGGCCAGCCCTTCGTTCACCAAGCGGTCGGCGTGCATCGCGGTTTGCGTCAGCAGGCGGCTCGGCAGGCGCCGCAGGCGGGCGGGTGTGGCCCGGTCATCCCTGGTGCCGGTGATGTCGGCGGTGCCGGTGTCGGCCCTGGTGCTCATGCCGGTGATCCTCCCCGGTTGCGTTGGTTCCACTGCCGGTGATCCTACCCCGGTTGCGTTCGTCTCACTAACGATCTACACTCGTTAGTGAGACGAACATTAGTGGGACTAGCAGATTGTGCGGGGTGACCGTCATGCCAGGCCCTGCACTTCTCGGTGCAGGGCCTGCAGTGGGTGCCCAGCGCCTACCTGCTGACCTACGGCGGGTTCATGCTGCTCGGCGGCCACGCCGCCGACCTGCTCGGCCGCCGCCGCATCCTCGTCGCCGGCACCTTGGTCATCGGCGTGTCGTCGCTGGTCGGTGGGTTCGCCGGGAGCGCGGGGGTCCTGGTCGGCGCGCGCCTTGTGCAGGGCCTCGGCGCGGCGATGATGCTCCCGGCCGCGCTGTCGATCCTGACGACGACGTTCAAGGAAGGCAAGGATCGGCACACCGCGGTCGGAGCCTGGGGCGCGATTGGCGGACTCTCCGCAGCGGCCGGCGTGCTCCTGGGCGGCTTACTGACAGCCGGCCCCGGCTGGCGCTGGGTGATGTTCGTCAACCCGCTGGCCTGCGTGCTCGTGCTGGGCGGGATCTTCCGGCTGATCAGCGGCGAGCGGCGCCGCGCGCGGCTGCACAACTTCGACCTGCGCGGCGCCGTGCTGGCCACCGGCGGGATGCTGCTGCTGGTCTACGCGCTGGTGACCGCGCCGACCGTCGGCTGGGGCAACGCCGGCACGATCGGCGAGCTCGCCGGAGCGCTCGCGCTGCTGGCGGCGTTCGTGGTCAACGAGCTGCGCCACCGCAACCCGCTCGCGCCGCTGTCGATCTTCCGCATCAACGGGCTGGGATTCTCCGACCTCACCCAGCTGACGACGTTCGCGGGCTTTCTGGCGATCTTCTTCTTCCTCACCCTCTACATGCAGAACGTGCTGGGCTACTCACCGATCCAGACCGGCGTCGCCTACCTGCCGCTGACCTTCGCGACCGTGATCGCCGCCGGCATTTCCTCCCAACTGCTGTCCCGCATCGGAACGCGAGCGGTGATCGTCGCCGGCTCGCTGCTCGCCGCCGGCGGCGTCTACTGGCTCTCGCGGATCCCCGTCGACGGGTCCTACCTCTCCGACCTGCTCCCCGGGATGATCCTCGTGGCGATCGGCACCGGCCCCGTGTTCGTCGGCGTCACCACCGCCGCCAACGCCGGCGTGCCGCCCGACAAGGCCGGACTCGCCGCCTCGCTGCTCAACGCCTCCCAGCAACTCGGCGGCGCGCTCGGGCTGGCGATCTTCTCCGCGCTGGCCACCGGCCGCACCCACCACCTGCTGGCAATCCACACGGCCCCGCCGCAAGCGCTCGTCGCAGGCTTCCAGCGGGCGCTGCTGGCCGGCAGCATCTTCCTCCTCGCGGCCGCCCTCATCGCGCTGCGCGCCACCAACACGCGCGGCCAGACAGACCAGGCAGCGACGGAGACATCCGCGGATACACCCAAGCGCCCCGCAGCCGTGCGCTGATGACTGAAGCCGCAGCGGACGTGCCTCAGTAGCTCGAGACCCTTACACCCAACCAGCTCGGGCGGCCTCTCCCGCTCTCGTTCGTGAAGGAGTTTCTCGATGCAGTCCACCATCTCGATCCCGCAGCTCCGCGCTGCCCTCAACGGTCGGGTGATCACGCCCGACGACGCCAGGTACGACGAGGCCCGCGCCGTCTTCTACGGCGGGATCGACCACCACCCGGCGGTCATCGTCCGGGTCGCCGACGCGGCCGACGTTTCGCGCGTCGTGGAGCTCGCGCGCGAGACGAGGCTGGAGCTCGCCATCCGCGGCGGCGGCCACAGCAACGCCGGTCACAGCGTCAGCGACGGCGGCATCGTGCTCGACCTCGGCGATCTGCGAACCCTGAACATCGACGTCGCGGGACGCACCGCCTGGGCCGAGACGGGCCTGACAGCCGGCGAATACACCACCGCCGCCGGCGCGCATGGCCTGGCGACCGGGTTCGCTTGGGGAAGATTTGCGGTGCTTCGGAAGGCGCAGTCGAACTGCTCTCAGTGGGTCGGTCACTCGTTCCGGGCTACCTCGGGTCCGGCGATCCGTTCGATCAGTGGAAGGGTGGAGGCGATGACGGCGAGGGAGACCACGATCCCACCGAGGACGAGGAGGTAGTAGTCGACGCCGGGTGGTCGTAGGGAATAGCCGAGCTGCGAGCTCAGGAACAGCTCTGCGGCCAGGAAGCCGAGGCCTGCCGAGAACACGGAGATGACCAGCAGCGGGACGGCTGCTTCCAGGACCACCATCCGCCGCAGCACGCGCAGGGGGGCACCAGCGAGGCGCAGCAGGCTGAGGGGCCGCTTCCGGTCGCTGATTCCCGCGGTGACGCTGACGGCCAGGCTGCAGCCGGCGATGACCAGGCTGGCGACGATGACCGCGTTCGCGATCTGCTGCACCTCGGTGATGGTCCGCCGGGACGAGGTGTCGATCTCGCCGAACGTGACGGGAGTCTGTTGCTGGTTGGGGAAGGCGACCTCCAGGTCGGTGCGCGCTCGCTCCAGGGCAGTGGTCGAGCCGTTGGTCTGCACGACGATCGCTCGTGGAGAGAGGTCTCGCAGCTGGTGAGGGGTGATGTCAACGGCGGGCCAGACGTGTCCGCTCAGGGTGGAGTGCTGCCCGGATGGGAAGGGGTTGAGCCCCGAGAGCCGGCCGACGTCGGCCCCGGGGGCACAGGTCCCGATCGCCGGGGTGCGGGCGAGCTGGCTGCACAGAAGCAGGCCAGCCGAGCTGCCCTGACCAGCACCGGGTTCGGAGTAGGCGACCGTCGCACCCCGAACGCCCGGGATGGACGTCAGCTCGCCGAGCAGGGCGGGCGGGACCGCTGTCTTGGTCGTGGTGGTTGCTGTGGCCGGCGGGCGGTGCCCGTTGACGCCGATGCTGACGACGTGGCCGAGCTCCTCGAGCAGAGTCTCGCTTGCCACCGTCCCGCCGTTCGCGGTGCCGCCGTAGGCGAGGATCGTGGTGAGCACCCCGACAGAGGCGCTGGCGGCGAAGAGGGCGATGATGAGCCCACTGATCGTCCGAAACGCGCCGCTCGGGTTGTCGGCCAGGCGGCGCCCGGCGAGCAGGGCGGCCGGACGCTGTGCGCGCCGAGCCACGGACCGAGCGCCGACCATGGTGAGCCAGGGGCCGGCGACCACCAGCCCGGCGATGATCAAGAAGCCTCCCGAGAGGTAGGCCCGGATCTGCCCACCGGTGCTCTTCGGGTGGCCGACCACGACGAAGTAGACGAGCTCGGCGATCCCCGCGACCAGGGGCGCCAGACGGTACGCCCGGGGAGCAGGTGGGGTGACGCGCCGGGTGACCCCCAGCGGCGAGATCTGCGCTCGTCGCATGGCGAAGCGCGCCGAGACGGCGGCGGCGGCCGGGATGCCGATCGCGACCACCACGACGTCGATCAGCCCGAGCGACAGGTCGCCTGGCGCGAACCGTTGACCGGTGAAGGCCACGTCGGTCAGCGCCGGGCGGATTCCGTAGAACAGGCAGAAGCCGATCGCCACACCCCAGAGCGCGGCGATGGAGGCCTCGACCGTCGAGATCACGCCGATCTGTCGGGGGGTGGCGCCGGCCAGGCGCATGGCGGCGAAGCGCTGCTCACGTCGGGCGGCCGCCAGGCGGGCGGCGGTGCCGATGAAGACCAGCACCGGCAGCAGCAAGGCGAGCGCGCCGACCGCGAGGATCGTCTCGAGCTGCTTGGTGTGAAAGCCGCCAGCGATCCCCCCGATGCTCGCATTGGTGTTGATGCTGGTGATCTGCGCGGCGCCCGGCACCTTGGAGAGTTGCTGTGCGCTGCAGCCGACGACGATGACGAGCGAGCTCGGCGAGGGCAGAGCAGAGGGCCCGATAGTGCCGATCTGGTGACCCGGGAAGCGGGCGGCGAGCTCGTTGGCCGGCGTGGAGCGCAGGAGTCGGCTGAGCGCCGGTGAGGCGTAGAACTGCCCGGGCCCGGGGAGGCGAGGGATGCCAGGCGGGACGGGCGAACCGGGTCCGGTGGCTGCGACATCGACTTGGTAGATTGTCTGACTTCCGAAGTAGTCGGTGCGCAACAGCCACCACAGCGGCTTCGCCGACGAGGTGCTGTGACTCCCACGAGGACTCCCAGGAGCATTCACTATCCCGAGGAGGGGGCCCGAGTTGAGCCAGGCGGTGCGAGCGTTCTGGGCGTTGATGGCATTCATGCCGGCCAGGACCACCAACAGCATCCCGACCCCAAGCGCCACGGCAGCAGTCGTGACGGCCAGCCGGACGGCTGCCTCCCTCCCTCCATTGAGCGTCAGGCGCAGACCGAGACGGATCACGACACCACGCGATCAGCCGATAGCGAGGTCATCTTGCCGTCACGTACGACGATCTCCCGATCGGCATACGCGGCCACCCTCGGCTCATGGGTCACCAGGACGACGGTGGTGCCCTGCCGGCGGGCGACGGCGACCAACAGGTTCATGACGTGCTCGCCGGTCAGCGAATCGAGCGCACCCGTCGGCTCGTCTGCGAAGAGGACCTGAGGGTGAGCGACCAGGCCGCGGGCCAGAGCGACGCGCTGAGCCTGCCCGCCGGACAGCTCCCCGGAGCGACGCCCCCCGAGCCCTTCGAGGTCGAGCTCGTCGAACCACCCTCGGGCCTCGTCCAACGCCTTCGCCCGACGGGCGCCGCCGAGCAGCAGCGGCAGGGCGACGTTCTCCTCCGCGGTCAGCTCGGGGACCAGCTGACCGAACTGGAACACGAACCCGAAATGCTCTCGGCGCAGGGTGCTTCGCTCCTCCTCGCCGAGGGTGTCGACACGCTGACCAGCGAAGACGATCTCGCCGCTGTCCGGCACCAAGATGCCCGCCAGACAGTGCAACAGCGTGGACTTGCCCGAACCGCTCGGGCCCATGATCGCAAGGATCTCGCCGCGTGCCACCACCAGACTGGCGCCGCGCAGCGCTGGAGTGGCGCCGAAGGACAGCCGGACGTCACGTGCCTCGACCAGGGGCTCACGCCGCTCGACCGTCGCCGGAAGGTGCGCGGCGCTCACGACCGCACCGCCTCGCTCAGAGCACCGAGGCGGGCGGAGGTCAGCTCGATCCACCGCAGATCGGCTTCGAGGTGGAACAGGCCGTGATCGGCGAGCAGGGCATCGACCAAGCTGCCCGACCGCTTCAGCTCGGTCAGCTCACGCATGCGCTGGAGGTGCGCCCTCTGCTGCGTCTCGAGGTAACGCTCGGCGGAGCGACCCAGCATCAGCGCGAGCACGACCTTCACGAAGAGCACCGTCCGTAGGTGAGGTTCGGGATCGACCGGCTCGTCGAGCCATTCCTCGACCTCGCTCCTCCCGACCTCGGTGATGGCGTAGCGCTTGCGTTCAGGTCCGGCGCCGGGCTCCACCTCGCCGGGCGTCACCTTGCCGTCTCTGGCCAATCTGGCCAGCGTGGCGTACACCTGCCCGAACGGGAGCGGCTTGCCGCGACCGAAGTAGGCGTCGTAGTCGCGCTTCAGGTCGTAGCCGTGGCTCGGCTCTCGCTCGAGCAACCCAAGCAGGGCCAATGGAACACTCATACCCGCGAGCATACACGCAGCGTATACTCATGGCTAGTACCAGCGGCAGCCGGGGGCGCTGTTGCGTCTGCTCTGCAGCTCGACGAGGATCTTCTCGCGTGGCCGTCGGCCTTGACGCTGTACAGCGTGTGTTGCTCAAAGGCGGCACGAGTAGGGCCACCAGGGGCTTGTGGGGCCTCGGAACCTCACGGCGAGTGCGCCGCTCGGGCTCCACTCCTGCCCAAGGCTTGAACAGCGGCAACGTGACCTCCAACAGGGCCACGTGCCGCCGCGCCCACAGGTGCGGGCGGTGATGCCCGCGGTCGTTGATGCAGATTCGCCGACGCCAGCGGCGGACCCGGCCACCGGTCGAGACGTGGCGGCACCCGGGCGTGTGGCGGTACAACATCGTCTCCGCCGCCAAGCCGGCCACGGACCGGGACAACGCTCAGCAGCCTGGCCCCGGTTGCGGCACCACCGGTGGCGCTGGCGCCGCGCCCGGCGCTCAGGACGAGTCTGCGGGAGGTCGACGTGGAGACTTGGGATGCGATCAGGTCCCGGCGCAACGTGCGGTCCTACGGCGAGCGGGCGATCGCGCCCGAGGACCTGGACCGAATCCTCGAGGCCGCGCGGCGCACACCCTCCGCCGGCAACCAGCAGGCGTGGGACTTCGTCGTCTGCACCGACCGGGAGCAGCTCGCGCAGCTTGCCAGGGTGGGGCCCGCCGCCCGCCACGTCGCCGGCTCGGCAGCCACGATCGCGCTCGTGGCCCCAAGCTCCGACGACCCCCAAATGCGCGACCTGATCCAGTTCGACCTGGGCCAGGCGACGATGAGCGTCATGCTGGCCGCCGCCGACCTCGGCATCGGCAGCGCTCATGCCGGCGTCCACGACCAGGAGCTCGCGCGGCGCCTCCTGGGCTTTCCCGAGGACCGGTTCTGCGCCTTGCTGATCACCCTCGGCGTCCCCGCCGACCGTCCGCTCACGCCGATCGAGCGGCCCGACCGGCGCCCGTTCAAGGACGTCGTGCACCGCGGCCACTGGTAGCGGCCGCACACGCTCGGCGCCGACGGCCGGACCACCGCTTTGTGCAACAGTCGACTCAGGCTGGTACCAGGCCGTTGCACAAAGGACGCGCCTCCATGTCATTGACCGTCCCGGGCGCTCAGGAGCCTCGGGCGACGGCTCGGCTGGCTGGCCGATAGCAGCGGTCGTCGTCCTCGGGAGCTCGCCTGGTGGTCGCTCAGGCGGTGGCCGGCCTGGCTGATTGCTGGATGGCGGTGTGCCGCCATAGCCTGAGCAGGTTGTGCGTGCCACACAGCAGCTTCCACTCCGCTTGGCAGGCGGCCGTGCCGCGACGCAGGAACCGCCGGGCGCCCTGCTGCTCCTTGAGCTGGCCGAACACCGGCTCGATGGTCTGCTTGCGCTTGGCGTAACACGCCTTGCCATCCTCGCGGCTGAGCTTGGCGGTCATCGCCGCGCGCAGAACTGACCCTCCGAGGAATCGGGGGAACCCCAGGCACGTTCACATTACGGGCTACGTGTAGGGCGCGTCGGGCTTTGGCGGTGCCCGGGGTGCTGACCTGCGCAGGGGCGATCCGCCGAAGACCCTATGGGCGTAATCAGCTTGGAACGGCCACGATCGAAGGAGGGCGCGGCATGAAGCGACTACCCCTGTTGCTGCTCCTGGGCGGAATCCTCGCGTTGGGCCTGGTCGGTCAGGCAACTGCGGGCTCCGATGACAGCCAGGTGCTCGAGTTCAAGACCATGGCTCCCGTCGTCTCGCCGTTCACCGGGGCAGCCAACCCGGTCCGCGGCATCAACGGCGGCGGTGTCCCCTGGCAGCTCGCCTCCGCCAAAGGTGAGCTGAAGGCCGACGGCCGGCTCGAGATCAAGGTCGAGGGGCTGGTGATCGTCGCGACCGGCGTGAATCCCGTCGCCGCCTTCCGCGGGGTCGTCAACTGTCTGACGCCAGCCTCGCCGACCACGGGCGTCAACCTGGTGACGGATCCTGCTCCCGCGACGACCGCGGGCGACGCAACGATCGAGGCGAACCTCGCGCTGCCGACGCCGTGCATCGCACCGATCGTCTTCGTGACGAACGGGACGGGGCCCGCACCCGGCGCCTGGTTCGCGACCACCGGGACCGGCTAGGTCTGCCACAGGAAGACGCGCGGGGAGGACGGCGCCGTCGCGACGCGTGATCCTCCCGGGACAGGGCTGCGGCGTGGACTGCGGGTTCGCCGCCGCTCTTCTCGGGAGGGTTCGCCGCGTGCAGGGCTACAACGCCCAGGCGGTCACCACCATGCACCAGCTCGTGGTGGCGGCCGAGCTCACCTGCGAGGCCAAAGACGTCCACCAGCTCGAGCCCATGCTGGAAGCTACGGCTGCCACGCTGGCCGCCGCTGGGATCGACGACCGACCTGAGACGGCGCTGGCGGACTCCGGGTACTGGTCGATCGACAATCTCACCACCATCCCCAACGCGCCCGAGCTGCTGATCCCGCCGGCCAGGCACGGCCGGCAGGGCAAGCCGCGCAAGGACGGCAAGCCCTCGGCATTCAGGAGCGACGGCCTGCGCGCCGCGATGACCGCCAAGCTCAAGAGCGAGGACGGCGAGGCCCGCTACGCCAAACGCCGGGAGACCGTCGAGCCGGCGTTCGGGCAGCTCAAAGAGCACCAAGGCGCGCGCAGATTCCTGCGGCTCGGCCCGTGCGCCTGCAACGCCGAGTGGAAGCTGCTGTGCGGCGCCCACAACCTGCTCAAGCTGTGGCGGCACACGGTCATGCGACCGGCGGCCACGCCGACGTTCACCTGAGCTGCGACCAGAAGGGCACGCGGTCGCTGCGACGCATTCCGTCCACCCGACGGGCGTGGCCACCGCGACGCTCCCAGGCGCTGACGACCTGCCCAGCTGCTGCCTTTCCGCAACACCCTGGTACGAGTCAAGAACCGCCGTGATTGGCTTGGCGTCGGTTCCGGCACTGCGGCATGGTCGCTCTGGTGCCGCACCGTGCGGCACGATCCTTGAGCACCGTCAGCCCCCTGGTCCAGCCGATCCGCTCGGCGATCACGGTGGCCGGCATCGTCGGCCACCCGGAAGCAGCTCCCGGATCCGCGGCTCGACCGCATCCACGATCGACCCGGTCGTCGGCCGCTCGTACTTCGGTGGCCCATCGGCGGCCAACGCCCCACTTCCTCCCCAGCTCGACTCGAGCCAGGGTCCAGGAAGGGGTCAACTTTCAGCCGCCGGTAGGGAGTCAGTATTCACGCGTCGCCGACACGTTGCCAATGCGCGCGGGTTCTCCCCACAACCGGTGCGATCACCCCCACAAAGCACACGAAGCGGACCAGATCCCAGAACCGTCTCGCCGCGCGTGACCGGAGCCTGTCAACCTCCATTGGACACGTCAGCCAGGAAATCGCTGAGGTGCCTGCGTTGGGTCGACAGGCTTGTTGATCCAGGCTCGTGCTCCAGCCGCCGCGGCCCGCGGCGAGGGTGCTGGCGGCGCAGCTCGCCGTGCCGGCCGGCCTGGCATCCCGAACGGCGCGTTGCCCGTGGCCGCCGATCAGGGAGGCTAGCGTCCTGCGGCGCGGGCGGCGAAGGCCCCGATGACCCGTGGCCAACCACCGGCCCATCTCCGTGCGATCGTCTGGCCTTCGGCAACGAGCCGATCGAATCCCCTGTGCTCCAGCTGGACGCTGGTGCCCAGGTCCTCGGCGACGAAGCGAACCTCGACCTCGGTCTCCGCCTGCCAGTGGGGGCTCCTCCAGGTGAACAGGATGCGGTCGGGGGGCGAGCAGACCCTGACGGTGCCGACCTGGAGCTCGTCGCCGTCCACGAACCGCTCGTAGAAGCGACCCCCCTCGACTGGTTCCAGGAAGATCTCCCGCGCCCGGTCACCGCCGTAGGAGTAGCCCTCCTGGAGCGGCCAGCACTGGTTGATCCCGTCGGTGAACAGCCGGAACGCCGCTTCGGGTGGCAGCGGGACGCGCACCGACGCCCGAACCACCACCTCGCCCCGCTTGGTCGCTTGCGGGTCTCCGGGCATTCGCCGTCACGCTCCCGTCTTCGTCTGCGCTGCCGGGGCGGTCTCGGCCGCTCGCCGCGCGGCCCGCTGGTAGCGGGTGAGCGCCGCCGACCAGAACGATCGCGCGTAGTCCTGGAGTCCCTCCAGGCCCTCGGGGTTGATCTGGTAGAGGCGACGGGTCCCAGCGGCGTGGTCGATCACCAGCCCGGCGTCCTTGAGCACCTTGAGGTGCTGGGAGACGGCGGGTCGCCCGACAGGGAGCCCGCGGGCGATCTCGACCACCGGCTGGGGTCCTGCGCGCAGGCGCTCGAGGATCGCCCGACGGGTGCGATCCCCAAGGGCCTCCAGTATCGCCTCGTGCGACTCCACCATTGGTGCGCCTTGACTAACCGTGCGTGATGGCTTACCGTTAGCCGCTATCGACGGTAGCAGAACTCGGGCGGGCTGTGAAGCGAGGAGGAAGGCAGGGACCCACAAGAGCAGGCAGCCGGCCAGCTGGCAGCGGAAAGGCCGGCGATAGGGAGGCCGATGGACTCGGCCGAGCAGCTGGGGACCGTTTCAGGCCAACTACGGCCTGGTCGACACGGGCACACAAGGCGCCATCGGCGGGGGCATCGGCCAGGCCCAGGGCCCCGGCTACCCCCACCAGCGCGCATCTCCCCCGGCCCAGCGCCGGGACGAAGGACATCTCGTCCAACAGCGAGGAGGGTGGAGCATGACGATGCTCCTGATCGAGTACCGGGTCGCGGACTTCGCCGGCTGGAAGGCTGTGTTCGATCAAGACCCGATGGGACGCAAGCCGCACGGGGTCACCCGCCACTGGCTGTACCGGAACGCCGACGATCCCAACCACCTCATGCTGAGCCTGGAATTCCCTTCCGCCAAGGAGGCGAAGAGCTTCCTTGACGTGCTCCAGCCGGTGTGGGACGTGTCAGGCGCCGGGCAGGCCTGGATCCTGCAAGAGGCTGAGGCAGCGACGTACTGACGCGCGGTCCGGCAGGCGACGCCACTCACCCACCTTCAATCGGAGGACAACGACGACGCAAGGGCCGGAGTGACCGTTACCGGCAACCTCAGGACTGGGACGTCACCGCCCGCTTGGGCGAACTGGTGCGGCGGGTGCTTCAGCGACTGGACCCTGAGGAACTGGATCGGTTGGTGAGCGACTGGCTCGCCCGAGGGTGTGACCTTCCCCTATGCGCGGCTGCGCTGGGTCTGCTTGGTGCCGCCGGCTGATCTGACCGACGCGTGGAGACAGATGTGCGCCGGGTGGTACCTGCCGAACCCGATGCTTCTACCTGACATCAGGCCGGGGCGCCGGGGTGTCCTCCGCGTCTCCTTCGGCAGCGTGGAGGTTGTCGAGCATGCGTTGCAGCATCGTGGTGAGCTGGCCGACCTCGTCGGTCGAGAAGCCGGCCAGGAGCTGGCCGGTGACGCGCCCGAAGATGGGGGGCAGGCGTGGCAGGAGTGCCCGCCCTTGCTCGGTGAGCTCGATGATGATGGATCGGCGGTCGTCTGGGTGCTTGCGGCGCTGCAGGAGCCCCTTGCCTTCAAGGCGGTCAAGAAGCCTGGTCATGCCCGCGGTGTCGGTCCCGAGCAGCGTCATCAACTTACTCGGGCTGCCCTGTTGCCGTCCCGCCTGCAGCAGCAGCGCCGCCTGCTGGGCGGTGATGTCGAACGCGGCGAACTGACGCTCCAGCGCTGTGCCCAGCTCACGCCCGACCTGGTGGAGGAGCGAGCCGCCACCGAGGACCAGGCCGATGGGGACGCCCTCGCCCGGCTTCGGGTGTGGGGGCTGTCGGTCTGGGACTGGACGAGACGTCATGCGTTCATGGTAGATGCACCAGAACTTGCTGTCATGACAGCTACCTGCTAGCTTGCGACCTATGGTCGAAGATGACAGCACTCACCACAGAAGCAGCCAACCCAGTACGGGGGCGACACCAGCCCCGCTCCATGTCCTCATCGTCGGCGGCGGCGTCGGCGGCCTGTGCCTGGCGCAGGGACTCAAGAAGTCCGGGATCAGCGTCGCGGTCTACGAACGTGACGAGTCCGCGCAGTTCAGAAGCCAAGGCTACCGGATCGGCCTGAAGGAAGCCGGTGCTCAGGCTCTGCGCGACTGCCTGCCGGAGGACCTGTTCAACCTCTGTATGGCGACCTCCATCAAGCAGGCCACCCGGATGGTCTTCCTCGACCACCAGCTCAACCAGAAGTTCTCCAAGCCGATCCCCCAGATCGAGCCCGGCGTATCGGGCTTCGGGGTCAATCGACTCACCCTACGCGAGATTCTGCTTGCCGACCTGGACGACATGGTTCATTTCGGCAAGACCTTCGAACGGTTCGCTCAGGGCGAGGACGGCCAGGTCCGCGCGTACTTCGCCGATGGCACCGCAGCCACCGGAGATCTGCTGGTCGGGGCCGACGGAACCGATTCGGCGGTCCGCGACCTCCTGGTGCCCGATGCCGTCATTGACGAGCTGCACTACGCCATCTACGGCAAGACCCCCATCACAGCCGACACGCTGGCGTGGGTCCCTGACGTCTTGATCGACAGTTTCAACCGCGTCATCGGACCTGAGGGAGCCGCCATGGCGGTGGCGACCTGCCGGACTCGGGAACCGGTGGCAGACGCCACTGCGAAGTTTGCTCCGAGGCTGCACCTTACGGACATGCCGGGCTATCTCTCGTGGACCATGACGCTCGCCGATGAACAGTTTCGAAATGCGGACGGGCCCACACTGCACCGCGTGGCCAGCGACACGGTGAAGCAGTGGCACCCCTCCGTGCGGCGGATCATCGACGAGGCCGATATCCCTGCCACGTTTGCGATCACCATCACCTCAGCGCGGCTGGTGAAGCAGTGGCGCGCGACAAACGCCACACTACTGGGCGACGCGATCCACACTATGTCCCCCGGCCGCGGCGAGGGCGCCAACGTGGCTCTTCGAGACGCCCAACAGCTGCGCCACGCCCTGGTCGACGTCGCGGCGAAGCGGGTTCCGTTCGTGCAGGCGAAAGCGCAGTACGAAGCGGAGATGCTGCGCTATGGATTCGAAGCCGTCGCCGACTCGCTGAACAAGCCCTTCGCGCCGTGGCGGCCTGGGCAAGGGCAGGCGTCAACCAGCCACACTGACCAGGGATGAACGCCGCCTTACTACGGCCTACCCCGCCACAGTCAGTGGGTACGCGCAACACCATGCCCGACCGGACACGACCGCATCATCACGCAGCTACGACTACGCCGTAGCCCGGTGACGACGATGGGAAAGTAGGCCACGCTCGTCGCCCGCAGACCGCGATCCACCCGAAGGCCGATCAGCCGCAAGGCGGAGCCACTCTCGATACGAGATGCGGACCTGAATATGGGTTCAGCAAACGCGAGCCGCACGGCTGCACGGCCGGCCTCTGCCTCGGCCTGTAGGCAGGCGCGGGCACGGAGCGCCTCGGCACGGGCGGCGAGAGCCTCCGCCGGAGGGGTTCCCCAGCGCTCGGCGCCTGTCCGAGCTGAAGCTATCTGCAGGCCCGCTCTTTCGAGCAACGATGGTCGATCAAGCGGATGCGGGCCGAGCTTGGAGTTGGCCGCAACTGGCTGGTCGACCAGATGGCGCGCCTGGGGCTGCGATGATGATTCCAGGCGTTCCCCGATGAGGCCACCGCCCGCATACATCCGGGTATCAGAGCTGGATCAGGTCGGACCCCTGGCTGGCGTGACCGGCGGGAACGTCAGCGTCAGCCCCACGATCATGGATGCCGCGGCGGCAAGGCCAGGCGCGAGGTGCCACAGGTCGGTGTATCCGACGAACCAGTGGACGCCGATCGCAGCTGCCAGGCCGACGCCGCCGGAGACGAGCATCGCCTCCCACAGGGCCCTGGTCGGCGATGAGCACCACAGGCAGAAGAACGCGGTCAGTCCCAGGGTGAAACCCACCATCCGCTTGTGTCTCGGCAACGTTTCCTGCCTCGTGCTGGTATCTGCGCATGATCTCATCCTCGATCTCGGTCGCCCACGAGGCTACGTTGTTGGCGCGATCGGCTTCCCCCAGTCACAGGCTGAACTTCTGACACCCCGCTGAGGTGCGCGTCTCTGAAGGACATAGATCTTTGGGTGGGCCGCTGTCTGGCTGCGTGGCCAATGCTTGCCGGGAGCCTGCTCGCCAGCGCGGCGCCCAGGCACCGGAAGATCCACTCTTTTAGCGAGCGGACGGGACTCCATGAAGAGGACCGGGCCGCTCGGGTAGCGGACCTGCACGGGTCGATCCGGTCCGTGTTCTGGCCCTCACGATCCTGCCCGCCGCTGACGGGATTGATCAGGGATCGGGGAGGTCGAGGTACGGACAGAGTGGCTTTTGTGCAGCGATGACCTGGACGTCGGGAAGCCGGAACCAGGGCACGCGTTCGCAGCCGACCATCACCAACCCATGGGTGGCCAGCACCGCCGCCAGCTCGACAGGTGCACCGCAGGTGGAGAACACGTCCGCCACGACAAGCACTCCACCCGGGGCCAGCACCCGGTCGATCTGGGCGATCCCGGTTGCCACGTCCGTCCAGTGCCGCAGCGACATGGTGGCAACCACCAGGTCGAACACCCGGCTGGCAAACGGCAGCCGCTCCGCGGCGGCTCGGACGTGACGGATCGCCAGCTCCGCTGTGGTTGCCGCAGCAGCGGTCGCCACCATCCCCCAGGCCAAGTCCACGCCGACCAGCATCGCCGATGGATACTGCTGGCGTGCCTGGCGTAGCAGCCGTCCGGTGCCGCAGCCGATGTCAAGGACCCGCTTTGGCCGGGGCATGAGCTGCTGGGCGAATTGCAGGGCGCGCTCCTGGGCAGGGAGGTACAGGGTGGATTGCAGAGCGCTCTGCTCGTAGGTCGGCGCCCATGCGTCGAACCCGGTGGCTGCGGTTCGGCCGCACATCCAGGGTCACCACCCGGCCCGGGGTGCTTCAGCCGTGTCGTCAACACCCATCGGGTTCCTCCCACCAGCAAGCCGGGTCATCTCGAGACTGGGCCGGGACGGCTCGGCGGGCGCATCCGGCAGTGCGACGGCCGGCAGACCGGGGTGTGGTGGGCCCGGCCGCCGAGCCAGCGCAGGCACGTGTGGCCGTCGCCGAGCAGAGCCGGCCGGCGGATGATGGCTGCCGTGCCGGCTGCGCAGCGCGGCGAGGGCCTGTCGGACTTGGCGGCGCAGGTCGGGGATGGCTCGGTAGTGCAGCACGATCATGTTGGCCTCCGGGGCGGCTGGCGCGGTCGAGGGTCTGCCGGTCAACCTGCCGGCCGCCGTAGGACGCTTCGAAGGTCCATGAGGGTCCGAGATCAACCACTTCAGAGCGGCTGCTGCGCCTACCAACGCGTGGACCAGTCGGTCCGGCTTGGTGATGGGGATGTCCAGCCGTGTGCTCATGCCACACCCCTATGGGCTTGGCGCAGTGGCGCGGGCCGGCCTGGCGTGTGGGCAGGCGGGTACCGGGGCGTGCCAGGGGTCGGCACCGCGTGGGGCGCTGGTGTTCAGCCGCGACGGGATGAGGGTGGTGGTGCCCTGGGCCCGCCTGCCGCGTCGTGACCCGGTCGCCGTGTTGGCTGGGACCCGGGTGGCAGGCTGTGATGCCGGCCGCGTCCGCTGACGGCCAGGGTGGGCGTCGCCTTGGTATCGGCGGCAGCGGGAGCGGGGTTGGGCTGGGTGGCGGTGACCACTCCACCAGTTGGACCGCGCGCGGGGAGCACCGCGGGCCGCAACTCCGCCAGCGATCTGCTGACCGACGGCCGTCCTGGCATGCCGACGCTGGCGGGCCGGATCGGCGTGCTAGCTGGGCAGGCCAGCGCGACCAGAACGGCCGCGGCGGCTAACACCCCTGCCACAGGCCAACTGACCGCCGCGCGCTGGTGCGTCGGCGACGCTCGGCGAGCTGTACGGGAGGGTGTCCGGATGCGGCGCATGGCCCAGTCTGGTCGGATCTGACCGTGGGCGCCAGCCACCATTGGCTTCGGCGCGCCGGGCCGGCGGCGCGTGATGGGCTGGACGGTCACGGGGTCGTCACCTGCTTGTCGTCGCCTTGCCGGACGGGTCAGCGTCGGGGTGGCCTGCCGTGGTGGGCGGGCTGGTCCGGTGCTCCAGGGGTGGGCGGGCCGGTCGGGCCAAGGTGGCGGCCAGTGGGTCGGCGGCACGGGTGAGCAGGGGGCCGAGCACCGCGAGCGTCAGCACGTAGGCGGTGGCGAGCGGGCCCAGGCGGGCCTGGACCCCGGCGGCGACCGCCAGCCCGGCAATCACGATGGAGAACTCGCCGCGGGCGACCAGCACGGTGCCGGCCCGCACCCGCCCAGCCGGGCCGATGCCGGCGCGCCGGCCGGCCCACCAGCCCGTCGCGAGCTTGGTCAGCACGGTCACAACGGCCAGCGCCAGGGCGGGCAGCGCGACCCCAGGGATCTGCGCGGGGTCGGTCTGCAAGCCGAAGAAGACGAAGAAGACGGCGGCGAACAGGTCTCGCAGCGGCGCCAGCAGCGGCCCGGCGCTGGCGGCGGCTGGCCCGGAGACCGCGATGCCGACCAGGAATGCCCCCACGGCGGCGGAGACCTGCAGCCGCTGGGCGAGCCCGGCGACCAGCAGCGCCAAGCCGAGGACGACCAGCAGGAGGACCTCATCATTGGGGGTGAACACCAGCCGGCTGATCGTGCGTCCCCAGCGCAGCGTGACCGCCAGCACGACCGCGACGGTCACCAGCGCGACCACGACGGGCACCACCTTGGTCAGCACGCTGCCGGCGGCCAGCAGGCCGGCCAGGATCGGCAGGTAGGCAGCCATTGCGAGATCCTCCACCACCAGGATGGACAGCACGATCGGGGTCTCGCGGTTGCCGAGCCGGCCAAGGTCGCCGAGCAGCTTGGCGGCGATCCCCGACGACGACACGTAGGTGACCCCACCGAGCACCACCGCCGCCAGCGGCGGCCAGCCCAGCAGCAGCCCGGCGGCCAGCCCGGGGGTGAAGTTGAGCGCCAGGTCGACCAGACCGGCCCCGGCTGAGCGCCGCAGGCTGGCGGTCAACTCCTCGGCGGAGTACTCGATGCCAAGCAACAGCAGCAGCAGGATCACGCCGAGCTCGGCGCCGGTCTGGATGAACTCGGTCGCGGTGACCAGTGGCAGCAACCCGCCCTTGCCGAACGCCAGGCCGGCGAGCAGGTACAGCGGGATCGGCGACAGGCCCAGCCGGCCCGCGACCCTGCCGAGGATGCCGAGCCCCAGGATCACCCCGCCCAGCTCCAGCAGCAGTTCCGCGCCGTGCATCCGCGCTCAACCGCCAAGCAGTCGGGTCAGCGCGGCGATCCCCTTGGGGGTGCCGACCACCACCGCGGTGTCACCCGCCTGCAATGCCACGTCGGGGCTGGGCGCCGGGATCGCCTGGTCGCCGCGCAGGAGCGCCACGATCGAGGTGCCGGTGCGGCTGCGCGCCTGGGTGTCGCCCAGCGGCCGGCCGGCGTACGGCGAGCCGGGCCGGATCTGCAGCCAGTCGATCGCCAGCCCCTCGACGCGCTGCTGCAGCTCGGCCAGCCGCTCGGCGATCCGCGCCGCGCCGAGCATCTCGGCCAGCGTGTCGGCCTCCTCCTCGGTGAGCTGCACCACCTCGGTGCAGGTGTCGGGATCCTTGCGGTCGTAGACGAGCAGGTCGCGCCGGCCGCTGCGGTGCGACACGACGCCGACCTGCCGGCCAGAGCGGGTGGTGAAGTCGTAACGCAGCCCCACCCCTGGCAGTGGGGTCTCGTTGACGTCCATGGCTTGGCGGCTGCTCCTTCCTGTCATCGGGGTCGCTTCCGCTTTCCCTGGTGCCTGCGTCGTTTGCGCGGCGCCGGCGGCCGCGGTCGCGTCGGGCGGGCCGGCGTGGACACCGGGACGGCTTCGGGGCCGTCCGGGCGCCTGGCTGTGGCCCTCCCGCCTGACGCGGTGACGGCGGGTCCCGGCGCGGCCTGCTGCGGCTCGGCACTGCCCGCCAGGGCGGCGGTGGGCTGCCGTGCCGGCATGCCAGCGCCACCGGCTCGGAGCGTCCCAGCGCGACCGCGCTCGAGCCTGACCACCAGCGGCGCGGCCACGAACACCGACGAATAGGTCCCGACCAGGATGCCCACCAGCAGGGCCAACGCGAAGTCGGTCAGGGTGTCGCCGCCGAGCACGACCAGCGCCACCAGGATGAACATCGCGCCCAGCCCGGTGTTGACCGTGCGCGGCACGGTCTGCAGGCAGGCGTCGTTGACCAGCGTGTCCAGCGGCTCACGGCGGCGTTCCCGCAGCCGCTCGCGGATGCGGTCGAACACCACCACCGAGTCGTTGACCGAGTAGCCGATCACGGTCAGCAGCGCGGCCAGGAACACCCCGTCCAGCGGCTTGCCGAGCCAGGCGAACAGCCCCAGCAGGATCGCCACGTCGTGGAACATCGCGATCACCGCGGCGGTCCCGAAGGTCCAGCGGAAGCGGATCGCCATGTAGGCGAGCTGTGCGGCCAGCGCGATCCCCACCGCGATGATGGCCTTGCGGCGCAGCTCCGCACCGATGGTCGGGCCGATGAACTCTGACCTGACCCGCTCGGCGGAGCCGCCCACCGACTCGATGGCCCGCTGGACGCGCCGCTCGCCCGCGTCGTCGAGCTGGCCGCTGCGCACCGCCACGTTGCCGCCGCCCGTCTTCTGCACCACCGCGCGGGCAAAGCCGGAACCGGCCAGGGCCGACCGCGCCGCGTCCGGGTCGACCGGGTGCTGGGTCGAGTACTCGAGCAGTCTTCCGCCGGTGAACTCGAGCCCCAGGTTGGGGCCGCGGACCACCAGCCCGGCCGCGGCCACAAGCAGCACCAGCGCCGACCCCGCCAGCCACCAGCGCGCCCTGCCCAGCAGGTTCGGCTGGCGGGTGGCGAGCCAGTCGCGCAAGCGGCCGCCGGTGGCGACCCCGAGCAGGCGGGGCCGCTCGCTCACCGCCCTCCAGCGCAAGGCCACCTCCACCAGCACCCGGGTCACCACCAGGGCGGTGAACATCGACACCACCACGCCGACCGACAGCGTCACCCCGAACCCGCGTACTGCCCCGGAGGCAAGGAAGAACAGCAGCAGCGCCGCCAGCAGCGTGGTCACGTTGGAGTCGGCGATGGCGCTGAGCGCGTTCCTGCTGCCGCGCCGCAGCGCGCCGCGCACCCCCGCGCCCGCGCGGAACTCCTCCTTCATGCGCTCGAACACCAGCACGTTGGCGTCGACCGCCATGCCGATGGCCAGCACGAACCCGGCGATGCCCGGCAGCGTCAGGGTCGAGCGCAGCGCCAGCAGCACCGCGAACGACAGCAGCCCATAGCACAGCAGCGCCAGCGCGGACAGGCCGCCCATCAGCCGGTAGTAGAGCGCCATGTAGGCGATGGTCAACGAGACGCCGATGATTGCCGCCTGGGTACTGGCCGCGATCGCTTCGGCGCCAAGCGTCGGGCCAACCGTGCGCTGCTCCACCACCTGCACCGGGACCGGCAGCGCGCCCGCGCGGATCAGCAGGGCCAGGTCGCGCGCCTCCTTGTCGGTGAAATCCCCGGTGATGACCGTGGTGCCGCCGCTGATGCCCTGGCCGCACCGCACTGACGGGTCGACCTGCGGGCTGGAGATCACCTGACGGTCCAGCACGATCGCCACCCGCCGCCCGGGGTCGCCCGCCGGCTCGCAGGCGGCTTTGCCAGTCAGCTGCGCCCACTGCCGCCCGCCGGTGTCGCGGAACTCGATCGCGACCTGCCATCGCGTCTGGAACTGCGGGTCCAGCTCGGCGCGCGCGTCGCCGACAACCCCGCCGCTCAGCGCGGCCGAGCCGAGCCGCAGCCTGGCGCCCTGCTCGTCGGCCAGCACCAGCTCACCTGCGGCAGCCTTCTGCCCGCCCACCAGGGTGCTGAGCACTGGGTGGAACGCGAGCTGGGCGGTGCGACCGATCACCTTGACCGCCTCGGCCGGGTCGTAGACGCCTGGCAGCTCGACGATTACCCGACGGTCGCCCGAGCGCTGCAGCGTCGGCTCGGTCACCCCGAGCTGGTCGACGCGTCGCCGCAGCACCTCCAGGGTGCGGTCCACGGTGTCGCGGTCGACCTTCTGACGCGCGGTGTCGGAGGCTTCGAGCACGATCTGCGTCCCGCCGCGCAGGTCCAGACCGAGCCGGGCCGGACGTGTGAGCGCCAGCGCCGCGGCCGCGCCGAGCACCACGATGACGGCGAACAGCCGCCATCCAAGATGGCGTGACATGAGATCCCCCAGCTTCGGATCGCGAGGTGTCAGGCGGTCTCAAGCCGAGGGGGAGCACGCGAAGCGTAGGCCAGCGCGGCATAGCGCCGGCCTACCGGGATTGCCCAGCCACCGCGACCCCGCCAGCGCCAGGTGACTCCCAACAGCGCGGCGCCCACGAGGATGCCGAGCAGTACCGAACGGGACCGGCCAAGGTCGCCGCGCCGGTCGACCACCGCCCGCAACAGCGGCTGACGATCGGCCAGCACAACCTGCTCGCCGCGGGACATCGTATGGACAATGGCCCGCTCCGCCCGGGTACCGCCGCCCGCAGGGACCGCCGCCGTCCACGCACTCAGGGGCGCAAGCAACACCATAAGGGCAAGCAGGGCCCTGACGGCACGCCGCGGCGCCAGCATCTTCATGGTGCGTCGACCCTACCCCACCCATGCCCCGCCGACCATCATCGCCCTGCACCCAGGGCATGGTGCTGCGCCGCGACAAGCACAAGGCCGCGGCCAAGACGGCCCTGGAGCAGGCGCTGGGCGTCTTCGAGCGGCTCGGGCGCTGCTGTGGGTCGAGGCGACCAAGGCGGAACTTGGCCGGGTGGGGCTGCGTCCCGCCGCATCCACGGGTGTGAGCGGCATGACGGCCGACTCCCCCACTGGAGCGACTGTCCGCGCCGTGTCACCTCGCGGGTCCCCTCCCATCCCCAACTGGCCCTGATCATTGCCCGTGACCTGCGCAAACGGCCTGCCGACAGCTTCAGCCGTCACTTGGCGTCCCCGCTGTTTCGCGCCGTCCCGCGCGGCCGAGCGTCTGGCGGAGCGAAGGTGGAGCGAAATCCCGGCCGCCGTCCGACCAGAGGCGCCAACGCGGTCGCCGAGCGGTGGGTCGGGACGGTCCGCCGGGAGTGCCTGGATCACCTGCTGCTCCTCGGCCGCCAGCACCTTGTTCGCGTTCTCCGCAGCTACGAGTACGAGCTGACGACGTGACACTTACCTCTGGCACCCACGGGCTCGCTGGGCCACTGCGCGTGACTGGTCCATCATGTCCAGGGTTACAAGACAGAACCAAGCTCGGGACCAACATAGGAAGGAGCCCCCGCATGGCCGAAACCGCTGTCCAGATCCACGGCTACATCCCTGGCACCTACAAACTCGACCCCGGCCACTCCGACGTCGCCTTCACCGTCCGCCACATGATGGTCAGCAAGATCCGCGGCCACTTCACCAAGGTGGAGGCCGACATCGTGCTCGCCCCCAACCCGCTGGACTCCTCTGCCACCGCTACGATCGACCCCAACTCGATCGACACCAACAACCCAACGCGCGACGACGACCTCCGCTCGTCCAATTTCTTCGAGGTCGACAAGTACCCGACGATCAACTACCGCTCGACCGGCGTCCGCCGCACCGAGGACGGGTTCGACCTCGACGGTGAGCTGACCATCCACGGGGTGACCCGGCCGATGACGCTCGCGCTGGACGTGAACGGGTTCACCAAGGACCCGTACGGTGGCACTCGGGCCGGGTTCTCGGCTACCGGCGAGATCGACCGGAAGGAATTCGACATCACCACCAACATCCCCATGGACGGCGGCGGTGTGGTGATCGGCGACACGATCCAGCTCTTCATCGAGGTGGAGGCGGTCCTACAGCAACCGGCCGAGGCATGACGGCTTGACCGTGACACGCGGTGAGCTTGGTATCCCGATCGCGGATGACAACCCGGAACCTGCCGAGGTCGTCGCCGATCTCCATCAGTAGGTTCCGGGCCTGCTGGGCTACCCACTTCCCCGCTGGATGCGATGTCACCCCGAGCACGTGGACCCGGCGGGTCGCCACCTCGATCACAAACAGCACATACAGCCGCTTGAGCAACACGGTGCCTACGGTGAAGAAGTCCATCGCCAGCAC
>WNFY01003863.1_pt1 | contig 25417 bp, 22 predicted proteins | sample 5400091 | NCBI WGS metagenome assembly WNFY01 (sample SAMN13153364, study PRJNA577476) | soil metagenome | isolation source: 60 cm soil or saprolite under grassland replicate 1 | place: USA:California | collected 2016-06-15 | reverse complement strand
ACCAGGTCATCCGTAGATTCGTTCCGCTCCCATTCGACGATAAGCGGCGTGAACTGCCAGCTCAGGTCTCGTGTTAGTGCTTCATCGCGGAATCCGCCTGAGAGAGGTCTGCGGCGTCGTACGATGCCAGCCGGATTATCTCGGCTGGCCCAGCGGTCGATGATCGCGTAGTAGACAATTTTCTCGGCCACTTCACGCTTCCTTTATCCGGTAATCAGAGATCGCGGGAGCACCTTCTGGCACATGGACATGCGAAGTAACCTCACTCTGAAAATCATAGAGCTCACCACGTTCCAGATCCAAGGGTTCTGTAGTACGGATTCGTTCGTATGCCTCATGCGTGAGTTGCTTGGCGCTGAAGCTCTCATCAGTGTGAAACTGCACTTCAATCAACTGACCTGTTGGAAGCCGCCATCGGGTGTTAATGCCATGATATTGCGTGCTACCCCAGAAATTCCGGCTGAACTCTATTCCATAGCCGACCTCCTGAAGCCGTCGACACGCTTCCCAGTACCCATCGATATAGCGGTCATTACTAAGCTGATAAGTGTAACGTATTAAATCTGGCAGGTCGTTGCTGATCTGATGAATGGAGCGATCGGATTTCGCGTACAGCTCCTGTGAGATCTTCTCCTTGAAACGTTGCTCTCCTTTGAGGCGGTTCTCCAGCCCGACAAGGCGCGCGCCCGGTACCTCGGCCTCGACGGCCTTCATCGTCTGGGTCACCTCGCGCTCTGTTTCACGGACTCGGTCAAGCGCGCGCCCGGCCGCCAGGTTCTCCGCCCTGGTGAGGTATTGACCAGGGCCGTCCCCGCGCCACGATCCTTCCTCGTCTGTTGACCTGTCTACCGGGGTCCGCTGCCCGGCGGGCCAGCGGTCCTTGTGACTTTCCCACAGCGCCCGCAACCGCGGTAAGGCTGCGCGCCAGCCCGCACTGCCATGATCGTCCGGGTGCCCGGGACGGCTATCGGCGTGCTGCGCGCGATGTTCCGGGTGATCCGCGCTGCCGGCTTTGCCCGCAACGTCGCCGGGCTTACGGGGCTCGATCTCGTCAGCATCCGGCGCTAGCTCGAACTCCTTGAGGTCCACGGCCTCTGGTCGGCGGCTCCCGTCCTCCCGGTAAGGCGAGGACGGGTGACCATGGCGCAACCGGCTGATCCGTGACTGTAACTGCCGCCGCGAGTCTGCCGCCCGCTCAGCCGAGGTGTCAGGAACATCGGGGTGCTGCGCAGTCCCGGCCTCGCCCGGACACGGCGAACCCGGCTTGTCGTGCCGTCCGGGCAGATCGCTGGATCCTGGCATCTGGTCGTCTCAACCTTCTCCGCGCGCCGCAACGGGCACATAGTAGGAGCCGGCGGGCTGCTGAGATAGGCGCATCTGTCGTTTGGGCCGGCAGGTTCGCGGCGGTCCGCCGGGTTCGCGGCGGGCCGCGGCAGCTCGGCGGCGACCCGCGGCGCTCGCGAAGACAGTGCAGGCAGCGTACTGCTCATCGTCCTCACGGCACGCCGTTGCCGGGTTTACGCTCGGCCAGTGATCGTTTCGTCTCTGCCAGGCCTCGCTGTGCCGTTCGTGGGCCGTGAGCGGGAACTGGCGGTCCTGGAGAGCTGCGCGGTAGCAGCCAGGCACGGCGATCCGCGCGTCGTCATCATCGAGGGACCTGCCGGGGCGGGGAAGTCATCGCTGCTGAGCCGGTTCGTGCAGCGGCTGCCGGATGTCATGGTGGTGCGCGGGAGCGGAGCAGAGCCCGAGCTGTCCCTGCCGTATGGACTGGTCGGCCAGCTTGTCGCCGCCGCCGACATGGGCTCCCGTGACACGCCATCGCCAACCGCCGACCCCCTGGTGGTCGGTGCCGACCTGGCCGGACTGCTGACCCGCCCGCACGCGATCGGACGGCTCGTCGTGCTAGCGGTCGACGATCTGCACTGGGCGGATCCCGGCTCTGCCACGGCGCTGCTGTTCGCGCTGCGACGGATGCAGGGTGCGGCATTCCTCGGCGTGCTCTCGACGAGGGCTGCGGAGACCGGCCTGCTGGGCGATGGCTGGAGCCGTTTCATGAACGGAGACCACCGGGTCACGAAGCTGCGTGTCGGTGCCCTCACGGTCGAGGAGGTGCAGTCGCTGGCCTGCGCGGTCGGGGTTGGCGAGCTGTCACCTGGCGCCGCGTTCCGCCTGGTGCGTCTTACCGACGGCAATCTCGGGTACTGCCGTGCGGTGCTCGAGGAGTGCAGTCCGGAGTCCTGGAAAGGCCCCGGCGACCCGCTTCCCGTGCCGCGGCAGCTGGCCGGGCCGGTCCTGGCCCGCCTGTCCGCGCTGGCCATGCCCGCCCAGGCGCTGGCGGCCGCGGCGGCCGTCATCGGCCGCTCCTGCCTCCTGGCAACGGCGGCGGCCCTGGCCGGCCTGCCAGATCCGGTGCCCGCGCTTGGCGAACTTGCCGGGGCCGGGCTGGCGGAGGAGCAGGCATCAGGATCGGGTAGCCGGATCGTGTTCTGCGATGCCCTCACGCACCAGGTGATCTATGCCGGGATCGGGCCCGTCCGGCGCCGCCAGCTGCACCTGCAGGCGGCCGCGCTGGGCGGAAATGATGCCGCACTCCGCCACCGGATCGCCGTCGCGGCTGGCCGCGACGCGGCGCTCGCTGCCGATCTCGAGGCGGCCGGCCGCGAGGCAGCGGGCTTTGGTGCCGCCACCGCGCCCCGGGCCACGTCCGCGGCGGGAACGGGCCCGGCCGAAGCGGAAGCGGCGGGCCCCGAGGTAGCGGGCTTCGGCGCCGCCACCGCGCCCCGGGCCGCCGCGTCCGCGGCGGGAACGGGTCCGGCACGAGCGGAAGCGGCGAGCCGAGAGCGGATGACGCGGGCAGCGGCCTGGCTGGCCCACGCCTCGGCCATGAGCCCGGATCCCGCTGATTCCGGCCGGCTGATCCTTGACGCCGTCGAGATCCTGCTCAGCTGCGGTGAGGTAGCCGAAACCGAGGCCCTGGCCGCGCAGGTCGCGGAAACGGCCCCCGGGCCCCGGCGAAGCGTGCTCCTTGGCCAGCTCGACCTGCTTGCGGCCAGGCCCGCCAGCGCCGAGGCCCTGCTCAGCGATGCCTGGCAGGCGCATGACCCGGCTAGCGAGCCGCTGGTCGGCGCGCAGGCCGCCACCGGGTTGCTGGCATGCTGCCTGAGCTCAGGACGGTTGCGCGAGGCGGTTGCCTGGGGCGAGCGCGCGGTCAGCCGGGCTGGCGCCGACGCCCTGCACGGGATGCACGCGGCCGGCCTCCTCGCGCTGGCGCTGGCGTACAGCCAGCGCGGCCGGGAAGCGCTCGCCAGGCTCGATTCCGTGCCTGCCTGCGCCGGCGAGGTTCCGCTCAGCCAGACCGATGCCCTGGTGGCCCGCGGAATGGTCCGGGTCATCCAGGAAGACCTCGAGGCGGCATCGGCCGATCTGTCGGCGGCTGCTGGCCGGCTCCGCTCGGGCGTGCCGGTCCGGCATGCTTGCCTCTGCCTGGGGTATCTGGCTGAGGCCGAGTATCGCCTCGGATTCTGGGACGATGCATCACGCAACGCCGAGCTGGCCGTCACGCTTGCCCGCCAGGCCGGGCGGGTCGCTGAACTCAGCTTCGCGCACGGGTTCGCCGCACTCGTCCCGGCCGGGCGGGGTGACTGGGCAACCGCTGCCGCGCACGTGGACGCCGCCGGCGCCGCCGCGCGGACGGCCGGCTCGGGCCTGGGAATCACTGCCTGGGCTGCCGCGCGGGCGGCACTGGCCGCGGCGCGAGGCGATCATGAAGAGGTGCTCAGGGCCGCCGCGGCGGTGCGGCGCACCGGACGTGCCCGCGCGTTCGGCAGCCTGGGTGTCTACGGCTGGCGCCCGTTCGAGGTCGATGCGCTGATCGCCCTGGGCAGCCTTGATGATGCCGGACGAGCACTCGCGGAAATCGATGCGTCCCGGCCGGCGTCGAGCCCGGCCTCGACACGGATCACAGCGGCGCGGCTGCGGGGCATGCTGGCCGCGGCGCGCGGCGACGCCGCCAGGTCGGCACAGGCCTTCGAGCACGCATGGGAGCATGCCCGCGGCTCTCCTCTCCCGTTCCAGCTTGCCCAGCTCGAACTGGCGGACGGCACGCGGCTTCGCCGCTTGGCCCGGCGGCCGGAAGCGATCGCCCGCCTCCGCTCCGCCCGGGGCCGTCTGGCCAGGCTGGGCGCGCATCCGTTCGTGTCGGTGTGTGACCGGGAACTGGCGGCCTGCGGCGTGCAGCTCAAGCCAGCGGGCAGCGAGGGCGCGCTCGGGCTGACCACAGCCGAGATGGCCGTCGCGCGGCTGGTCGCGGCTGGCCGCTCTAACCGTGAGGCTGCGGCGGAGCTCTACGTCAGCATCAAGGGGATCGAGTTTCACCTGAGCAACATCTTCGCCAAGCTCGGGATCCGTTCCCGGCAGGCGCTGGCCGGCCGGCTGGGCGGCGATGCCGGACACGCAGCGGGCAACGAGGCGGCTCGGTCAGCGGGTCCGGCGCGCGTTACCTCAGGACTCCGCGGACCGCCAGACCCCGGAGAACAGAACTAGGGTCAAGACTCGGGTGGAAGCTAGGGGCTGTTCCATCGAAAGATTTGCGGTGAGCGGCGAAGATTGCCGCGGCGCTATTTCCCCGCTGTGGCGCCTGCCAAGTGATCGCCAGCTCGGCTGTGGAAGGTGGCGACAGGCAGCAAGGGTTGGCGGGACGGCACGGAGCGCGGCTCCGGCCAATTCGAGAGGCGGAGAACTATGATCTGCTCGCAATGCGGCAATGACGTTGCCGCAGGGTCGGCTGCGTGTCTCAGCTGCGGTGCGCAACAGCCAGCCAACGTCGGCCAGGCAGCAGCCGGCGGTCATGCCCCGCCCGCAGGAGGGTTCAGCCCTACCGCAGGGGCAGGCAGGACACCCGCGGCGGGGACGGCTGGCCAGGTGTTCAACTTCGATGCCAAGCGCTGGACGCGAGACGATCAGATCGTCGGCGGTGCCTCGCTGCTGCTCCTGATCTCGCTGTTCCTGCCCTGGTACACCGTGAGCGTGCCGCCGGTCACCATCCTCGGCAAGCAGGTCGCCGGCGGCAGCGCCTCTGCCAGCGGGACGACCGGTCATGGCTACCTGTGGATCGTCTTCATCCTCGCCCTGGCGGTGGTGGCCTTGGTGATCATCAAGGCCGGATTTGAGGCGTTGCCGTTCAACCTCCCGATGAGCCTGACCCAGCTGCTGCTCGTGCTGACCGGCATCAACTTGGTCCTGGTGCTGATCGCGTTCCTGCTGAAGCCGTCCACCGGGCTCTCCGGGCTATCCGTGGGCTGGGGTTTCGGCGCCTTCGTCGGGCTCATCTGCGCGATCGCCGCGGTCGTTCCGCTTGCCCTCCCGCTCGTCCGGGCCCGGAGCATGGCTGGCTGAGCGCCAGGCGCTCGCGCCGCGTCCGGAGCAAGCCGGGTCGTGCCCGCCGATGGCGGTGCGCGGCCCGGCTCCGCTGTCCCGGCCCGCATGCAAAGGCTCCTGGCCGACCGGTGTAGTGGTAAGCAGGACGCATGGCCGATGGCAGCGGTGGCAGGTTCCCGGTCACCGTCCGCGGCGTGACGATCCCGCCGGACGAGCTCTCGTGGCGGTTCTCCCGCTCGCCTGGCCCGGGCGGCCAGTCGGTGAACACCACGGATAGCCGGGTCGAGCTCTCCTACGACCTCGCCGCCTCGGATGCGCTCTTCCCCGCGCTGAAGGAGCGGGCCTTGCGCGCACTGGGCGGGCGCCTGGCGAGCGGCGTCGTGACCGTGACCGCCTCCGAGCACCGCTCCCAGCTCCGCAACCGGCAGGCGGCTGCGGACCGGATGTCCGCGCTGCTGACCGAGGCGACCGCCCCGCCCCCGCGCCCGCGCCGCCCGACCAGGCCAAGCCGCGCGGCACGGGAACGGCGGCTCGCGGCCAAACAGCGGCGCGCCCAGGTCAAGCGGATGCGCCGCAGCAACGACGACGAGCGGTCCTGAGCCGCCCGGGCACGGGCCGCTGCGTGCCTGCCGGCCGGAAGGCCGTCGCAGGGCACCCGCGGCCTCATATCGAGGCGTAGACGGCGTCGATCAGCGCCCGGTTCCTCGGGTTCTGCCAGCGCGGGCCCATCTGGCTGGTGACGTAGCCGAACGCGATCCCCGCGTCCGGGTCGCAGAAGCCAACCGAGCCGCCGGCCCCGAAATGGCCGAACGCCCGCATGCCAGGCCCGAATCGCCGCTCAGGATGGGCCAGCTGGAAGCCGAGCCCGAACCGGGAAGGCCGCTGCAGCACCAGGTCCTCGCCGTAGACCTGCTCGGCGGTAGCCGCGGCGAGCGCACCGGCATCGACGACGCGCACCCCGCCGATCGCGCCGCCCCCGGCGAGCGCGGCATACAGCCTGGCCACCCCGGCCGCCGTCGCGTGGGCGTTGGCCGAAGGGATCTCGCCGGCCCGCCAGGCAGGGGTGTTAACCACGCCGAAGCCGGAGAGGCCGGGCGGATTCGCGTAGGCATGGTGCCGCATCAGCCGGTCATCATGAAGATCGGCGATAACGGGGCCGTCGGCCCACTCGCCCGCCCATAGGAACTCGGCCACCCGCTGATGCTCGCCGGACGGCAGCCCGATGTGGATGTCGGCACCGAGCGGCTGCGCCACTTCCTCGCGCAGCAGCGCGCCGATGCTGCGCCCGGTGGCGCGCCTGATCAATTCGCCGGCCAGGAAGCCGAATGTGTTGACGTGGTAGCCGTGCGCCGACCCCGGCGGCCACCATGGTTGCTCGGCCGCAAGCGCAGCGGTCATCGCCGCCCAGTCGAACTGGCTGCCCGCCGGCATCCGCCCCCGAAGGGCAGGCAGCCCGGCCTGGTGGCTGAGCAGCTGGCGGACGGTGATCCCGGCTTTTCCCGCCGCGCCGAACTCGGGCCAGTACCTGGCGACCGGCGCGTCGGCGTCCAGCCTGCGCTGCCCGATCAGCTGCGCGGTGCACGTCGCTGTCATGCCCTTGCCGACGGAGAACACGTTGACCAGGGTGTCCTGGCGCCACTGGCGGGTGCCGGCGGCGTCCGCCCAGCCGCCGTACAAATCGGCGACCACCCGGCCGCGCACCACGACGCAGACAGCTCCGCCGGTGTCTCCGCGATCAGCGAAGTTCGCCTCGAACTCGGCGCGCAGCGCCCGGAACGCCGGATCGCAGCGCCCGGCGACGCGCGCCGCCTGCGCTGGACGGGCCGCCGTGCGCCCGGCAGGCACCGGCTGCCCTGCGGTGTGCCCTTCAGGCACTGGTCAGTTCCGCCAGCTTGACGACGGTGTTCCAGTTGCGCGACGTCGCGGTGACCTTGAGCCGCTTCTCCAGGAAGTTGTTGGTGAGCTTGGTATCGGCGACGCCCGCCGGGCACCACAGGAACGCCTCAGCGCCGCTGATCCAGATCCGGTCGGGGTCGAAGGACATCGCCTCCATCGCCGCGGTCACCTCCGGGCCCGGCACCGCCGACAGGAAGGCGACGAAGAACCTGGACGGGTTTTCCGGGCCATCCGGCAGCGGGCTGCGGCTGATGACATCGGCGAGCTCGCTGGCGTTCCTGATGACGACCTTCACGTCCATGCCGAACTCCACGGTGATGCGCCCGGCTATGGCGCGGGCCAGCGCCTGCGGCTGCCCGGTGCTGCTGAACACGGCGTTGCCGCTTTGCAGGTGAGTGGTCACGTCCGCGTACCCGAGGTCCCGCAGGAGCTCGCGCAGCGCCGCCATCGGCACCTTCTTGCGGCCGCCAACGTTGATGCCCCTGAGCAATGCCGCGTATCGCATCGTGCCCTGAACCGCCTTCCGGCCATGAGTCAGCTATCGCAACGGTCTCATGGCCACGGTAGGAGGCGATCGCTGCCCGGGGGTGCGTGTGGTGCGCATGGTGCGGGCGCTGAGCGTTTTGCCTGCGCGCCGGCTGGCCGCCGTAGGCTCGGCGGAAGGGTGCGCCGCGAGAGCCGCGGCGCCGACGCGGCGGGAGGCTCGATGCCTGATCGGCTGGATGGAACGGTTGCGCTGGTTACCGGCGCCTCGAGCGGGATCGGCGTGACCACTGCGCTGGAGCTTTCCCGCCATGGCGCGGCGGTGGCGCTCGCCGCCCGCCGGGCCGGCCGGCTGGATGAGCTGGCGGCCCGGATCCGGAACGAGGGCGGCACCGCCGCGGTGATCCCCGCCGACGTTAGCGCGGAGGATCAGGCCCGCGAGCTGGTCGAGCGCACCGTGGCCGAGCTCGGCCGGCTCGACACCCTGGTCAACAACGCCGGGCTGATGCTGCTCGGCCCCGTCGTCGGCGGCCCGGTGGCGGAGTGGCGCCGGATGGTCGAGGTCAACCTGCTCGGCCTGATGTACTGCGCGCATGCCGCCCTGCCGCATCTGCTCAGCGCGGCACAGGACAGTCCCAGGCACGTCGCCGACCTGGTCAACCTCAGCTCGGTCGCGGGACGGATCGCCCGCAACGGCAGCGCGGCCTACAACGCCACCAAGCATGCGGTCGTGGCGTTCAGCGAGGCACTGCGGCAGGAGGTCGCCGCCCGGCACGTCCGGGTCTCGGTCATCGAGCCCGGCGTGACGGAGACAGAACTGGCCGGCCACAACCGGCCCGAGGTGATCGAGCAGATGAACCGGCGCTTTGGCGACATCAAGCGGCTGCAGGCCGCGGACATCGCGGAGATCATCGGGTTCATCGTGACCAGGCCGCCGCATGTGAACATCAACGAGCTGATGGTCCGGCCTGCCGAGCAGGAAGCGTAAAGCAAGCAGCCGGATGCCGCCCGCCCGGCGGGGCGGGCGGGCCACGGAACCCTCGTTGAGAATCTTGCCCGGTCAGCTGACGGACAACGCGAGGTCCATCGCGGTGTGCGGGCGGCTTGGCATGACGCACCTCGGCCGGACCGGCCGCTACTTCGGGGTCACCCTCGAGCTTTTCCGGCTCCGTGCCGGGGACCTGGACCACGGCGGGGCCGGCTGACCGGGCGCCTGGCCTGCGGATAGCGCACGGTCGGCTGGCCGGTGGGCGGCGGCACCGGCGTCCCCGAGGTCGCGATCTGGCGCACGACATGGTGCCCGGTCTGCACGTCATCCCTGGTGGCGGTGACACCGGCGGCGTCGTGCATGCGGCCGACATCACGCGCCTGCGCGTGGTCGACCAGCGCGACCACCATGCCGGTCGCGCCGGCCCGCGCCGTGCGGCCGGACCGGTGCAGGTAGTCCTTGTGATCGTTCGGCGGGTCGAAGTGGACGACGAGCTCGACGTCGTCCACATGGATGCCGCGGGCGGCGACGTCGGTGGCGACCAGGACCCGGGGATGGCCGGCCGCGAACGCGTCGAGCGCCCGCTGCCGCTGGTTCTGGTTCAGGTTCCCGTGGATGGCGACGGCATCGACGCCGGTCCGGCGGAACTGCTTGGCGAGCCGGTCCGCGCCGTGCTTGGTACGGACGAAGAACAGCGTGCGAGCCGGCCGGCCGGCGATCTCCGCCGCGACTTGAACCTTGTCCTGCGCGGAGAGCACCAGCAAGCGGTGCTCGGCTGGCCCGCCTTCTGGCACCTCGGGGGCAACGGCGTGCACGGCTGGATCGCTGAGATACGCGTGCACGAGCTGCGCGACGCCGCGGTCCAGGGTCGCGGAGAACAGCATCCGCTGGCGGCCGGCCGGGGTGGCGTCGAGTATCCGGGTCACGGCCGGCAGGAAGCCGAGGTCGGCCATGTGGTCGGCCTCGTCCAGCACGGTGATGTCGACCTCGGCGAGGGTGACCGCACGCCGTTCCATCAGGTCGATCAGGCGGCCGGGAGTGGCCACCACGATGTCGGTGCCGCGCCGGACCGCGTCGATCTGGCGGCCGATCGGCGCGCCCCCGTACACCGTGGTCACGCTCACGCCGAGGGTCCGGCCGAGCGGCGACAGCACATCGGCTACCTGCTTGGCGAGCTCGCGGGTGGGAACCAGGATGAGGCCGCGGGGAGCCTTGTCGTGCAGGCGGCCAGGCGCGCCGGCCAGCCTGGTGAGCATCGGCAGGCCGAAGGCGAGGGTCTTTCCCGAGCCGGTCTGCGCGCGGCCGAGAACGTCCCGGCCGGCCAGGGCGTCCGGCATGGCCCGGGCCTGGATGGCGAACGGCACGTCGATGCCGCGCGCGGCCAGCGCATCGACGAGCCGGGCGGCAAGGCCGAGCTCGCGGAAGGTGGTCGGCTCAGGCGGCGGCACGGCGAGCGCGGCGGTCAGCGCCCGGTCCAGCTCGGTGGCCTGGTCGTCGCGGCGCACGGCGAGCCTGTTGTCGCGGCGGACGGCAGGGCGGTTCCTCGCGGCGTCGCCGCCACGGCGGCGGCGCGGATTAGCCGCACCACGGCGCGGCCCGGCAGCACCATGGCGCGGCCCGGCAGCACCACGGCGCGGCTCGGCCGCACCACGGCGCGGGGTGACCGCACGGCGATCAGCACTCTGGGGCATGGGTAAATCTCCATCGGCAGTTCGGGGCCGCGTAGCGGGAGGAGATCTCGGCGACTGCGGCGGGCCCGCGGGCTCACCGGGAAGCGAACTGCTCACATAAGCGACCGCGCGGGCAGCTCGCCCGCGGGAGTGGCGGCAACACGTGCCGCAGTGGTGGTAACGCTATCAGCAGGACGGGATGTTCCCGCTTGCCCGGGTGGCGGCCGGTCTGGCGCGGTAGCGTCTCTATCGGAAACCGTGGAGCGTCTATGCAAGAAGAACCCCTGATCGCCGTCCGTGGCGAGATTGTCCTTGAAGTCGAGCCGGAGATCGCGCGGCTCGAGGTGAGCGTCGTGGCCCGCGACGCTGATCGAGCGCGGGCGATGCAGCTGCTCGATGACAGGAACGCGACCGTCGACAAGATCCTGGCGAGCTTTCCCGACGTCATCGACCGGGTCGAGAGCCCGGGATTGCGGGTCAGTCCCCAGCTCAGCAACTCCAAGGAGCCGTCTCAGGTCGCGGGCTACCGGGGCGTCGTGCGGCAAACCATCGCGGTGACCGGATTCGACCGGATCGGCGAGCTGATGACCCAGCTGGCCGGCCAGGAGATGACCGACGTCGGCGGGCCGTGGTGGGAACTGCGGCCAGGCAGCCCGGTCTACCGGCAGGCCAGGGTAGCGGCGGTTGCCGACGCGGTACGGCGGGCCAGGGACTACGCGGGCGCGCTGGGGAGCGAGCTACTCGGGCTGGTCGAGCTGGCCGATGCGCGGCTGCTGTCGGACGGGGCGGCACAGGGCGAGCACATTCCCAGGCTCACCTCGAGGCTGCCGCAGCGGACCCGGGTGGCCTCGCCGGAGGAATTCACGTTCGACCTGACGCCGGCCAAGCAGACCGTCCGGGCCACCGTCGAGGCCAGGTTCCGGATCAGCCAGCCGGACCTGGCCGAGGTGGGTGCCGGGCCACCGTAGCCCGGCCGCGCCTGCGGGCGGGCTAGGGTGCGGTCAGGGCGCGCTGGTGCCCGACCGCCCGTAGGCATCCTCGAGCCGGACGACGTCGTCCCGCCAGCCGGGCAGCGCCGTGGACGACTCGGCGAATGTCACATCGGTGACGGCGGTGATCCGGTGCAGGACTCCCGGCGGCAGGTAGATGGTGTCCCCGGGGCCGAAACGCTGCTCGGCAAGCTGGCCTGCGGCCGGCCCGTGCAGCACCACCGCCTCGCCGGTCAGCATGCTGATCGTCTCTTCTTTCTCGCGGTGATACTGCAGGCTCAGCGAGTGCCCGGCCTCAACGTGGATGATCTTGCCGACATATTTGCCCTCGACGGCAGCGAAGATCAGCTCGTGCCCCCATGGCTTGTCCTGCCGTGCCGCACGGTAGACCTCGGCATGCGGAGAATGCGCGGCCGGGTCGATGGTGTCCTGCGGGCGGTTCACCTGGATTCCCCCTGAGCTGTCCGACTGTCATGACGCAGCACGATCCTATGGTGCGGGAAAGCCGGCCTGCTACAGAGCGTCAGGACACGCCGGCGGACCATGCCAGACGGGCCGGGCATGGCCCGCCGGGCGCTGTCAGGCATGGGCCGCCACGGCATAAACCACGACGTTGCTCAGGTAGGAGCGACGGCCGCGATCGAACACGCCGCCGCAGGTGACCAGCCGCAGCTGCGCGCCAGGAGTCGGCCCGTAGACGGCCGCGGTCGGGAAGCGGTCCTTGGGGTACGTCCGCACCGAGGTAACCCGGAAGACGGCCAGCGTCCCGTCCGCGCGCCGCACGTAGACCCGGTCCGGCGGGCGCAGCTCGCGCAGCCGGAAGAACACCCCGGGACCGCGGTAGGAGTCGATGTGCCCGGCGATGACCGCCGGGCCGATGGCGCCCGGCGGCGAGCTGTCGGTGTACCAGCCAGCCACCGCCGTGCTGGACGGCATCTGGAGGCCGCCGGACGGCGCGACCCCGAGCCGGATCAGGCGGGTACGCAGGCCGATCGCCGGGATGACGAGGGACACCGGCCGGGCTGCCGTCGCGGTCGCCGGGCCCCGCGCCGGTGCGGAGACCGGGCCGGCCGGCGCCGGGATAACGGCCGGCCGGCCCGGCTGCAGGAGACCCCGGCCGGTGTGGCTGGCCACGATCAGGCCAGCCACACCGGTGCCGGCCGCGAGCAGGCCGCAGACGAGGACCGCCGCTGCCGTCATCCTGCCTGGCAGTGGCTTCATCTGACCGCTCTCAGGTCAGCGCGCGGCGCGCGTGACAACAGCGGCGCGGCCGTGCCGCCTGAGGCCGGCCGCACCCGCCAGCGTCAGTATCATTCCGGCGGCCAGCGTCGCGAGCCAGGGCATCGGCGAGGAACCCGGCAGCGGTGCGGTTCCGCCGAAACCGGCCGCGATCCCGCCGTCCGGGAAGACCTTGCTGCCCGCTGCGTCTTCCAGGCTGGCTAGCCAAAGGTGGCCTGGGTGGTCGAGCACGACGAGCGTATGGATGCTCCCCGCTGCCAGCGTGAGCCTTGATGCGGCGTTCTCGCTCTTTCCGTCGGCGTGCACCGTCCACTGGCCGGGCGCGACAGCCTGGTACGAGCTGACCCTCGCGAACGCCTGCCGGCCCGCCAGGATTTGCCGTCCGGCGGTCACCGTGACCCGGTGCTGCTGCAGCGACGCCTGGATTACCCGCACCAGCGCCTTGCCCGGCGGCGTGCTGAGCCTGTCCCGCATGACCTGCAGGCGCAGCCCGGACAGCGGTCCCATCCCGGCCACCGTGTAGGCGTCGCCGGCCACGACGTTGACGCTGGTGGATAGCACTGGCTTGGCGCTGGCCGCAGCGCCGGCCGAGCGCATGGCGACGGTGTAGTCGCCGCTCCTGACGCTCTGGTAGCCGGAGACGGTGCCGTAGCTGACGTGCTTGAGCACGATCATGGCGTGGGAGTTGCCGAAGGAATACAGGTACACGTCGACAGCCGGCGTGTTGGGGGACAGATGGGCCAGCCGCAGCCAGCCCACGCCATGCGAGGCGGCGGCGGTGGAAGCCCCGTGCGAGGCGACCGCGGCGGATGCGGCCGACGCAGGGGAGGCGGCGCAGCACAGCAGGCCGAGGCTGATGCCGGCCGCGGCGAGCGGCCTCGCCATCCGCGAGGCTCGGGCGGGCAATGTCATAACTCCTCCAATTTCCTAGTCCGGGCTGGCGGTCGTGCCAGCCCGTGGATCTGCGGGATAAGGGCCTTAGGGGCTGGCGTCCGTGCTGGCACCGCCGGCGGTGAGCAGCCCGAGCGGGCTCGGGCGCGCAGGAACGCCAGCACGAAGCGGAGAAACCTGGCGCTGGCCGAGACCGAGATCCGGCCGGCCGGTGCTGGGCTGGTTGATGCCACGCTTGTGGCGGTGCCGGGTGCCGAGATCTCGGCCACACGGAGGGGGATGCCGGGGTCGGCGCCCGGCCCGGAATCGGCGAAGCCGACGATGCGAAGTGCGTGCTGGCCGGCGAGGGCCGCGATCGTGGTCAGCAGCCGGGAGTCCACCAGCCCGGTGGCAAGCTGCTTCCTGGCCGCCGCGGCGATGTCGATTTCCCTGTTGATCAGCAGCTCAGTGCCTGCTGCCTTCCGGGCGAGCAGGTCAGCCCGTAACGCGCTCCCGTAGGCGGCGGCGCCGTAGGGGGCGACCACCCGGACCTGGATGCCAGCCTTGGCGATGCCGAACGCGGCCACCACGGCAGGCGCATAGACGGCCGCCAGCCGGCTGCCGAACAAGCTCCGCACCGCCTCCGTCGCCACCACGACGTCGGAGCCAAGCGGATCCAGCGCCGATGGCCGCAGCGTGAGCAGGTTCCCGGCCGGGACGCCATGCGCGCGCAGCGCCGCGCACATGGCCGGATCGCAGGAGACGATCGCCCCCCGGCTAATCTGCTGGCCGACCCAGGCCGCCGCCTGCCGGCGGACCGCCCCGGCGTTCGCTGATCTGGAGCCGGCCGCCCGGCCGGCCGCCCCGTGGCCGTCGGCGGGCATCGCCCGGATGACACCGGCCACTGCCAGCCCGACCATGACCGCGGCGGCAGCCAGCGCGGAACTCACCAGGCACAGCGCGACGCCGTGCCGCCGGCCGGCCTTGGTCATCTGGCCGGCTTGCCGCGATGGCGCTTCGGCCGTTACGCCGCCCGGGTAGCTGGCGGCTGACGGTCCCCCGTCCTGGATCCCCCCGCCCTGGATCCCCCCGTCCTGGATCCCGCTGTCCTGGATCCCGCTGGCCAGCAGTCCGCTGCGGGCTAGCTCGCTCCCGGCCAGCCCGCTGCCTGGCGCGCAGTCGCCCGCGGCGCCGGCGCCTGGCGGTTGTGCGGCTGACTGCCTGTAATGATCTTCAGCTTCGGCGTAGTCTCCCCTGGCCTGGGCCAGAATGCCGAGGCGATGCTGGCTGCGGGATGCGGCGGCGGTGTCGCCGAGGCTGGCGAACATCTCCAGGGACTGCCGGTAGCGGCGTTCCGCCTCGACGTGATTCCCCCTGGTCTGGGCGATCTTGCCGATCTCATGGATCCACGCCGCGCGCAGCGGCGAGTGCCGTGGAAGCCAGGCCAGCGTCTCCTGCACGAGCGCGGCCTCGTGATCGAGCTCGCCCCAGGCGTGCATTTGCGCGCAGACGACCTCGGTCAGCGCCCCGGCGCGATCGTTATCGCCGGCTTCGTGCAGATGGTAACGGGCCTCGAGCAAGTCGTGCAGGTCCGCGTGCCGGTCCTGCGGCCAGGCGGCGGCGCGCCACTGCCAGTACTCGGCGGCACGCTGATGCGCACTGATGATCTCGTCCCCCCGCAGGGCGGCAGCCATGTCCCCGTGCAATGTGCTGGCGATCCGCCGGTCGACAAAAACCGGCGGGATGTCCGCGCCCGTGGTTCCCGGCACGGCCGGGAACCGGTGTGCCACCAGCAGGCCCGCTTCCTCGCACTCAGAGATCAGTTCAGCGAGGTCGGACGAGGCGTGGAAGGGCGGCACGGGCCCTTGGTCCAGGTAGGCAGGCGCCGCGAGGGCGGTCACCGTGCTCGTGTCCGCCTGGCCGATCTGGAAGAGCAGCGCATTGCGCCCGACAGGCTCGCGGTAGACCGAGGCACCGATCAGCAGTCGCAGCGCGGGGCTAGTCAGCCGGCCCGGAATGCCGCCCGCCGGGTCGCGCCGCGGCCGGCCACGGTGCCGAGCCGGCCGCGGGCCGCCTGGCGGCGTGCTTGTCACGCCGCCTCAGTTTCTAACCCGGCGGCGCCGGCACCCGAAGCAAGGGCCTGTGCCAGCACAATGCTCCCTCCTCGCATTCCGGGACAGCAGCGATACGATGGATATATAGCATGGCCGTGCCGCCCTTCGTGCAATTTCATGGGAGCTGTCCGGCATATTAGAGTCGTCGGTGACTGAATATACTGATAAAATTCTATTGACCCTCTATAGGGTAGGTAAGACAGATTTGCGCCATGTGTCAATGGAGGTTCCTGGCATAAGAATAGAAACTTCATTGATCGGCATAATTATGGACAGTGCAGCTCATCGCCACAGCTTGCCGGGACGGTGCTGGCCGGACAGCGCGCATGCCGGAAGAGCGGATCCCGGTCATCGGCCGCGTTCACAGGCAGGTCACCGAGCTTGCCGGGATGACCGTCGGCTAGCGAACGCCAGCGATGAGCCTTCGATGCTGGCGTCGGGCTGCAGGAACCGGGGAGGAGACTGAGGATATGCAGGAACCGGGGAGGATATGCATAGCCCGGGACTGCCAGCGGGGCTCGCTACGACCATTCAGGGACAGATCGAGAGCCTGGCTCGATGGCACTGTGCAGCAACCGGGCCATGGTGAAGGTCTTCCGCAGCCGCGGCCGGTGCTGACCGGGGCCGGGCCGGTAAGGAGTGGGCATGGCGCGGGCGAAGTCGCGCCGCGCATGCCGCCGCGGGCCTGCCAGAGGACGGGTGACCCGGACCGGGTCACCCGCCCTCGTGATGACAGCCTGCCCGCGGACGGGCTGTCATTGTGCGGCCAGGTAGATCAGAGCGGGCGGACCTGCTCAGCCTGCGGGCCCTTCTGGCCCTGGCCGGCGGTGAACTCGACCCGCTGGTTCTCCTGAAGACTGCGGAAACCGTCAGCCTGGATCGCGGAGTGGTGAACAAAGACGTCTGCGGTGCCATCGTCGGGGGCGATGAAACCATAGCCCTTGTCGGCGTTGAACCACTTCACGGTGCCCTGAGGCATGTACTCTCTCCTACTTGAATGATCTCCGGGTTCCACGGATGAGGATCCCGGGTTGCTGCGGCGACGTGCCACTTAACTGAAGGCCGGACTGCCGATTCCTCGGAGCCCGCTGCCGATAAGGCAGACGTTGTCGCGTGTGCGCGGAAGAAGTCTTCCGGCGGCAACCAGCATCATCCAACACCATCCTGCGGCCGGCTGCTCTGAATATCGTCAGTTCGGTCACTATCATGGCTCTGACCAGCCGGAACAGCTTAACCAAACAGCGGGAACCGATCGGCAAGCGTGCCAAGTTCGGCGCGGTCATCGCCGGAAATCGGGACCCGCCCCGTCCCCTTCAGCGCATAGCCGCCGTCGTCCCATCCGGCCGGGGCGGGGGCGCCGAGCAGCCCGTCGAGAACCCGCCGGACCAGCAGCAGCGCGGCCGGGTCCGGAGCCGGCGCCGACGGCAGGTTCACGGTCAGGTCGAGATAGTGAACGGCCGCCTCGACGGCCAGCGTCGCGATGAAGTCCGCCGTCCTCAGCACGTGGCCCTGGGTGGTGACCAGTTCATGCGGGCAGGACCGCGCCGCCCGGCATGCCGCGCCGGAGGTCTCCCCCCATTCCCAGGCCAGCGCGCCCGGCGGGTAGGCGGCCGCCACGATGCGGACGTGCCGGGCGTGTGCCGCGGCTTCCGCGCTGCCGGTCACGTCCTGCTCGCCGCTGCGCGAGTAGGCCCGCCAGTAGGTGATGTCGTCCACCGGGTGGGCAGCATCAACTCAGCCTCGCCGAGCCCGCCGATGGCTGTCGTGATCGTGCCGTGTACCGCGGCCAGGATGTCTGCCGTCGCATGACTGTGCCGTTCGCTCACGGCCCGATCCTGCCAGGAAGCCTGCGACGAGGCACCATGGCAGGTAACGGGGACGGCCGGGACCAGGCTAGCCCGCCGGCTCCCCGGCAGGGCCTTCCAGCACCGCGGCGAGGGCAATGACCGCACCGGCCGGGATCCCGCCCGAACGCCGCTGCCCCGCATCGTGCCGCAGGCCATCAAGCCAGCCGCCGGGCAGCGGCCGCCGGCCAGCCACCTCTGCGGCGACGGCCTCCGGCAGGCCAGCGGCGGCCAGGCACCGCAGCGCCTGGCCGGCCGGCAGCGAATTCAGCCAGCGGTAACCAGCCCGCCGGCGGGCGGCCGCGCTGACGCTGCCGATCACCCGCACCCGGGAGATGCCGCCGTCAGGGAAGGCGTCCAGCCGGATCGCGGTCACCGGCTGGCCGCGACCGCTGTCGGCCGGCACGGGCAGCACGTGCCGGGTGTCTGGCTGCAGGCGGATGCGGCCGATCAGCGGCGTCCAGGCCGCGGACTCCGCCGCCGCGGGAACGGGATCGGCGGCCGAGACCTGCACGGCGATCTCGGCGGTGGCGTTGTACTTGAAGTGCGCGGTGTCGACGATCAGCTGGCGGATGTGCCCGGCCAATGCCAGCCGGATTACCGCGTAGTCGTGCCCGGCGTCACGCCGCCGCCTGGTCTCCCACCCCTCGCCCATGGACCGCGCCGTGTCCGGCCTGTTCAGCAGGCGGGCCGAGGTGTAGAAATCGTCGCTGCTCGCCACGACCGTGCCGCCGTACCGCTGGCTGGCCAGGTCAACGGTCAGCCCGTCGATATCGCGCGGATCGGGCACGACCTGGCCATGGGCCCGCAGCCTGGCCACGCCGCCATCCGGGAAGATCGCCAGGCGCAGGTGCGTGAAGCGCCGCGGGTCCGAGACCGCGAACGTGTTGCGCGCGTCGCCGAGCAGCGGCGAGCGCGGCACGATCGGCACCCAGCCGGCCGCCGGATCAGTCAGCTCGGCCGGCCCCGGGTACCCATCGCAGCCGCAGGCCTCGACCGACGCGTGCTCCGGGTGGTTCCCGGTGAAGAAGCTGGTGTCGATCTCCACCGACGTGACCAGCCCCGGCGCGCCGAGGCGCACGAGCGCCCAGTCGTGCCCGGGCTCCCGCCGCCGCCTGGTTTCCCAGCCATCGACGATCTCGCCGCGGTGACCGTAACGCCCCGGCTCGAACGCCGCCGCCGACGGCGTCAGCAGGTTCTCCTTCTCCCCGAACGACTCGTCGCTGGCCGCGAGAACGCTGCCGCCCAGCCACCGCGACGCCAGGTCAGTCTCCGTCCCGGCCGCATCATTCCGATTTTTAACGGGGCTTCCCATCGGACCGTCCCTCCCGTAGCCCGGTCACCGGCCGGGGGCAGTGCCGTACCCGGGACCGGTTCCGCCACGCAGGCCGAGTGCTGCCGACAGCGGCCATCCGGTGATGTCCTTCGGGTCCGGCGGCGCGTAGGTCGATATCTTGCTGGTCCGCAGGCCCAGGCCGACGAGGGCCTCCGCCAGCCGGATGGCCGCCCCGACGCCGTCGATCACCGGGACCCGCAGTTCGGTGGTGATGGCCTCCTCCAGCCCGGCCATCCCGGCGCAGCCGAGGCAGATCACCTCGGCATGGTCGGTCTGCACGGCCGTCCGCGCCTCGGCCACGATGGCCCGCATCGCGCCCGCCGGGTCGCGGTCCACCTGGAGCGTGCTCATCCCGCTGGCCCGGACCGACGCGCACCGGTCCGCCAGGCCCGCCAGCCGCAGCCTGTCCTCGATCGCGGGTACCGAGCGCTGCAGCGTGGTGACCACCGAGTAGGACCGGCCGATCAGCATGGCGAGGTGCGCCGATGCCTCGCAGATCTCCACAACAGGCTGCTCGATCAGTTCCTGGATGCCGTCGCGGCCGTGCTCGCCGAAACCAGCCAGGACGACGGCGTCGTACGGCTCGTCGTAGGCCAGGACGCGATCCATCACGGCGACCGCGGACAGGTAGCTCTCGACGTTGCAGTCGACCGCCTCGGCGCCGAAATACGGCCGCAACGCGACCGTCTCGGTGCCGGCCGAGGCGTGCCGCCGCGCCGCCGCGCCGATGACGTCGGTCATCGTCGGGCTGGTGTTCACGTTCATCACCAGGATTCGCATCACACTGTCCTTCCGCCCGCGGGCATGAGTCCGGCGGCTATCCGGCGGCTCTCGTCAGCAGCCTTCCCCGCGGGCGCTCCAGGTCGACCGGCCGGCCGCGGAGCAACGTGCCGCGGACGACGCCGGTCAGGGTGCGCCCGTCGTAGGGCGTGACCGGATGCCGGTGATGCAGTCGGCCAGCGTCGACGGCGAATGACTCGTCGGGGGCGAGCAGGCAGAAGTCCGCGTCGCAGCCGGGCGCGATCCGGCCCTTGCCGGCCAGCCCGGCGAGCCGGGCCGGCCGCTCGGCCATCCAGCGGGCCACGTCGGCCAGGGAGAAGCCTCTGCGGCGGGCCTCCGTCCAGACCACCGGCAGGCTGAGTTGCAGGGATGAGATCCCTCCCCAGGCGACACCGAAGTCGCCGGTGCTGAGTTCCTTCATGGTGGCCGTGCACGGCGAATGATCGGAGACGACCAGGTCGAGTATCTTGTCACGCAGGCCGGCCCAGAGCAGCTCGCGGTTGGCCGCCTCCCGGATCGGCGGGGAGCACTTGGCCGCAGTGGCACCGTCGGCGATCTCCTCCGCGGTCAGGGCCAGGTAGTGCGGACAGGTCTCCGCGGTCAGCCGCACGCCTTCGCGGCGGGCCGACGCGATCATCGGCAGCGCGTCGGAACTCGACAGGTGCACGATGTGCGCCTGCCCGCCCGTCGCCCGCGCTGCCTCGATGACCTGGGCGATCGCGAGGTTCTCCAGCCCGCGGGGATGCGCGGCGAGGTAGTCGGCGTAGCCGCGGCCGCCGTGGTGCGTGATCGCCGCCGCTGCCTCCGCGCTCTCCGCATGCACCAGTAGCGGGGTGTCCAGCCGGCGCAGCACGCGGAGCGCCGCGGTCAGCTGACGACTCCCGACGGGAGGGAAGTCATCGGACCCTGAGTCAGCGAGAAAGCACTTGAAGCCGACCACGCCCGCCTCGTGCATCGGCGCGAGCTCACCGGCGTTGCCGGGAATGACACCGCCCCAGAAGCCGACATCGACAGCGCACTGCCCACGGGCCGCCCGCCGCTTGATGTCCAGTGCCCTGGTGCTGACCGTCGCCGGGACGCTGTCCAGCGGCATGTCGGCCAGCGTGGTGATCCCGCCTGCCGCTGCCGCCCTGGTCGCGGAGGCGAACCCCTCCCACTCGGTGTTGCCTGGCTCGCAGACGTGCACATGCGAGTCGACCAGGCCGGGCAGCACGACCGCGTCGTCCTCGATGTCGAGCAGGCCGGCCGGGCCTGCCGGGCCTGCCAGGGCGCCCCGGGCGCCGATAACCGCGATGCGCCCGCTGGAGACGCCGATGTCGCACGCCGTCTCCGCACCGCCGGTGATCACCCGGGAAGCCCTGATGACCAGGTCGAATGTCTCGCCCACTCAGCTCCCGCCGCCGCGACCCTGGCCGCCGCCGCTACCCTGGCCGCCGCCGCTACCCTGGCCGCCGCCGCTACCCTGGCCGCCGCCCCGTAGCTGGCGCACCTGCATCGCGATGCCGTCGAGGACGCAGTCGAGGCCGAACTCGAACCGCTCGTCCCTGGTCTCCTCGGCGTCCGGGTCGACGCCGTCCTCGATGATCCGCAGGAAGTGCGGGAAGCGGCCATCCGCCCGCAGCCGCTTGCACCACTCGGCGATGCCGGCGGCCGCCTCGGCCCGGTCGAACCCGCTGCGCTCCAGGTCCCGCTGTGCCCGCATCTCCCGAAGCTCCCTGAGCACCGCTCCCATCACGTAGGTGCTCACGGTCGTCAGGATGTTCATCGCGGTGGCCGTATCGAGGTGCAGGCCGTCCAGCGCGGCCAGCGACCGCTCGAGGTTGAGTATGGTGTTCGGCCCGAGCGGCGGACGGCCGCCGATGAAGTCCATCACCCAGCGGTGCCGCAGTAGCATCGCCCGGTTCTCCCGCGCCGTGGCCTGTAGGTATGACCGCCAGTCGCCCGGCGGATCGGGGGTGGTCAGCTCGCCGACCAGCGTGTCGAGCATCAGGTCGAGCAGGTGCTCCTTGTTCGCCACGTGCCAGTACAGCGACATGGTGCCGGAGCGGAGCACCTGGGCGATCCGTCGCATGCTGACCGCGTCGGCGCCCTCGGCGTCGGCGACGGCGATCGCGGCGTCGACGATCTCGTCGCGAGACAGCGTCGGCGCGATCCGGCCCCGCCCCCGCCCGCGCTGGTCGCTGCCGCGTTGCCCGGCGCCGCGCTGGTCGCTGCCGCGTTGCCCGGCGCCGCGCTGGTCGCTGCCGCGTTGCCCGGCGCCGCGCTGGTCGCTGCCGCGCTGGTTCCCACCGTGGCTGCCGCGCTGGTTCTCGCCGCTCCGCGCGTCTCGCTGGTCGCTGCCGCGCTGGTCACGGTCTCGCTGGTCGCTGCCGCGCTGGTCACGGTCTCGCTGGTCACGGTCTCGCTGGTCGCCGCCGCGCCGGCCGCGGACGGCCTGCTCGCGGGCCTCCCGTGCCCGGGCACGCTCATGCAGGAGGCGGTGCGCCCGGTCGGCATGCGCGGGTGGCCCGAACGGCGGCCAGAGGTCGTCCGGGTTCTCCATCCGCTCGTCCATCTGCTCATCCATCCTGTCCGCGTCCGGCATCCTGTCCGCGTCCGGTCCGGCGTCCCCTCTCGCAAGCTCCGCCCGTCCCGGATATGACGCTCGTACATCGTACGTCCTAGTACGGCGTACTAGGAAGCCTCGCGGCGCGCGGGCCTTGCGGGCAGTGGCGCCGATTCCGGCCGGCTCGCGCGGCGGAGCAGGAACCGTGCCCGGGGCGGCCGGCCTGGCCGGCCACGGGCTGCCTAGGCTGGCAGCGGCAGTGGCCCCGAGAGAGCGGCGTTATCAATGTGGTTGTATCCGGCGGCCCGGATGGGCAGCGATGCTGACGACTACCACGGCGAGCCAGTCGGCGATCCGTACCGGTGGCTGGAGACTACCGGCGATCCGGAGGTGGCCGGCTGGATCAAGGCGCAGAACGAGCTGACCGAGAGCTTCCTGGCCGCCATCCCGGCGCGGCAGGCGATTCGGGCCCGGCTCACCGAGCTCTGGGACTACCCGAAGGCCAGGGCGCCGTTCGAGCGCGGCGGCCGCTGGTTCCAGCTGCGTAACCCGGGCCTGGCAGCCCAGCCGGTGCTGTACGTCATGGACGCGCCGGACGCGCACGGGCGGCCGCTGCTCGACCCCAACGGGCTGTCCGAGGACGGTACGGTCGCCGTTGGCGAGATCAGCGTCAGCAATGACGGCGCCCTGCTCGCCTACGCGACTTCTCACATGGGCTCGGACTGGCAGTCCTGGCACGTCCGGGACATCGCGTCCGGCGCTGACACCGGCGACCTGGTCGAATGGTCCAAGTTCTCCGGCGCGGCAGGCGGAAGGACGGATCGGGTTTCTACTACGGCCGCATGCAGCCAGCGACCCGGGGCGCCGAGTATCTCGAGGCGAACCAGCCGCTGCGGATCTTCTTCCACCGCATCGGCACCGAGCAGCGCGCCGACGAGCTTGCCTACGCTGCGGCCGAGCCGGACTGGTTTCCGTTCGCGACGGTCAGCGACGACGGCCGGTACCTGATCATTTTCATCGAGCGCGGGCTGCCGGAGAACCAGCTGCATGTACTCGACTTGACGGAGCCCGGCGCGAGCTTCCGTGCCCTTGTCCCCGATTTCGCGAGCAAGGCCGTCGTGGTCACGAACGTCGGCACGACCTTCTATCTCCTCACCGACCACGCGGCGGAGCGCCAGCGACTGGTCGCGGCCGACCTCGGCCGGCCGGGCCGCCAGTACTGGCGGGAGATCATCCCGGAGACCGGCGAGACTCTGCTGGCGGCGCACTACTACGGCGGCGCCTTCGTCTGCCATTACCTCAGGGATGCGCATGCGGCGCTGCGAGTCCACGCCCCCGACGGGATGCTGCTGCGCGAGGTCCCGCTGCCCGGCATCGCTTCCCTGGCCGAAGACGGCACGACTCTGCCGGCCATCAAGGGCAGCCCCGACAGCGACGTGATCCATTTCGAGGTCACCTCGTTCACGGAGTCCGGCGCGATCTGGTCACACGACCTGCCGACCGGAAAGACCGCGGTGATCCGGCCGTCCGCAGCGAAGTTCGACACCGGCGCGTATGTCACCGAGCAGGTTCTCGCGCCGTCGGCTGACGGCACGCCGGTTCCCATGTTCCTGACCCGGCACCGTGACCTGGCGGCGGACGGGAACGTGCCCGTGCTGCTCTACGCGTACGGCGGGTTCGACATCGCCATCACGCCCGCCTTCTCCGCGCTCTGGGCGGCCTGGCTGGACCGGGGCGGCCTGCTCGCGGTGGCGAACCTGCGCGGCGGCGGCGAGTTCGGCAAGTCCTGGCACGAGGCCGGCATGCTGGACCGCAAGCAGAACGTCTTCGACGACTTCTGCGGCTGCGCGCGATGGCTGGCGGCGTCCGGCTGGTCGCGCTCCGAGCGCATCGCGATCACGGGCGCGTCCAACGGAGGGCTGCTGGTCGGCACCTGCCTGACCCAGCACCCCGAGCTGTTCGGCGCCTGCGTAGCGGAAGTCGGCGTCTTCGACATGCTGCGCTTCGGTAAGTTCACGATCGGCTGGTCCTGGACCGGCGAACTGGGTGACCCGGACGACCCGGAGCAGTATCGGTGGCTGCGGGCCTACTCGCCGCTGCACAACGTGCGGCCAGGCCTGCACTACCCGCCGACGCTGCTGCTGACTGGTGACCATGACGACCGGGTAGTGCCCGGCCACTCGCTGAAATTCGCCGCCACCCTGCAGGCCGCCGCGCAGGCCGATGATGCCCCGGTCCTGGCGCGGATCGAGACCGGCGTCGGCCACGGCGCCGGCAAGCCGACCGCCAAGGCAATCGCCACCGAAGTCGACGTACTGGCCTTCCTTGAAGCGACAGTCCGGGCGGTGGCTAACAGATAGCCGAACTCAGCGCTCCAGCCGCGCCGGCGGACTCCCGTGCTTCGGCTGCACCGGCGGACTCCCGTGCTTCGGCTGCGCCGTCGCCGCGCTGTCGGCGGCCCTGCCGCGGCTAGCTGGCACTTCCGTGCCGGCCAGCCTTGACACTAGCGATGAACTCACGCCAGCTGCTACTCGGGAAAGTGAGGATGACCCCGTCAGGGTCCGCGGAGTCGCGGACGGCGACCGCCAGCCCTAATGATGAGACCTCGACACAAGTACCGCCGTTGCAGGTGCTGCTGCGCTGCCACTCTGTTGCGCCGGACCGTCCCCCTGTCACCGTCACCTCCAGGTACTGATCAAGAGCATCTTTCAAGTTCCGACCAAATGCATCGTTCCCTGTAATAGCCGAATGATGCTTATGATCAACGATGAGATGCTGTCAGCAGGCTGCGGCGTGTTACATCAGCGGCCGTCGGGACAGAAGTGAGCTTTGACACGGCTGAGGGACCAGTAGGATAACTGGGCCCTCAGCCGTGTTGATCTAATCTAGAAACGGTCGAACTCTCCGCGCTTTATTCTGGCGACAAAAGTATCCCACTCCGGCCTGGTGTATTTCAAAATGGGACCGGCCGGATCCTTAGAGTCTCCGATGAAGATTGCCGTATCGCTTGGCGCTACCAGGACGCAGTTGCCGCCATTGCAACTTTGCGCACTGAGCCAGGACAAATTGTGCGTACTACCGCCCAGACCTGATGAATTCACTGCTATCTCCTTTCCGTGAAAATAACTGTAACGCACAGCCGGTCGCGCTGCTGCTAACCAGCGTACGTATTCTTGATCTCGGCGATCAAGCTTAGCGAATCCCGTGGGCTCAGCGCCGCGTCACGCAGATACTCCAGGGCTTCACGGTAGCGCGCCAGTTCTGCTGGCCGCTCCTGGTAGAGAGTG
>WNFY01001155.1_pt1 | contig 25429 bp, 18 predicted proteins | sample 5400091 | NCBI WGS metagenome assembly WNFY01 (sample SAMN13153364, study PRJNA577476) | soil metagenome | isolation source: 60 cm soil or saprolite under grassland replicate 1 | place: USA:California | collected 2016-06-15 | reverse complement strand
ACTTGAAGAATAAGCAGCGAAACCGCATTGAGCTCCGAACCTGCAATATGGGTCATCTGCAACCGGTGATGGATTTCTACCGCAAGATGTTCAATGCAAAGATACTCAGGGCTGCCACAAATTTCAGCGCTTTTGGTCACTTCATTCCCGCTGCGCCGCGCAGTGACGCTTCCTACAACATCTTCGTTAAGCAACACGGTAAAGCTTTCGTCTACGCTGTGAATGGCGGGAAGTTCGCCTTTGAATTCATTGGTCTACCAGGGGCGAAGGCCGATATCCCTAGCGCGGCCACGAGCGATGCTGCAGTGACGAGTTGGATCAAACGCTTTCTTGGCAGCGGAACCAACGTCAAAGTCAGCAAGTTTCCCTCACATTTTTTAACGACCGATCCTCCTGCTTTTCCGCAGGACACAAACTACAAGAACCACATTAAAGAGTCTAAAGAGACGCCTTAGTACACGAGGCATGTCAGGTGGAATCAGGGAACCACAGGAGTCTTGGAGTGCCAGCAGCCAAATAGGAGACGGATATGGCAGGATCTGATGATGAGGTGTTGGAGGCGACCCAAAGAGGGCGGCTGTTGTCGGTTCAGATCGGCTCGTTAGGTGAAGATCTACTGCTGGCGACATCGCTGATTGGGCAGGAAGCCATCTCGTCGCTCTTTTCGTTCACCTTGGAACTGATTTCGCAAAAGCCTCAGCAAGTAGTATTCGATCAGATTATCGGCCAGAACATTACCATCTCCCTCCGGCTGCCGGACGACTCGCAGCGTTTTCTGAATGGCTTCGTCAATCGTTTTGCCCTGGTGGGACGTGACATAGGCGAGGAACACCGGTTCACGCATTATCATGCTGAAGTCGTACCCTGGCTTTGGTTTCTTACTAAGATGGCCGACTGCCGGATCTTTCAGGAAAAGACTGTGCCCGAGGTGCTTGAGAAGGTATTTGAGGATAACGGTTTTCTGGACTTTAAGAACAGCCTCTCGCGTACCTATACGGCATGGGACTACTGCGTGCAGTATCGTGAAACCGACTTTCAATTTGTGTCCCGTCTGATGGAAGAAGAAGGCATCTTCTACTTCTTCGAACACGAACAGACAAAGCACGTCCTGGTGCTGGCCGACTCCCCGCAGGTGTACCAGCCCTGTCCGGGCCAGCCAAAGGCGATCTTCCAACCCGAAGGCGGTATAGGCGAGCGGGAAGAGACGGTGACAAGTTGGATCGTGGAGCAGGAACTGCACTCCGGCAAAGTCACCAATCGTGACTATCACTTCGAGATGCCAAGCAAGCCGCTGGAGTTTTCTGAGAATACCAGATTCAGCGTGGGCCAGAACGATAAACTGGAGCTCTACGACTATCCGGGAGGTTACGCGGAAAGGTTTAACAAACCGGCCCAGCGGCTGGATAAGGTGGAGCCAGAAGGCCGGCAGACGGTCGAGCTTGAGATGGAGGAGCAGGAAACGCCACATGTTATCCACCAGGGTTCGTCAGACTGCCGGGCCTTTACTGCCGGTACCAAATTTGAATTAGCCAGTCCGCCGCCAGGTGTGACTGAAGGTCCCTATGTGCTCACTTCAGTTCAGCATTCTGTGACCCAGGACTCCAGCTTTATCTCTGGTGACGCGTCCGGCGTGGTAGCCTACAGCAACACCTTTACCTGTATCCCGGATTCAACTCCCTATCGTCCTCGCCGGATTACGCCGAAGCCGACCATTCCCGGGCCACAGGCCGCGGTTGTCGTGGGACCAAAAGGGGAAGAGATTCTGGTCGATAAGCACGGGCGCGTGAAAGTGCAGTTCAATTGGGACCGCGAAGGCAAGCATGACGAGAACAGTTCGGCCTGGCTGCGGGTTTGCCAGATCTGGGCCGGCAAAAACTGGGGCGCCATGTTCATTCCCCGCATCGGCCAGGAAGTGATGGTCGATTTCATGGAAGGAGATCCTGACCAGCCAGTAGTTATTGGCAGAGTGTATAACGCGGATAACATGCCTTTCTATGAGCTGCCGAAATTCAAGACCATCAGTGGGATTAAGAGTAACTCTTCACCGGGCGGGAAAGGATTCAATGAGATTCGCTTCGAGGACAAGAAGGATAAAGAACAGGTCTTTATCCACGCACAGAAGCGTATGGATGTGCGGGTACGCCAGTCGGTCTACGAGACCTGCGGCGGCACAAGACAGATCTGTATTGGTGGGAATCTCGCTCTTACAGTTGGCGGAGACACTGACATCCACCTCAAGGGCTCGGAGTTCGAGGGCATCGATGGCAAGCTCAACCAGGGCGTCAAGGGCGATGTGGTCTTTGATTACCAGGCTAATGATGCCACCGTCGTCAATGCCAATTATGAGTTGAATGCGCGACAAATCACCATTGAAGCTTTGACGCAGATTACTCTTAAGGTTGGATCGAGCTTTGTGGTAATTGATCTCACCGGTGTCACCATTCAGGGACCGCTGGTTAAAATCAATTCCGGCGGAGCCGCAATGGGAACTGGACCAGCCAGCATTGATGACCCACTTGATTGCGAAGGCGCTGACACAGGCGAACCCGGCTTTCTGGAGCGGCCACGTAAAGGTGGCGCTAGCAAAGGCCGCCGGCGGCGCACGCTGGGGGGACATCACGCGCCCGACGTTAAATACGATCCAGCAACCGGAAACTACCAGGTTGGAAAGAACATTACCATCTCAGGAACGGATGACTTCAAAAAGAAGGCCCTCAATGACGTTGCTGACATCGGGGACACGCCCACAGGCAAGCAGTTGTTGGACGAAATCGATGCCGGCACGCACAAAGTGAACATCCAGGAATCTCCTACTGACCCAAGGACAGGCAAAAAGTCCCCGGGCTTCGCCCGTAAGTCCGATCCTGCTGGAGCCGAGACGCCTGGAGTAGGGAGCGACACCACGATTTTCTATAATCCTGACGGCACTAAGGCAAAGGACCAGAATGGTAATCCTATAGATATTCCTGGTAAGGAGATCCTCGGTCACGAGACAATCCATGCCGACCATAACTCTCAAGGCACGAACCTGAGCAGCCAGCCTGATCCGAAAGATCCTACGGGCAACCAGGAAGAGTCGAGTACGATCGGTATCAACGATCACAAGGACGAACCGATTTCGGAAAACAATCTGCTAAAGGACTGGGGAGCCGATTATCGCAGAACGGATCACGATGGAGGGTTCGTGAGGTAAGGGTGTGTATTTCCACAAGATCGGTTATTTCATCATTCCGGTTACGATTTCTGCTTTGGCTCTTTGTCTGGGCAGTAATTACACTGTGAATACAGGTGAGGGAAAGGCAATGAATCAATCAAGCAGTACGCCGGCTACGGACGTGCCAGTCATGGCCCACGTGACCCTGACTGGTAAGCTCTCGAGAGCTGAAGACAAACTGGTAATCGAATACACGGTCAAGAACACTGGCGCAAACGCTGTGTATCTATGGGATTTGTTAAAGGATTACCAGGGAGAGAAAGAATTCATAAACCACGATCTTGCCTACGTCTTTTATGAAAATCCGAAGACCGTTCGAGTAGTGCGAGCCATGTTGCAATTACCTTTCGACCGCGACATTTATATGAAGGAAGATCCTTATGTTAGGGTTGTCCCCGCGGGCGGTTCAGCACAGGGTCGAATCGTATTATCTACGCCGGTGGCTGAATTGAGCCCCTTCTATCCTGGAGCAGAAAAGCCTGAGGATGAAAAAGAATTCGATTGCGATACGGTCCGCTTGATCATCGGCTGTAATGAGATGCGCCCCGGGATGGTGCTGAAAAAAGATAAGGTAGGCGACGAAGAGGTATTGCAGATCAAGGGTGGTTGGGCACCATTGCAATTATGGGCAGAGACAACCTTCAAAGCGCCTGTGAAGTTGAGGGTACGTCAGGACCCTTTTGATCGGCGGTTGCCCCTCCATTAGGATGACCAGCAGTAACCAGAAGGAGGATACGACATGCCATTGGCCGCTCGCTTCGGCGATCTGACAACCCATGGTTCCCCACTAGTCCCCGGACCAGGCAGCCCAAATGTTTTGATAGGCAGCATGCCTGCCTGGCGAACGCTGATCGATTTTCACACGTGCCCAGTCGTAAAGGGAACAGTGCCTGATGTCGGCGGCTTCGTTATTGTAGGCAGCCCTACTGTCTTGATCAATTTTCAGATGGCTTGCCGGGTAATGGACCAGGTCATGGAGATTCCCGGTGGTCCTAACCCGATTGCCATTGGATGCCCTACGGTGATTATTGGACCGTGACGCTCATGGAACTCGAGAACTGGGCTGGCACGCAAGAAAGGGCACGACCTGTACTGCTTCATCTCCTCATTTTCATGTCTTCGTTTGCCCACTCTACCTTTACAACAATGAGAATCCAAAATGCGGCTTGTCTTAGAAGTCATATCAGGTCCTTACGCAGGCAAAAGGATTGAGGCGGAAGCCGGTCAAGTCGTGCGGATCGGGCGCACGATAAAGGCTGACATCGCACTGGAGGATACCTTCCTCTCCGGCGTGCACTTCGCGATCGAATGCGATGCGAAAGCTTGTCGTCTGCGGGACCTGAATAGCCGCAACGGGACCCAACTGAATGGTGAACTGATAACTGAGGCCCCACTCAAAGACGGCGACCAGGTACACGCGGGCCGCACGGATTTCGTCGTTCGGATTGAGGCCGTTCCTAAAAGTGGAGTCGTTCCCGGGCAAGCTCCCTCGCAACCGAGCGAGGTGGCGACTGGGGCCGTTGCTCAAAAGCCTTCTTCCGGCGGCAAGATGTCAAAGAAGCTCGAGCCGCCTGTTCCCGCATTTTCGCCCGTAAGCGAAAGCGTTCCGTCTCCTCAGGTTAAGAGCGAACAGCGGCAAATGAGCGCGGTTGAGCCCGCGCCGCAAATCAAGGGCGCGACACCATCACCGCCAATCGAGAGAATGCCACCTCCATCTCCGCCGGCTGAAGTTATCCCTGCAGCTGCTCTTGACTCATATGAAGCCGCGACTCCGGACGGGCGCCTGTTTCACATCTTGTCTAACCAGCCCGAAACATTGATGGCCTTGATGGATGCGGTTCACGATCCAAAGGTACTTGAGCTTTTGCGTGCCTCGCGTGAGGAATATCAATCGCTCTATCGCAGCGAACAGAATCCGGGCGTTGCTCCGTATCTCGTTCGCCTGCCGCCGCGCTCTGAACTACTCAAACAGATGATCCAGCGCGGCTGGGGAAATGAGTGGGGAGTCTATCTTACCTGCTCGCTATCGGTGACCGAATTGCGTGACTACTTTCGCACATCGCTGATGGTAATCATGCCTGATGGGATGGAGCTCTTCTCGCGTTTTTATGATCCGCGCTTCTTCCGGGGCTTTCTGGAAGGTTGCACTGCCGCAGAGGCCGAAAAATTCTTCGGGCCCGTCACTTCATATTTCATGGAAGACGAGCGTCCCGAGATCCTCTTGCAGTTTACGAGAAGCAAGAATGGAGCCGAGAAGAAGGGCCACTTATTGTCGGAGTTGGCCTGAATAAAATCAGACCAATCTGTCCATGGAAATAGGAGACTCCGTTGCCCCGTACTGCCAGACGCCGCGATACGAGGAGGTAACAAAAGAGAAGTCGTACTGCTCGACCGAGCCTGTAGCTCTCCAGATGACTAGCAACGAATCGGCAATGTCGAACCAATATCCACGGCGGTTTTGGTCGAGCGGTGGCGGGGCGGGTGAAGAAGGCTTGTGATTAGTCCATCGTATACGGCCATCGGGAAAGATATAATAGAACCACTCGCCGGTTGCCGTCTTAGCTGCCCACCACCCATTCGCCATCAGCATATTGCCTGAAGGGGACCGGTCATCATCGGAAAAATGAACGAACGTGTAGAGATATTGCTCGTTGAGCAACTCCCACGTGTCTCGAAAAGGTCGACCGTTATAGCGGCTCCACGTATGACATGAAATGCCCTTCGCCTCCACGCGTACTCCCATGTGCGCGTAGTCGCCGCCTTTCCAATAGGCGATAATGTCCCCCTGTCTCACCATTCCCGTTTCCATGATGCGTCTGGCTCGATCCACGGGAACCTTCTCCGCCAGGGTCTTGGTATCCTTCCGGTCCAGGAGATAGCCGACGAGATACGGCGCCCAACTCGTCTCAGGCACGCTGATGCCTCCGTGGATCAGACACCGGCTAATGTAATGCGTGCAGTCCTCAAGCTGGTCGCCGTGAATATCCGTTTCAATCTCAGCGGCCGTCATCTTGTTATTGAACCAGAGAGTCTCGCCGGTAGAATCCGAGCGGAACACCCCTTCCCAATCTGGACCGGTAGCTCCGAACTGACGAGCTTTCTGGGACACATAGACGTCAGGGCCATTCGTCGCTATCTTGCCGTCGTCGCAAGGCTTGTCCCAATAGCGGGACGCGTAACCCTGCACGGCCATCCGGTTATATGTCATATCAAACCCCTCGATTTCTGAACCGTTGATAAGATTGTCGGCAGGTTTGTTGACGACGTGACCTATTATTTCATCGCACCTACCTCTGAAATCCGCCTCTAAAATCGGGATTGGCGGTGACAAGTTTATTGCCGTTTGGACATCTTAAAGAAACCCTGGCCTGTTGGCAGAATGACACCATTCATCTCCTGCGGGTCGAGCGGCAAAGTCACACTGAAGGTGCGACGGTCGCCCGGATCGGAGAACTTCCACTGCAGTGACGAACCGGCGGCGTTCCAATGGCCGCGGTGCCGAGATGAAGATGCCACGGAATCAGTCGCCCAATAGACTCCCCCCAAGGCGTCAAATACGAACACTCCTGTCCATGGTCCGATGGTCACGCTCCAAGTTCCCTCAAGTAGTGAAACCATGGCTGCGACAGCCATCGCCGGGGTCCAAAGGGCGGCGCCGTCGCAATTGAGTTCCACGTGCACGTGCTCGGTATGGTCTACTGGAGCGCGGGAAATGGCACGCCCTCCCGCCCGCAGCACATCTGTGAGTTCGCTGAACCACTTTCTGTCGTTATAGATTACGCCCTGAATCTGGTACTTGACGCAGTTGGCAACGCACCAGTCTAAGAGCCACTCCCCGGCACGCTTCTGCACGGAGTCGGTCGTCAACAGATAAACGTCAGCCGCGCGGCCTTCCAGGTGGACATCGGCGTTGCCTCTCCCCGGATATGTTTCAACCTTGCAGGAAGTGGGGAAGTCCAGGGGTTTTGGCGGAACGTTGGGAGTAGGGGTGAGGCGGACGACCTCTCTCACGAATTTCTCAATGCCCGGCGAGGGTTCGCCCGCATCGTGGTCAAAGAGCTTTTCTCCCGGCTTCAGCTTCACGTCATCCTCGCGGACTTTGCCGCCGGCAGCGCGGCCACGTTTGCAAACATCCTTCCAGGGCATGGCTGTGAATCACCTCTTCTCAGATTGAGCTTGGCTCTGAGTCACGACGCTCTATCTCATCGAACGCAGATCGGAGTGCCCCCAATCGATTGAAACATTCCGAGCCGGATGGTATCAGAGTCTTTCATCGATAGCAGCGGCATCAGGCCCCGGTCGATGATCTTCTCGGCGGCGCGCAAGGTTAAAAGAACTTCCGCGCACGGTTTTATTTCTGACTCGCCGTTGCGTTGGTATATGTGCAGCGGAAGCCCCTCAATGTCGAGATAATCATTGGGTCGGAATCCCCAACCGTCTTCGCTGAAACCTTTGCCCAGAAGATATGCGACCGCGAAAGCGGGGTTGGCCCACAGGTAAGATTCGTGTCGTACGGAAATATGCTCGCTTTCACCCATCTCTTCAAACTCAAACTCCTCGGTTGGATCCGTCTCTTTGCCGTAGGGCAGACGCAACAGGAATCGCGGCAGCGTGAAACCAACATACGCCGCAGAAGGAAGGCTGGTGACGTTTTTCCACCACTGCTCGATCTCTGAAGCTAACGGCAATCTCCAATCGTCCGGGTCTGGTGTCTCGACCAAAGACTCACAGCCGAGCAAATGCGCTGTCGCTCCGGCAATGAAAGGCGCGCCCGCTTCGTTCGCGACCATTGAAATGCGCTCAACGAGTCCTGGATCGCCGGCTGCGAAATCGAACGTGTAATTGCCGGCTATCACGGCCCACGGAATGCCACCGGATGTGCCGACCGTCTGTTCTACCAGGAGCTTATAGAAAGCCGTGGAGCGAAAGTCCTCGTTTGCGCGCAGGTCGGCGTTGAACTCGTCGAATGAAACATCGAGAAGGTAAAGCTTGAGGTCGGTCCCGGTTTCGAGCCGGCTGACGAGAAAGTCGAGAGCGCGCCACGCCGATTCGATCGCTTGAAAATCCGGATAATGAAGAATCGCATTCATGTTGCCAGCGATGCGTGCATCTACCGCGGCGATCAATTCCTTCTGGTCAGCCTCGATGTCCGGCGTCAGGTAAGGCTTCACCGCCGTTCTTGCTAATTCAGAAATCTCCGGAGAAACTTCCTCGGTTGGTTGGCTGAGCTTCGTCGAAGAGGAGGTCCCTGCTCCGCGCGCCAGAATCTCATCGAGAAGGTTGCCTTCCAAAGGTGGACCAGCGATGGGTCGTTCTTCTGAAATGACAGAGGGAATTGGTGTTGATTGGGGAGACTCTGGAGGCGCCGACTCGGACCATTCACGCACTTCAGCTGCCGCTTCGGCAAAGGTTTTTGGGTTAGTTAACTTCATGCGCGTGAGGCGCAAGGCTTCAAAGATCTCTAATCGATTGAAGAGACGATCAGGATGAAAGTCATCGAGCTTGTTGAAACTGATAGTCAGAGATTGGCCGCCGTTGCTCGCCAGTGGAATATGAAGCTTGACTCCAAGTCGCGTGATCAACTGATCCAGGTTGTCGCGATCCACGAGCAAAGGCCGCCAGGTCGACAGCTCCTCGCTTGAGGCCGACAGACCGCGATTCGCGCGCCCGCTCCAGTCTCCGACCAAAAGCACTCGAAAAGGAACATCATGGGAGGGAAGAGCATCCGCCTGTTCCATCCTTGCCACAAGTTGGCCCTCAACGTCGGTCAAGGAAAATTCTTCCGCCATCTTCTAAACTCACCTTGGTTGATTAATGCTTGCGGGAAACCGTTAGGGAAAAAGAGTTGACTAGATACTGCCAGCGCTCTATGACGACTGCGAGTCTTCTGCATAGCTCTTCGTAATCGCAAGCAGTTGTTCTTTCAGGGGGTCGCGAAGCTTCGCCACATCTTCCAATTGAACAAGCTCCTCAAATGCATTCATTCCGGAGACCTCGGTGCTCTCGACAAGTACCTCATCGGGCGGTCGAACCGTAGAGATCGACGAAGCTACGTAGCTTAAGGGCAAATCGCCAAACTCCGGCGAATATTCGATACTCACGGGAAAGTGCATAGCCTCCAGAATCCGGGACAGTCCCGGTTGTTTAGTGATCACGCTGTGCATCATCAAGTAGTGCAGAACGAACTGTTGTAGCTCGTCGGTCGTTCGGTCACCGCTGTTAAGGACTTCCTGGAAGCGAGCAGGTCCGAATCCTTTGTACGTCAGCGCCCATTTGAGCGGAGAAGTAACATTAACGGTTTTGTGCTCGGTGCCGCTGGTGGCAACGTGCGTGTACTCAACGGGTGTCATTTCCAATTGCGTGTTGATGACCTCCAGGGGTGTCTTGAGGTCTGACGGCAAGGGGTATAATTTTGACTGCGCGATCATTTGATAAAGTTCTTGTAATTCTCTAAATGCTTTTTCGCCGGTTCTGGAGGCTTCATATCCGCCGCTTTCGGCATAGCTTCCCAGCACATTGCGCGGACGGAATAGCGGTGCGAGCGTTGACAGGTATTCCTTCATTTGGGTCCGCAGCAGGTCGGCTATTGCGCGCGTTGATTTTCTTAGCGCCAGGAGACGTTGAGTGCTGTAGTGTTCTTCCATTAAAGTGCTCTCCACTTAGTTAGTATTGCGAAGAGAAGTTAGTAATGCGAAGACAAAACATCAGATGCGCGTCAAATTGGCGAGAAGCCTACAAGGCGGAAGTATAGATTGTCAACAGATGATCTTAGCCGGCGGCGCGGCATATATAAGTAGGTAGCGTGTTTATCAATCAAACGCCAGTAAGAATCGGGGAGCCGGAACAATTTGCCCGCATCGTGCGCAGTTTGAAGGGTTCATCTTTCGACGAAGAAACGATCTGTCGTGTGTTCAAGTTGAACAATATGTCAGATGTCGGGTCAATCACCGAATCAGATGTGGAGCGCTCTGATATTTCTCCGGGGTTGCAAGTCCTGATTCGACTGTTTTTGCTCCCGTCACTGGTGGCACGCACTGAAGTCGAACGAGTTTTCGATCGGGGTACCATCAATTCATTCTTGTCGCTGGGCTTATTGGGGACAGGCGAATTTGGGAATGACGAATTCTATGCGCGCGCCCTTCTTTATCCAGTGGCTGGCTTCTTCATCGCTTCAGACCGGCATAGCCTGCCCGACGAGAGCGAATTCGAGCCGCCGCCCGACGTCGTGTTTCCGGCGATTTTCGCGGGGACCTTGGGATTCCTGCGACTGCTGCCACGAAACTGGGAAGGCGCGGCCCTCGATTTGTGCTCAGGCACGGGCATTGGAGCTTTTGCCTTGGGCCGCTCCGGCAAGACAGCCGTCTCCGCCGATATTACAGAACGTGCAGCAACCTTCGCCCGATTCAATTGTGCGCTGAACAACATTGATAACGTCGAGGTAGTGCGCGGCGATCTTTACGAGGCCGTTGAAGGGCGGACCTTTGGCTGCATTGTGGCTCATCCGCCTTATGTGCCATCGCTCGAAGCAAAAGCGATCTGGCGCGACGGAGGAACGACCGGTGAATCGCTCGTCAGACGAATCATCGAAGGATTGCCGGAACACCTGGACCCAGGAGGAATCTTTCTTTGCTTTTCACTCGGCGTTGATACCGAAAAGGAGAGGTTCGAAGAGCGCGTGCGACGTTGGCTTGGAACGAGAGCCGATGAGTTCGACATCATCTTCGCGTACCAAGAAGTGAGAGAGCCGCGGCAGGTGTTGAATAGTCTGGCCCGCAAGTATTCCGAACTTGGGCCCGAGATCTTACCGAAGTTCGAATCGGAGTTTGAACGGGCGGGAGTTGTGAAGATGGCACTTGGCGCGCTGTATCTGAGACGAGCGCAGAAACCCGCAACTCATCGTCCATGGACTGTGCGCAGGCAGCTGAGCGCCGAAACTGATGGCTCTGATTTTGAGCCGGCCTTTATCATGCATGACCACCTTTCACAGCCCGACCTTCTCGCAAGCCTGGAGCGAGCCACGCCGCAACTGGCGCCGAGACTTGAAGTCAAAGTTACGCATGTGGTGCATGAAGGCTCGCTCGTTCCAGCCGATTTTCTCTTTGAGATCGACAAGCCCTTCGAAGCGCGCGCGCGGTTTGAGTCCTGGATGGTTCCGCTGTTGACGCGGCTGGACGGCAAGACTACTTTGGCGCAGATCTACGCTGAGGCCAGAGCGACGGATGCTATTCCCGAAGAATTCAAGCTCGAGAACCTGGCAGTGCTCGTAGCTCGAACATTGGAATTGGGATTTACCGTACAGGAGTTGTAGCTATATCGTGAAATTGGGCGACGGCAATATATTCTGAATTAGAAGATCAAGGGCGCTGGAGGAAAGACGCGGTCCTGATTGCGTTTCATGCCAATAACAATCCAAGTTTTCCTAACTCGACCAGCTTTTCCTCCAAGCGTGTCGTGAGCACTTCGAGCATTGCTTCTTTCTCACCGCTTGCATATTTCGAGCCCGATTCGATCATACGGGTAAGCTCCTGAATCAGAGCGCTCCGATCACGAGTACCGTCAAGCAGCGAAAGGAGTTGCCGTGCAAGCTCGTCTTCGAGGCGCAAGCTGTTGTGCAGGAGCGTAGTGACTACATTGCTTTGCTTTAGTTGGAGACGGGCGATTGGGCTGGCAACAGGAAAAGCGCTCGGCTCGACGGAGTAGGCCGGCTCGTGCGTATGCAGCTCTATCACACCGACGCCATAGGTTTTAAGCATCACGTCTGCAAGCATCGCAGTGTCTTCGGCAATCGTTGTCTCATTCGAGTTCGTTAACATTCGAGCTTGGGTGACTAATTCTTCAAAGCTGATGGCTCGCGGGTAAATCTGAGCCAAATAAAAGAAAGCCGCTTTCGACAGTGGCTGATTGGTTGTAGCAGTCGCTCCGTGCTCGGCGCGAAATTCTTCCGGCGATTTCGATTCAATATTTGGAGTAGATGAGACTGGTTGCGCCTGGGACTTGATCAATAGAACGTTTAGTCTCTCGGGGCCGATCCGGCGCGAGAGCGGAACTTCGTAATGACAAAGAAGAGTTTGCCTGAAGCTTCTGCCCTTCAAGAAATCGAGATATTGTTCTCTGGCAAGCACATTGTCTTCGCCAAGTTGATCCAATTTCCGCATAGCCTCATCAGCAAAGTTGCTGTCGGGCGATGCTTCAAAGAAGTCAGCTTCAGACAAGAACTGGAGGCCGTGTTCGCTCGCATGCTTCGCAAACTGATGGAAATACAGAGGAATATTTATATCTGCAAGCTCATCGTGATAAATCGACCCGTCATCTCTCTTTCCCAGTCTGGCGTTCATCTCACAGAGAAATGTGGCGTAGGAGTTTGCTTCCGTCTGTGCCTCGGCGATCCACTTGATCACGGCGCGGCTCTGGCCCACTTTCTCAGCCGCCTTCTGCGTATCCTTCGAATGAAAGCGCATAATGTCACGTGCTATTTCGCGCAGGCGACATCCGGGATATGTGTTGTAGGAAATGTAAGCCACGCCTTGAGGAGCAAGATGCGCGCGGCAGATCGCCAGAATGCGATCGCGGACAGCATCGGGTACCCAGGAAAACAATCCATGCGCGATAATATAATCAAATTGGCCGAGGTCGTTGGAAAGAGTCATCAAATCAGCTTGCCGCAGCGAAATATTCCTCATGTCAAGCATGCGGATCATTTCTTGTCCCTGAGCGATTGCCGTTACCGCAAGGTCGATTCCGAGAAAACTACCGCCGGATAGATCGAACGCCATCGGAATGATATTTCCACCGGCGGCACATCCCAGTTCGAGCACGCGGCATGCCTCGACTGGTGCCGGATTCATTCCGAAAAGAGTCGCTAACGTTGAAAGTCGATCTGGGTGCGTCTGAGGATAGACGTAGGATGGGTATGCGACTTCGTCATAGGCGGTTGCGTTTACTGCGGCCATATCGAAGATCTTCTTGGAACATCCTACCGAACGTCTTTGACTCGTAAGGCAATTAATGTTGCCAGCGACAACGTAAACAGCATAGTAAACAATATGGCCGGGTTAAGTATCAGCCCGCCCCAGGGGTGCTTGAAACTTACATAACCGCTTAAATTGTCATTAATCTCGACAGGAGTTGGTATCGAAGGCGGTGAACCGATCTGGCGATTCTCGCGCGACTTCACTTCGGAAGCAGAATTCGTGTCAGTAGAAGACGTCGAGGATTTTGTTCCGCGATCCTGCTGGCTCAAAGCTTCACTCACTTGTTTACTATAATCCTCGATTTGATTGCGCGCATTCGTGACGTTTTCTGAATTCAATTCTTCTGTGTGCCGATAAAGCCCTCGTCCTTTGTTAGGTCCGTTCGGATCCGAACCTTCCTCTTTCAACGTGTCGAGGGACGAGAGTCGTTTAACCTCATCGAACGACCAGGTTGCGGGCATTGTCGCTCCGATCACTTTTGATACGCCGGTCGGTACCGTAACGAGGCCGGCAAACAATATCTGCGGAATCAAGATCAGGGGAACCAGGCTCGTTGCCACTTCAGATGTCTTCACTAATGCTGATATGAAGAGACCGAGTGCGATGCCAACTATGCCCGTGAGCGCCATTACCAGTAATTGTGGGAAACCGAAAAAAAGACCAGGAACAGACATCATTCCGGCATAGTGAAGAATCTTTACAGTACCGAATAGCAAGATCGTTTGCAGCCCCACAATGAATGAGAGAACGAACAATTTTGAAGCAACATAAGGAGACAATCCGAGGTTCACCATCCGCTCGCGCTCGAAGATCGGACGTTCTTTGACTAATTCACGCGCCGCCACGGAAGTGCCGAACCAGATTGAGACAAGCGCCAGAATGAAATAAGCAAAATCACGTGGATCATTCTTTCCCACTACGAAGTAAGTCAATAGCCCGATGATCGGCGCTTGCCCAAAAAGAATTAATAGATTCCACTTGTCGCTTTCCAGCACCTCCGCATACCGGAGCACTAGCGTTCCCCACTGTCTCAAGGCATCGCCGATTGCACGGCGGTGGCGTGCCGGAGATGCGGGCTGTGGCTCTTGTTGCACGCGACTCAAAGGCTGTTCAATGTAATGGTTGTAGAGTTCGGTTGCCGCGAACCGGCTTTGCCAATCCTCTGCTGCCACATTGGCTATCTCTTCACATCGTTGTTCGTAGGCGCGCTTCTGGGACTTTGCAGCCTTTGCCAGCAAAGGTTCCAACTTGGCCACTTCGGATTCCACCGACGCCTCAAGCTTGTTGTAGAGATCCATAAAATCCGTCACGCCAGCAAACTCGAGCGCCTCTGAAGGAGTGCCGTAAAAAACGAGTTTGCCGCGCAGTAGCAGCACAATACGATCGAAGAGACGAACATTTTCCATCGCATGAGTCGTAAGAATTACTGTGTGGCCGGACTCAGCGATCTGTCGAAAGAGCTTCATAATTCGCTCTTCAGTCGCCGGATCCAGACCAGAGGTCGGCTCATCGAGAAAAATTACAGACGGCTTTGTGATCAGTTCGACGGCGATCGAAACACGTTTGCGTTGGCCGCCGGAAAGTTGCGAAACGAGCACATCGCGTCTATCGGTGAGTCCCGTTACATCAAGCACTTCGCTGATGATTTGTTCTAGCTCATCCGCCGGGACGTCACGCGAAAGGCGCAGTCGCGCGACGTAGTAAAGGGTGCGATAGACAGTCAACTCGCGGTGGATGATATCGTCCTGCGGAACATAGCCGAGGGATTGCTTAAGCGAATCGACATGTTGATAAAGGTCCAGATTGTTGATGAGGATGCGACCGCTGGTTGTGCGGCGTATGCCAATTAGCGCGCTAAGCAAAACGGATTTACCCGCGCCAGAAGGACCGAGCACACCAACAAATTCATTTGGCTCAATGGCCAGGCTGATTTCGTCAAGCAGCTTCCGAGATCCGCGTCCGGAGGGCCGCGCGACTGTCTCAGTAATCGCAATCGCATCAATACGAGTCTTCGATCTGCTGTCAAAAACCGCTATGCCCGTCGCCGGGTCTGCTCGGAGTACAAATGCTCCAATCTGCACAACGTCCTGGCTCTGGACTAAATGCCTTCCTCTGACTCGTTGCCCATTCACATAAATACCATTCGTTGAACCGACGTCTTCGATCAGCACTCCTTGATCACTATTGATGAACCTTGCGTGGTGTTTCGAGATAAGAAGTCCATCGAGTTGGATATCGTTTTCGGGGTCACGGCCGACTGAGAGGTCGCGTTTGCCATCGAACGTTCGCTCGAACAGAAGTTGTACATCACTGGCGACCGCGGGCGGAGCAGGACGTTCCGTTCGCGACCGAGATATTATTGTGTGCAATCCAATTCCAGCATCGGCAGGAAGAGCGGCGGCCAATTCTCGCACAGCGGTTCCTGTCGAGGATCTTTGCTTAGGCGGCGCAATTGCCGGATTAATAAAACGGAAGATGGGGCCGCCCACGGCAAACTGCACGCAATCGCCATCGTGAAGCGGCGTCGGTTGATTTATCCGCTGATCGTTTACCAGTGTCCCGTTGAAACTGTTGAGATCGATAATCACAAAGCCGCCGTTGTTCTGTCGATGAATTTCGGCATGACGTCTTGAGACCATGGGCGCGGCGGCATCGATGGAAATGTTCGCTGTAGAGTCTCGCCCCATCAATGTTCTGTCGTCCTTTAGCTCGAAGCGACGGCCGACTTGGGCGGGCGAGCCGCTCTCGCAAATCAAAACCGGCAGCGATTTCACCGCCTCGGCAGGACGGTGCGGTTCAGGCGCCGCTTGAGGAAGTGGACTTGATGCGAGCGGCTGTTGCTTCTGAACATCAGCGGCTTCTGCGTGAGTTTGCATGACTGCGGTAGACGACTCGGGAGGTGGCTGACTCCTTGCACGCAAGGCCGCTTGTTGACTGGCGGCCTTGTCGTCAATGAAAGTTCCGGAAAAACGAGGAGCTCGTGGGGCGTCCGCGGCGTAATCGACAAGTTGAACCCTAAGCTTAGGCCCGGTATAACCAAACTCAATCAGCGAGCCCGAGCGAATCTCTGTTCCTGTGGAAACCGGCTCGCCATTCAGAAAGGTTCCACAACTTGAGCCCTTATCAGTCAAATACCAGTGACCGTTTTCAAGGCGAATCTCGGCATGCAGACGTGAAACCGTCGGCCAGAGCTCACGTGAGAAAACAACATCGTTTCGCGCTTTGTCGCGCCCAAGCTTGATTGTGGGCTGCTCGAACTCGTGGCTGTCCAGTTCTTGATCGCCGCGGATTTCCGTCAAGATTATTCTCATCAACTTTCTAGACCCGCTGGTGAGTGGTTACTTCCAACAGCTATTACAGTTTGCGATTGTTATGCTAGCACAGAATGAATGCTGAACATTGTCTCAGCAGGCGAGTTGCTTCACAGGGATATGAGTGTCTTAAACTGGGTTGCCCGACTTGAGGTTGCCAAATTCTTATAGAAGCTACTCACGATTCATTTAAGAAGCTTTAGCAGGGATCTCTCCGCCCGATGAAGCTTCGTGCCGCGGTAAGCGATGAATTCGTCGGGTGTCGTGAAGTAATGCTTCATCGTTCTTCCTTTTTCAAAGCTCTCAATCACTTCAGGACAAATGTATGAACTTCGGCAGACCGAGGGCGTGTTTCCAAGAGTCCGTGCTGTCTCCGTAATTGCCGCCACAATTTTTCTCTTCCGCGACGAACGGTTTTCCAATTCATTGGTTCCCGCGCGCGCCAGGGCGCAGGCGCAAACCAAAGTGCCTGCCCACGTGCGAAAGTCTTTCGCACTGAAAGAGTCGCCCATTACTTCCTTGATGTATTCATTAATGTGCCTACGTTTGATGTCAACATATTCGCCGTCCGCGCCTTGAAACTTAAAGACCTCAGTCTTGCGGCACTTGAGTAGTGTCTTGAGGACTCTTGCGACTTGGCGATCTCGCAACTCGCGGTACTGTCGCACACCCGATTTCCCTGGAAAGTCGAACCGCACCAAATCGCCTTGAACTGACACGTGCCGAGGTTTTAGCGTAGCTATCCCATAACTACCATTTTCGCTGGCATAGACCTCACTCCCAGGACGCAGAAAGCAGGTTGAGACCACCCTGATGATGCACGCCAGGATCCTTTCCCGGCCGAGGCCTGGGTGTCGTAGGTGACGAGCAACAGTCATTCGCATTCTGGGCAAGTCTTCTATGAAGTGAATTAGCCGCCGGTATTTAATGTTTTCCCGAGACTTGGTGTGATTCTGATGATAAAGGTATTGCCAGCGACCGGCACAATCTCGCCCCACTGCTTGCAACGTGCCACTAGGCGATAAGCTGACGGCTACATTCGTCCAGGCTGGAGGTATCCTTAATTTGCTAATTCTTGCGAGGTCCGAGTTTGAAAGTCTCTTCCCATCGACACGCTTATATCTAAATCCGCGCCGCGGCGTGCCAGTTCGGATAATTCCGTTTCTTTGTAGCCGCCCAATTCGTGTCATTAAAACTATCTGTCTGCAGCCTAAAGTTCAGACGATTGTAATTCAAGGCAGTCTAGCCCCAACCGATCAAGATTTCCAACGCAAAAACTTGTAGCCACATTGTGGATAGGGTTAACCGCATATGTTGTATGAGGGAGTGCATTGGTTATCACAATTCGGTTGCAGCATTGCGCAAGCTACTGAACGTCATGGAGCATCTCTGTGCGGCATCCAGAACAGGTTGCGAGTAGTGTTTCACCGCGGGGAGCCACTATTTCTTGGTAACTCTAAGAAAGCAAACGCCGAAAGGCGGTCGGCTATTGGTCTCTTTCTGGCGCTTTTTTGGCGATTCGAGCTATCCGAAGCCGGCGCCGCGATGCATCCTTTATCTCAACCTGGATTCTCTGCTTGCCATTAGCACTCCGAAGAGTTTTTTGCTAATATGCGTCTTCAAAACCAGTCTGGTTCTGAACAAAAACGAATACTCAGGAGGGAAAAGTAAGTTATGGCGACAACGATTCGTCCGTTACACGACCGCGTAATCGTCAAGCGGCTGGATGAAGCTGAGCAGAGGCGGGGCGGGATTATTATTCCCGATACCGCGAAGGAGAAGCCCCAACAAGGGAAGGTAATCGCCGTCGGTGAAGGCAAGATTCGCGATGACGGCAGCCGGCAACCACTCGACGTCAAAACAGGCGACCGGGTGTTATTCGGCAAGTACAGCGGATCGGAAATCAAGCTGGACGACGAAGAATATCTCATTATGCGCGAAGACGAGATTCTCGGCGTCTTCACGACGACTGCTAAAGCAAAGTCAGCTGGAAGATAGGCTGAGGTTCAGGGTAGTAGCTTGGCTGTTAGAGAGGCTTAGCTACTAAATCACAAAGCTCAATTTTTGGAGGTTGAAGAAAAACATGGCAGCGAAAATGGTAGTACACAGCGAGCAGGCACGCCGAGCAATCCTTAATGGCGTCAACACGCTCGCTGAAGCAGTGAAAGTTACCTTGGGCCCAAAAGGGCGCAACGTAGTTCTGGAAAAGAAGTTTGGTTCGCCCACGATTACCAAAGACGGTGTGACCGTGGCGAAAGAGATCGAACTGGAAGACAAGTTGGAAAACATAGGTGCGCAGATGGTGCGTGAAGTTGCTTCCAAGACTTCAGATGTCGCCGGCGACGGCACGACAACCGCGACCGTGCTGGCCCAATCGATTTTCCGGGAGGGTTTAAAGACAGTCGCGGCCGGGGCTAATCCGATGGCGCTGCAGCGTGGAATTCAAAAAGCAACCGAGCGCGTCGTAGAAGAGATCAAGAACATGTCCAAGCCGGTCAAAGGCGACGCGATCGCGCAGGTTGGCACAATCTCAGCCAACGGCGATCGCACCATTGGCGAGCTGATTGCTGAAGCGATGAACAAAGTTGGCAAAGATGGAGTAATCACCGTCGAAGAAGCCAAGACGATGCAGACTGAGCTCGAAGTTGTCGAGGGTATGCAGTTTGATCGCGGCTATCTCAGCCCGTATTTCGTTACCAATGCGGATCGCATGGAAGCCGTGCTCGAAGACGCGATGATCCTGATTCATGAAAAGAAAATCACCGCGCTCCGCGATTTGCTACCGCTGTTGGAGACTGTGGCTCGTGAAGGAAAACCACTGCTAATCATCGCCGAGGATGTGGAAGGCGAAGCCCTGGCGACGTTGGTGGTCAACAAGCTGCGTGGCACCCTGAACGCTTGTGCTGTCAAAGCGCCGGGTTTTGGCGATCGCCGCAAGGCTATGTTGCAGGACATTGCGATTCTCACCAGAGGTAAGGCGATCAGTGAAGATCTTGGCATCAAGCTCGAAAACATAAAGGTCGAGGACCTGGGCCGCGCCAAGAGAATCGTTGTCGACAAGGACAACACGACCATCATCGAAGGCGCCGGCAAGCAGTCGGATATCGAAGGACGCGTGAAGCAAATTCGCGCGCAGATCGAAGAGACGACTTCCGATTACGATCGCGAGAAACTGCAAGAGCGTCTCGCCAAGTTGGTCGGTGGAGTTGCTGTGATTAAGGTCGGGGCAGCGACCGAAACTGAGCTGAAAGAAAAGAAAGCCCGCGTAGAAGACGCCATGCATGCAACGCGCGCGGCAGTCGAAGAAGGCATAGTTCCGGGCGGCGGCATCTCCTTGTTGCGTGGTCAGAGAGCGTTGGAAAACTTCAAGCTCGAAGACGACGACGAGCAAATCGGCGTGCAAATCGTACGGCGGGCGTTGGAAGAGCCTTTGCGGCAAATCGTGAATAACGCCGGTCAGGAAGGCTCGATCGTCGTGGAAAAGGTTCGCGCCGACAAGAACCCGAACTTTGGTTTCGATGCGGCGACCGAAGAATACACTGACCTGGTCAAGGCCGGTGTGATCGATCCGACAAAGGTCACGCGCACTGCGCTGCAGAACGCAGCATCAATCGCCAGCCTGTTGCTGACGACTGAAGCGGTTGTGGCTGAGTATCCGGAGGACAAGAAGAAAGCCGGCCCGCCAATGCCGGGCGGTGAGATGGATTACTGAAAAGCAGTAAGCAGAAGGCAGTGTCAGAAGCCCGACCGTGAGGGAGGGCTCAAAAGACAGAAGGCAGAAGGCAGAAAGCAGTAGGCAGACTGCTGTTATTGCCGAAACCAGCCGATTCCTTAGACGGGCGAGGGAGTAAGAGCTCTCTCGTCCGTTTATTTTTTCAGAATGCGGCTTATCGCCACGAGCACCCCGAGGTGATACGCATTATGATCAGCAACCAGCAGCGTTTCACGTAAGATTGTCTGGCTATCGCCGTGCGGAATCCTGGCGAAGAGATCGGTTGACCGATCGGCGATGAGCTCTTCAATCTGTTTCAGATCGCGTTGGAACGCTTCAACGCTTTGCTTCCATCCTTCGGGATTGCCTCGCTCATCCTTCCTCGGCCAATAGCCCTCAGGCCAATCGGGTGAAACGTGCTTCGCGTTGCGACAGAACTCAAGAATGTCCCATTGAGCGATGCGCATATGCTCGAGCACTTGCCAGGCGCTGTAGGGAAGACTTTCAATTTTGCGATCACATAGTTCGGCTGGAAAGTCGGCGACGAAATCATCAAACGAGATATGAGCTCCGCCGCCCTGCAAGAGATAAAGCAAATGCTCGCGCAATGACTTGTCGTGTTCAGTGATTAGCTGGATGGCCGGCATTAAGTTTCAAAGTTTCGGCTTTTGACTTCGCGTCCTGGGGCTTCATTTTCCGTAGGCGCAATTATCAGCGTTTGCGACTGATGCGATAAGTATCGTAGCGACAGATTGCCGAGTAGTCACAAAACTTACAGGTTTGTCTGCCTAAAGACGGCTTAACTTTGAATTCGCCGCTTCGCATGCCATCAATGAAGTGCCAGACTCGTTTGCGAACTTCGTTGCGGATGCGCTGCCATTCGGGATCATCGCTCATCGTCCAGCCAGTGACGTGCGTACAGTCCTCGAACGCGCGTCGATACAGTCCCTGATTCAAACGCGGGCCACGTCCCCGCAAGCGATAGTAACCACCGCCGGCTAACTCGTACCCCGGCACAAACAATTGCTCCAGGGCTGCGAGATAAATCGGAATCTGCACTTGCCGGCCGGCTTCGATGTCGTTAAGTTTCGCACCCTGTGACAATTTATAGTCGTAAGCGATTGCGATCCGATCACGCTCGTTCAAGTCAACCCGATCGATTTGGCCCTGGACCAATGCGGTCTCAGCCGCGTTATCGCCGGCGCGATCCAGTTTCAGATATTCTGCTGAAGAATCCGGATCACTCGCATCGGAAGATCTTCCAAACGCCAACTCAAAATATGTCGGCCGAATCCCGCGCGGATTGGTTCGCTCCTGCAGTCGCAGCTCGTAAAGCAATACCTGCTCGAGGATCAGTCTGCGAATCTCGCAATCGATCTTCCAGATTCGCTCATTTAAGGCCGGCACCAGTTGCTCATGCTCGCGAAAGACTTTGTTGGCAACCTCTGCCATCTCGTTACGCAGTTCTTCGCGATTTAGAGAAGGCAAGTATTGGTTGCGATGCCGCGTAAAAAATCGACGCAGCACTTCATGCAAGAGCTTGCCGGCGTCGATTGCCGGCAGATCGAGCGCAGCTTCGTTGCGCGGCTCGAGCTTCAAAACACGAGCGGCGAAAAATTTGAAAGGACAGTTGCCATAACTGCTGAGACCGCTGGCACTGTAGACGTATTCCGGCCCAAAGTGCCGCGCTAACATCGCGCGTAATTCAGGACTCGAGATTTCTCCGTCAAACGGTCCGAACCAGGAACCATTTCTTTCACGCTCGATCTGAATGCGGCGCAAGGCAGAATTCGAAATATAGCCGTGCAACTGAGCTTCTGAAGTTAATTTCTTTAGCGTAGTTTTCGACAACGAGATTAGCGGGGTCTTGCTGTTGCGACGTGCGTTTTGCCGTACAAGTAGAGTTGAGAGTTCAGAGGCGGTGGACGCTTGTTGCAATTCCTTCGTGTCAATATCAGCGCGAATTTGCACCGTTTCGATTTGTGCCGGAGCAATCGCGCGTTTCAATTCCTGAATATAGTACGACGCAACGGTTTCAGTGCCGTCGTTGAGCACCAGCGGTCGAGTCAGGTATAGCCGACCGGTCGCGCGACAGGCGGCTTGATAAAAATAATGTTCTTCCTTAAGTAGCGTGTCGCTGGAAATATCTTCCAGTATGATGCCGTATTTTCGCAGACGCTGGCGCTCTTCGTGCGGGTACAGCCAGTCGCCCGAAATGCGCAAGGGAAAGCTGGCTTCGTTCATTCCCGCTATGAGCACCGCGCGAAAACGCAAGCCCCGCACATCGGTCGCTTCCAGCACACGTAAGCCGTCGCGATTGCCAACGCCAATCGAGAGGACTTGCGATTGCAGGCAACGCTGAACTTCATCGATGAAACCAAACAATGTAATTTGTGTCGGCAGCCCGACGGCGGGGTTTCCAGCGGGGTAGCCCGGCTGGGTTGAGGGGTTTAAGGAGGGCTTAGAAGCGTTTGCTAACGCGCGGGCTTCTGACACGACTACATACGCATACTGAAAGCTGCGAACAGCAGCTGCAAAGGCCCGGCGCAAACTTTCCAATCCGCGGACATCCAGCGTCGCATGAGAAACTTCGGTTGAGTAACTTATCAGTGGTCGACTGACTTGCTTTGAGAATTCTAAATGATCGAGAAGCCGCATCAATGACGCGCGCAAGTCTTCAGAAGTCCCTTCACCGGGCACACTTGCAATCAACCGCCGCAGGTGCTCCATCACCAAAATCGCCCAGGCGATTGCGGCAGGATGAACCGGTGCGGGCCGCTTTCGCCTTTCTTTGGTAGATGCGCCGTCAGGTGTCGCCTCTTCTTCAATGTTCGCCGTTGTATCTTCGCCTTCGTTTTCGTTGCTGCCGATAAATGATCGGGCGGCCTCAGGCGACGGCAGTACGTCGATTAAGCGCTGCGCGCGTTCGACCCAGGCCTGTACGCGGAGTTCGCTGCCGACATAAGCGATTACATTTTCAAGAATGTCTGGCGCCCAGCGGCCAATACCGAGCTGCGCTCGCAAACGCGCGACGCGGCCATTTTCATCAATCGGCGCCACGTGCACCGGTCCTGAATCAGTAGCCTCCAGGAGTGACGTGTATTTGCTGTCGAAACTTTCAGCCAAAGTCTCGATATCATCTGCTGAGACACGAAAATAATCGGACTTGATGATATGGGCGAGATCGCTGGCCTTCGGGTTGGTTACATGTTGGCGCTGAGGTTCCATGAGTAGTTGAAACAGCTTCGCACCAGCTCGCAGACACGAAACCTCCCGCGCTTCGATACGGCGCTCGAGGTTGCAGGGAATTGACTCCTCGGCGAACACGCGAAGAATTATGTCCGCATAGGCGGCCCGCTCGCGCACCACCAAAACGATGTCCGAAAGCTTATAACCTTCATGAAAGACCAACCGCTTGATCTCTTTTGCGATGCTGCGAATCTCAGTGTCTCGATCACTGCATTCAAAAAGCTTGATCGTTGCACTTCCCTTGGAGGCGCTCATCTCGGGAGCGCCGAACTCAGGAGCGCCCGCATCCTGCGTACGGACCGCAGGCATCCTGCCTGCGACTAACCCTTTCTTAACGCTCGGGTCAGTACGACTACTGCCAGCTACATTGAACAGACGTTCCCTTAATGGCGCCAACGCATCGCTTACAGAGGTCGCCTCAGTCTCAAATTTGGTTTCGAAGTTGGCGATAGACTTCAATTGATCGACAGTCGAGCGGAACGGCTGAAAGATTTCTTCGTTGCGATGATCGTAATTGAGATTCACAATCGCGTTCGGGACAACAGGAATGAGACAACGCAGCATTTCGCCCTGTACCGGCGTGAAATCAAAGAAGCCATCAAGTACCAGCAGTTCGACGTGCTCCAGCCAGGGCAAAGAAATCTCGCGGCCGTCAACTTCACCACGCAGAATTTGAAGCACGCGAAGCTGGTCTGCATCCTCGTCCGTTAGGTCGAAATGATCGAGCGCGCCGGTGTATGCCGAGTAAATCAGCGCCACCTCGCGATCGAAATCAAGCTGAGAGCGAAGCGACGTTTGGACTTGGGACTTGGGACTTGGGATTTGGGACTCAAACTCGCTCGCCCGCGATTCAATCGCAGTATGGAATTCCTGCGGCGTCTTGCCCGCGCGCTGCAGCTCGCCAATCATCGAAGCAATCGTGTTTACGCAGCCGTCTCGATTAGCCAGTGACTTTGTCGCTCTGAGCGCTCCTGCCGCGGCGAGCTGCTTAATGATTTGCGAGATTAGACTACGTCGCAACGGCAACTCTTCGCGATCGATTGCTACGCGTGTCAGAAGCCCGCGCGTCAGCAGGGGCTCTCTGACGAATCCGCGGAAAAGATAGACCGGAAACTCGCCCCAAACGCCGGGTGCTTGATTACCATCGAGCAGCTTTTCCGTAACGAGATCGAGCAGCGGATGCGAGGCAGCAATGTAAAGCAGCCGATCGGCTTGACCCTTCGAGATGTACTCAGCGCAGCGCGCCAGCAAACGCTCGCGATTGTTACCTAATACCGGACCTAACCAAATTTCTTTTGACACGGAACTTCCTTCGGACAGGTCTTAGATCGAGGGGTTTTTCTTCCGTAACTCCCTAAGTACATTCGAAGCATTCCCCTGGTAGTACGCCACCGCTTCCTGGAAACTGTTTTCTTTGAATCCAGGATACTTGAATTTGTTACCTACGCTAAGATTGACCTTTCCAACTTCCCAGGGCGGAGCGTCTATCAATTCCCTGAAGGCTTCCATTTGCTTATGAAAACCCCTTGCCTGCTTTGCTATTTCTTTGTGAGCTTCTGAAGTGGTTGTTGTAGGCTTGAAATCTCCGTCGACTTCCTCAATATAGCCACCATTTACAAGCCTGTACAAACCGCTCTCGAATTCGTCTCTTGTGAAAATTGAGTGATTCAAGTCGTCGCCGACCGCGATAATTTCTTTGAAGTCGGCGGTCGTATTACCGGCAGCGATCACAATTGCTAAAAGAAGCCATGCATCCGATGCCAAGAATCTGAGCTGGTCACGTTTCATATCGGTTCAGTGCGCCTACACGACCCAACGAGCCATCGAAGATGGCGACAGAATTTAGCCCCGGGCGTAAGCCCGGGGTAACGACATAAATAAATATCGCAGAGCCCTCGAACAGGGCGACAGAAATCTTCTGTAAATCAGAAACGCCTGACGAAACTCTGTCGCCCCTTGCGGGGCTCTGAAC
>WNFY01002114.1_pt1 | contig 25433 bp, 25 predicted proteins | sample 5400091 | NCBI WGS metagenome assembly WNFY01 (sample SAMN13153364, study PRJNA577476) | soil metagenome | isolation source: 60 cm soil or saprolite under grassland replicate 1 | place: USA:California | collected 2016-06-15 | reverse complement strand
ACGCGAGCTCGAATTCCGGCCGCGGCGAGCCCGCTTCGATCTCCTGATGCAAGCGATGCAATCGCTCGCGGATTTTCTCCGGCTGCAAGATCGACATCGTTTGCTCGAACGCCGCCGGCTCCAGATTCAGCAGCAGGGGAACCGCGATCGATTGCAAATCGCGAATGCCATCCGGCGTTTCCATTGGAGAACCGGCTAACACGCGGTCGCACCACGGTTGTTGCCGCAAATTTTCCGCGAAGGTCGACGCGAATTCCTCCAGCTTATCGACATCTTCAGGTTGGCAGCGCAGAGCGAACGTCAGCTCGCGCGTTTGTTCGAAGTCGCGATCGTAGATTTTCAATCCCTGGACCGATTCAAAACCTTTCGGGAGCATGTTGATCACGTCGGAATCGAGCTCGATCCGCATGACCAGAATGGCGAGGCAGGCGGCTGCGAGTGCCGCGACGCCAAACCAGACAAGCACGCGTCGTCGCGCCATGACGCGTGCGATCAAATCACTCATCCGCATACCTGAGCTTCCGCAATTGCCGTCGCGATTAAAATCGGAAAAGAAAAGTTTCCGATCCCGAAACGTAACGCACCTGGTGTCGATCTTGTCCGGTGGCGAGCGCGTGAACGATTTTGTTTCGCAATTCAACCCATCCGCGCAATTGTTCCGGCCCGCGGTCGATCGGACCCGACCAGCCGCGCCCAGCAAGCGGTCCCTTGATTTCAGCAAATCCGGCGTCCTGGCGGACAACAAGCAACGTCACCCCGGGACCTTTCGAGAACGTCAGTTCGAAATCACCGTTCCTCGAGAAACGTACGAACACATCGCCGATTACCGTCGTCTTCGGATTGCGATAAAGAAGTTGTCCGGTGCGCGTTTGCCAATCGGCTTTAGATTCAGCGAATTGGTGAAGCGAAGTTGTCGCACAGCTCGTAAGAGCGACAAGGAGTGCCAGTAGGTAGGGGCGATTGACCCCAATCGCCCCTACCATCACGACACGACGTCAACCGGCGTCGGCAGCTCTTCTTTATTCGGCACCAAGGTTCGTCGCGGGACAATGCCGACATGTTTCTGCAACCAAACCAGAAAATAGAACACCCACATTCGCCACCGGATCGGGAAAGAGTTGCCAACGTTGCCGCCGAGTACTGCGTTCACTGCCGGCGCAACGCCGAGCACATTGCGGGGCGCTAGAAAAACTTCGACAAATTCTTTTGTGTACCACGCGTTCACGAACCGCAGATAAATGTCCATCGCGCGATTCACAGCGCGTTCGTAACGCCGAAAAAGTTTTCTCGCTTGTTCCGGGTGGTCGAGAACTTCGTTCAAAGCGTCGGCGCACTGTTCGCCGCTAAAAACGGCCAGAAAGACGCCGCTGCTGAAAATTGGATCGATGAAACCGGCGGCGTCACCGGCAAGCAGCCAGCGATCGCCATACAGTTTTGTGCTGCGATAAGAAAAATCCGCGGCGGTATAAACTTCTGATACACGTTGCGCGTTCGTCATTCGCTTCGCGATGATCGGCTGCTCGGCTAGCGATTGTTCGAGAAAATCTTCCGCACTCAATTTCGATTTCTTAAACGTATCGCTGTCGAGCACAACACCGACGCTAGTCCGCTCAGCGGTAAGAGGAATCAACCAGAACCAGCGATCGATCCCTCGAATCAGGAGCGTGAGCGTTCCGTCGATTCCCTCGGCGCGCCAGACCCTGTCGTAATGCGCGAAGATCGACAGCTTCTGGAGATGATCGTAGCTTTTCTTGATTCCGAACTTGCTGCCGAGAACGGAATTGCGGCCACTGGCGTCGATGAGATAACGGGCGCGAACATTTTCGGAAGACCCGTCTCGCCGAATCCCAAGATCGACATGTTCGTTCGCGAATTCAACGCGATCTGCCGCCACTTCTTCGTACACTTCAGCCCCGCTTTCACGCGCGTGATCAAGTAGGAGTTTGTCGAAATCAGATCGGGTGACCTGGTACGCGTGGTCGGTTTGGGAACGGAATCCGTCCTTGAAATAGAACTTCGTTCCTGGTTCAGAGCAGGCCCCGAAGATTTCGCCGCCGAATTTTTTGAGGAAACCAGCGCGCTGGAATTTCTCGTGCAATCCAAGCCGGGTGAACGCTTTCATGCTGAACGGCAACAATGATTCGCCGATGTGAAACCGCGGAAATTTCTCGCGCTCGAAGACGACTACGCGCCGTCCCGCCCGCGCGAGCAACGCCGCGGCTGTGCTGCCGGCCGGCCCGCCACCGATGATCGCAACGTCGAAGATGTTGTCCACTGGCGGAGACGTTAGCAAAATTCTCGATGAATCAAAACCCCTTACCTTCATCCTCTCCCTTTGAGAAAGGGCGAGGAGAAAAAGCATCCGGCAAGTCGTTCCTAATTAGACGCCATCGAATGGACAATCCCTCTCCTCCTCGTCCAAGGAGAGGGGAGGGTGAGGAGTCGGCGAAAACTTCGCGCAAAGTAAGTAACCACAGATCAACACAGATTACGGAAATTTAGGCTTTGGAAATCTGTGCTAATCTGTGTCCACCTGTGGCTAAACTTGTTTTCGTTTACTGCTGAGATATGAAGCTGATCGACAAGTTCGTCAGTCGCGAGCTGCTCGTGAACGTGCTCTTTGCGATCGCGGTGCTGAGTCTCGTCCTTGTAGTCGGCAACATTTTTCGCAAACTGCTGCCGTTGCTCGTAAACCATGATGTGCCGGTCGAATATTTGCTCGCGTTCATCGCCTACGTCTTTCCGTTCTCGCTCATCTTCACAATTCCATGGGGACTCTTAACTGCGATCCTGCTCGTGTTCGGCCGGCTCTCAGCCGACAACGAATTGATCGCGCTCCGCGCTAACGGCGTCAGCGTGCCGCGTGTCGCGGTTTCGCTGGCCGTTATTGCGCTCACGTGCACTGCGACCTGTCTTTGGCTTACGGTCCAGGTGTCGCCGGCTGCGCAGAAAAAATTGCGCAGCACCATCTTCGATCTGGCGACGCGCGATCCGATGGCGCTCTTCGGCAGCGACCAAGTGATCGATCAATTTCCCGGTCGAAAAATTTATGTCGGCAAAAAAGAAGGGAACAAGCTCGAGAACATCACCGTGTTTGAGCTCGATCAGAAATCGATGCCGATGCGAGTGACGTTCGCGCGCACTGGCATGCTTGAAGCCGATCTCGAGAACAAACGGATTCTGATGCATCTCTACAACGCACGTTATCAGCAGCGCGACGAAAAGGACCCGGCCGACCTGCGCAAAATCAAGGATGGCATCAGCATGTCGGAAGGAACGTTGCCGATCAGTCTGGAGGAACTTTACGAGAAAGAGAAAAAACGGCCGAGCCGCTCGGCGATGTCGATCGAACAGTTGCTCGATCAGTTGAAAAGCGAAAGCACCCGCGAACGAAGCGAGAGCCGCACCGAGATCAACAAACGCTTTTCATTTCCATTCGCCTGCGTCGCGTTTGCCATCATCGGCGTGCCGCTCGGCGTCACCGCGCATCGACGCGAAACATCGATCGGTTTCGCGATGGGATTGATCGTCGCGGTCGCTTACTTTCTTTTCGTCATCATCGCCGACGCGCTCCGTGGAAATCCGAAAGTCCATCCGGAGTTTCTGATCTGGGTGCCGAACATTCTCTTCATCATCCTCGGCGCGCTTCTGTTCCGCCGATTAGCGCGGCAATAGCCAAAAATTTGTAGGGCAAGCGCATCGCTTGCCGTTTTATGTCATGTCGAGCAACGTCGAGACATCTCTTACTATTTCTGACCGCACACCGTTAGTTCCGCAGAAATATTTAGAGATTCCTCCACTTCGGTCGGAATGACATCAAGCAGGTGCCGAACGCTCTCTTAAGAGTGGATGGAAGAGCTTCATTTCTTGCCGAACTAGGTTTAGGCCGAATTATTCGCTGGCGCAATCATGTTGCGCTTCCGAAATCGATCGTGAGCTCGACCGTATCGGTGACGGCGACGTGGATGTCACGGAGTTGAATTTGGCCGAGCGGAATTGATTTGAGCGGAAAAGATTTCTCCGTGGTCCGAGCAAAGAGTGGTTGAAGCGCCGTGCACGCGAGTGAGCCGAGTTTGCCGTCGCCTTTGCATTTGAGCTGCGAAATTTTCGCGACGAATTCGTTGCTGACGTCGAGCTGAGCGTAGATGTCGATCTTGGCGCGGGTGAAAAACTTCTTGGCCCAGATCTGGATGTCGGCGGCGAGCGAGCGCCGGCTCCGCGCGCGCATTGCGAGCCGGACTTGTTCAAGATCAATTCCGTAAGAACGAGCTCTTGCGCCGCCGATTCGGGTGATTGATTCTTCGAGGTTGAGTTGCGCGGCGGAAACCACGAGCTGGCCATCGCGCGCTTTGTGCACGAGCAAGACCGCGTCGCCGTTGGCATCGGTCCCCTTGTGGAAAACGACGTCGCGCATTTCCATTCGCAAATCGATCGGGACGCCCCGAACGGAAACGTTTCGTCCGGTGACCGTAATGAGCACGGTTTCAAAGACGGGCGTTGTTTCGCCTTCGACCTTCGCCAGCGGAGGAGGGGAATCTAATTTTGCGCCGTCGAGATTGATCCGGATTTCGTCGACCAAAGGAAAGACGCGCGAACGAAGATCGACAATCCGCCCGGATTTCTGGGCGAACCGGTGCAGGGCGGCATCCAGCGCCTGGGCGAGGTCGTCCTTAGGCGAGGGGACATCCTTTCGGCCCAGTGGTATCATTGGTCAGAAATATTTAGAGATCTCTCGACTTCGCTCGAGATGGCAAGATACCGAGCGAAAGCATGGGCGGCCGCCTTCGCTGAAGCTACGGCGTGCCAAGAGAAAACAAGTTGAAAATCGAAAGTTCGCCACTAAATTCCGCGTTCCCTTATGGCAAAGACAGCCTGGATTAATCGCAACGAACGCAAGCGCGCGACGGTGAAGAAATACGCCGCGCTCCGCGCCGAACTCAAAGCGAAGAAGGATTACGCCGGTTTGGCGCAGCTTCCGCGCGACGCCAGCCCGACCCGGGTAGTGAACCGTTGCGAAGTGACGGGCCGCCGCCGCGCGTTCATTCGCCGGTTCAAAGTCTCGCGGCTGACGTTTCGCGAGCTCGCCTCGCAGGGTTTGATTCCTGGCGTGACGAAGTCCAGCTGGTAAATTCCAGAGATTGCTTTTCGGGTGCGCCGCACGCGCTCGTAAAATGAACTCTTTGTTAATGCTTCCGCTCGCAGACGTGCCGGTGACGCAATGGGACCCGCCCGGGATCATCATTTTCAAACTGGCCGTGATCGCCGCTCTGGTTGGATTGAACGGATTTTTTGTCGCGTGCGAGTTCGCGATCATCAAAGTGCGCGCCAGTCAGCTCGACGAATTGGCGGAGGAGGGGAATCCGCGGGCGCGTTTTGCAAAATATATTCGCGCACATCTCGATGCTTATCTTTCTGCGACGCAACTCGGCGTAACTGTGGCGAGTTTGGCGCTCGGCTGGCTCGGTGAAGAATTTCTCGCGCATCTGCTCGAGCCGTTTTTTGCCCTGGCGAACATTCACTCGCACGTATTTGTGACCTCGGTTTCCGTCGCGCTCGCGTTCATCGGGATAACGTTCATGCACATCGTGTTCGGCGAGCTTGCGCCGAAATATACCGCGATTGCCAATCCGCTCGCCGTTTCGCTGCGACTCGTCCGGCCACTGGGCGCATTTTATTTCTTGTTCAAACCGGCCATTTGGCTCCTACACCAGTCATCGAATTTCCTTTTGCGGCGAGTGCTGCGGATGCAACCGATTCCGGCGACGGAGCTGGCCCACAGTGAAGAAGAATTGCGTCTGATCCTGGAGCAAAGCGAAAAGTCGAAGGAAGTTTCGCCGCTCGGGCGCAAGCTCGTTGTCAATGTCCTCGATCTGCGCGAGCGCGTGGTGCGCGATATCATGACTCCGCGCGGCGAAGTTGTTTACCTCGATTTGGAAGACGATTTCGAGACCAACGTGAAGAAGGCGCTCGAGTCGCGTCACACGCGGTTTCCGCTTTGTCGCGAAAATCTCGATAACACGATCGGGCTCATTCACATTAAGGAATTGGTGCCAATGATGCGCGACCCGAATCCCGACCTGATGAGGATCAAACACGAATTAATTCCGGTCCCGGAGATGATGCCGCTCGAGAAATTACTGAGTCTTTTTCTGAGCAAACACGCGCACCTCGCCATCGTGGTCGATGAATTCGGCGGCACGGTCGGAATGGTCACGCTAGAAGATGTGCTCGAAGAATTGGTCGGCGACATCCAGGACGAATTCGACAGTGACAAGGAAGAATTCCGGAAAATTAACGCGCACGAATTCACGGTGGACGGCACGCTCGGGCTTTATGAGCTGAACGATCTCGCCAAACTCGAATTGGAAAATCCGGACGTCAGCACGATTGGCGGCTACGTGACCCATTTGCTCGGACACCTGCCGAAACAAGGCGAGCAAGTGAAAATCGACAACTACTGCGTAACCGTGACTCAGGCAGATAGCCGTCGCGTGCGCCAATTGCATTTCAAAAAGCTGAAGGAGCCGCAAACAACCGCAGCGGGAACCAAACCGGACGCTATGCTGTAAGAATGGAGGGTGCCGCGCTCTCGGCGCCCAATATTTGGGACACGACGGCGCGTGTCTCTCAAAAAATGCAACTAATCGTCGAAATCGAAATTACCTGTCCCCACTGCGGCGAAGTTTTTCCGTTGCAGATCGACACCTCAGAATCGGAGCAATCGCTAATCGAAGACTGCAGCGTTTGTTGTCGCCCGATCAATCTGACCATTCGATGTCAGCCCGGCGCCGTTGATTCACTCATTGCCCACTCGTGAACCCTCTCGGGCCTGCCCGTCTACGTCGCCTAGCTCCCGCGGGCGACGTTGTCGATCTTGTTTACGCGGAATGAAACGGTAACTTGCCGAACGATGCATAATCAGATTTCGACCAGGAACGGTTGGCGAGTCGATCGCACATCGCCGAGTCTGCCGGAATCGCATCGCACCATTCTAATCGCTCCGGGCGCAGGATTTTGGCGGAAGCTGCTCGCGTTCTCCGGGCCCGGCTATCTGGTCGCGGTTGGTTACATGGACCCGGGAAACTGGGCGACCGATTTGGCGGGCGGGTCCGGATTCGGTTACACGCTGCTGAGCATCATTTTGCTTTCGAACCTGATGGCGATCCTGCTCCAAGCGCTTTGCGCGCGGCTCGGCATCGCTACCCAACGCGATCTGGCCCAGGCGTGTCACGATCATTACTCGCAGCCGGTTTCGTTTGCGCTCTGGATTATCTGCGAGCTTGCGATTTGCGCCTGCGACCTGGCCGAAGTGATCGGTTCGGCCATCGCCTTAAATTTGCTTTTCAAAATTCCGCTCGTCATCGGCGTTTGCATCACCGCTCTCGATGTGCTCGCCGTGCTTTATTTGCAAAACAAAGGCTTCCGCTACATCGAAGCCCTTGTTGTTGTGCTGATCTTGACCATCGGCGGCTGTTTTCTTTTTGAGGTTATTTTCTCGAAACCGGAGCTTCAGGCCGTCTTAAGCGGTTTTCTTCCGCATGCCGAGATCGTGAGCAATCGCGACATGCTTTATATCGCCATCGGCATTCTGGGCGCGACCGTGATGCCGCATAATCTTTATCTCCATTCTTCGGTCGTGCAGACGCGCAATTACGAGCAATCCTCGGCCGGTAAATCGGAGGCAATCAAGTTCGCCACCATCGATTCCAGCGTGGCTCTGATGTTCGCCTTATTTATCAATGCGGCGATCCTCATCGTGGCCGCTGCGACTTTTCACAAACATGGCCAGCACGGTGTCGCCGAAATTCAGGACGCCTTTAAATTGCTTTCGCCGATGCTCGGCATCCCAATCGCGAGCGCGCTTTTCGCCTTTGCCCTTCTCGCGTCCGGCCAAAACTCAACCCTGACTGGAACGCTCGCGGGCCAGATTGTAATGGAAGGTTTTCTCAACATCCGATTGCGCCCGTGGCTGCGGCGATTAATCACTCGGCTGATCGCGATCGTGCCCGCCGTTTTTACCGCCGTCTTCTTCGGAACGAGCGGTACTGCAAAATTGCTTTTGCTGAGTCAAGTCATTCTGAGCCTGCAGCTCTCCTTTGCCGTGATTCCGCTAGTTCTGTTCACGAGCGACCGCCGCAAAATGGGCGAGTTTGTATCGCCGCGCTGGCTGCAAATGTTGGCCTGGATCACGACCGCAGTGATCGTCTTGCTCAACGGGAAATATTTAAGTGATTGGATCGGACTTAGCGCGTGGATCGGTCGCGCATTCTAATTATGTATCACAAAATTCTCGTTGCTCTCGAAAACAGCCGCGCGGACGAAACGCTTCTGCCGCACATTGCCGAGCTCGCAAGTTTGCATCACTCAGAATTGCTGCTCGTCCACGTGGCAGACGGGTACGTCGCCCGAAATTACGACCAGTTGAATCTGGCTGACTCGCAAGAGATGAAAGACGACCGCGCTTATCTCGAAAGTTCCGCCGAGACATTGCGGAAGCTGGGCTTGACCGTGGACACTTTTCTTGCGCTGGGCGATCCGGCCCAAGGAATTGTGAAAGCAGCCGAAGATCGACAATGCGATTTGATCGCGATGACCGCACACGGACATCGGCTTCTTGGCGATTTGCTGTTCGGGAGCACGATCAACGAAGTGCGGCACAAAACGGAAGTGCCGGTGCTGCTGGTCCGAGCAGGGAAGTAAAACTGCGTGCGCTTGCTTGGGAGCGCGTTTAAAAGAGGGCGTGAAGGTCCTCTTCCTTACCAACGAATATCCGCCGCACATTTATGGCGGAGCCGGGGTGCACGTTGGCTATCTCTCGCGAGAATTGGCGAAAATGATCGATGTCGATGTTCGTTGTTTCGGCGATCAGAATTTAAAAGAGGGCCGGCTCAAAGTCACCGGCTTCGAGCTCGACACCAGCAGCTTCACTTGTCCGAAGCCGTTGCAATCCGTGTTCGGCGCGCTTCGTCGTTGCGTCGATTTCAACACCACAAATATCGACGCCGATCTCGTGCATTGTCACACCTGGTACAGCCATTTCGGCGGCATCGCTGCGAAACTGAATTACGGAATTCCGCTCGTGATCACGACCCATTCGCTGGAGCCGTTGCGGCCGTGGAAACGCGAACAACTCGCCGGCGGTTACGATTTCTCGGTCTGGGTCGAAAAAACTGCGCTCGAAATGGCGGATGCGATCATCGCCGTCTCCGCCGAAACCAAGCGCGATATCGAAAGACTGTTCGATGTCGATCCAGCGCGCGTCCACGTGATTCATAACGGGATCGATCTCGACGAATATCGGCGAGTCGATGCGACCGAGGCGCTCGTGCGCGATGGAATCGATCCAAAAAACCCGTATCTACTTTTCGTCGGCCGGATCACGCGGCAAAAAGGAATCATTCACCTCGTCCGCGCGATTCCATTCATGGATCCGGATTTTCCGATCGTCCTTTGCGCGGGCGCGCCTGACACGCCGGAGATCGCCCAGGAAATGAAAGACGCGCTGACGGCTGCGCAAAAAAAGCGCGGAAACATTTTTTGGATCGAAGAGATGCTTGATCGCCGCGCCGTGATCGAACTCTATTCCCACGCTGCCGTGTTTTGCTGTCCGTCGATTTACGAGCCGTTCGGGATCATTAATCTGGAAGCGATGGCGTGCGAAACCGCAGTTGTGGCCAGCGCTGTCGGGGGCATCAAGGAAGTCGTAGTCGACGGCGAGACCGGTTTTCTGGTTCCAGTCGAGCAAATGAAAGAGAGTCCGTTCGAGCCGATCAATCCCGAAAAATTCTCACGTGACCTCGCTGCGCGGATCAATCAGTTAATGAAAGATCGACAGCTCCGGGAAAAATTCGGCCAAGCTGGCCGGAAACGCGCCGAAGAAAACTTCAGTTGGAGCGCCATCGCGCAGAAAACGAAGGCGCTGTATCAGAACGTTTGTAAGTCGAAACGATAACAGCTTAGGCGACAACGCCTGCTTTTCCGCTGGGGACTTTGAACGACTCGATCAGTTGTTTGATTTCGTGAACGAAGTTCGCGGCGCCGGCGCCGTTCACGACCCGGTGATCAAAGGTGAGCGAAAGTGTAATGACTTCCGCAGTTTCGTTTTTCTTGCCGTTGGGAATGAGCTCGCGGTGAGCGGTGCCGATAAAGAGTGTGCCGACTGATGGTGGCACTACAATCGGCGCACCCGCTCTGACGCCGAAAGCGCCGAGACTGGTGATGACGACCGGCGCATTCATCGCGTCAACGCGGCCAGACCGAGTCGCCGCGAGCGTTTCGTCGTAAATTTTCACAAACTCGGGCCAGCTCTTCTTGTTTGCATCGACAATCACCGCAGTCGCGAGCCGATTGTTTTCGAGCGCAACCGCGATACCGAGATCGAAGTTTTCATTCTCGACGATGCTTTCATCTTCGAGAATCAAACGCCGGAACGGCGCGTGTTTTTCCATCGCCCGGACAACTGCCCACGCAATCATGACCGAAGCGGAGGGGGCGTTCTTGCCATTTTTCTTTTTCGCGGCCTCGCGCGCTTTGCGGATCCCTTCCCAACGCGCGTCAATTTGAAGGTTCGCTGGAATCACGCGGGAAAGTTTGCGCGTGATTGTCGGCGAGAGCGCAGGCTCGATAGTGTAGTGGTGGGCGTGTCGCCCGCGCTCCTCCAATTTTGCGGCCGGCACGGCCGCCTCTACAACGCCATCGCCCAAAGGCTCGCCGGTTAAGATCGTTCCGAGTTCCTGGCCAATATCAACCGTGTCGCCCACTTTCGTTTTCCACTCGCCCATCGTGCCTGCGAATGATGACTGGATCGGATAAACCGCTTTGTCGGTCTCGACTTCGCAAAGATCGTCATCCAACGCGATCGGATCGCCCGGTTTTTTCAAAAGCGAAACGATTTTGGCGTTTCGAATGCCTTCGCCCATGATTGGGACAGTGATCTTTTGGACATGACCTTTCGGCATTTCGACTTTCTTCGGCGTCGCCTTCGCGGATTCTATCGCCGCTGGTTTGCGGTCGCGCAAGATCGGTGATTCAGCGCGAGAAGTTTGAATTGAAACGGATTTCCTGATTGCGGCAACGATTCGCTCGACGTCCGGAAGCGCGGCGTATTCGTAAATCGGATTGTAGCCGATCATGACGTTGGCTTTGCTGACGAGAATCGGGGGACTGACCATTTCGCTCCAGAGATCGGGCTGTGCGATGATGTGCGAGATGATCATCTGCCCGACGCTGCAATTTTCAGTGTCTTCCTGCACGACAACAAGCCGCCCGGTTTTGTGAACCGAGGCTGCGATGGCATCTTTGTCCCAGGGAACGATCGACCGCAGATCGAAAAATTCGACGCTCACTTCGTGGTCGATCTTACCGAGGGCTTCGAGTGATTTCTCAACGGTATTGCCCCATGCGACCAACGTAACGTCGGAACCATCCCGGAATTTGCGGGCCTGACCGAATGGCACGGCGTGAACCGGCTCCCTGGATTCGCGTTCCGCCCAAAACATGTGCTTCGGAATTAGAAAGAGCACCGGATCCTCGCCATGCATCGCGGTCCAAAGCAAACCGGCCGCGTCTTCCGGAGTACTCGGAATTACGACTGTGAGCCCCGGATAATGCGCGAACACGGATTCGTTCGCCTGGCTGTGCCACAAGCTTCCGCCAGGCAGATAAGCACCATACGGCGCGTAAATCACCGCCGGACATTTCCAATTTCCGAACGAGCGCCAGCGCAAATTCGAGATGTTGGTCACGAGCTGATTGAATCCTGGATAAATAAAATCAATGAATTGGAGTTCGAAAACCGGGCGGCGCCCGTAAGCCGCGAGCCCGCAGGCAACACCGAGAATTGTCGACTCAGCCAACGGCGAATTAAAAACCTGCTTCGGAAATTCGGTGGAAAGTTTCTGCGTTAATCTGAAGACGCCGCCCTTCGGATCTTCAATGTCTTCGCCGAAAATGACGCGGCGCGGATCTTCTTCGAGTCCGAGGCGCAAAGTCTTGTTCACCGTGTCGCCGATCCGATATTTGCCTGGCGGCAGAATCTCTTTGTCGGTTTTTGGGAGCGGACCGGTCACGTTCGCTACGAGTTCATTCGGGGATGGATCCTCGGCTTTCTCAGCTTCGGCGTATTCGCCGCGGATGCGCTCTTTGATTTCGTTGTCGATCTTCGCGAACTCTTCGGCGGTCAAGACACCTTCTGCGATCAATTGTTCTTTCCAGCATTTCACCGGATCGCATTTTTCGAGAGCCTCCAATTCCTCCGCGCTGCGATAAAGTTTTTGATCGTCCGAACTGGTGTGACTGGAAAGCCGTTCCATTTTCACCCACCAAAAATGTGGACCACCGCCAGCGCGCATTTTTTCTATTGCGCTGGCGGCGCCATCGTAAATTTGTTGAACGTCTTCGCCGGCTAGCTCCTTCCATTCGTTAGATTCGAGAACACCGAGCGCGAGCGGATTAATTTCTCGGGTCGGACTGCTAATGCCGTAAGCGTTGTCTTCGACGACAAACAGCACGGGCAACTTTTTCTCTTTCGCGAAACAGACCGCTTCGAAGAAATCACCCTGCCGAGTGGCAGCATCGCCAACGGTTGTGACGACGACATTCTTTTTGCTGTCCAACTGAATGCCCCACGCCATTCCGCAACCGGGAAGAAGCTGTGAACCGGTTGGTGTCGGCACGCTCCAAATGTGCCGCTCCAGATCGCTGTAATGCGACGGCATCATGCGTCCGCCGCTGCCGGTTTTGCGTTTTGCAAAATATTCGAGCGCTAGCTGTTGAGTCGTCATGCCATGGCCGAGCACCAGTCCGCGATCGCGGTAATAAGGAACGATGTAATCGTCGAAATCCATCTGCACAGAAATGGCGGCGAGCGCTTCATGCCCCATTCCCGACACGTGAAAATGTCCTTTGCCCTGACGGTTCAGATTTTGCTCGCGCAAATCGGCATGCCTGCTTTCGAGCATGATGGTGAGAAGGCGCAGCTTATCTTTTTTGCTCAGCTCCGGCATACGATATCGATCTTACAACTGCAGTTGCGGCTCGACAATCGCCCGAATTGATTTCGAATAAAAGATTGGCGATGGAAGAGGTGCAAATGAAGCGGGGCAGGGGAGTTATCGAGCGCTTTCGGGAATTTCTTCCGCCGTGCAACGCCGTGATTTCGCTGGGCGAGGGGAATACGCCGCTGTTGTTCTCGCCCAAATTGAGCGCACGCGTCGGGGGCGGGTGCGAAGTTTTTGTCAAAAACGAAGGACTCAACCCCACGGGATCGTTCAAGGACCGCGGAATGACGGTGGCCGTGTCCAGAGCGATCGACAGCGGCGCGCGCGCGTTGATTTGCGCGTCCACGGGAAACACATCCGCTTCAGCGGCAGGCTACGCAGCGCGAGCAGGCATCGAATGCGCTGTCGTGTTGCCTGCTGGAAAAATTGCCATCGGAAAATTAATCCAGGCGTTCGCGCACGGCGCGAAGATTGTCGCGATCGACGGAAACTTCGATGACGCGCTCCGAATTGTGCGCGAACTCGGCGAACATAATGAATTTTGCATCGTCAATTCGATCAACCCGGACCGAATCGCCGGCCAGAAGACGGCAGCCTTTGAAATCATCGACGAACTCGGAGACGCGCCTGATTCTCATCTCCTGCCAGTCGGCAATGCCGGAAACATCACGGCCTATTGGGCCGGTTATCAGGAATACAAGGCGCACAGAAGATCGACAAAGCTTCCGGCAATGATTGGTTTTCAGGCCGAGGGGGCCGCGCCGATCTTTCACGACAAAATCGTCGCCAAACCGGAAACGATCGCGTCCGCGATCCGGATCGGTAATCCGGCAAGTTGGAAACAAGCTCGCGCCGCGCTCGATGAATCGAAGGGAGATGTCGATGTTGTGACTGACGAAGAAATTTTAGCCGCGCAAAGCTGGCTCGCTCGGAACGAAGGAATTTTTGTTGAGCCGGCGAGCGCGGCGCCAATCGCGGGGTTATTTAAGTGGTCGCAAAAAATTCCTGAAGGTCGCCAAATTGTTTGCACCGTCACCGGTCACGGATTGAAAGATCCTGGTGTGATTCAGAATAAAATTGACCGCATTGAACCAATTCCGGCCAAGATCGACAATGTGCGGCGCGCGATCGGATTTTAGTTTAGAGTCCCGCCGTTTGTCATGCGCCTGATCGTCCAAAAGTACGGCGGCACTTCGGTTGCGAATCCGGAACGCATCCGGAACGTGGCCAAACGAATCATTGAAACTCAGCGCGAGGATTGTCGCGTGGTCGCGATCATTTCGGCAATGGCCGGCGTGACCGACGAGCTAATCAAGCTCGCGCAAGAAATGTCGCCGGATCCGGATAAACGCGAGCTGGATGTTCTACTTGCTACGGGAGAAAACGCAGCCAGCGCGCTGACCGCCATGGCCGTGAACGCGCTCGGTGGGAGAGCGATTTCGTTGACTGGCGCGGAAGCGGGAATTCTCACCAACCGGATTCACACGAAGGCGCGAATTGCAAACATCAGTCCAAAACAGATCCAGGAGCTACTGGCTGACGATTACATTGTCATCGTCGCCGGTTTCCAGGGTCAGACCGCGGAAGGTGAAACGACGACCCTCGGTCGCGGCGGCTCGGATTTGACCGCCATCGCGCTGGCGGGCGCGCTTAACGCTGATGCCTGCCAAATCTTCACCGATGTCGATGGTGTTTTCACCTGCGACCCGCGCGTGGTCACCGACGCAAAAAAACTCGACGAGATCGCCTACGACGAATTGCTTGAGATGGCGGGCGCTGGTTCAAGGGTGATGCAATCCCGCGCAGTCGAGTTTGCGAAAAAATTCGGGGTCGAATTTGAAGTGCGCTCAAGCTTGAAGCGCGACGTTGGAACGCTCGCGAAAGAAGAAACTGTGAGCATGGAAGACGTCGTTGTTCGCGGTGTTAGTATCGATCGCAAACAGGCGAAGATCACGATCGATGATGTGCGCGATGAACCCGGGGTTGCGGGACAAATCTTTTCCGCGATCGCAAAAGCGAACATCGTGGTCGACATGATCGTTCAAAGCGTCTTGAAAAAGGGCACGACCGATCTTTCGTTCACGATTCACGAAAATGATCTGGAAGCGGCGACGGAATTGCTGAAGCCGATCGTTAAGCAAGTGAAGGCGGCGGGACTAATCACGAGCAGCGGGGTAGCGAAATTGAGTGTGGTTGGGATTGGAATGCGGTCACATTCCGGCGTCGCGGCCCGGCTCTTCGATTGTCTCGGAAAAGCCGGCATCAACATTCAGCTGATCTCGACTTCGGAAATCAAAATTGCCGTCGTAATTGACGAAGCCGAAGTTGAGCGGGCGGCCCAACTGACTCATGCGGAGTTTGGCCTGGCAGCGTTCGCTCCTGCCGCCGCGGCGATGCGCCCGCTTGGATAAATCGTGAGTTATTAGGACTAAGGTCTAACTACTGGATCGACATAGAACTCGGGCGTTCCTTCGATCCGCATCTTGTAGCCGAACGGCGTATGAAGCACGACCGCGGTCGGGCGTTCCGTCACCGGCGCGTGGAAATGGTCGTCGACATTCGCTTGTTTCCAAACGGTGCCATCTTCAAGTCTTATTACCGTACGACCCCTAATGCCATCAAAGCTGCCATCGACGCGACTAACGAGTGCATCAAGCTTGGTCCTCGCGGTTTTATTGGCTTCTTCCGTGGCTTTTTCGGTCGCCTTCTTGATCTCTACATCCGCTTTGGCTTGCGCCTGCTCGGCCGCTTTCTTCTGGGTGGTCTGGCGATAGCCTTGAAGCCACGCATCCAGATGCTGCAGTTCGTCCTCGCTCAATTTATCCAGACCCGCGGCCTTGAACTCCTCCGGCCTCATCGTTTCCTCGACGCCCCGGGTCGGTTTTTCAGATGCTTCCTTTTTAGCGCTCTTCTCGGGCGTTGTTGATGGTTCAGGCGTGGTTTCCTCAACCGGCTTGAGCGATCTTTCTGCATCCACAGCTTCCTGGGACCACAGACGGCCGATCAAGAGAAACGAAAGCACAACAACGGCGGCAACTCCCAGACGATTGAAAACCATGGCACTCAAACTTCGGTCAGAGGCTAGCAGTTGTCGGATTGGCGTCAAGGTGAGCGCCCGAAGTCAGACGTTCCGTCATGTCGCGCCGGTTTGCATGGACTACGCGTAAGAAAGCACTGTGATGACTTAATAACAGCAACTTATCACAAATCGATTCTGGCAATGAGGAGGAAGCGCAATCCTCGATGAAGTCAGAATCGTCAGTAAGATGTGACCGGTGACTTTTATTGGGCAAACCGTGAACGTTGGCCCGCCTGAGGCAAATCTCGCGCGACGCGTTTGGGGAGCCGATTTCGGCGCAGGGTCAAATGGCAGGGAACCACGTCGAGACAAAGGTGCTAGGTCGGATGTGAGCTTCCATGACATCAGACAATATATGTCATATAAAATCGTAGGGTGTTGCTGCCGATTCGGTGTGGACATTACAGGGCCCCTCTTGCCTGCCGGGGTAAGATCGAATCGTGAAACGGGACTTTCGGGTGCTAGTGCATGTTGGCGACCTGAAAGGACGCAACGCGATGATGAATGTTGATGCGTTGTGGATGGAAAACGGCATCGTTTTAGTTTGGGAATGGGGCGTCAAAGATGGCGAGGAAGTTCCGATAAATTACACCCAACTTCCCGATGCAATTCCGAGCTGGAAGCCTGAAATAAACGGTTATTCTCTGGAACGTACCCCAGTGTTTGTCGAAGACTTGGACACGCTCGGAAGAGGTTCTCAACTTCCTCCTACTGAATGACATTGTCGGGCTAGGGCTGCTGTAGTTTGCGCGCGCCGTCCGAAAAATTTCGTGGCAATTCAGCCAGCTTTTCCATTACCAGCATCGAACCAGCCGATCGCCATTTTGCAGCCAAGCCCTGATGAATCAATTCATCACATACCTTCAACACGCCTGGCTCGTAATCTGGCGCTATCTCAGACTTTTGCCGTTTTCGAAATTTATTTTTCAAGCGAATCCAAAGACGATTCAGGTTCCGGTCGGCATCTCGCCATTTGAAATTCTGATTTGGCAAAGCGTCATGAAATGCCACCAGCGCTGGCTTTTCGTCTGACGCTTGCAGCGCGTTCCAGTGCGCGACTACGTCCGCGAGCACTCCTTCAAAAGTATGATCGCCATCGATGAACAAAAATCCGAATCTCAAGTTTGGCAACGGCACGTGCGAATCGGCCACCAGTAAATGCACGCGCGCCTTATGTTCGGGACGCGCCAGATAATCTTTGCACGCGCGGTCTTCGTTCGACCTGTTGTCGATCGAATAAATGTGGCGAGGTGGTCCGGCGGCGGCTGCGAGTAGAACAGTAGATCCGGCAAGATTGCGACCAACCTCCAGAATATTTCCGGACGTGGCTTTTACCGCCTTCCATAACAGTGCTGCTTCGTCGAAACCCTGGCGGATGAGGCCACGATTTCGACTATCGCAAGTAAAGATCCAGGCCAGATCTTCAAAGCCTTCACCGGCGCTCTGCTTTGATTCTTCCACCGGGCCGACAAAAACCCGACTCATCGTTCCGCGCAAGTTATCGATCCAGTTTCGCGTTGCGCCAAAAGTAGTACTGTTTCGAGCGTGCAATCGGACAACAAGAGGGGACAAACACCCGCGCCGACCTCGGCGCGTCCGCGTCTTTTTCGCCGCCGAAGGGTTGACCACGTAGATTTCGTAGTCGCCGGTGTGCAAAAAGCCGGCACAACCGCGATCCACGATTTTCTGGCTCAACATCCGCATATCGCTTTGCTGCGCGACCAGGCTCTCCATTTTTTCGACAAAGAAGAACATTTCGGTTCGAGCCCAACTGGCCCTTTCACCGAGCCGGACTATGGGATTTTACTCGGGAACTTTGATCCCGGATGGCGGTGGCGCGTGGCGGGAGAAGTCACGGCTGATTATCTTTATTATCCCCGCGCGCTCGAGCGAATCGCCCGTTACAACCCGAAAATGAAATTGATCATTTCACTGCGCAATCCGGTTGAGCGTGCGTTTTCCCAATGGAACATGCGGCGCGACAAAGGCCAGGAGCCGCTGACATTTCTCGATGCGATCAAGCGCGACCAGGAAATCGGAATTTGGCAGGGACCGCGCGGCAACGCCTACCTGGCTCGCAGCCTCTACGCGCCTCAACTCGAGAAGGTTTCCCAACTCTTCCCGCGCGAGCAGGTGTTCATTATTAAGTACGAGAACTTCCGCACCGATCCTTTTCCCCTACTCGATCGCATGTTCGATTTCCTGGGCGTTCCCAGAAAATCCCGTCTGAAAAACAAACAGCGCAACGTCGGTTCTTATTCGCGAAAACTAACTTCCGAGGAACGCGAGTATGCGGGCGGCATTTTCGACGAAGATATTGCCAAGATCGAAGCACTTCTTGGCTGGGACTGCCCCGATTGGCGCTTCAAAACGCCCGTTTCAGCAAGGGCTTAGTTTACAAAACGCGCGTCGCCGTTCAGACGTTACTGCCGCTCCATTTTAATTTTTGGCGGACCACGCTGAAGAACGACATATCCGGCATTGCCGCCAACTGCAGCGCCTTTTTCGCTTTTCGGATCTGAACGGTCGCATCCTTCGCGACCCGAAGCGGCTCGCGTCCGTCCACGGTCAGGTAGACCGGGTAATCCGGCTCGCTCGCTTCAACTTCGATCACCGACTTTTCCGAAACAATGATGGAACCGTCGGCGTTGAACTCGGTCAGTGCTTCGCCGTTCACGCGTGTCCGCAATCGAATCAGGCGCGACAATTCGCCGCGGCTGAACACGGCGTCGTTCAGCGCAATCATCGGTTTGTGTTTTTCCGTCGAATCGCGCAAAACGACCTCGAGCAGCGTGCGATTGCTAAATGTCATTTTTCCCTTGGCGATACATTCGACCGCTTCGCGAAATGCTGGTGAGCTCGCGCAGGTCAAAAAACCAAGCGATCCCACGTTGATTCCAAAAATCGGCGGACTCGCTTCGCCCATTTGCCCGGTCACGTTCAAAATCGTTCCATCGCCGCCAACGACCACGAGCAAATCGGCTTTGCCTCCCAACTGAGCAATTGTCATGTCGGAACGTTGGCCACTGACCGCCGCCGTTTCTTTCTCGAGCAGGACCGACATCGAGAAGCGGGCAAACTCTGCCGCGAGTGAGTTCACGAGGTCCCCCACTCCGGGTTTACCGGGGTGCGCGATTAATCCGATCGTTTTCGGATGCATATGAAAAATTCCTGGTTCCCGTCGGTTCCGGTAATTGTCGATGGAACGAGACCGACCACATGATAGTTTGCTTCCTCAACAAACTTCACAATTTTTTGCTGCGCTTTTTCGTGCAACGTCGGCTCGCGCACGATTCCGCCCCGGCCGACATCTTTGCGTTGCAATTCAAATTGCGGTTTGATTAGCGCCAGAATCATACCCTCTGGAGCTATCAACTCGAAAGCCCGAGGCAAGATCAAAGTCAGCGAGATGAATGACACGTCAATCACGCAATGATCGACAGGTTGCGGGATATGTTCGCGCGAGAGGAAGCGGGCATTCACTTTTTCCATAACTACAACGCGCGGATCGTTTCTCAATTTCCAAGCGAGTTGGGCACGGCCAACATCCACTGCAAACACTTTCGCCGCGCCGCGTTGCAACAAACAATCAGTGAATCCCCCGGTCGATGCGCCAATGTCGAGCGCAGTCTTTCCTTGAACTTCAATTCCGAAAAAATCGAGCGCACCGCCAAGTTTCAATCCACCGCGGCTCGCGAATTGCGGCTGCTGCGCAATCGACAGTGGCACATCGATTTCAATCAACTCCGCCGCTTTCGCGACGACGCGGTCCCCCACCCTGACTTCGCCCGCCATGATCGCGCGTTGCGCACGCTCGCGGCTTTCAAAAAATCCGCGCTCGACCAATGTCTGATCGACTCGCGCCTTCTTTTTCATCGCTGATCGCAGATTTCCAGAATTGAGTCGTAAATCGCTTCAATCGCGGTTGAGAGTTGCTCCGATGTGATGCACAGCGTCGGCATTAACACGATCACATTGCGGATCGGCCGGGTGAGCAAACCGCGCCCGCGCGCCGCCACACAAACCCTCGGCGCAAGATCGACACTTTCCGTTTGCTTCAGCTCGATGCCGGCGATGAAGCCGCACTGCCGAACTTCGTTCACTGACGGGAGAGATCCTAGTTTCGCGAGCCCAATTCTCAGCTGCTCGATTTTTGGCTGTAATTTTTCCAAGACGCTTTCTTTCTCAAAAATTTCCAGGCTCGCCTTCGCGGCCGCGCAGCCGAGCGCGTTCCCAGTGTAGCTGTGTCCGTAAGCCAGTGCTTTCCCGTCTGCGACCGAACCGTCGAAGCGCGAAAAAATTTCTTCCGTCACCAATGTCATCGCGAGCGGCAAATATCCTCCGGTCAATCCCTTTCCCAGCACGACAATGTCGGCGAGAACCGACTCGTGTTCGCTGGCAAACATTTTCCCGGTCCTTCCGAAACCGGTCATTACCTCATCGACAATCAGGAGCGCGCCGGTTCGATCGCACCATTGGCGCACCGCGCGCAATGTTCCCGGCGGCCAAAGTTTCATTCCGGCTGCGCCTTGAATTAAAGGTTCGATTACGACCGCCGCGATCTTTGCGGTCTCCGTCGCTGAGATTCGGTCGAGCGTCTTTAAATCGGGCACCTGGCGCGCCGGGAAATTCCATCGCGTCGGTCCGATCTGAAACATCGCCGCGGCGCCGAGCGCCGCCGCACCAGCCGTGTCGCCATGGTAGCCATGTTGAAATGCGATGAACTGATGGCGCCGCGAATTTTGCAGCCGCCAATATTGATCCGCGATTCGGAGCGCGACCTCGATTCCGGTTGAGCCATCGTCGGAATAGAAGACGCGCGTTAAGGAATTTGGCGCAAAAAGAGCGACAATCGCTTCGGCCAGTTCGATCGCAGCCGGATTGGTGAACCCGAGGAAGGAAGTGTGCGCCACGCGATCGAGTTGCGCGCGAACCGCGGCATTAATGTGCGGATGATTGTGGCCATGAATGTTTGTCCAGATGGATGAATTCCCGTCGATGTATTCGCGCCCGCGGCTATCGCGCAGAATCGCGCCGCGGGCTTCCACCAGAACGAGCGGTTCAAAATCGGCCGCCCACCAGTCGCTCATATTAGCGAATGGATGCCAGACAAACTTTTTGTCGGCGGCGATCAAGCGCTCCGTGTTCCACTCAGTCATTTCGCATCGGATTGCGGTTAACTTTTTTCGTCAATAAAACCGCGCCGTAGCCTTGGCGAAGGCGGGTCATTGGCTGGCTGTTCGCTAATCAGTTTGTCGACGGCGGCAACGTCATCAGCGGAAGCGCGCCGGCGCTGGTATTTTCGGGCGACGATATCCTTTAACTTTAACAAATCATCGAGCAACGGCGGATCGTGATAGCTCCAATCAATTTCGTCAGAAGTTTTCGATTGAAGTCGCCACTTGCCGCCGAACTTGGTCGCGCGCACTTCGCGCTTTCGTCCTTCTTCATCTTTCTCAGTCCATATGTGTTGACTCGGCATCGCTGGAAAACCTTACATTAGCAGCCTTGAAGGATGCGGCCAGACTGCTGGTTTATTTGCTCGCAACGGTTCTCGTCGGCGCGTTGCTGGCGCCATGTCTTTTTTGGGCGGCTCAGTCCCTGGTTGCTCACGGCTTGCTAACTTTTCTCGCGCGATACGATTTCGAAACTTTTTTCCATCGCGCGCTGCTCGTTGCCGCCGCCATTTTGTTTTGGCCGCTCATTCGGTCGCTGGAAGTCCGCAGCTTGAATGATTTGCAGCTCGCGCCAAATCCGCGCTGGCCGCGCGATTTGTTTGCCGGATTGATCTTCTCGGCCGTCCCCCTGCTCTGCTGCGCTGCGATCTTGCTCGCCACCCCAATTTTTTCAATTCGCGGAGCAATCAATTGGCCCGGAGTTGGAAGAGTGGCGGCCGCCTCAGTCTTTGTTCCGATTATCGAGGAAGCATTCTTCCGCGGACTCGTTCTCGGAGTTCTTTTGAAGGCTGGCCGCCGTTATATGTCGATCTTTGTCACATCAGCGCTGTATTCCATCGTCCATTTCTTGAAAGCGCCGGATCGAACGTCACCAACTGTGACCGGGATGTCGGGATTTGATTCAATCGCGCACGCGTTTGTCCAATTTGCCGATCCACTCCTGGTCGCAGCCGGATTTACCACTTTATTCCTGATCGGTTGGATCCTGGCCGACGCGCGATTGCGGACTCGCTCGCTTTGGCTGCCAATCGGTTTGCACGCCGGCTGGATTCTCACCAGCGGCGTGTTCAATAAAATCGCGCTGCGCCAGTTAATCGTCCTGCCATGGCTTGGGAAAAATCTTCTCGTTGGAAGTGTGCCGCTCGGAGTCGCGTGCTTGACGTGGCTGATAATGCGCGGCTGGTTGAAATATGTCGACCGTGACAGCACCTAGCTTTTTCCGCGGAATCGCGTCGCTGCTTTATCCGCCGTCGTGTACGGTCTGCTCCGCGCCGGTCGATTTGGGCGAGTATCTTTGCGGCGAGTGCGAAGCGAAGGTTTCCCGAATTGTACCGCCGTTCTGCGCGAAATGTTCCGAGCCGTTTGACGGCGCAATCACAACCACGTTTTCCTGCGCTAACTGCGCGCATCGCACTCTCCATTTCGATGCCGCCATTTCGGCTTACCGCGGCCGCGGCATTGTTCGCCACGTCATCCTCAATTTTAAATATGGTCGCCAAATCCATCTTCGCCATTTGGTCGCGCGCTGGTTGGTCGCCGCGTTCGACGACGAGCGACTTCGCGAACGCCGCTTCGACGCGATCGTTCCCGTTCCGCTCCATCCGGCGCGGCAACGCGAACGCGGTTTTAATCAAGCTGGTTTGCTCGGCGAATGGCTGGGCTCTCACCTGTCTCTTCCGTTGCGGCCGGCACTGAAGCGCATTCATTATACGACTACGCAGACCGCATTTGATCGCTCGGAGCGTATGCAAAACTTGCGCGGTGCATTCCGTTTACGAAAAAAGGCAGACGTGCGAAACTTACGCGTGCTTTTGATTGATGATGTCTTAACCACGGGCTCGACCTTGAGCGAATGTGCGCGGGTTTTGAAAGAAGCCGGCGCGCGATCGGTCTACGCCGCAACGGCCGCCCGCGCCTGATTGCCATGGCCATTTTCAAAAAACCGACGCTCAAAACCCAGCCTCGCAAGAAACGCGATATTCCGCAGGGCCTGTTTCAGAAATGCGCGGGCTGCAATGAAGTGATCCATGAAATCGAGCTGAATGAAAATCTGCGCGTTTGTCCGCGGTGCGATTATCACTTCGCCCTTTCGGCTAGGGATAGGATCAACAATCTCCTCGATCCACAAACTTTCTTTGAGATGGATGCCGATCTGAAATCGGTCGACACCCTGCGTTTTCAGGGACTGGCCAGCTATAAAGATCGCCTCAAGAATTATCAGGAACGAACCGGGTTGACCGACGCCGTCATCAGCGGCCATGGAATGATCGACGGCTACAAGGTCGCGTTGGCGGTAATGGATTTCGGGTTTCTGGCCGCAACGATGGGCTCCGTGGTTGGCGAACGAATCACGCGCGCGATCGAATACGGCACCGACGAGCACGCCGCGGTCATCATCGTTTCGGCGTCCGGCGGCGCGCGGATGTACGAAGGCATGCTCAGTTTGATGCAAATGGCGAAAACGAGCGGCGCACTCGCGCGCCACGCGGAGCGACGACTCCCTTACATTTCTGTGCTCACCAATCCGACGACTGCCGGAGTCATGGCCAGTTTTGCGTCGTTAGGCGACATCATTATCGCCGAGCCCAAAAGCATGATCGGCTTTGCCGGACCGCGCGTGATCAAAGAAACAACGCACCAGGATTTGCCCAAAGGATTCCAGACCGCGGAATTTCTCGAGGAACATGGTTTGATCGACATGATCGTGCATCGCAAAAAAATGCGCGAGACCATCAGCCACTTGCTCGGCTATTTCTCTTCCGTGTCGTGAATCGAGCCGGCGGGCGCCGAGTGAGATCGACGGGCAAGCCCGCGAAGGTTGGCGCGTCGGGAGACGCGCCGATCAATTACAAACAGGCGCTTGCCTGGCTCTACAGCCTTCAGCGATTCGGCATCAAGCTTGGACTGGAAAGTATCCGCCGACTGATTGCCGAGCTACATGTCGATCTTGGCAGCGCGCCCGTCATCCACGTCGCCGGCACCAACGGCAAGGGCTCGGTTTGTGCCATGATCGACTCGATCTGTCGCGCACAAAAATATCGAACCGGTCTTTTTACGTCCCCTCACCTTGTCACGTTTCGCGAACGGATCCGCACCAGCGGCGAAATGATTTCGGAAAATGAAGTCGCGTCCGGATTGGCGAGCATTCGCAGCCTCGTCGCAGATTGGGAGCCGCATCCAACCTTCTTCGAGGTCGCGACCGCGCTTGCGCTAAAACATTTCGCCGAAGCGAAGATCGACATCGTCATTTTGGAAACGGGTTTAGGCGGCCGGCTCGACGCCACCAACGCCATTCAATCAAATGTTGCCGTGATCACACCCATTGCTCTCGACCACCAGAAATGGCTTGGCGATTCGCTGGAGAAAATTGCTGGCGAGAAAGCTGGGATCATCAAACCGCAAACGCCGGTTGTTTCTGCGCGGCAAGTCGCCGAAGCCGAGAAAGTGATCCGCGCTCGCGCCGCCGAATGCGAAGCGCCTTTGCAATTTGTCGATCAAGTCTACGGCAAATCGCCAATCGCGCTGCGCGGCGAGCATCAAAAACTCAACGCCGCAATCGCAATCGCCGCTCTCAAACTCGACAGCTTAAAGCAGTCAAGTTTTCAGAATGCTAAGATCGATCCGCCTTCGCTGCGCTCCGGCGCGACAGGCATCGATGATGCAGCGATCGCTCGAGGGCTCGCCACTGTCCAGTGGCCGGGACGTTTCCAATGCTGGGACAAACGCACCGTCATCGATGGCGCGCATAATCCTTCTGCAGCGAAAGTTCTCGCCGAAACCTGGCGCGAGATTTTTGGCGACGAACGCGCAACTCTGATTCTCGCGATCCTTTCGGACAAAGATTTGCGCGGAATCTGCGAAGCGCTCGCGCCAATCGCAGATTCCTGTCTGCTGCCCAGAATTCGAAGCAAGCGGGCAGCTGATCCCGTCGAGCTCCAAAAAATTCTTGCCGATCTTGCCTGCAAATCCGAAATTTTTTCGAGCTTTGCCGACGCATTCGCCAGAGCTCGCGAACGATCAGCTCCTATTCTCATGGCAGGCTCATTGCATTTTGCCGGTGAAGTGCTCGCTAACTTGCGCGGCGAACCCGCCGCATTTGAAGAATGCGCGCAATAGACTGGGAAAAAACTCAAACCACCACGAAGGACACAGAGCACACGAAGGTTTTCGGAATTGTTT
>WNFY01002685.1_pt1 | contig 25470 bp, 24 predicted proteins | sample 5400091 | NCBI WGS metagenome assembly WNFY01 (sample SAMN13153364, study PRJNA577476) | soil metagenome | isolation source: 60 cm soil or saprolite under grassland replicate 1 | place: USA:California | collected 2016-06-15 | reverse complement strand
TATCTCCCGTGGCCTGGATGTAGTGCCAGATGTTGTAGAAGATGGCCGCGCTCACGTGCCTCTGGTTCTGGCTCAGGTCCGGTTCCCACAACCCGGAGCGCGGGTTGAGGTGCATGACCTGGGTCTCTTCCTTGCCGTCGCTGCCACTCTGCCAGGGGTACATCGCACCCCGGTAGCCGACGTCGCGAGCCAGCGCGCGGGCCTCGTCGAGCCTGCGGTACCGGTACATCAGGAGGCCCCGCGTGATCTTCGGCAGCCGGAAGTTCAGGAAGGGATAGACGTAGAGCTCGTCCCAGAAGATGTGGCCGCGATAGGCTTCCCCGTTGAGGCCGCGTGCGGGAACGCCGGCGTCCAGGTCGGCTGTGTGGGGGGAGCAGGTCTGCAGAACATGGGAGGCGTGGAAGCGCAGCAGGAACTGGACCCGGTCGTCGTTGGGCACCCGGATGTCGCAGTCGTCCCACAGCCCGTCCCACGCACGCTGGTGACGGTCGGAGGCCTCGTCGAAGGTGCCGAAACGCCCGACCGCCTTCTCGGCGTTGGCCAGGGGCTCGTTGATCGCCTGGTCGTGAGAGGTGTAGAACGAGACGAGCTTCTCGACACGGACCGGTCGTCCTTGCTGGAGGTCAAAGCCCAGCGTCTGATGGGCGTAGTCCTCCATCCGATAGAGCCCGCGCTCGGCCTCCAGCTCACCCGAGTCTGCGTACACGCGCGTCCTTGCTGCCTCGGCCACGTAGATGCGGGACTGACGCGTCTGCGCGATCAGGGAGATGGTGTCCGGACACGGAGTCCGGCTCGCCACCGGATGCAGGTGGCGGCCCTCGAGTTCCCGGTAGCGGGTGACGCCCTGGTTGATGACGCGCGCGTCAAGCGCCGTGATGACCTCCACCGGGCCAGACCAGTTCTCGGCCGTGATGGTCCACTCCAGGGCCGCCTGGTGCATGTCGGCCATGCTGACGAAGCGGCGGCTTGCGAGCGTCGTCTCGCGACCCCGGCGGTCGCGGAAGCGAAGCCTGCGCATCACCGTCGCGTTGCGGAAGTCCACCGCGTGCCGGTAGCTCAGTAGCTCGACGTTCTTCAGGGTGATCGGCTCGTCGCCGCCGATGCGGAGCTTGAGCACGAGCCAGTTGGGAAGGTTGACCAGGTCCTCGTTGAGGACCGGGCGGCCGCCCATGATGGTCGTCTCCCGGTTGTAGCAGCCATGTACGTAGGTGCCCGGATAGTGGACGTCGTCCACGTCGGCCCACTCGGCGCTGCCACGCGTGCAGAAATAGCCGTTGCCGGTCGAGGTCAGCACCTCCCGCAGCCTCTCCTGCTCGGGCTCGAAGGAGTCGTAGGCGAGCGTCCAATCCTTCGGATTGGGCTCGGATCCCCCGCCGGGCGGCGTTGGCTTCTCCTCCGCGAAGTCCAAGGCGGCGAGCCTGTTGAGGAACTCCTCCGCCTCCCCAATCGTGTTCAGCACATAGTCCGCGGCGGTGGTGCGGCCGACGGTCTCAGGGTCGTCGGCGCTCCCCACGAAGATGCCGATGCCGCGCCCCGCCAGGGCTCGGAAGGCGTCCTCGTCGGTGATGTCGTCGCCCAGATAGACGGGGACCACGTCGTCTCGGTCCAGGCCCAGCGCCTCGAGCAGGTAGAGCACCGCCTTGCCCTTGTCCCAGTCCAGCTTGGGCTGGATCTCAAAGACCATCTTGCCCGGCGTGACCTTGAGCTCCGCCGGGTGCTCGCTGAGGATGGCGTCAACGATCTCCTTGACGCGGGGGCGCTGTTCTTCCGGTACCAGGCGGAAATGAGCGGCCACCGAACTCTTCTTGGGCTCGACCAGGGCTCCCGGGAGGTCGGCCAGCTCGGCGCGAAGCCTTGCCTCCACCTCTCGCAGCAGGCCCTCGAATGACATGCCCTCCTCATCGCGGCCGCTGACCACGCCCACGGGGACTCGTTCGGCCAGCCTCCGCACCGCCTCACGCATGCTGTCCGAGATCACGGCGTCCTCCGGCCGATCGCGGATCGGAGTCAGGGTCCCGTCGTAGTCGAGGAACACGGCCGGCTGCTTGCCGGCGAAGCGCCGAGCCAGCGCCTCGCCCTCGCCGAGCGCGTGCGGTAGGTCGCCGATCTGCCTCACCATAGTTGCTCGCCTGCCTTTGTGAGTCGCCTCCGCCGGATGCCCTGGCCGCCTGCCCTCAGCAAATGGTCGCCCGGGTCAAAGCTATTTTCGCTTATGTGCCAAAGGTTCACGAAAGCATCCTTCCTAAAAAATGCAATGGTAATTGCTTCAAAGAGTTCTTACATTCATTGCGTTTTTTGTTACGCTAGCAAGTCTTGCAGATTTTTGTTTTCGAGATTGTCCATGACCTTGTCTGCCTTGGGGAAACGCTCTTTCGGACCTATACCAAGAGCCATCATACCTGCAGCCTTGATTGCCTCAATACCAGCATTGGCGTCCTCGATACCCAGGCAGTCAACTACTGAGGTGTTAACGATACCAGCCGCAAAGACAAAGACATCTGGTGCTGGTTTGCCATTGACGACGCTGTTGCCATCGGCAATACCGTCGAAATACGAAGTGATTTCCAGTCGCTGTAGCACAGTTGTTGTGTTTCTACTGGCAGAGGCGATGGCAGTATTGATGCCTGCCTGTCGAATCTCCTTCAGCAGGTCTACACCGCCTGCTACCACTTCTTTAGGAGACATATTCTTGATAAGCTCTGTGTAGTAGCGATTTTTGCGGCCCATCATTTCCTGCATCTGCTCTTCGGACACTTTACGGCCTTTGAGCAGATACATGAGAGAATCGCGACGACCGACGCCACGTAGATGCGCGTCGTTCTCTTCCTGTGTGAATGGAATACCTTCATCGTCAGCCAGATGTTTCCAGGCTTGATAGTGGTATTCGGAGGTGTCGGTGAGGACACCATCCAGGTCAAAAATGATCGCCTTTGGTGTGTTCATGATGAAATAATTCTCCACAGTTGAGAACACTGTTCTCTTATAGTAGGAGGAAGTCAAATAAACTTTTAACTTCCACTTCATAAACGTATAAGACTAAAAAGAGGTGACAGAAGCACATCCTATGGTAGCATCTGATGCGGCTTCCTTCGTCACGGGTGCAGCGATGCTCATTGATGGCGGGTATACCGCGCAGTAGCACACTTTGCTCACTGCATTTCATATCACTATGATGTAGCTTAGCGGGGTTCGGCAGGGTATTACGTGTTGTATCCTCTCGTCAAATGCACTATGACTCTCTGCAAGCTGGCACTGACGAGCGTAGCGATATGGGTACGTGATTACTCTACACTCCAACTACCTGGTGCCAGTTCCACTATCGGTATGTAAAGATTCACCGTAGACGGGGCACTGTGAGCTTTCTTTGATTGTTTCTTCTTCTGATTGTTGGTCTGCTCTTGATTTCCAAGCTGCGCTAAAAGTGCATGCTCCCGTTCTCCACGCTCCACTAATTGAGCTTGCCACTCATCCTTATACTGACGCAAGGTATGAACAAGCGTACGTGCCACCAGCACATTGCGATACCACTTCTGGTTGGTAGGCACGATATACCAGGGAGCCTCATTCGTACTGCACCTGGATAAGGCATCCTGGTAGGCGTCCTGGTAATCGTTCCAGTACTTTCGCTCAGCCCAATCGGCAGTGGAGAGCTTCCATGCATCCGTTTGATTCTTCTGCTGGGCCAGCAGGCGTTTTTCCTGCTCGTCGTTGCTCATATGTAAGTAGAACTTGAGAATAATCATGTCATGCTGGGTCAGCAATCGCTCAAACTCGTTAATAGCGGCGTAGCGACGACTCCACGCCTCCTGTGGCAGCAAATTATGCACACGCACCACCAGCACATCCTCATAGTGGGAGCGATTGAAAATGCTGATCATGCCTCTGCCGGGCGTGACTCGATGCGCACGCCGGAGAAAATCATGTGCCCGTTCTCTGGTTGTCGGTCCCTTAAACGAACGCACCTCGCATCCCAGCGGATTGACCTGCGCCATGACATGGCGAATCGTACCATCTTTGCCGCTCGTATCCATCCCTTGCAGGACGATGAGCAGGCTGTGGTGCTGTGCCGCCGCCAACAACTGCTGTAATTCGCCGAGTTCCTCGCTGAGCTTTTCCAGTTCTGCCATCGCCAATGTGCGATCCGTCTGCTTATCAATAGAATCTGGATCGTAATCCTTCAGTTTGACTTTGCTGCCTTCATTCACCTTCCATGCGAGTTGCATCGTGTCTCTCCTTTCGAATGGTCGTCTTCACTTTTAAAGCGATGGAGTAGAATAGATGGAACCTGTATGAATCATCGCTGTGTCTCGTTCCGTTGATGGTGAGTAATCACATGGGCAACCACAGTTGGGAGCAACGTAGGGTTATCCACAATATGCTGAGGTGGGAGCAGTCCACTCGCGTGCAGGCGCTGGCGGGTGAGAGGAGTGCTGACGGCTACCACGTTCATTCCCGCTGCCAGTGCCGCCTTCACACCAGCAGGCGAATCTTCGATCACCAAACAATCTTTCGGTTGTACCTCCAATTCTCGGGCCAGCAGGAAATAGATCTCTGGATCAGGCTTGCCATGTTCGACATCGTCCCGTGCGGCAATAAAATCGAACGCACTAGACAAACCCAACACCTTGAGGACACGCTGTACCTGGTGATGATAAGACATTGTTGCCAGGCCGATACGCACACCGGAGTGGCGAACTTCTTGTAAGTAAGCGATGTTATGCAGGTACCTTTGGCTCAGCAACAACGCTGGATCGTCCAGCATAGCCGCGTAGATACGTTGTCGCACCTGGACAAAGACTTGCCAGGGAGCACTCACACCGAACTCTGCCATACGTGCCTGAGCTGCGCCCTCTAGTCCGAAGCGCTGCATTAATCCTGCTGCCACCTCCTGGCGCGATAGGCCGACAAAGTCCTTAAAGGCCTCCACTACGTCCGCTTCGCGCAGTTCGGGACGGAGTTCAACAGCGGCTCGTGCATAGGAGATCCCTTTGAGTTCCTCCGTCTCCACCAGGGTCCCATCTAGATCAAAGATGACTACCTGAATCATAGAAGCACCTCTCTTCCTTTCGATCACCGAGAGCCTGGACTATCTTGAGAACCAGGCGTCCAGCGATGTAGATCAATTGGGATTGACTTCCCTTTGTGCTTGATAGTGAATGCCAGGTGCGTCCAGCGATCAGGTCACCTGGGATGTGTCGTGTAGCCCTCGGCAGTGACGTCGAGGCCCGCCATCCTTGTAGCCTCCTGGTGAGGGTTGGGAAATACAACACGTCTGCATGAAACCTTATAGGGAGGGATTTGAGGCAAGAGATCACGGATACCTTCTATCTGATCTCCTGCTTCGATTTCTACGCATTCATACGCTCTTCTGGATCCGGTGGAAAGGACGAACACGCACTCATGCCTTGCGAGCTTCCTCAAAGCTGGTAATCCATTCTGTAAAATGGCGGCCAATGTGCTTGACCGCCTCTTCTCTAGAGAGACGCTTTGCCTCAAAATCGATAAGAGCACTCCAGAAACTGGTTCGTCCCACAGCAAAACCAATGAACCCAGGAACGCTCGCAGCTGTCTTCAGCCAATGCACCACTCTATCTTGATCCGCGCCACGACCGAGTACAATGAGGCCGACATTGCTCCGTCCACCACGCTGGGCGATCTCCACCAGCTTGACACAGTCTTCCTGGCGATCGAGTCCTTCAACTTTCCACACATCTGGCTCAACACCGGCATCCTGGAGGGTCTGTATCGTTTCCATCATGAGCGTCGGGCGTACCTGAATATCATAAGCATTCTTGTCGCCTTCAAGCCGTTCAAGTTGGATCAGTTCGGGTGGAACCAGCAGTTCGAACATGAACAACTGGTGTGTCTGCTGAAGATAGTCGGAGAGTTGTTTGAGTCGTCTGTTCTGACGCAGGTTGAGGGCCGCATCCCCTTCAGGATTAGAGCGCACGAGCACTTTCGCGAAGGTCGGATGGAATGCTTCAATGTGTTGAGCAAAGTCCTCATACTCGAACTCGAACTCCACCTGTCCACTCTTCTCAGTCGATACAGCAGTGATAAATCCCTTACTTGCGGCGTCGCGCAAGATAGCGGAACCGAATTCCTCGTCAACGAGAATGCCAGCGTGATCCTTTGGCACCTGGTCGGCGATGGCTTGCTGAAAACCTTCATAGATGACGTGTTTGCTATCCGCAACGGTAACCATCTGTTCCACATTGAGAGGCTCTTTCCAACCAAAGAGTCCTGACACATAGGACGCACGATGGTCAAATGGGAGGATGTAGAGCGGCCTGGTATATCCCGTGATCATGAGCATATCTTCCTTTCTGTCTGTGTCCATGCATGGGCAATAGCCTTGATGAATAACGTACAAAAATTGCCGAAAGGCCACATAGCGTTACGCATAAACAGGAAACGCTCACCTTGTACAGAACTCGACTAGCTATGGAGACCCTCCGCCTCCAATTGATGGCCCACCAATGCGCGATACTTTTCCACCTGGGCGCGGGTGTAGTCACTGGACCAACCGAGTTCGTCAGCTATCAGAGCAGCGACCTCTGGGGCAATGCCTGCACCACGATCGGCATCCTCCAGGATGATCCGCGTGCGACGGGCTAACACATCCTCCAGCGTCATCGCCATCTCGGCCTGGCAGGCGTACACAACTTCAGCGAGCAGATAGGGTAAATCGGATAGAAGACGCTTGCCCAGGCGCTCATCCTTCTCGATCAGGTCGAGAACAGCGTGGGCATTGCTGCCGAAGGTAAAGGCGAGATGCTCTATGCTATCCTGCGCTAGTTCCAGCTGCTGGCCTCGTGCCTCGATTGCGTGCCTGGTAGAGCGCCAACCAATCGCCCCTGACAGCAGCAGTTTCTGCGTGGGATGGGAGGTGGGCATACCGTCGCGTTTGCTCAACACATCGACGGTGTCCTGGGCCATACGCCGGTAGGTCGTCAGTTTGCCGCCTACAATCGTGACCATGCCGTTGACTTCCTGCAACACAACATGGGTGCGCGACAGTTCTGCGGCTCGTGCGCCGCGGGATTTAACCAGTGGTCGGTAGCCGGCATAGACGCTCAGGATATCATCGTCGGTCAGATCGGCCTCAAGGTACTTGTTCACATGTTTCAAGAGATAGGCGATATCTGCCGGGCTGGCCTGAGGGTCGTCAAGGTCGCCAGTGCCGGTATCAGTGGTGCCGATGATGGCTCGCGCACTCCAGGGGATAATGTAGAGGATGCGCCCATCTTCGGTCTCAGGCAAGACGACCGCCGTATTGCTAATGCGCAATCGCTCGCGGGCGACCACCAGGTGGATGCCTTTGCTCGGCTCGACTGTTGCCTTCGACTCGTCGCCCGTCAAGGCCGCTACCTGCTCGGCAAAGACGCCTGTCGCATTGATGATATGGCGTGCCGAGACGGTCACTTCCTGCCCGGTCAGCACATCGCACACGACGGCACCATTGAGCTTGCCATTGGCACGGGTAAAGCCGGTGACCTGCGTATAATTGGTCACGACCGCCCCGAACTGGGCGGCAGTGCGCAGCACGGTGACTGTCAGTTGTGCATCATTGGTCTGCGCATCGTAGTACAGCAGTGCTTTTTTGAGTCCAGCATGACGCAGCTTCGGCACGCGCCGTAGCGTCTCTTCGGCACTGATGCGCTTATGGCGACCGATGTTGAGCCTGCCAGCCATCAAGTCGTACATCCACAGGCCGATATCGAGTACCAGGGCCAAGCCAAAGTCGGTAGGCGGCCTCACCGGCAAACTACTGGGCCAGGGCATATGCTCATAGACCGGAATGACAAAGGGCAGTGGTCGCACCAGGAACGGGGCATGACGGACCATCAGCCCGCGCTCGATCACGCCTTCCCGAATCATCGCGAAGTCAAATTGGGGCAGGTAGCGAATGCCGCCGTGGGCGAGCTTGGTGGATTTGCTACTGGTGCCACTGGCGAAATCGGCTTTTTCCACCAGAGCAACCCGATAGCCGCGTGCGGCGGCATCCAGGGCGACGCCCGCCCCGGTGATGCCACCTCCGATCACCAGCACATCAAACTGCTCCTGGTCCAAACGTTCTACATACGCTGTGCGTGCAGCGGCTGCTAAAGATTCCATAGCGTTTCTCCTGGTCCGGTTTCATCACCAACTGCCTCTGTGAGAGGTCACCCACGATCGTAGCTAGCAATCACGATGTCCACCTCCGTCGGATTGCTGGCTGCTGATGAAGGCCAGTTTGGCATCATTTCTATGAAGTAGAGAGAATTGGTCAGGCACCGCCCTCGTACTTGAATGAAAGCTCTAGCTTCACCCGGTACGTCAAGGTCTTTCCCTCGATATGGACATCCTGCTCGATAATACGAGCGACGCGCAGGTCGCGCAACGTCCGTGATGCCTCCGCGATTGCGGCTGCTGCCGCCTTGTCTCACGATTCTGTGCTGGTGTCTACCAGCGCGACCACTTTGTGCACACTTTCTGCCATGATGTTCTTCCTTTTTGACTTGCACCAGGTCGCAGGGGTCGAAAAAGGGTGATCCGCTGGTAAAGAGAGGATCACGCACCTCCTCGGGGTGAGGGTGCAGGCTATGCGATTGGCGCAAGAACGTAAGCTTTTCGTCTGACATGAAGATTTCCTGAACAAGAACAATCGTTAGTTCAAGTATGTCCATTGCTCTTCTAACCTGCCGAGCTATCACTGGGATATAGTAAGGATTGCTTCCCGGGACAATTATCGGACCATTAAAGTTAGAGTATTGCTGAATATTTTTTCGGGGAAACATACGTCCCGAAGACTAAGTTTGGACGAAACCCCGCCAAGAGTTCCTTTACCTCCATGTGCAGCTTCCATTGTAAAAAGATGGAGCGTCTTCTGGGGGTAGAGCTACGTAAGGTGATACCAACCGCAAGGTAAAACAAGCACAAATACCAACTTGCTGTATGGAAACGGAACTTGGGCACTCATATACTAATTGGTAGCAGAGAGCTTGCAAGTGGCAAGGGACCTGCTAAACTGGTGGGAACAGCGGGAGAATCTAAGGGCTTGTTAAAAATAATTTCTGGGTGGCTGATGCCATTCAAGAAGTGGAAACCCCAGCGACGCGGGGTCGAAGGGTGTAGTTCCACTGAGCACAGACCGCAGCGTGTTCGATATTGAGTTGCTTCATCTGAGCTTCGGAAACGGTTTGCCCTTTCTCAAAGGCTCCCTCCAACAACGCTACCCGCACCGTGAGTCCCGTGCTGGTCGCCGTGCCACGAATAAAATTGAGCATGGTTTCCAGCGTCCGCAGCGGCTTGCCCGCCCAATTCAAGCTGATGTGACTGAACAAGCGATGCTCGATGGGGTTCCACTTTGAACACCCGGTTGGATAGTGGCACACGCTGACCGTCAATCCGTAGCGATCGCTCACGCACTCTTGTAGGTGGAGTTTAAAACTACGCGTACGACAGCTATTGCTGCCTCCGGCATCTGCCAGAATGAGCAACTGGTCTGCCTCTGAATAGTTCAGCCGTCCCTCCTCTTCCCACCAACGGGCAATGGCCGCCACCGCAAACTCAGACGTATCAGCCGAGATACCCACATAGACCGACCCTTGCTGCCTGTTCACATCATAGATCCCATAGGGCACCGCACGGGCAAACGCCTCAGATGGGAAATCATGGACATTCACCTCCTCTGGATGCTGACACCACGCTTGCCCAGCATTCTTAAAGTTGCCGATCAGCTCCTTCTTCTTGGTATCCACACTGATGATCGGCAAGCCTGCTGTCCCAAAGGCGTCTTTCTGCGTCTCCAGATACTCAAATTGCTGCTGCCGCTGCGGATGCGCGCTACTGCCCTCCTGCTTTTTGACGTTGACCCGCAAGGAGTATCCCCACTTGCGTAGCAAACGCGCTACGGTCGGTGCACTGACGAGATGACCCCTTTGCTCCAAGCGCTCACTGAGATGGCGCAGACTACTGCACACCCATTTTTGTTCACTCATGGGATCGCCTGCCGTTTCTGGCAGCACCAAGGCCTCCAGCGTTGCTTCTAGCTCGGTATCTTTTTTTCTGCCGCTGGACGACCTCCACCAGGCAATCGCACCCTATCGGCTGGACGCTCAGCCAGGTCGTGCTCGAGCTCCTGTCGCCCCGTTGAATCGTTTTGGGATCCATGCCGATGATTTGAGCTAGCAGCTCATCTCCATGCGAACCGATCCGATTGGCCTCCACCGCCACATACCAGCGCCGTTGCTGCTCATCAAGCCGACTGAGCAACAGGTTCATCTGGCGATGCAGAACTTGGTCGGGATGGGCCGCTTCCTGCTGACAATTAGGACACTGACACTGGTGGATGTCCATGATTGACCTTGACTCCTCCTTATATCTAACCTGTTTCACGCTCCTTCATTTTACCCCCTGCTTCTTCGTTGCTGAAAGATGTCCATCAACCACAGAAAGTTATTTCTTTACAAGCCCTTAGGAGGGTCCACACCCTGTCGCGCAATATACCGAATGTGTAGGATGACATCCGAAATCGTCGCATAATCGAGGGCAGGGGAGTCCTTCGGCAGATCCAACTTCCAGGTGCTCTCCGCGCCCACGCCCTCGAACGGCAGGAACCGCTCATCGCACAGGTTGGTCTCGAACATTCCGCTCTCGTTGCTTGCCACGCTGGTGACGATGGACTGAACCGAGCCAATATAGTCCACAAAGCGGTCATCCCCAGAACCCTGCCGTGCGTACTCACCGTCCCTAGAGAGAGGGGACTTCCGCGGGCTGCTTCTCAAGAGTGAGAGAGTGCAGTTGACGCTGATGTATGGTCCGACGACTGATGGTATGGAGAGCGCGACGCTCTTGATGCGGCGCATGTAGTGACCAGGGCAGTCGAAGTCGTAGAGCCATTCAGGAATTGTCACCTGGCACGTGCCGGTCGCCTTGAGCGTGAGCAGGGCGACCGGGTTGAGCTGACGCAACGACACGTGTCAGGTCAACTCGAGCTCGCGTTTGTTGTTGTCGTGGTATGCCATCTCCATCAGTTTGACATCCAGATAGAGCGCCTCGCCGGAGAGCAGGCCCTCGTGCCCACCATCTCAATAGTTGAACTTTACGAAGTCCTGAGCATCCAGTTCGGGCGGCATCAACTCCTGTTTCATCGTCCTCTCGGCTTTACGCGCCGTGTCGAATGCGAAGCGGTAATACTCGTAGTAGAACCGCGCAATCTCGCCCTGCATCTAGAGGGAGAGGTCTTCGTTGGTGAACTTGTCGTGGAGGAACTGGTCTACCGTCTTGGCATTGGTAATCTGCTGTTGGATGTTTAAGTACCGCCTTCCTCTGCTACGCTTGTTGTGTGCCGATGGGATCAACACAGCGTTGTGCTAGCTATCTAGCACATCCGTTATAAAAGGAGACAGTTTTCACCCTCGCATTTCGCCGCTGCGATCCGTCTTTTCCCATCTTTTATCCATGGTCTCGCAGCTTGAAGGAAGGGAATAGTTGTCTAGATCACGACGGCTTTTCCCTCTGTTCACCGAGTGCCATCCGCCTTTTGTCCAGGTGTGACTGGCCTTCACCTGCTATGCTGCTGTGTCAGTGAGGCAGTGTTCCGCTCTGCTGGGTACTCAACTTGCAACATCCGTTCCTGACCCAGGATGCAAACCCGACCGGCGTCCTTCTCACGATCGATGGTACCGTTGAGTGCGTCGTGAGGTACACCTGCTTCCTGCCCGGCTTCCGTTCCCAAGCCAGGTGCTTCCTGTGAGGGTTCTGCCCTCCCTTGATACACTTGTCGTGTGAAGATGGATCTGGAGCACACGACGGACCTGTTTCGTCCGTTGCCTGCCCCTAATGACGCTGCACGAGGTATCCGGCTACGTGGCTGATCCGGCTCACACGTCCCACTTACCGGCGACGAGCGGCTCGCAGCACACGCCGGACCGCCTCATAGGACACGCCGTAATCGCGCGCGATGTGACGGAGCGGTTCTCCCTGCTCGACACGCTGGAGCACGGTTGCCCATTCCGAGGGAGGGATCTTCCAGCGAGGATCAGGGGCAGCCTGAGGGTGGCCAGATAGAGACACCAGCAGCGGATCGTCAAGAGCAGAGGCGAACGGATCATCTCGGGGTGAGGAAAGCGTAGCGTGTTCCTGGTAGACCAGCAGATCGCCTCTGCCCGAACAGAGCTTGTACAGAGGGATGCGTGCCAGGTGCGACCGACGGTTCGACACCCGTCGGTTCCGGTCGAGTTGCTTTCATCACGCTCTCCAGCAAGCCCCACGCGTTGACCGCGGATCCGACCTCTCGATCACCTCATTTCCTTGTATTTGCCTGAGCCAAGTTGATAGAAGGCTTTACCCTCTGATTGCGGATTCGACCCCTTCGGTTCCGCTTCATTCGTTCTCGTGAATCTATGTGACAAGTCCGTGAGCATGAGACCACTCCGACACAACATCCCTGTAAGTAGCCAGTACAGGGAAGGCTGGAGAGGGAGCCAGCCATGATGCCAAAGCCAGGCCAGAGGAAGGATGAGGAAGAACATGAGCAGGAACACGTCGATCTGAAAGGCCATAAGGATCCTCGCTGCCTACAATGGGGAGCATGAAACGCTCCAGTATCAAGCAAGGATATGCAGAGTCGAGACCCCTGTCAAACCATTGGGAGAGAAGTCCGAATTATCCACTACCGCGAGGGGCTGTACCTATTGAGCGTCATCATGTCCGTCGGCTCGAACAGCTCGGCTATACAATCACCCTCACCCCGGCCCCTGCTGCTTGAACGGGTCGGGGATTTTCGAAGGACAGGCCCAGAGCGACCAGTTTCTTGTTGGAATGGACAGTCAGTTCGGGGGCACGCTGCGATCGGCGTGCAAAGGCAGCGAAACCCTGAACACGGCGATCACTGGCGCATGGTCCTGCGAACCAGTGCCGACGCTCTCCTGTATTTTCAGGTCGAGTACCCGCAGACCGGCGGGAACATGCTGCAGAGTAAAGAACTCCAGGCAGTCGAGTGGTCCACTGGAGCCGTCGAAGGAACAACCGCCAGCACCTAGAGAGAAATTCCCCGGCCCGTTGTCTTGCTGTGGGCTGCTTGCTGAACCATCCAATGTCACAGACGGATTTTGAGCGACGTGGAACCAGAGAGTGACGCTGTTGCTATCAGCATAGCCAGCGACAAGTGTGAGCGTTTGCTTATCCTTCAACTTGAAGCTCTGCTGGATCACCTGGATTTTATGCTCCCGGCAGAGTACATTGAAATCAGCAGCGGAGGCGGTCTGCGGGCAGGGAAAATGGAGTGCTGGCGTTGGTGTGGCCGTCAACGTTGCAGAGGCACCGATGGTCTCCCCGTCTGGCAGGTGCATGCTCGTGAGCACAAAGAACGCGCTTCCCACCAGCACTGCGGCAACCAGTACCGCTGCTACCAGCGTGAAAAAGCTCCGAGATCTACGCGGTGATGTGGACTGCGGGGCGGACTGTGTAGCAAACTGCCCCTGTTCAAAGCCTTCAGTTCGCACGCTCTCAGTAGCCATGCCTCTCACGTAGTTGGGCGTTTGGTTCTGCTCTGCCAGGTGCTCAGTCAATCGAGCCCAGACGCGCTCGCCCGCTCGCGTATACTCGGTATATACCGCGCGTAAATCCTCTTCGAGGTACGCGTCTGGCACGGTAGGTCTGGTAGAGCGAGAAGCAGCCCGCGCAAACTGGTCCAACTGCTCTGCGGGAGATTCTGACCAGAATGGTTCATCGCGATCCGTCATGGGAAACTCACCTCCCTCTCTTTATAGAGACCCCGCAGGAGATGGAGTGTACGCGAAAGCATCGTGCGAATGGCACCCTCGTTTTTGCGCAGACGCGCCGCGATCGCGGCGCACGGTAGCCCTTCGGCGAAACGCAGGCGCAGAATCTCCTGCTGATCCGTTGAGAGGGTCGCCAGGTGCTTCTGCAGCAGCTCTATCTCCTCCTGTCGCAGCGCTGCCTGGTCCGGCGCGAGGCGCTCGTCATCAAAGAGCGTCTCGATATGTGCCTCCTATGGGAACGCAGAACGTCGGCTCGTGCGCCGGTGAAGATCCATGCACTTGTTATAGGCCACCCGCCTGAGCCAGGCTTCCTGGTGTTGTTCGCTCATACTGGGCAGTGTGCTACTCTCTAGAGCCGCGAGAAAGACGTCGAGCAAGATATCCTCGGCATCCTCACGCGAGTTGCTATGCTGGCGAATCGTCGTAAACAACCCTAGCCAGTGCCGCTGGTAGAGTCTGCCTATCGACGTCTCCTCCAGACCTGACAGACCAGATGACAGTTGCATCATACACCTTCTGTGTGAGATCTCATCCTGTAATCGCGGAAGCAGCGAAAATGTTACAGGTGGTCTTTCTCGTTCTTCCTCATGCAATCATGTACGAACCCGTCACTTCCACCAGCATCGCGCTACCGGTCGTCGTCGCCAATCCTGACTCTCGCTTGAAACAGTTACACGTCGCTGAGAAACGTGACGCAGGTCTAGTATACGCCTTGGAGCTCGCATCAAGCATCAGGGTATTACTTTTAGCCTTCTGGCGTCGATGGCGAACGTTCTTACTATAGGTTCAGTTCTCACAGATCATCCATGGATGCCAGTGTAGCTGGAACGATCATCTATGTAACATTTTTCCACTTCTAGCGATACTATGGTAAGAGTCTTACAGGCGACCGATTGAACGAGAAAAGAAAGGCTGGGTCATCTATGCAACAACGCACGATTCTAGCCACAGCGTTTGTGATGATGCTTGTCCTCACTGTCGTGACATTTATTGTTGTCTCTTCAGCCTTCCCACATCTTGGTTATCTTGTCCGGCTGGTAGTGCCAGATGCCACCCCCACCGAGGCACCGACTGCGGTCCCGACTCCTACACCAACTCCCTCACCCACATCAGCCCCTTTCATCACTGGCACAGCTGCCTACGTCATCGATGCCGATACGGGTCGGGTGCTCTACAGCCTGGACAGCACTCTGCAACTTCCCATTGCCAGCACGACCAAGATCATGACCGCCATCGTGACGATCGAAAACGCCAATCTGGATCAGGGCGTCATCGTTCAGCAGTCCGATCTCGACCAGGTCCCGCCCGGTGCCAGTACTGCTGGACTCGTGGCCGGTGATTACTTTCGCCTGCGCACGCTGCTCTACGGCTTGCTGTTACCTTCAGGGACGGATGCTTCGATGGTGATCGCGCGCACTGTCGCAGGTTCTACCGCAAATTTTGTGGCGATGATGAATGCGAAGGCGCGGCTCCTGCATCTCACGCATACCCATTTTAGCAGTCCCCATGGGTACAGCGGCGTTGACCATTACTCTTGCGCCGCCGACCTGGTCACGCTTGCGAACTACGCGATGGGCAATGCCCTTTTTGCGCACATCGTGGCACAGGTTGCCTACGATGTGCGGCCATCGTTGTACACACATGCCTACCACTGGGAAAATACCAATGCACTCCTCACGACCTACCAGGGCGCCGATGGCGTCAAAACAGGTTGGACCGCTGCCGCGGGTGTCTGCCTGGTGTTCTCGGCACGTCGCAATGGCTATCGCATCATTGGTGTCGAACTGCAGGCTCCACTCTACGATGACGTCTTCGCAGATGCAGCCAAGTTATTGGATCTCGGCTTCGGCGAAGAACAATCTGCCAGGTACCAAGCGTCCGTCGTTTCACCCGGATAGACTGCCGTTTTCTCCATGGACGTTTCCTGCGAGACAACACCAACAAAAGAAAGGGAAAGTGATATCAATGCAAGATCGACCGATTCCATCCAGCAAGCTGGCTCCCATGCACAAACAGCCCACACTGGTGCAAAGATTCGGACTCCTGGCGGCTGGTGTCTGCCTGGTAGCCCTGGTGATTGGGAGCATAGCGATAGTGTTCTTCACGAATCGCCACAATACTCACGGCCCCTCACCCGTTGGCACCTCTCACCCCACAGCCACAGCCCGGCCGACGCTCGTGGTCTACCACCCGGGGAAGTCGCTGGGCAACCTGGTCTATAGTACCACGTTTAGCGATGAAGATATATTTGGGCTGGCCTGGTCGCCCGATAGTACGCGCCTGGGCGTGGCAACGGTCAGCACCTCGCAGTCCTGGGTTGCGACGACGGGCAAGGGTGTGGTGAACTATGGTTTAGGTGGTCCACGCAACATGAGTACGACGAGTGTGCCGACAGTCATCTGGTCGCCGGATGGAAAGCTGGTGGCGGTGACAGGAGAAGGCCTGGGTGTGGATGTCTACGATGCCCGCACGGGCGTGCTATTGAAAACGTACCCTGACAACGGCCAGGCTACCACTGTTGCGAAGACCGGTGGCTATTTGTCCGCGCGGGTCACCCTCGGCTGTGGCGGTGGCGCAGCAGGGGCGATCGCCTGGTCGCCGGATGGACACCTGATGGCCACGGCCTTTTACTGCTCGTATGATCACGCTGTGCAGGTCTGGAATACCAGCACAGGCCACCTGGTACACACGTATACTGGACATGCTACTGATGTGGGATCGCTCTCCTGGTCGGCTGATGGAACTTATATCGCTTCCTCCGATGGTGACAGCATTCAGGTCTGGAATGCCCTGACGGGACAGAGAATCTATGATTTTGAGGAGAACACGACCTGCACGCCTCCTGCTGCTGTTGCCTGGTCTCCTGATGGCATCGCTCTTGCCTACCTGAATTGCGATCAGGTCAGGGTGGTCGATCCCTTCACCGGGCAGCTGCTCAGCACGCATACTGGACCGCATGACAGCTCGGGCTTCTTGTCTGCCCTGGCCTGGTCTCCCGATGGGAAGTACATGGCCTCGGCCGGAGATCACATCGAAGTGTGGAGGGTGGCAACCGGTCGCACGTACTACACCTTCACCAAAAATGCCTCCCCGGTCGAAAGGCTGGCCTGGTCCCCCGATGGCAAGTATATCGCCTCGGCGAATGCTTCTCCTCCGCCATTTTCCACGGTTCCCAGTACGATTACTATCCAGGTCTGGAGCGCGGAATAGCTCGTCACCTGGAGAGTCAGGATCGGTGTGACGGTTGGTTTCGGCAAAGCCAAACGCAGTCACATGAGGGGGGAAGATGTCAATCCCACTATGCTGCGTTCAGCCCCTGAGCTACCAGGCAGAGTAGTATTCATCGACACAAATAAATAGCCAACTAGTCCTATTTCTCTTGACCGTTAACAACTCTATCGGCTATGTTGCCTCTACTGGCGAGGTTCAGGATACGATAGGTATTGGAGTATTGAGTGAATGTCTGATCGAAGTGGACAGCACCTGGGAAACTACCGCTTGCTGCGTTTGTTGGGACAGGGTGGATTTGCCGATGTCTACCTGGCAAAACATCGCCACCTGGGCACCTACGCTGCTGTCAAGGTGTTGAGCATCCGCCTGACGCGCGACCACGTCGACCAATTCTTCGAGGAAGCTCGTCTGCTCGCTCGGCTTGTCCATCCGCATATCGTGCGCATGCTTGACTTTGGTTTGGAAGGGAACACCCCCTACCTGATTTTGGCGTATGCTCCTCATGGTACCCTTCGGCACCGTCACCCGAAAGGGACAGCGCTTCCACTGACGACCGTTGTCTCTTACACCCGGCAGGTGGCCGAAGCGCTGCAGTTTGCGCACGACCGCAAACTGATCCACCGTGACATCAAGCCGGAGAATATGCTCGTCGGGGACCAGCAAGAGATCTTGCTCAGCGATTTCGGCATCGCTCTCATCTCCCAGAGCTCCCACAACCAAGACCTGCAGGGGATCAGCGGGACGGTGGCCTACATGGCCCCGGAGCAACTCCAGGGGAAACCCCGCCGCGCGAGCGATCAATACGCGCTGGGGGGGGTGGTGTATGAGTGGCTCTGTGGCGAGCGCCCGTTCCAAGGGTCATTCATCGAACTCTTCAGCCAGCATCTGAACGTTCCCCCGCCATCGCTGCTCGACCGCCTACCGTCGTTCCCGGCCTCTGTCGAGCGCGTTATATTTCGGGCGCTGGCCAAAGAGGCGGAGCTGCGCTTCCCGAGCATTCAGCATTTTGCTGCGGCACTGGAAGAAGCATCGTCCTCTGCTTTCACCACCCAAGAAGCACTTATGCTAGACCCACCTCGCACGATCACCCTCGCTCTCGTTCCATTAGCGTCGTCCGCTCTCGACGTTCCACCGCCTACACCTTCAGGGAAACCGATCACGCTCGCGCCTGCACCTCTGCCCGCAGTGATTGCGCCCGTGGCCAACTTCGTTAATTTCACCCAGCCACTCGGTATCAGTAAGTCCGCTCCGCCAAGAGATCCTGCTCCTGCCGACACACACGAAGCACCAGGGCGGAGCAGTGTTTTGCTCCGCCCGATCCCGCTCGTTCTCGGTGTGGCGCTTACCGCTGGAATAACTCTGTTTGCCCTTTATGCGAGCCTCAATGCCTCTTCCGTTTTCATCCCTGGCGTGATCGTGCTCATCAGCCTCGGTGCAATCGTTCCGCTGTTCTTCGGAGCAGCCTTTGGCCCCTGGGTAGGATTCTTCACCGGCGCGTTCGGTTCTCTGCTGGGTACGGATATCGCCGCTCAGAGTATCCATTGGAACCATGCACTGGTGATAGCCCTCATGGGGGCCATCACCGGCTTCACCGTTCGCAGAACCAATAGGCATTTTCGCCATTTCCCTTCCATGGTTTTCGTGCTGTGCGTGAGCAGCATCGCGATCCTGATCGGGGTCGGATTGAGCTTCTTCTCCGATATCTTGTTGGGGTTCTCATCTGCCTCTGTCGCCTCGGTCAACTTTCTCACCACCGCCTTTCCTATGCTGCTCGTCAACCTGATTCTGCTTCCACTCCTGCTGCTGGCCTATGACTTCTTCATCGGTGCCAGGCGCCAGCTTCCAGCACTAAGAGGAAGAGCATATGTCTAACAAGACTAACGGGTCTCTCCCACCGTCCAAACGGCAAAGCCGACAGGTGCCTTCTCAGGGCAAGCAATACCCGAGCGGGCTGCTCCAGCTTCGCTGTCTCCCACACGTGTCTGACCGTTCTCTCGCCATCGGCTCCGTCACTACAACCCTCGTGCTCGTGCTGGTCATGGCACTCCTCTTTGTTGGCGAGTTGAATCCGACCACCCTGTACGCCCAGATGCAGCCACTGTACCAGAACAGAAGCGTCGAGGCTCCCCTCCCTCAAGCCACACGGATCTACGACCGGAATGGCAACCTGCTCATGGCACTGAACGACCCCAACGGGAGACGGCGCACGTATGTCACCTACACTGAGATTGCGCCGGTGCTGGTCAACGCTACCATCGCTGTTGAAGATCCCGCGTTCTGGGTTTCCAACGAAGGCAGCCCGCTCATTCTCCTGCGAGCGGCGATGTCGAGCCTGCAAGGCCTCTCACCATCTGATCCGAACAGCACTATCACCGAGCAGCTCATCGAAAGCGACCTCCTCTCCGCTCAGACGCACACTCTTCAGTTAAAGGAGGAGGAAGCCATCCTGGACTATAGCCTGATGCAGCAGTATCCGAAGTGGAAGATCATGGAGCGGTATCTTAACACCTTGTATTTCGGTGATCTGGACTATGGCATCGAGGCGGCTGCGCAGGACTACTTTCATCTCCAGCCGAAATGCACCAAGAGAGTATGCCAGTCGGCAGCCTCGCAGCTCGATCTCGCTCAGGCCTCTCTATTGGCCGGGCTGCCCCAGTCGCCCTCGTCCTATAATCCCATCACGAACAAAGCAGCTGCGCTTGCCCGACAGCAATCTGTGTTGCAATCCATGATCGATCTAAACATGATTACGGAGCAGCAGGCGCGGCAGGCCGAGGCGGAAACGGCCAGGTTCACCTTCCAATCCTATAGCGCCAGGCAGAGTATCCAGGCGCCCCATTTTGTATATTATGTTGTCGACCAGGTATTGGTCCCTTTGCTGGGAGCACAAAACCTGCTGGATGGTGGATACAACATTTATACGACGCTGGATTTAAACGTAGAGAAAAAGGTCGAGCAGATCGTTTACAACAACCTCTACACTGTCAAGTGCGATAGTTACCTGGGCTGTAATGGCCCGCTCGATCAGGCCAATAACATTAATAACGCCTCGGCGGTGGTCGAGAACCCCTTCAACGGGGAAATTCTCGCGATGGATGGCAGCGCCAACTATAACGACTCCAGGCCGCAGGTAAGCGGGCGTTTCAACGCAGCGCTGGCGCTGCGCCAGCCTGGGTCTGCGTTCAAGCCGTTCGTCTACGCAACTGCCTTTGAAATGGGTTGGTATCCCGCCATGATCCTGCCGGATCACAGGACCACCTATCCGACGCCGACCCCCGGGGATTACTATACGCCACAGAACTATGATGGACATTTCCATACTGGCTTTCCCATGACTGTCCGAAATGCAATAGCAAACTCTTTTAATATTCCAGCTCTCGATGCGATGGAATATACTGGTATTCCGAACGAACTGAATACAGCCGCGCGTTTTGGATTGACCGAAATATCCAGTAGATCACCCAGTTCTCTTGGCCCTTCGTTGGCACTTGGCGCTGCTGAAGTGTCGCTTCTGCACCTGACAGGCGCGTATGCTACGTTTGCTAATCGCGGCGTCCGCGTTCCACCGGTCTACGTGTTGCGCATCACGGATGAACTGGATCGTTCGCTCTATACCTATGACGAGGCCCATCCCTACGGCGTACAAGCCATCCGAGCCGATGTGGCTTTCCTGATGAATAGCATGCTCTCGGATAAGACCTCGCGCTATCACGAATTCGCTCCTGGCAACCCGCTGGAGCTGGATCGCCCGGCCGCGGTCATGCCCGGCACCACCGACAGTTTCCGCGATAACTGGACGTTGGGCTACACGCCATACCTGGCTGTCGGCGTCTGGGCTGGCAACAGCGACTACAGCCCGATGCTGAATTTGATCGGCATCACCGGAGTGGGACCCATCTGGCACGACATCATGGCGTACGCCTCGCAGTACTATCATTTCCCTCCCAAATGATTTCACCAGGCCTTCGGATGTGCATGCTGGAACCGTTTCAGCCTTAACCGGCCTCCTACCGCGTCCAGGTGATCCGACTGTGACCGACTGGTTCATCGATGGTACCCTGCCCACCATTCAATAACATAAACATAGTGAGCCTGTGAAGCTGAAGTTCAATGTATTATAAGGAACCTCGGCGACACTCGTTCGCCGAGGTGTCACGCGCCTGGTTAACTATTCTAGCCGTATGTGAGAAACACGTCTCTCTCACAATTGGCAGCAGGTTTCTATCCTTCTCCCTTCGCCTTCCGCTATACTGCGAGCTATCGAACAGGCAGCGTCAATCGGGCGGTGCTGCCATTGAATAAGGTGGAGAATTCGACAAGCCCCTATGAGCTTGACTTTGTACATTTCCAACCTACTAACAAAGTGCTACCGACCACCGCTCAAGAGTCGAGCGGGGCACTAAAACCACACCGGGATCGGTAGGTGATGTGGGAAAAGTCCCATGCCCCCAGAGAGCTCGCCTGACAGCTGCGAGCACATCCCGAAAAGTGGCGGTCTGCTTGCGATACCAGGCGGCTTGAGCGACCGGCATCTGCCCATCGGGGTGCAACGCCTGTCCGAAGAGCGTCACCAGGCTGGAGAGGCCAAAAAGCAAAGGAGTCGAGCGCTCAATCGCCAGATCTGACCATTGGCGCTGCGTCTCAATGCCCACATGGGCGCGACTCTCCTCAAAGGTGACTTCCAGACTCCAGCGCTTCATGCGCATCGCGGATGATCTGTTGGGCTGTTTGGGTGGGGTCGGTGGAAAAGATGGCTTTGGGAGGCCGCTTCCCCGCTGGATCGCGGGTCAGGACCCACCGGATCGGCAAAGGAGCGCATCCATACCGGTACCACAGGGCGGTGCCCGTGCAGATCTCCAAGGGGCGTTCCCCCTCACCATACCAGTCCAGGGTGAGCTGCTGCCAGACCGTATCCGGGTCTTGTAAGACCGTTTCCAGGGCAGGCAAGCGGTTGCCAACGACACGGGGACGGCCAATGGTGTGTGGGGTGCGCTCGGGAGGGGGCTCATGCAGCACAGCGTCGAGCCGGCCAGTCGTGATCAGCGTCACCTGCTCAGCCTGGGCATGCAGCCCCAGTTCCAGCACGGTGTAGGCGGTATCGCCCATCAGCTTGATCTCGCGGTCGGGAAGCCAGCGGCGAACCAGGCTAACCATCTGCTGGGCCCACATGGCCACCGTCTTGTGCCGCTTGCCCAGCCGTTCACTCACCTCGGGGGTCCTCGCCAGCACACACAAGAACGGCAAGGCCCATCGCTGCTTCGTCCAGGGCAGGGTGACGACCACCGCCATCACGATTCCAGCGCAAGCCAGGGCTGCTGACGGACCGCTCGCGGCTCGAGAGGGCGCTATCGCGGTAATTGGCCCCGGAGGCTCGCCTTGCCTCCCCACCGCCGCTCCAGCGTTTCGTCAATGACCAAGTCCACGCTGGCTCCGGCTGGCACAAAGGTCGCGACGATCAGCAGGAGCAACTGGCGACTCACCGCTAACGGTGACCAGCGAGCTCGGTTGAGCACCTGATGGAAGCTACTCCAGTTGCCCGCCATGCTGTTGCCACTCGCACGCAAGGCCGCCGCCACCGTGCGGCGTCCCTGAACCAGTCGCATCCCAGTTAACAACATCATCAGTTTCCTCCACGTGGGAGCCGTAAAGAATGGCCGAAAGACCATCAGAACTTCTCTCATAGGGTCGGGAAGCGGCATGAATATCCTCCTGAGTGAGATAGTGCTTGAGTCAGCTTCTATCTTACCTCAAGAAGGGTTCATGCCCGGTTCTTTCCCCCAAAATGTACAAAGTCAAGCTGAAGGCCTATCGGGCTGGATATTCGTCATTGGACAGACCTGATAGGCCACCTCTTCCCGAGGTGAGGCTCTATCCGAGTTCTTCTGCTGGCGCCTTCACCAACAACCTCGCAACATGACGCAGCAATCCCATCTGCTTCGCTGGCTCTCAAGCGCAAACCGGTGGCAGGGGATAGGAGAGCACCTCGCGAGCCATCCATCATCGATGGGTTCTGCCGGCTACCATCGCAGGTGCCCGTTGTCGGTAGCGTTGCGTCAGACGCCTACCCCCTCCTTTGGGTGGCGGCACGAGCCTCACCCGCAGTGATTAGTGAGGACGCACAAAATGAGGTACTCCCATTGGATATGGTGGATCAATCGATCAGCCCTTTTCAAACTCACTTCGGGCCGATTTCTTGTTATGAGGTAGTTCAGACAAGCTTTCTCTTCCCTGAATGAGGCTCCATCGGAGTTCTTCTGCTTGCAGATTCACCAATCTCCCCGCAACATGGCGCTGCACCAACCTCTGGCTTAGGTTGTGCTGGCTACCTGGTGCATCCATTCTTAAAAGAGACCGTTTTCACCCTCGAATTCTGCCAGGGCGATCCGTCTTTTCCCGCCTTTTTACCAAGCTCTCGCAGCTTGCGGGAAGCATGATAGATTCGATCACGAGGGTTTTTCCGCCTGTTTCCCAAGTGCAATCCGCCTTTTTCCAGAGCGATCCTTCTTCACCCGCTATACTACTGGGTATTCATATGGCGATACTCTCCCTCTGCTTATTACTCAACTTCCAGCAACCGTTCGAGAACCTGGAAGTAAACACGCCGCGCGTCTTTATGACGATCGATAGGACAGGTGAGTGCACCATGAGGCGCATCTGCTTGCCGCCTTTTCCTGTCTCCTGTCCAGGCGCTATCCGTTATCGTACCGCCTGCTTCTGCTATGCTTTTTGTGTGCCGATGAGACTAGCAACGCGCTCTGGTTCTTCTGATTCCTTTCCCTGTCCTTATAGACATTGCGCAGGGAAGATGCAAGGAAAGATCAGCGCTCTTGCTACCAGGGCATTATTGCACCTTTGTCGTAGGAACAGTATCTGTATGGTTACGCGTCTTGCTGTCCATTTTGCTGATGAGTATAAAGTAGAATGCGACGAATCGTTTCATGCGAGACTCCATAGGCGGCTGCAACGGTTCAGAGGGACTCCTTTTGCTCCACCACACGTTGTAGGACTGTCGGCCAAAGGTTAGCGGGAATACCATAGTAAACGCGATGTGCAAGTTGACTTGCAAAAGAAAAGTTCATAGGGTCTACTCTTTTCAGAAGTATTGCACGTTTCTGAGGAGGGACGCCATGAACCTGGACGACTATATTATCACATGTTACTGTCTGATTGACGAGATGATGCCACTGGTGACGAAAGGTAAACGCGTGCGCCAACGAGGACCACGGCCCAAGTTGACTGATAGTGAAGTCATCACCATGGAAGTCGTGGGAACGTATCTGGGACTGTCCCAAGATCAGGAAATCTTTGACTACTTTCGTCGCCATTATCATCATTTCTTCCCTGTGATGGGACAGGTAGCTCGCACGACGTTTGTGCGGCAAGCGGCCAACTTGTGGGCAGTCAAAGAGCGGCTGTGGTGTTGGTTGCGTGACTGCGTGATCAGCTATGATAGCAGCATGTCCATCGTGGACAGTATGCCCTTGCCCGTCTGCCGTTTTGCGCGCGCCCCCTGGTGTGTGCGTTTCCGTGGTCAAGCCAGCTATGGCAAAGATCATGCAGACCGACAGACCTTTTATGGCTTCCGTGTGCATGCGCAACTCAGTTGGCCTGGGCTGCTGACCCGCGTCTTCCTGGCTCCGGCCAATGAAGGCGATGGGGAAATCGTACCGCTCTTGCTGGAAGGGACGACCGGCGTAGTCTTGGGGGATCGCAACTATTGGCTGCCTGATCTGCAAGCCTACTTGCGCACCAAAGGTATTGTGCTGCAAGCGCCGTTTCGCCAAGCACATGCGCCGCAAGCGGCAGCCTACCAGAGTCCTGTGTTGGGCAGAGTGCGCTATCTCATCGACACCGTCTTTGGGCAACTGACGGATCGATGCCGCATGAAGCGTGTCTGGGCACGTGATCTGTGGCATTTGCGCAACCGCGTGTTGCGCTGCATTTTGATGCAGACGGTCTGCTTTTTCTTCAATCAGCAAGAAGGAGCTCCTTATCTTCAATTTGATCGGTTGGTTGCTTAGCAAAACTTGCACATCGCGTTAGTTAGGATGTTTCGGGCCTAGTCGTCGGCGCTTGAGAAGAGGAGGGTTGCTTCTTTGTAAGAGTTCATCTTCCGTTAGTAGACGGTGCACCTTGAGGTAGAGTTTTCCAAACGGGGCAAGGAAGAGGTAGAAAATTGGCGACAGAGAACTCGACACCCGTCGGTTCCGCTCGAGTATTTATGTATTTTTCTAGGAATAATAGAACTTATGTTCTATAGCTTTGAAGTCAACTCGCGTTGGCTCTCTTCTCTTTGCTTTCTCATAAATGCTCTTCAGTGAGCTTGCCACGATTCCTCCGAAAATCTCTCTGGCAAGCAGAGCTTCAGACGTGAGAAAAGGCCACAAGAATCCTCAGGAGTCCTGATCTCACCAGGCTCCTCGTCTCCATCTGAAGCCCCTCTGCCAGGGAGTGCCAGGGATTAAGCTGC
>WNFY01004432.1_pt1 | contig 25482 bp, 22 predicted proteins | sample 5400091 | NCBI WGS metagenome assembly WNFY01 (sample SAMN13153364, study PRJNA577476) | soil metagenome | isolation source: 60 cm soil or saprolite under grassland replicate 1 | place: USA:California | collected 2016-06-15 | reverse complement strand
CAAGAGCGGCGTGGGCGGCGGCATCTTCGGCGTGGTGAACCGCCAGCTAGGGCTCAGCGTCTATTCGCCGAAGCTGGACGCGCAGGGCAACAGTGTGCGCGGCATCCTGGCCTGCCGCGAATTGGCCGGCCACTTCGGTCTGCATGCCTTCGAGTTTACGAATGTGGGCTCCAGCTTCATGCAGTGGCTGCTGTAACGGAGAGCAGAAACTCAGCTTGCGGGCTCCTGGCGGCTTTCCCACTACTCACGATTCTTGCGTATACTCGATTCGCAATTTCGGAGGTAGATATGCGCCCTAGGAGTCTGCTTTTGGCTACTGCCGTTTTGGTGGCACTCTCGATCGCTCTGCCCGCCCATGGCGAGGAGCACATGTCTCACACTGCAAGCCCGGCCGCGAAATTCGGGCCTGTTCCCGGGCTTCCTGGCTGCGCCACCGCCGCGCCGAGAGAAGGAGATCCCGGTAAAGAGGCCTTCGTCGTCCTCGCCAAAACAACTACCGGATGCAAGATTCCCTGGCACTGGCACACGGGAAACGAGCAGCTCATGATCGTCTCCGGCAAAGCGAAGGTTGAGATGAAAGAAGCAACATCGACGATGATGGCGGGAGACTACATCAACCTTCCCGCTAAGCACGAGCATCAGTTCACCTGCCTGGCTGCGTGCAAGTTCTTCATCGAGAGCGATCTCGCATTCGACATTCACTATGTGGACAAGGAAGGGAAGGAGATACCGCAGGAGGAGGCCCTCAAGCCTGTCAAGCGCATGGCCAAAGGCGCAAAGGGCACGAAGATGGAGGGCATGCACTAGGAGGCTATGGCCGCATTGATCGATGCCATCGACGTAAAGCGCAAGATGTTCTTCGAGCACGAGGACACGCCGTATCTGTGCATGGAAGCGGAGGTGAACACGCCCAGCGCGCGCGGCGCACAGACGCTCGTCCGCCTGAAGATGCGCAACCTGCTCACCCGCGCGGTCTTCGAAAAGACCTTTAAGGCCAGCGACAAATTCAAGGAGCCGGACCTGCAGAAGGTGCAGGCATCCTATTTGTACAGCGACGGAGACGGCTCCCACTTCTTAGACCAGGAGAGCTTCGAGACGCTTACGCTCTCCGGCGATATGGTGGGGGATGCGCTGGATTTTCTGGTTGAGGGCGCGATCATCGAGCTGCACAAGTACAACGGCAATCCCATTGGGCTGCAACTGCCGAACCAGGTTGAGCTGCAGGTGGCCTATACAGAGCCCGGCGTGCGCGGCGACTCGGGTGGCGGCAGCGTGACCAAGTCTGCCAGGCTCGAAACCGGCATAGAGATTCGCGTGCCCCTGTTCATTAAGGAAGGTGAACGGGTGAAGGTCTCCACCGAGACGCGCGAATTTGCGGGGCGGGCCTGATTGGGCGATGTGGGCCCGCAGGTCGATCTCTCCGCGGCCTCGCTGTTGCGGCCAAACTACGTGAGCTACCAGCCACTGCCGGCACAATTCCTGTCGCTCGCCGGCTCCTCGCCCGGCAGCGTTCTGCTGCACAGCTCGCGGGTTGACGCCGAAAACTTCCGCAGCTATCTCTTTCTCCATCCCACGCGAATTCTCACCGCCGGCAATACGCTGTTCGGCGAGATCGAGCAAGCGTTGGCCTCGGACGCTCACGTCGCGGGATTCTTTTCGTATGAGTGCGGCGAGGGTCTAGAGGCGCTTGGCCCGGGGTCCCCAGCGCGCCCGCTATTGGCGTGCTGGGGTGAAGGCGGCACGGAAGTGAGTTTGTCGACGCCGCTCGCCTGGTTTGGTGTATATCCCAAAGTTGTTGTCTTCGACCATCGCACGGGCGAGCTTCAGGGTGAACTTCCGGAAGGCCGCGATGCGGCGGGCGCTCAGCCGGGCGGGATTTTTGAGGTGCGAAATCTGCGGTTTGGCATCGATCAGGCAAGCTATTCCCAGCGCATCGCGGCGATTCAGGAGTACATTCGCGCGGGCGACACCTACCAGGTGAACTTCACCGACAAGCTGCACTTCGAATTTTCCGGCGCGCCGGAGGCGATGTTCGCCGCGCTCGCAGAGAGCCAGCCGGTGGCCTACAGCGCCTTCATTCATGGAGAGGGCTGGCACGTGCTGTCGTTTTCTCCCGAGCTGTTTTTTCGCGTGCACGGCCGCCACATCGTCGCGCGTCCCATGAAGGGCACGGCACCGCGCGGCCTCGACATCGCGGAAGACGAAACGATCGCGCGCTCACTGCATGAGGACAAGAAGAATCGCAGCGAGAACGTGATGATCGTGGACCTCGTGCGGAATGATCTGGGGCGCATCTGCGAGTACGGCAGCGTCAAAGTCGACCGGCTCTTCGCGGTGGAGAAGTATGAGACGTTGTTTCAGATGGTCTCGCAGGTCTCAGGCACGCTGCGCCCGGCGGTGCACCATCGCGAGATCTTCGAGGCCCTGTTTCCCTGCGGCTCCGTTACCGGCGCGCCCAAGCACCGCACGATGGAGATCATCCGCGAGCTGGAGCGCGGCCCGAGGAGTGTCTACACCGGGGCGATCGGCTTCTTTTCGCCTGCTGGAGAAGCAGCGTTTCCCGCCGGAGAGGCGGTCTTCAATGTCCCGATTCGTACCGTCGTCCTCGAGAGCCATCGCGGCACAATGGGTGTGGGCAGCGGCATCGTCATCGACTCGAATGCCGAGGACGAATATCGCGAGTGCCTGCTGAAGTCCGAGTTCCTCTCCGCCGAACGCAAATCTTTTCAACTGCTGGAGAGCATTCTCTGGGTCAACGGCTATCCACTGCTTCCGGCGCACCTGGAGCGAATGCAGGCTTCGGCAGCGTATTTCGGCTTCGGCTTCGAACGCGCGGCGATTGTTGCGGCGCTGGAAGATGAGCGTAAGCGGCTTGCTTGCATCGGGCGAGCGAAGGTGCGAGTTCTGCTGGACCGCTGCGGCGCAGTGACGGTTTCCCATTCGCTGCTCGAAGAACAGGCGGGAAGCGGGACCGTCATCGTTTCACCGCACAGAGTTTTTTCAGGCGACCGCTTTCTGCGGCACAAGACCACCCGCCGCGAGATCTTCGACGAGCAATATGCAGCGGCCCGCCGCCGCGGCCATGACGAGGTGTTCTTCTTAAACGAGCGCGGCGAGCTGACCGAGGGCGCAATCAGCAACGTCTTTATTGAAAAAGATGGACGTTTGTTCACGCCTCCCGTGAGCTGCGGCCTGCTGCCCGGAGTCTATCGGCGGCAAATGCTTGAGAGCGGGCGCGCCTCGGAGAAAGTCCTGTACCTCGAAGACCTCGCCTCGGCGGATGTGGTCTACATCTGCAACGCCGTGCGCGGCTGCAGGAAGGTGACGCTCGCGCAGATCTGATGTGATTTTGTTTCTAGGCGGTCAGACCGCAAAACCCACAACAAGGGCAGATCAAAAGCCCCACTCAAGCCAACGACAGGAGTTGAATGGGGCACCTCCGGATTGCATCAGTGGGTTAAATGGAGTAGTCGGTGATGATCTCCTGCTCGCGCAGGTAGGCGCACACTTGCTCGATGGCGGACCCGAGTTCCTCTCCCTCGGGAATATGGATATTTGCGCGGACGTCCTGCAAGCCGGAGCCCACGACGACCACCAGGATTTCATTGGGAGCGTTTAGTGTCCTGAGCCGGTCGATGTCGTGTTCATCGACCTCGGTGACGGCTGTGATGAAGATCTGGCCGCTGGCGGTGAGAATGCGCGCCATCTCTCCCAGGCGGCGCAGGCGCTCGTCGCGAAGATCGAATGCATCGAGCACGTCGCTGTCCAGGCCGCGGTCGATGTTCGTAATGCCCAGATAATAGGCCACGCAGGACTGCTCGAAGAGGCGCTTCTCCAGCGCTTGCGCCACCGCCTTGTTGGAGACCTCCGACGCGCCGGTGATGACCACAAACTTGGAGCGGTGGCCATAGCGGCCGGCCCGCGCCCCGTCCGAGATTGTGCTGTGCTCCCACTCCGCTTCGCGGTGGAGGATGTGCTCCGCCAGGACCGAGACGCCGGCGCTGGCGTTTTCCGTTATGATGCCGCCTCCGGCGATCTCGTAGTTGTCCACCAGCACGAAGCGTCCGGTGGCCTCCAGATCGCACGAGAGATCGAAAACAATGGGTTTGGTGGTTTCAAAGATGCAGTCGGCGACCTCGTAGCGCTCGACCTGTTGCTTGCCGCGCTCAGACGAGAGGTCGGAGGCATCCAGCACATTGACGATGTCCACCAGTTGCACGGACGAGCGCAGAGTGGCGAGCTTCAGCTTGTATTTCTTGTTCTTGACCAACGGCGCCTTGCCCATCCAGAAGACGTTGGCGCGGAGGCGGGAACCGGTGTTGGCCTGCTTGTCGCCTGCCTTACACATGATTTCGCCGGGGCGCACATAAATCTCGTCGGCAAGCGTGAAGCCGCTAGCCTCGCCGGCCATGGCGTGGTCTTTCGGCGGCGCGTTGAAGACCTCGATGGTGGCGACCTTCGAGCGCTTCTGCGAAGGAAGAAAGACTACCTCGTCGCCCACGCTGATCGAGCCGGTCTCGACGGTGCCCGCGAAGATACGGCGGTCGTCGTTGTTCGCGGTGAACTTGTATACGTCCTGCACAGGGAAGCGGAATGGTTGCTTTTCGCGCTCTCGCTCCTTGACGAAGGCATCGATGTGCTCCAGCACGGTGCGCCCGCCGGGGGCCCAGTCTGCGTGCTCGGCGATGTTGTCGCCGTCGCGCGCGCAGATCGGAACATAGTCGATCGGCGTGATTCCCACTTCCTTGAGGAAGGCCGAGTAATCGTGGCGAATGCGGGCAAAGACGCCGAGGTCGTAGTTGACCAGGTCCATCTTGTTCACCAGCACCACGACCTGCCGGATTCCAAGCATGCCGAGCATGTAGCCGTGCCGCCGCGAGTTCTCCTGGATGCCTTCGTGCGCGTCGATCACCAGCAGAGCGGCCTCGGCGCGGGCGGCGCCGGATACCATGTTCTTGAGGAACTCAATATGGCCGGGCGCGTCGATGATGATGTAGTCGCGCGCGGCGGTCTTGAAAAAACAGCGGGCGGTGTCGATGGTGATGCCCTGCGACTGCTCGTCCTTCAGCGCGTCCAGAAGAAACGCGTACTCGAAGGGGCGCGCGCCCTTGCGGCATTGCTCCTTGACCTGATCCAGCTTGCCCTCAGGCAGCGAGTGGGTGTCCGCCATCAGGCGGCCGATGACGGTGCTCTTGCCGTGGTCCACGTGGCCCACCACCACAATGTTCATCTGCTCGCGCGCGGGCGCTTCGGTCGTCGCCATTCCTGCGGGCGCGCTGCCGATTTTTAGGTTCGTCTCCATCACATGTACCCGTCTCTGCGCAGTGTCTCCAGGCCGCCGCCGTCGTCCTTGTCCTGGGCACGGCCAGAGCGCTCGGCGATGTTGGCGAACTTACCGCTGCGCAGCTCCTCGATGATCTCCGCCACATTGTGCGATTCGGACTCAACCGGGGAGGTGCACGGCCAACAGCCCAGCGAGCGGTAGCGCTTTCCGTTGCCCTGGTTGAAGTACAGCGGCACCACCGGAATATTTTCGCGCTGGATGTACTCCCAGATGTTCAGCTCCGTCCAGTCCAGCAGCGGGTGGATGCGCACATGCGTGCCCGGCGCAAAGTCGGTCTTGAACTGGTTCCACAGCTCGGGAGGCTGGTCGCCCACGTTCCACTCGCTGTACTTGTCGCGCGGAGAGAAGTAGCGCTCCTTGGAGCGGCTGCCTTCCTCGTCGGCTCGCGCGCCCACGATTACGCCCGTGTAGGGTTCCTTGTTGTCGTCGAGCACATAATGGCGGAGCTTGTGGTCCATGCGATAGCGGGGCCAGTCGCCGGCGAGCGTGTGCTTCAGCGCATCCGACTTCAGATTACGGCAGCAGGTCAGCCGGTCCACATTGCCGGAGGGAAAGGTCTGCTTGGCGTCCAGGGCCTCGCGGTTCTCGCCGTAGACCATGTTCAGGTTCCACTCCAGCGCGAGGCGGTCGCGGTACTCGATCATCTCCGGAATCTTGTAGTGCGTGTCGATGTGTACCAGCGGCAGCGGCACGTGACCGAAGAAGGCCTTGCGCGCCAGCCAGAGCAGCACAGTGCTGTCCTTGCCGATCGACCACAGCATGCACAGGTTCTTGAAGTCGCGATAGGCCTCGCGCAGGATGTAGACGCTCTTGGCCTCGAGTTTTTCCAAGTTGTCCATACTCAGGCCTTCTCCTTCGCCGGCGTGCCGGGGGCCGGCGAACCCGCTGTTGGATTGCTGGGGTGGAGATTGCGGTGCGCAGGCGAGCGATGCAGGCCGCACTCCTTGTGCTCGGGCGACTCCCACCACCAGCGTCCGCCGCGGATGTCTTCGCCGGGAGCCACGGCGCGCGTGCAGGGCGCGCAGCCGATGCTGGGGAAGCCCTGGTCATGCAGCGGATTGTAGGGCACGTTGTGCTGCTTGATGTAGTCCCAAACCTGCTGCTCGCTCCAGTCGAAGAGCGGGCAGATCTTGTAGATGCCGAACTCGGCGTCCCAGCTCACCAGCTCGACCTCCGTGCGGGTCACGCTCTGGTCGCGGCGCAGGCCGCAGATCCAGGCGTTCACCGTGGCGAGCTCCTTGCGCAGCGGCTTCATCTTGCGCACATTGCAGCATGCCTTGCGGTTTTCGACGCTGTAGTAAAACAGGTTCGGCCCGTCCTTCGCGATCAGTTCGGCAACATCGGCCGGCTCCGGAAAGCAGACCTCATATCGGATGTGGTAGCGCTCGACGGAGCGCTGCATCGTGTCGTAGGTCTCCTGAAACTGCCGGCCGGTATCGAGCGTAAAGATCCTGGCCGCGGGATTGACGCGCACCAGCATGTCGGTGAGGACCTGGTCTTCTGCGCCGAAGCTTGAGGCCAGCGCGATCCTCTGCACGCCGAAGTGCTCGAGCGACTGCCGCACTGCGTCTTCGGCGTCGCGCGCTGACAGATGAAATTCAACCACTGCAAAAACTCCTTAAATGCTCGATAACAGCCCCACTCAAGCAAAAGAAGCTTGAGTGGGCCACCATCAAATCGAGTAGTCCTCGGTGAAGACCCGCAGATTACGCGGGCTGACGTAAACTACGTCGCCGATCTTCAGGTCCAGTTCGTGGAACTGTCCGCGTCCGATCTCCGCCTCGATCAGCGCTGGGTTCTCGACCTGCTGTGCTTCCGGAGTTAAGTTCGAGGGCTTCACGTTTGGCCCGACTCCATAATCGATTTCCGGCTCGGGCGGGGCTTCGTTGTCGCTGCGCTGCAGCTCCAGCTTCACGTTCGGTCCCACGCCGTAGATGTGGCGCAGGATGGCGCGGACGGAAGTGTCGTCGTGCGGCTCGCGGCTGATGTGAATGTCATACGGCCGGGCATAACCCAACGCCGGACCATCGCCGTTCGCGGTGCTCTGCTCCAGCTCGACGTCCATATCTCCGATGCGCGCCCGCCCGTGGTCGATTCGGCCGTGGAAGAGATTTACGTTGCCCAGGAAGTTGTAGACGAAGGGGTTGGCCGGATTGTCGTAGACCTCCTGCGGCGTGCCCACCTGCTCCAGACGTCCGCGGTTCAAGACCGCCACGCGGTCGGCGACCTCCAAAGCCTCCTCCTGGTCGTGGGTTACGAAGACGCTGGCGATGTGGATCTCGTCATGCAGGCGGCGCAGCCAGCGGCGCAGCTCCTTGCGCACCTTGGCGTCGAGCGCGCCGAAGGGCTCATCCAGCAGCAGCAGCTTGGGTTGCACGGCCAGAGCGCGCGCCAGCGCGATGCGCTGCCGCTGCCCGCCGGAGAGCTGGTGCGGGTAGTGCTTCGCCAGGCGCCCCAGCTGCACGAGTTCCAGCAGCTGAGAGACCCGGTCGCGGATCTCCGCCTTTGAAAGGCGCGAATCGCGGGGCTGCACACGCAGCCCGAAGGCCACGTTCTCGAAGATGGTCATGTGGCGAAAGAGCGCGTAGTGCTGGAAGACAAAGCCCACGCGGCGGCGTGCCGGGTCCTGGTTCGTTGCGTCCTCTTCGTTCAGCAGAATGGTGCCGCTGTCGGGAGTCTCCAGGCCGGCGATCATGCGCAGCAGCGTGGTCTTGCCGGAGCCGGAGGGCCCGAGCAGGGCGACCAGCTCGCCCCCGCTGACCTGCAGCGTCACGTCGTCTACGGCGACAAAGTTGCCGAAGCGCTTGCTGATGTTGCGGACTTCTATGCTCAAACCCGTCCCCCGCGAATGCCCGCCCGGTCTTCGATGATTTTTTTCACTATGAGGGTAAACACCGCCACCAGGCTCAGCAGTGAAGCCACGGAGAAAGCGGCCGCAAAGTTGTATTCATTGTAGAGGATCTCGACCTGCAGGGGGAGCGTATTGGTCTCCCCGCGAATGTGGCCCGAGACCACGGAAACCGCGCCAAACTCGCCCATGGCTCGCGCGCTGCAAAGGATCACGCCGTAGAGCAGGCTCCAGCGGATATTGGGCAGGGTGATCGAGAAAAACGTCCTCCAGGCGCTCGCTCCCAAAACCAGCGCGGCCTCTTCCTCATCGCTGCCCTGGGCCTGCATAAAGGGGATCAGCTCGCGCGCCACGAACGGAAACGTGATGAAGATCGTGGCGATCACAATGCCCGGCACGGCAAAGATGATGCGGATATCGTGCTCGTCCAGCCACTTTCCAAACCAGCCGTTCAGGCCGAAGAGCAGCACGAAGATCAATCCCGAGACTACCGGCGAAACCGCCAGCGGCAGGTCGATGAGGCTGATGAGCAGGTTCTTGCCGCGGAAGGAGAAGCGAGAGACCGCCCATGCAGCCGCCAGGCCAAAGAGCATGTTCAGGGTGACCGCAATGCCGGTAGCGATCAGCGTGAGCCGGATGGCGGAGAGCGCCTCGGGATCGCGGACCGAGTCAACATAGGTCTGCCAGCCCCTGGCGAAGGCCTCCACAAAAACGCTGGCCAGCGGCAGGAACAGAAAGACCACCAGGAACAGCAGCGCGATGAGAATCAACACCCAGCGCACGAGCGCCGAGCCGTTGCGGCGGAGCGGGGAATTCGCGGCTGCGCTCATTGCCTCTCCTCGAAGCGCCGCGTGCGGGCCTGCAGGCCGTTGATCACCACCAGCAATGCGAACGAGGTCACGAGCAGCACCGAGGCGATCGCCGTGGCGCCCGCGTAGTCATACTGCTCGAGCTTGCTGACGATGAGCAGGGGAGTAATCTCAGTACGCATCGGCATGTTGCCGGAGATGAAGATCACCGAGCCGTATTCGCCCACGCCGCGCGCAAAGGCCAGCGTAAAGCCCGTGAGCAGCGCGGGAAAGATAGTGGGAAAGATGACGCGGCTGAAGGTCTGCCAGTTGCTGGCCCCCAGGCTGGAGGCGGCCTCTTCCACATCGCTGCCCAACTCCTCAATCACCGGCTGTACGCTGCGAACCACAAACGGCATTCCAATGAAGGCCAGCGCGATGACGATTCCGAGGCGGCTGAACGCAACCTGAATTCCGTAAGGGTAAAGATAACGCCCCAGCCAGCCTTCCGGCGCATAGAGCGAGGTGAGCGAGATGCCCGCCACCGCCGTGGGCAATGCAAAGGGCAGGTCGACCATGGCGTCGGCGATTCGCTTGCCGGGAAACCGGTAGCGCGCCAACACCCAGGCGACGATGAAGCCGAAGACGGAATCGATGAAGGCCGCCGCAAAAGAGGCACCGAAGGTCAACCGGTAGGAGGCCATCACGCGCGCCGAGGTCACCGTGGCAACAAAGCGCGGCCAGTCCATCGTCGCCGTCTTCAGGAAGATCGCAGACAGCGGGATCAGCACGATCAGGCTGAGATAGGTAATGGCAAAGCCCAGCGAAAGCCCGAAGCCGGGAAGTATGCCGAAACGCTTCCGAATGCGTGGAGATTGCGCGGCAGGCGATGGCCCGGCAGCAGGACTGCCGGGGACTTCCTGCGCGGCGATGGTGGAGGAGGAGCTCAATTCGTCGGCCCACCCCAGTCAGGAATCTCCGGGCGGTCCAGCGTGTCGGGGTCCCCAGCGTCATTGGCGCGCTGGGAAAGGCTGCGCTCGATGGCATGCTCCGCCAGGTGCAGCGGCCGCGAGCACTCGCCCACGATGAGCAGGCTCGGCGCGGGAAGCGGCTCCAGTGTGGCCAGCGAGGCCAGGTCGCAGCTCCGCACCTGCTGCGTGGCGCGTCCGGCGTGGGAGATGACCGCGCACGGCGTATGCGCGCTGAGTCCTGCCTCGCAAAGCTGCCTCGCCAGTTCCGCGTAGTTGCTGCCGGGCATATAGATCGCGAGAGTCGAATTCGCCGCGACAAGCTTCTCCCATACAACTGCCTGGTCGTTGCCGCGGTGCGCGCTGGCAAACGTGACGCTGTTGGCGAAGCGGCGGTCGGTGAGCGAGATGCCCGCGGCGGCGGCGCCCGCGATGGCGGAGGTCACTCCCGGGACAATTTCAAACGTTACGCCGGCCTGCACCAGCGCCTCGATCTCTTCTCCGGCGCGGCCGAAGATGGAAGGGTCTCCGCTCTTGAGGCGCACCACGATCTCGTGCTGGGCGGCGTAGGCCACCAGCAGCTGATTGATCTCCTCCTGGCTGAGCAGTTTGGTGCCGCAACGCTTGCCGATGTCGATCACCTTTGCCGGGCCGATCGAGGCGAGGACCTCCGCGCTGACCAGCGCATCGTGCAGCACAATGTCGGCCTCGCGCAGAAGCCGCGCCGCGCGCATGGTCAACAGCTCGGGATCTCCCGGACCTGCGCCAACCAGATAGACCTTACCCATGCTTTCCTCCCGAAAGCCGCCCTGTCTGAGTTCCGGAAGCCTTGAAGCGCTCGAAGACGGTGCGTCCGGCGATGCGATGCAGCGCCTGTTTGCGAACGCCGGGGTCCATCTCGCGGCGGAAGAGCAACTGTCGCACCGACCCAAGCCAGTCGAGCCAGCGCCCATAGCTTGCGTCGAACTGTTCCTCGAGCTCTTTGCGGATCCTCTGCGCCAGCGCGGGACTCTTGCCCGCGGTCGAAATGGCAATCTGCAGGTCGCCTCGCCGCACCACCGCGGGATAGAAGAAGTCGCAGCGCTCAGGATCGTCCACCGCGTTGCAGAGCACGCCGCGCTGCCGCGCTGCCTGAAAGACCTGCTCGTTGACCGCGGGATCACCCGTTGCGGCGATCGCCAGAAATGCACCGTCCAGATGCGCCGGCCCAAACTCCGCCTGAATCCAGCTTACGCGGCCGCTGCGCGCCAGCTCCTGGATCGCCTCGGTTGCGTGCGGCGCGACGACGCTTAACTCGGCCCCGCAGTCCAGCAGTCCCTCAAGTTTCTGCGAAGCAATGGTGCCCGCGCCGACCACAACGCAGCGACGGCCCTCGAGCTTGAAGAAGATGGGAAACAGTGCCGCCATCTAGCCGTCCACTCCGTGCGGCGCAGCGGCCGCGGGAATATCGCGCTGAGCGACCTCGGTTACGCCGCCCGCCAGATAGCCCCGGATCTCGTCGTTCGATTTGCGCGCCAAAAACTGCTGCAGGCTCTCGCCGCTGTTGCGCGTTTCTTTGTAGCGGATGAGCAGGCGCTCAATCGACTCCGGGACCTCTTCGGCGAGGCAACGATATCCCACCGGACGCGCGATCGACTGCAACTGCCCAACCGAGCCGCCCACGCAGAAGTAGTAGGCGTCGGCAAACTTGCCGTCGACCTTGATCTTCTTGCCCTCGATCCCCAGGTCCGCGATCCAATGCTGGCCGCAGCTGTTGGGGCATCCGGTGATGTTGATCTTGAGCTGCTGGTCGAAGCCGGGCATACGCTCGTCCAACTGCTCCACGATCCAGCGCGCAAAGCTCTTGGTTTCTGTGATCGCCAGCTTGCAGAATTCCGTTCCGGTGCAGGCGACGGTGCCGCGCTGGAACGTCGAGGCCTCCACGGGCAATCCGATCTGCTCGAGCTCGCGGCGCAGCTGCTCGGTCTGCTGCGCGGGAACATTGATGATCAGCAGGTTCTGCATCACCGTGGTGCGAACTTCGCCGGCGGCAAAGCGCTCGGAGAGCTCGGCCACCTTTCGCAGCTGCTCGCTGTTGATGCGGCCGCGCAGCACCGGCGCGCCCAAGTAGAAGTATCCCGCCTGCTTCTGGGGATGAATGCCGGTGTGATCGCGATAGAGATCGGCCGGCAGGGTCTCTTCCACCGCCGGATCGAGGCGGTAACCGAGGCGGCGGTGGATCTCGTCGAGGAAGGTCTCCGCGCTCCAGCCATGCTTGAGGAAGAGGAACTTCAGACGCGCCTGCTCGCGGCTCTGGCGCAGCACGTCGGCATCGCGGAAGATCTCCGCGATGGCCCTGGTGACGGGTACTGCCTGATTCAAGGGGACGAAGGCGTCGAGGCGCTGGGCAAGATGCGGAGCGTTCGAGAGCCCGCCTCCTACACGCAGCGAAAATCCGGGTTCGTCATAGCCCAGCCGCTTGCGCAGCACACCGGTGAGGCCGATGTCGTTGATCTCGGGATAAGAGCACCACGCCTTGCATGCGTTGACGGAGATTTTGAATTTGCGCGGGAGGTTATAAAACTCGGAGTTGCCGGCGAAGTACCGGTCCAGCTTCACGGTGAGCGGAGAGGCGTCGAAGACCTCGTCGGCATCCACGCCTGCAACCGGGCAGCCGGTTACGGTGCGCGTGTCGTCGCCGCAAGCGCCCACGGTCGTCAAGCCCGCGCGCCACAGCCGCTCGAACAGATTAGGCAAGTCCTCGATTCGCACCCAGTGGAGCTGAATGTTCTGGCGCACCGTGATGTCGACTAATCCACGCCCGTAGTCTTCGGCGATGTCGGCGATGGTGCGCGCCTGATGGCTCAGAAGCAGGCCGTTGGGGATGCGGATTCGCACCATAAAGTAGGGAACTGCGAGGCCTTCTGCTGTCGAACCCGAGCCGGGCGAATTCGCGGATCTCATTGAGGCACTCCCACGGATTCTTTTCGCGCTTCAGCCGCTCCGCGCGCTGCGCCTTGGTTTCCTTCACCTGCTCCGCCATCGTGCCTCCATCCGAACGAAATACCCTCAAACGAAAAAACCCACCAGCCTTAAGTGATGGGCGGTGGGTTGGTAGATCCAGTCCTACTGAAAAGTGCTAAACCACTCTTCCCCGTTCGCCACACAGATCTGTGCCGCAACAACAGCAGATTGCGCGGGCGGGGGAACACATCGTCATAGTACATTATATATATCCGAGTTTGCACTGGCGAGTCAACCGGGAAGGGTACTGTCCGAGGACGCTGCCACAGGGGCAAAAATAGCCCGGCACCACCGGAAATCAGCGAGAGAAGCCAGGCGGGGGACCAGCCCGCATTGGCTGATGGGGATGAATTGTCTCAATCGAATACGGTCGTCGCTGCGCCGGAGACAAGTGCCATTGGCCCGTGGCGCAGGCTCTTTTCCTTCCCCGCGGTCCTGGCCGGATCGCTGACCTTTTTGGTCTATATCTTCGCCAGGCGGGACATTCTCGATCCGGACCTGTGGTGGCATCTGCGCAACGCTCAGTTTTTGCTGACTCAGGGCCATCTTCCCACGGCTGACCACTATTCTTTTACCGCGCCCGGAGCGCCCGTCATCTCCTTTGAATGGCTGGCGGAGCTCCCGTTTTATGCGGCATACAGGTGGGCAGGGCTTACCGGGCTGTTCTGGCTGGTCTTTGCGTTATGGACGGCGATTGTGCTGGGCATCTTTCGCCTCAGTTATCTGGCCAGCCGCGACCTGAAGAACTCTTTCGTAGTCACCGTGGGCGGAGCGTTTCTGACCACCGTCAGCAAAGGGCCGCGGCCCCTTCTGTTCGGCTGGCTCTACCTGGTCATTCTGCTGCTGATTCTGGCCGCGGTGCGCGAAGGCCGCTGGCGATTGCTCTGGCTGGTTCCTCCGCTGTTTTGCCTCTGGATCAATTCGCACGGCTCGTGGCCGATGGGGATGGCGCTCTTCGGCATCTTTATCGCCTCTGGTTTTCTCGAAGGCTCCTGGGGCAGTGCATACGCTAGCCGCTGGTCGGCCCCGCAACTGCGCAAGCTGCTGGCAGCCGCCGGGGCTTCGGCTGCCACAGTATTTGTCAATCCTTTCGGCTCCAGGCTTGTTCTCTATCCCTTCGGCGTTCTATTCGCTCCCGATTCAGGCTCCGGCGACCGCGCCGGCCCGGGACTCGGGTCCATCACGGAGTTCATGTCCATCGACTTCCACACCCCCTGGGGCAAGACTGCCATGATGCTGATTGTGGGGCTGCTGTTGGTGGCAATCTTTTCGCGGGAGCGCTGGCGGCTGGATGAAATTGGGTTCACGATCGTCGCCCTCTACTATTGCCTGACCTATGCCCGGTTCCTGTTTCTAGCGGGAATCCTTCTGCCCCCGATCTTCGCCCGGCGAATCAAGCTGATGACTCCCTATGAGCGTGAGACCGACCGGCCTCTGCCGAACGCGCTCGCCCTGGCCATTTTGCTCGTCCTGTTTGCAGTCAGCACGCCCCGCCACGAAAAATTCCACGGTGTTACCCAATATCCCGAGGGTGCTGTCGCCTACCTGAAGGCGAACGGGATCCAGAGCAATGTCTTCAACGACTGGGTCTGGGGCGGCTACCTGATCTGGCACATGCCGGAGATGAAGGTTTTTATCGATGGACGCGGAGATCTCTATGGCGCTAATGGCGTCTTCAAGGATTACGTGGAGGCGGTACATGGGACAAATACGCGTGCGGTGCTGGACAAATATAAGATCCAGTATGTGCTGATGCGGCCGGACAGTCTGCTGGCGCATTTATTGCAGAACAATCCCGCGTGGTCCGTGCGCTACAGGGACAAAGACAGCGTGCTGCTGGCGCGCTCGGCGAAGTAGGAAGGCGGGGAGAACGCCGAATGTCTCAAGATACTGCCAATGCGGCTCTGGAGATGCGAGCCGCCCCACGTTTCGGCCTCTGGCGGCGGATGTTTACGTTTCCGGCTGTCCTGGCCGGCTCGCTGGCGTTTCTGGTCTTTATCTTTGCCCGGCGCGACATCCCCGATCCGGACCTGTGGTGGCACCTGCGCAACGCGCAGCTTCTGCTGACGCAGGGCCACCTTCCCGCGGCCGACCAGTATTCCTTCACAGCGCCCGGAGCTGCCGTCCTGCCTTTCGAGTGGCTCTCGGAACTCGCGTTTTATGCGGCCTACCGATGGGCGGGAGAGATTGGCCTTTTCTGGCTGGTCTTCGCCCTGAGCACGGCGATTGTACTGGGCGTCTTTCGCCTCAGTTACCTGGCCAGCCGCGACCTGAAGAACTCATTTGTGGTCTCGGTGGGCGGGGCGATGCTGGCAGCGATCACCATTGGCGCGCGAACCCTTTTGTTCGGCTGGCTCTGCCTGGTAATTTTGCTGCTGATCCTGGCCGCGGTGCGCGATGGCCGTTGGAAATGGCTGTGGCTGGTTCCGCCGCTTTTCTGCTTGTGGGTCAATATGCACGGTTCATGGCCGATGGGCATGGTGTTGTTTGGCATCTTCATCGCCTCGGGATTTCTGGAAGGCCACTGGGGGCAAGTCTACGCAAAGCGCTGGTCGCCGGCCCAGATGCGGCACTTGCTCATGGCGGCCGGAGCGTCCGCTATGGCCGTGTTCATCAATCCCTTCGGCTATCACCTTGTCTTTTATCCGTTCAGGATCATGTTCGTAGCAGGAAACGGTGTCGATGACGTTACAGAGTTTGCGTCGGTAAACTTTCACACTCCCTGGGGAAAGGTCGCAATGATCCTCATCCTGGGAGTGCTATTGATTGCAGTATTCTCTCGGGTCGGTTGGCGTTTGGACGAACTTGGCGCCGTTATGCTGGCCCTCTACTACGCTCTAACATTTTCGCGGTTCATCTTCCTTGCTGGAATTCTGCTGCCTCCAGTCTTTGCGAAGCGGCTCAAACTGATGCCACCGTATGACGGAAACTCCGATAAGCGGCTCAACAACGCAATAGCGCTTGCGGTCCTGCTCTGCCTCTTCGTTGTCAGCCTGCCGCGCCATGCAGCTTTTCGCGCTCCCGTCCCATATCCCCAGGGCGCGGTTGATTTCATGAAAAAGAACGGCATTCAGGGCAGGGTGTTTCATGATTATGTCTGGGGAGGATATCTGATCTGGCACATGCCGGCGTCGAAGGTCTTCGTAGATGGAAGATATGACCCATATGCTCCCAACGGCGTGTTCAAGGATTACATGGCGGCAATATCCGGGGGAAACCCGCAAGCCGTGCTTGATAAGTATCAGGTGGAGTATGTCCTGATGCCGCCCGACAGTCTGCTCGTGGAGATCTTAAGGAACACGACGAAATGGACGGTGCGGTACAGCGATAAAGCCAGCGTACTGCTGCAACGATCCCCTGTATCTTGAAAGAGCGTTTCTGCGAAATTCTCGTGAGGCCGTTTGAAGCTTGCCTTCATCGGCTGCATCGCAGCGGGCGTCAACGATGTTAAGTTTGGCGCTTCGGCGCGCTTATCGGCTGAACAGAAACGGTTGCTGGGCGCAGCGTTGATGTGGTAAATAGTTCGCTGGACGGGACGCAAGCACCGAGGAGCCCCGATGCGCGATGAAGTTCGGAAGGGCCGACTTTCCATAGTGGTTCCTTGTTTTAATGAAGAACAAGTGATCTGCGAAACGAACCGACGCCTTGTGGAGGCCGCTGAAGCGACCGGTCTCTCGTTTGAAATTGTTTACGTGGACGACGGCAGTCAGGATGCAACCGCAGGCCTGCTACGGGAACTCCAGGGCGCCGACGCCCGCGTTCGGGTGGTTCAGCTTTCGCGAAATTTCGGCCATCAGGTCGCAATCACCGCTGGGCTCGAACATGCGTCGGGAGATGCCGTTCTGCTCATTGATGCCGATCTTCAAGATCCTCCTGGGCTCATGGTTGAAATGGTAAATCGCTGGTCCGATGGCTGGGACGTGGTGTATGGCCTCCGCACGGAACGCGAGGGCGAAAGCATGTTCAAGACACAGACAGCCAAGCTCTTCTATCGGCTGATCCAAGCCCTCTCCCACACGCCGATTCCCTTGGACACCGGCGACTTCCGATTGATGGACCGCAAGGTCGTCGAGGCGCTGCTGTCCATGCCCGAGCGCGACCGTTTTCTCCGTGGAATGATTGCCTGGGTAGGCTTTCGCCAGACTGCGGTGCCTTACCAGCGGGCGGCTCGCTTCGCCGGAACTACGAAATATCCGGTTAGAAAAATGCTGCATTTCGCCATGGATGGGGTGTTCTCGTTCTCCGTCCTACCGCTCAAGTTGGCCACGATCCTAGGGTTGACGTCTTCTTTCCTTGCACTGGTTGGCGGATTGCTGGCTTTGTTGAACCGTGTCTGGACGAACCATTGGGTCATAGGTTGGACCAGCCTCTTTCTTGCCATACTGTTCTTGGGGGGGGTGCAGTTGACCTGTGTCGGGATCATTGGTGAATATGTCGGCCGTACCTACGGAGAGGCGAAACACCGTCCTTTGTATTTTGTGCAGGAACGTCTGGGATTTTCCTCGCCGGTGTCAACGCTCTCTCATCAATCCGCGGTGGAACGGAAGCAGTGGCAGTGACCCCGGCACCTCGAATATGAAAACAACGTCCGGTAAACAGGCCAGCGGTTTTGATGAATTTGCGAGTTCATATCAGGTCTTGTTGGACAGCAGCATCGCCATAACGGGCGAGAGCGCAGACTACTTCGCCGGGGTCAAGGCCCGCTATGCGGCGTCGGCTTTAGGCGCGGGATTCGCTGGCAGCCTGCTGGATTTCGGTTGCGGAATTGGATTGTTGTCGCGCGCCTTGGCGAAGCAGTTTCCCGCCGCTCGACGGGACGGCTTCGACCCTTCCGGCCGAAGCATAGCCGCTATACAGCCCGAACTGGCGCAAAGCGGACGGTTTACCTCCGACGAAAATGATCTGCGCTGGAACTACGACGCAATCGTAGTGGCAAATGTCCTGCACCACGTGCCGCTAGGCGATCGTCGGGCGGTAGTTCATTCGCTTGCCAAACGCCTCTCGCCAGAGGGGCGCCTTTTCATCTTTGAACACAATCCATTGAATCCTCTCACCAGGCGGGCCGTGGACCGCTGTGAATTCGACGCCGACGCGGTGCTGCTGCCTTGCCGTGAGGCGCTGGGCTATCTCGCCCTGGCCGGCATCGAGGTCGTCCAGCGGCAATACATTGTGTTCTTTCCCCGCTGGCTCAAAGCGCTCCGCGCGCTAGAGCCAAAGTTGACGTGGTGCCCGCTTGGGGCGCAGTACGTCGTGGTAGGGAAGCGGGCAGGTTGAGTTCATTCCGTTGGGTTTCGGGCCTGTTATTGGCAGGAAAGATCCATCCGAACCATGCAACAAGAAATCCAGGCTTGTTGCGGGCCTGAAATTAAATCCGGCACATGCGGTAAACAGCCTTGATAATTCTACATTCCCATGAAGCCCAGCCCGATGCAGCCCACCGCCGCGATGCCGATGCCGAGCAGACCTCAGCAGCCCTCATGGACCCGTTGGGTGCTGCCATCTTTCACGGACCTGTGCTTTCTGGTGCTGGCCGGAATTCTGACGTTTACCCCTGCAAGCAAGGCGCTGCTTGCGGACGCTGACACAGGCTGGCACATCCGTGATGGCGAATTCATTCTTGCTACACGCTCGGTGCCGCACACAGACCTGTTCTCTTATACGCGGGCGGGCCAGCCGTGGTACGCCTGGGAGTGGCTGTATGACGCATGGATCGCCGGGGTTCATCATCTCGCGGGATTGAATGGCGTCGTATTTTTCACCGCTGTCGTCATTGCAGTGACCTACGCACTTCTTTTCCGGCTTCTGCTGCGCAGAAGCGGCAACTTTGCAGTGGCCGTCGGCTTGACGCTGATGGCGGCCTCCACCGCGCAGATCCACATGTTGGCCAGGCCGCATGTCGTGAGCTGGCTATTCACTTTGATTTGGGCGGACCTGCTCTATCAGTTTGAAGAAGGCAAGCGCGCGGTGCTGTTTTGGCTTCCGCCGCTGATGCTGCTTTGGGTCAATTTGCACGGCGGATTCATTCTGGGTCTGGTGCTGCTGGCGATGTTCGGCTGCGCCCGTATATGGAAGTTTGCGAGCGCCCGCGAAGCAGGCACTGCGCGGGAGATTCTTCAGCTCGCCATTGCTTTCGTCGTGTGTGCGGCCACGACCCTGCTGACGCCGTACGGCTACAAGCTGCACGTCCACATCTACGAGTACCTGTCGAACGGCTTCCTCATGAACGCGATCAACGAGTTCATGTCGCCCAACTTCCACGCACACGGTGCTGGGTATTTTGAGGCTTTCATTCTGCTCTCGGTTTTTGCAATTGCGGCGGCATACGATCGATTGACGGCGACTGACTTGCTTATCGTCTTGTTCTCGTTCCATGCCGCCCTGTATGCAACGCGTAATATTCCGCTTTCGGCCATATTGATCTGTGTCTCCACCTCGCGGCTGTGGGCCGGTCTCATCTCTCCCGCGCGGCGTTCCGGTCCGCCTTGGCTCAGCGAACTACTGGAAGCGATTGACGATATCTCGGGAAACATGGCGACGATGGAAACCCAGTTCCGCGGCCATGGACTGGCCATTTTGGCCCTGGCGGCGTCCACGGCCATCGTGCTGAACGGCGGCAGGATGCTCTCGGTGCAGGTCGTCTCCGCGCAATTCAGCGAAAAAAACTTCCCCATTACGGCCACGGAGTTCATCCGCGCAAACAATATTCACGACCATCTATTTAATCCAGACAACTGGAGCGGGTATCTGATATATAGGTTGTATCCAAAAACTAAGGTTTTCTTCGACGACCGTCACGATTTTTACGGCGAGGCGTTTATTCGGGAGTATTTGCAGGCCAGCGACGCCACCTCGAACTGGCGGCAGCCCCTGGATAGATATCAGGTCAAGTGGGTGCTGGTCCCGGCCGCGAGCCCATTCGCGACTGTCCTGAAAGAAAGCAAGGATTGGCGCTTGGAATTCGACGACGGCATGGCCGCCATTTATTCCCGGCCCGGCAGATAGCCCCCCAGCACGCCAACAGGCGCGCCGGAATGGAACGTGCTGGGTACCGATCGATTACTTTGGTGTTGGCCCGCTATCAGTTTTTCCCCTGTGGCCGGAGTCCCTCCCGTATTTTTGAGGTGCGCAATGGGGTGGCTGGAATCTGGTCTGAACGATCCGAAAAAAAAAGCAGCAAAACGCAGCAACTCTGCAACTCCAATCCAGCTACTCTGCATCATATTGTGCAAGACTGGTTGTTATACGACCCGGAGTGTTGTAGAAATGAAAGCAGAGCTCAATCACAGATTGCTTCCAGATCCACAGCCCCGGGAAGGCCCGGTTTCGCCGCGTACGCCCTCGTTGCAGCCCTGATCGCCTTTGCAGTCCGTCTCAGGGACCGTTGCCGCGAGTCATGAAGCCATCAGTGAACACGAGTGGCCCCAAGGCTGCTTGAGTACTAACGAAACTACCTCAAGGAGAAAGGTTTAAGATGAAAGCTCTTCTGCGCACCCTGCACGCTCTTCACAACGATGAATCCGGCCAGGACCTGATCGAATACGCCCTGGTTGCGGCCCTGATTGCGTTCGGCGCGGTCGTAGCGATGGGTGCCCTGGCGAACGACATCAATAAGGCCTTCAGCACCATCGGGCAAACCCTGACCAACGACATGCCGTAAACGGAATCCGGCGCTGTATCCCCGAGGGGTTCGGTTCGATCTTCCCTGGCCGGATCCCTTCCCCAGAAGCAATGAATGTGAATGTGTGTCATAGGAGATCCAAATGAAGACGAAGCTCACCCGAATCCTGCACTCCCTGCATCAAGATGAATCCGGCCAGGACCTGATCGAATACGCCCTGGTTGCGGCCCTGATTGCCTTTGGCGCCGTCGTAGCGATGGGTGCCCTGGCGAATGACATCAATAAGGCCTTCAGCACGATCGGTGCCACACTGAACAACAGCATGCCGTAAACGGATTCTGGCGCTGCATAACTGCTAGCGTCTTGCATGCGCCCGTGCGGCAGCGCTGGATACTGTCGAATATGATCATCCCGCGCAGCCGCACGCCGAGTTTCGACGCACCTCGAAATTAGTGGGTCAGGGAAACCGATGACGACGGAAGCTGTATTTATGGCGGGAGCGCTTGGAGTTGCCTGTATCGGCGGCTTCACAGATATCGCCACCCGCCGCATTCCGAACTGGCTCACCTACTCCGGGGTGCTGGCCGGCATCGTGGGACACGGGCTGCTGCAGGGCTGGCGCGGACTGCTCGCAGCCGTCGCCGGAGGCCTGATTGGCGGCGCCGCGTTTCTGGTGTTCTACCTGGTACATGCCATGGGAGCGGGAGACGTGAAATTGATCACGGCCATCGGCTGCTTGGTTGGGCCGACCCCCGCAGTCCAAATCGTTCTTGCCTCCGCGATTGCCGGCGGTATCTTTGCCCTCGTGCTGGCGGTGTGGCGGGGAAAGCTGCGCACAGTGCTGGCAAACGTCGTTGATGTGATCCGATTTCATGCTGTGGCAGGCGCCGAAGTGCATCCGCGCCTAAACCTTTCCAATCCGCAAGCTGTGCGCCTGCCGTACGCTGTCGCGATAGCGGCGGGGGTCCTATATTCAGCATTGGCTTTCTATCGCTGAGGTGGCATATGAACTCGAAACGAATTGTATTGGCGTTGGCGTTGGCGTTGGCAATCGCGGGCGTCTTCAGCTTTGTCGTCTACCAGTACCAGAAAAAGCAGAAGGAGACTGCAGCCAGGTACATCAAGTTGGTTGCTGCCACAAAGCCTTTGCCGGCCGGCTCTCCGATTACGGAAGACAGCATTGCGCTGATCGACTGGCCGGCTAGCATGGCGATTCCCGGGCATTTCGAGGACCTGAATCTGGTGAAGAACCGGGTGACCATCTATCCCATCAGCGAGCACCAGCCGATTTTGGAGCGCGATGTGGCCCAGGCGGGCTCCGGCATCGGTCTGACCGTGAAGATTCCGGAAGGAATGCGCGCGGTATCGGTCCGCTCCAACGATGTCGTTGGTGTGGCCGGCTTCCTCTATCCTGGATCGCACGTCGATGTGCTGGTGACCTCGAAGTTGGTGGGTCCGACCCCGCTGACTCAGACGATCCTGCCGAACGTCGAAGTATTGACCGCCGGTCAGAGGATCGAGCCGGATCCCCAGGGAAAGCCTGAAACGGTGAATGTGGTCACCCTGCTGCTCAAGCCGGAAGACGGCGAGAAGCTGGTTTTGGCCGCCTCTCAGGGGCAGATCCAGTTCGTGCTTCGCAATGGCGCAGACCAGAACACGCCCGACACCAAGCCTGTGGACATGACCGATCTCATGGCCGGGGTGAAAAAGCCGGTCGCTCCGAAGGCGATCTCCATGCCGAGGCCTGTGGTCAGGGTTGAAAAGGAAAAGCCTCCTCAGGTTGTCTATTACGAAGTGGAAACCATCAAAGGCACGCACCGGTCGGTCGAGAAGTTCCAATAAAGTCTGGGTTCTGAAAGAGGAAAACTCGAAATGCGAGCATTTCATACAGTGGTAAGATCGGCTGTTGCTCTTCTCCTGTTGACTGTGGCCGCGGTGGCTGTAGAGGCGCCGGCATCGGCAAATAAAATGGCAGAGACTCCCGCTCCCGCCACTGCGACAGCAGAGGCACCTGCTCAGGGAGCTCAGGCGGCACAATCGGCACTGTCTACCGAGACGCAGTCGGTACATGTTCAGGTCGGCAGGTCGATCATTCTGAACACCCAGGCCCGTCTTCGTCGAATCGTGGTCAGCAATCCGGATGTTCTGGATACGGCGACGATCACCCCAACCCAGTTGGTGATCACCGCCAAGGCGCCGGGCAGCAGCAGTCTGGTGCTGTGGGACGAGAGCAATAATGCCCGCATCGTGGATGTCTATGCAGACATCGACGCCGCCGGGCTGCGGGAGAGCATCCGCGCGTCGCACCCGAACGAACAGGTCGAGATCGCAGCGGAGGAGGGAAGGGTTGTCCTCACCGGGACTGCAAGCAGCAAGGCGGCGGCGGATGACATCGTGCGGCTGGCCAATCTGTACTCCAAAAACGTCGTAGACTCCATGATTGTGCAGGCGCCACCGCGCGCCAAGCAGGTGCTGCTAAAGGTGCAGTTCCTGGAAGTCGACCGCACCAAGCTCTCGCAGTTCGGCATTAACATTCTGAGCACGGGAGCCACGAACACGATCGGCACCATTTCAACCCAGCAGTTCAATCCGCCGACGCTGGGCGGAGGAGGAGGCGGCGGTTCGGTCGGATCGGGCACCTCGAATAGCATTGCGCTCAACAACCTGCTGAATATTTTCATTTTCAGGCCCGACATCAATCTGGGTGCGACCATTCGTGCCATGCAACAGAAGAACGTTGCGCAGATCCTGGCGGAGCCGAACCTGTTGGCGCGTAGCGGCGAGCCCGCCAAGTTTCTGGCCGGCGGCGAATTTCCGGTTCCGGTGGTGCAGGGCGGGACTGGCGGTGGCACCGCGATCACGATCATCTTCAAGCCATTTGGCGTAAAGCTGGAATTTGTCGGGACCATCGAGGGGAATGTGGTGCGGCTCAAGCTGGCACCCGAGGTCAGCACGCTGGATTTCTCCAACGCCGCGGTCCTCAACGGCTTTACCATCCCTGCCGTTTCCACCCGCAGGGCGGAGACCGAAATCGAGCTGAAGGACGGCCAGAGCTTTGGCATGGCTGGCCTGCTGGACAACCGCACCACGGAACTGTTCACCAAGATCCCAGGGATCGGCGATATTCCGGTGCTCGGAAATCTTTTCCGTTCGAGGGAGTTGAAGCGAACCAACACAGAGCTTATGGTGATGGTGACACCGCAAATTGTGGACCCGGTTTCCGAGCAGGTGGCTGCACCCGCCGCGCGCCCGTTGCCGATGCACAATATGGATGTACCGGAGTTCGACAAGTCGGTTGGCAAGCCGAAGTCGGGCAACATTAATTAATAACCATCGAGTCTGCGTGAGGTGGCAACGTTGAGTTCCAGCGTTCATACAGGTGGCCGCACACTGAGCATCGTGACGGTCTCAGTTGATAAAAGGGCGGCAGCGGCCCTGCGGGAGATCGTGGAGTCGCTGCCCGGCTTCGAGATCACAAGTGAGCTCTATCAATGGGACACGAGTGACTCGGCGCTGGTGCAGGATTTGATGCAGAGAAAGCCCGATGTCTGCGTCATCGACTTCGACAACGATCGGAAAATCGCGGCGTCCAGGTCGGAGCAGATCAAAAGCGCCCTCCCCAACATTGCAGTGTTCGCGTTGGCCTCGGACTCAAACCCGGAGCGCATCATCGATGCGATGCGCTCGGGCTGTTCGGAGTATCTGTTAAAACCGCCGGCGCGCGAACGCGTGGTCGAAGCGCTGTTCAAGTATGAGAAGAAGAAGAGGGAACGCGATGCCCCGGTAAAGAGGGGAAAGGTGTACACGGTCGTGGGTGTCAAGGGCGGCGCTGGGGTGACGACGCTGGCCACCAACGTTGCGGCGATTGCGGCCCAGAGCGGAATCAAGACCCTGCTGATCGACCAGCATTCCGACCTGGGAGATGTCTCGGTTTACCTGGGCTTGGGCGGGCACCAGTATCATTTCTTCGAACTGGTGCATAACATTCATCGCCTGGACTCGGAACTGTTGCAGGGCTTCGTCGTGAAACACGCATCCGGACTTCACGTCCTGCCTGCCCCGGACAGCTTTGGCGCGGCGAACAAAGTGTCCGAGGCCGCTTTGGAGTCGACGCTCGATTTCCTGCGCGAGGAATATGACCTGGTCATCGTGGACTGCGCCCCAGGGTTGAACTCCTACAACGTGGGCGCGGTGGACCGGGCCGACGGCGTTTTCCTGGTGGCAACTCCCGAGCTGCCGTCGATTCGCAACCTGGTGCGCTACCTGGAGCATTTGAAGCGATTCAACTGTTCCCAAGAGAAGATCAGAATCATCATCAACCGTTACGACAAGCGGTCGGCGATCCGCGAAGACCAGATCGAAAAGACGCTTCGCAGGCCGATCTCATTGCTGGTACCCAACAGCTATGCCGAGATCGTCACCGCGATCAACACCGGCACACCGATATCATCCACCGCAAGAACGGAACTGGCCGAAACATTCCGGAGATGGGTTGACACCCTGGGCGCGAAAGCCGAGCACGCGGCATCCGCGCAAGAGCCGGCGAAACGGCGCTTTGGAATCCTGGGCCTGTAAACGTTTTTGAAGAAGAGGGACGATGGCACACTTTGATAACAACGCGACAGGAAGTGCACCCGGGTTGGAAGCAGATCTTTGGTCGAGGAGAGACCTGAAGCCTAAGGCCTATCAGGAGATGAAATCATCTCTTCACCGCAACCTGCTCAGCCGCATCGATCTTGAGAAGCTGAACTATCTCGATGACCGCCACGCCCGGAACCAGATTGCGGTGGTCATCCAGGATCTTGTGGCGCAGGCCAACGTTCCGCTCAGCGCGACGGAGCGGGAGCGGCTGTCGCGCGAGGTGCTGGACGAGGTCTTTGGCCTCGGTCCTCTGGAGCCGCTGCTGCAGGACC
>WNFY01004741.1_pt1 | contig 25500 bp, 11 predicted proteins | sample 5400091 | NCBI WGS metagenome assembly WNFY01 (sample SAMN13153364, study PRJNA577476) | soil metagenome | isolation source: 60 cm soil or saprolite under grassland replicate 1 | place: USA:California | collected 2016-06-15 | reverse complement strand
TGCAACAGAAGAATTATTTGTGATTGCAGACGCGAAGGTAGCTGCACCTACATTAGCCCACCATGTGCCCCATGTATTTACTGTACCTGTTGCATATTCTTGTAACGTCCAAAAGGTACCGTCTGAATAATCGATGCATGTTGCGCTATAATCGCCCCAACGATTTCGTGTGCCGCCGTATGTTTTATAATAAGTATTGCCACCGGCTTTAAATTTAAAAAAGGTTCGTAAAGTATTTGCTGCATCGGCGCTGTTGCGATAAGCATAAGCTGCACTTGCATAAATAGTACTGCCGAATAAAGAACAACCGAGCAGCACATCATCGGAAGCAGTTACTGCAATGCTCGAATATGCAAACCGGTTTGTACCGGTGGCGTCATCCAATCGTCCGAATTGCAATACGGCACTCGTTGCAGGATTTATTTGCCACCATTGTGCTGCGGAACGCGACGGATTATGAGCAGGTAAAAAAACTGTTTGTGTTGCCCATATTGAACCATTTCGCACAATAATTTTGCCCATTCTTGTGTCGCCTGCATCAATAAGTTTTGTAGTACCTTTTTGCGGCTCATCTACGGTTCTATCGCTCCATGGTTGGTTTACGCCAATAAAAGAACCTGCTGTATAAACAGGGCTTCCGGTAGTTCCCGTTATAGTAGATATTCTTACATAACCAATGCCTGCAGAATTCCCATTCCAATTCGAGAGCAAATACTCGGTTCCTTGTGTGGGATCTAATGTTTCTGCAGGAGAAAGTGTAAAGTTGTTACCGTCAAAAAATGTTTTTACCGTTCCTAATGTTCCTGATAATAATTTTGATTTATTCAATACTATTATTCTCACTTGATTGAAAATATTATTCAGAAAGTCATTCGTTGTTATAACAATCCATTTATTGTTAAAGCCTAATAACGGATAGTCAGGAAAAGTAGAAGAAGGACCTGTATCAATGGAATAAATAAACCATGAGCCGGTGGGATCTGAGGTTTGTGATACAGCAACGAAAATTGCCCAGTGCCCGCTTGCTAATAGCCCTATACAGCAATGAATCCAGCGACCAGATGATGGATCATAGGCAAGATGCGGATCACCTTCATAAGTACCTAATGCCGACCAAAAAGTAGAAGGATTTAATTTAAGAATTGCACTTCCTGTTTTAGAATATATCCGGTAAAAAGAATTCAAAGTTTCCATAAGATAAGTAGGACCAGCAGCGCCCATTACGTCAGGAGGAATTACTGTGTTATTATCCCTGATACCTATGAATGATTTGATAGGTGCAGGAGAAGTAAGTAAAAGTTGTGAAGGTAAATTTGTTTCTCCGGGAGTTTTTATTTCGGTGACTTTTACATTGCCGGTTACAATACGATTCCTGGTCACTCCATTCGGAAGTTCTGTCCTGAATTCAATATACCTCGGCGATGAAACTGCAGGAGGATTTTGCAGTTCTTTTTGTGCAAGCTCAGCAAAATTTATCTTACTATAACCGCTAATTTTAGATTCGATGGGTTGTTGCTGAGCGAATAAATTTGTTGATAAAACAAGGCATGCGGCAGAACATGCGATGCGTAAAATGTTTCTCATGAGCAATTATTTTAGAAGAAAAAGGTACAATGTTTCAAAGAAAACTGCAAATGAATTTTTTTCTTTGAGTACAGAGAAATTATTCAACAGGGCTTTGTCCAATGGGATAATGTAAGCACAACCTTGTAAGAGCGTTTCCTATTTAACTTATACGCAAGAATAGTTACAGAACCTAATTTATCCTTAATACCTTCAACCGATTCTTTATTTGCATTATAAGCTCCCAGGTAACTGTTTGCCAACACATATGAATTGTTTCCCAAAATAGCAGCAGTGGTTAGTTCATGAAACAAATCATTTCCTTTATCAATAATTCTTTCACTAATAATCTTATAGCCTTTATCATTTAAAAAATATTGTACGATTGTATTATCACCGTTGTTTTAGCTGCATTATATACGCCGATAATAGTATTATTCCAATATACTAATCCGTCCAACGGAAATGCTTTTGCAGAATCTGCATAACCTTTCAACAGAGTTAACTTTTTTGAAGCAATATCGAGTTGCATCAATCCGTGACTCCATGTTGCAATATAAATTTTTGCCCTCTTTATTAAAAGCAATTCCATTGGGATAGGCAATAAGAGAATCATGAATAAACTATGGAAGAAGGATCAAAAATTTGATCCGGGCTATCAAAATCAACAAAAGAAAAAATAATATCCGGAGATTGAGAGGCGAAGCCCTCTTTGGCTAAAACCCGAAGGGTTTTCCAAACATCGGAGAACTATCATAAATAAAAAAGTAGCCACCGAAGTGGCTACACTGGATGGACATCCGTTGACTGGTCAGCACATGCCCTCTTTGGCTAATACAAAGTTTAAAATATTTTTTGATTATTAAGACAGCTCCTTGTACGTTTTATTCTTTATGGAACTTATAGAAAACTTCGAATTCAAAAATTTTAGTGCTTTAAATAATTAAGTAAAAGCAATAAATTGATGCAGCTCATTGTGTCCGCATAATCAGCAATACAGCTTTGATATTTATTACAACATTTTTTTTCCTATCTTTCTTTTCCATCTCTTTCGTTGCTCCTTATTATTCTGCAGTACGAGATATGCCTTCGCTTTGCCCGCATAGCTTCGGCAGTACAAGAGTGCGACGCAACGAATGACGAACATTGAATCAATAGCTGACCACAAAAAATTAAAAAAATAAAACGAAAAAACCGGAAACTGACAACAGGAAACTAATAACTACAAACAACAAACTTCTTATATGAAAATTGAAGACATAAAAGTTTTAAAAGGCCCTAACTACTGGAGTGTTCGTCGTTTGAAATTAATTCAGATGCGTTTAAATATTGAAGAGCTGGAGCAACGCCCTACCAATAAGATTGACGGATTTCTGGAGCGCTTGCAAAAAATGTTGCCAAGCCTTTATGAGCATCGTTGCAGTGAGGATGCACCAGGCGGTTTTTTTCACCGTGTGCAGGAAGGCACCTGGATGGGACATGTAATTGAACATATTGCTTTGGAACTGCAAACACTTGCAGGAATGAACTGTGGTTTTGGTCGTACACGCAGTACAGGTGAGCACGGTATTTACTATGTCGTATTTAGTTATATGGAAGAAGATGCCGGTGTTTATACAGCAAAAGCTTCCGTGCGTATTGCACAATCATTGGTTGATGCAACGGAATATGATCTTGCCAAAGACATTCAGCGCTTGCGTGAGATACGTGAGGATACAAGGCTTGGGCCTTCTACTGGTTGCATTGCGGAAGAAGCTGCAAAGCGGGGCATTCCTTTTATTCGTTTAAATAAGCAAAGCCTTGTGCAGCTTGGATATGGTGAGCATCAAAAAAGAATTCGCGCAACCATTGCAAGCACTACCGGTAACATTGCTGTTGACATTGCATGCGACAAAGAAGAAACAAAAAATTTATTAAGCGCTGCAGAAATTCCTGTGCCCCGCGGCACGGTTGTAAGAAGTGAAGAAGGATTGAAAGATGCAATTGAAAGGTTTGGCCATCCGTTGGTAATTAAACCTGTTAATGGTAATCATGGCAAAGGAAATACAACAAATATTACAACATGGGAACAGGCTGTAAAGGCGCTTGCCGCTGCACAGCAATATGGGAGAAGTGTGATCGTTGAAAAATTTATTGTTGGTGTTGATTTCAGGATACTAGTCATCAACTACAAATTTACTTGTGCAGCCTTAAGAACTCCTGCAAGTGTTATTGGTGATGGAGAGCATACTATTCAATGGCTGATTAATGAAACAAACAAAGATCCGCGCAGAGGTTATGGACATGAAAAAGTATTGACACAAATTACTGTTGATCAGTTCACGCAAAAGATGCTGGATGAAAAAAATTATAGTTTGGAAACTGTTCCGCAAAAAGATGAATTGGTTTTATTAAAACCCACAGCCAATCTTTCAACAGGTGGCACTTCATCTGATGTAACCGATGAAATACATCCCGACAACATTTTTATGTGCGAACGCATCGCAAAGATCATTGGTCTTGATATTTGTGGCATTGATATTATGGCTCCTGATCTGCGCACACCTGTTACCGAAAATGGTGGTGCAGTGCTGGAAGTGAATGCAGCACCGGGTTTCCGCATGCACATAGAACCAGCGGAAGGTTTGCCACGTAATGTAGCTGAACCTGTAATTGATATGTTGTTTCCTGACAGAAGCAAGGGCCGTATTCCTATCATTGCTATAACAGGCACAAATGGTAAAACAACCACTACACGATTAACTGCACATATTTGCAGGGCTGCAGGAAGAAAAGTTGGTTATACAACGAGCGATGGCATCTACATACAAAACCAGATGCTGATGAAAGGAGATTGCACAGGCCCTTTGAGTGCGCAGTTTGTTTTAAAAGATCCTACTGTTGATTTTGCGGTGCTCGAATGTGCAAGAGGCGGCATATTAAAATCAGGTCTTGCATTTCAGCATTGTGATGTATCCATCGTTACAAACATTACAGCAGATCATATTGGCCTTGGCGGTATTGAATCAATCAAACAAATGGCAAGAGTAAAAAGTGTGGTTCCCGAATCTACTTTTTCTCACGGCTTTGCCATTTTAAATGCTGATGATGATCTTGTATACAATATGCATGAAGGTCTTAATTGTAATGTTGCTTATTTCAGCATGGATGAAAATAATCCCCACATAAAAAAGCATTCTGCTGCAGGTGGCTATGCAGCCGTTTATGAAAACGGTTATGTCTCCATTCTTAAAGGAGCATGGAAAATACGTGTAATGAAAGTGCGTGACATTCCTATTACTTATGAAGGCAAGGCGTTGCACAATATTATGAATACATTGCCTGCTATGCTTGCAGCTTATCTTTTTAAAGATATTTCGGTTGAGGATCTCAGAACAGCATTAAGCACGTTTGAGCCTTCACCATCGCAGACACCGGGAAGATTGAATTTATTTGAGTTTAAAAAATTTAAATTCCTTGTTGACTTTGCGCATAATCCTGCTGGTCTTGAATTGCTCTGTAATTTCATGAGTAAGCTGGATGGCAAACCGAAGGTTGGCATTATCAGCGGCACTGGCGACAGGCGTGATGAAGATATAAAAGAGCTTGGCCGCATTTCCGCAAAATACTTTGATGAGATCATTATTCGCCAGGATAAAAATCTGCGTGGCCGGAGTGCAGAAGAAATTGTGAACCTGTTAGTGGATGGAATCAATGAAGCCAAAACAAAAGAAATTCCGCTCACAATTATTTATAATGAAAAGGAAGCCATTATGCATGCATACAATAATGCAAAACCGGGTAGCCTCATCACCATCATGTGCGATGTTGTTGCAGAAGCGCTTGATTTGATAAAAGGTTTAAAGGAGAGCGAGGATAAAACAATATGAATTTGATGTTTCATTGTACTGTTGGAGTTTAAATAATCTACAAGTTTACGAGTTTATAAGTTACGTTTCTTAAACTCATGAACTATTGAAATTCGTGAACTTTAGAAGCTGTTCAATAAAGTTTTGAACATATAACTGAACAGTTTGCGTGACGAAGCAGCACCGCATGTGCAAGGTAAACAAGAGGTAATGCCACGAGAACAAGAGCCTGTCTCAAAGGAATGTATTTGGTAAACAAACACAAAACAAAAACTTAAAGCAACCAAAACTAATATGCCGTTTATCATTCTTCTTCTCGGAATTATCTTGCTTGTTTTGTTAATAACATGGGCAAAGCTGAATGCTTTTCTTGCGTTTATTATTGTTTCAATATTAATTGGTTTATTCAACGGAATGAATATTGAAAACGTCACAACTGCTCTGGAAAAAGGTATTGGAAATTTACTGGGATCACTAAGTATTATTCTTTGCCTCGGAGCAATGCTTGGAAAATTAATTGCCGAAAGTGGTGCTGCACAAAAAATTACAACAGGATTAATGAAAGCCTTTGGCCGGCGCTATTTAATGTGGGCGCTTGTACTTACTGCATTTATAGTGGGCATACCATTATTTTTTGATGTTGGCTTTGTGCTATTGGTTCCACTGATTATTGTTTTTTCAAAACAATACAACATATCTGCCATATACATTGGCTTACCAATGGTAGCCGCTTTAAGTGTAACACACGGTTATCTACCCCCACATCCTGCACCAACTGCATTAGTGAAACAATATAATGCAGACCTCGGACTTACTTTATTGTATGGTATTGCAATTGCTATTCCGGCTGTAATTATTGCAGGTCCTTTATTTGCAACAACAGTAAAAAAATATACCAACAAACCACCTGATACATTCGCCGCAAAAAGTTTACCTGAAAAAGAATTACCGGGTTTATTTAATAGCATCTTTACTACTTTTTTACCCGTGCTCTTAATTGCATTAAGCACATTTTTAAAACCAGTATTATCACAGGAAAATATTGTTGCCAAAATAATTATAGGTTTAGGAGAACCTCCTATTGCGATGACTGTTGCTGTGCTCTATGCTATTTTTAGTCTTGGCATCAGGAAAGGAAGATCAATGAAAGTTTTGATGAACCATCTTGTATCTGCAGTAAATGATATTGCCATGATATTATTTATTATTGCAGGCGCCGGTGGCATGAAAGAAATTCTTACAGAAAGCGGTCTCAATATTCAAATAGCGAATACGTTGCAAAACCTGCATGTGCATCCATTGCTGGCTGCATGGAGCATAGCCGCTCTTATTCGTATTGCGCTGGGATCTGCTACAGTCGCTGGTTTAACAACAGCAGGTATTATTGCTCCTATCATTGCAACTTCAGGTGTTAACCCAAACTTAATGGTGCTTGCAACTGGCGCAGGCAGTCTTATATTTGGGCACGTAAATGACGGAGGCTTCTGGCTGTTCAAAGAGTATTTCAATTTATCTTTAAAACAAACTATTACAACATGGAGCTTGATGGAAACCATTGTTTCGGTTGTTGGATTAATTGGTGTGTTTGTTTTAAATTATTTCATTTGAACCGATGATTAAAATGATTTGAATGATTATATGATTACCGCCTGGTATAAAATGTAAAACATAAAATTTAATAAAATTTCTTACGCCCTTTAGGGATGGGGCAAAACACAAAACATTATATGACACCTGATGAAAGATTTGCAGAACTAAATTTGGAATTGCCGCCGGCACCAATACCGATGGGTGTTTATAAACCATGTCTCATTGATGGCAATCATTGTTATGTATCCGGGCATGGTCCTTTATTGCCTGATAAAAGTTTTATCACAGGGCGCATTGGTGCTGATATGGAAGCCAATGATGGCAATCTTGCAGCACGACAAGTGGGCTTAACTATTCTTGCGACACTAAAAGCAAACCTTGGTTCACTCAACAGAATAAAGCGTGTAATAAAAGTGTTGGGCATGGTAAATTGCGCACCAGATTTTCACAGGCATCCGTTTGTCATTAATGGTTGCAGTGAATTGTTTGCACAAGTGTGGGGAGAAGAGAACGGAATTGGTGTGAGAAGTGCAGTAGGGATGGGTTCTTTGCCCGATAATATTCCTGTTGAAATAGAAGCGATATTTGAATTGAACCAATGATTCATAATGATTGGAATGATTGAATGATTTTTTTTACTAAAAACCCGAAAATCATCGTAAATCAAAAAATCGTAAATACAAATGGACTGGTACGAAATAGAAAATATAAATGCAATAGATTCTCCTGCTTTGCTTATCTATAAAGAACGTGTGAAAGAAAATATTCGTTTGCTTAAAAGCATGAAAGATGTCGACCATCTTCGTCCGCATGTAAAAACAAATAAGATTGCAGAAGTGTGCAAGATGATGCTGGATGAAGGCATCACTAAATTCAAATGTGCTACCATTGCAGAAGCAGAAATGCTGGCAATGATCAACGCACCGGATGTATTGCTTGCTTATCAGCTTGTAGGACCAAAAGCAGATCGTTTATTACAATTAGTTAAAAAATATCCTTCAACACACTTCTCCTGTTTAATTGATGACTTTCATGCTGCGCAAAATATTTCAGAAGTATTTGCTGCAGATAACCTGGTCGCAGATGTTTATATTGATCTGAATGTTGGCATGAACAGAACTGGTATTAAACCAACTGAAGAGGCTTTGGGATTATTTCATCATTGCAATGAGTTGAAAAGTATCAACGTGATTGGTCTTCATATTTATGACGGACATATTCGTGATACAGATCTTACTGTAAGAAAACAGAAATCTGATGAAGCAATTGAGTCAGCAATAAATTTGGCAGAGCAAATACGAACTCTTACACAAAAAGAATTACAAATCGTTGCTGGTGGCTCGCCTACCCTTCCTGTTCATGCAGCAAGGAAAAATATTGAATGCAGCCCCGGCACATTTGTTTTCTGGGATTGGGGTTATAAGAATTCACTTCCTGATGAACCATTTGATTATGCTGCGTTGGTTATATCAAGAGTAATATCTGTTGTAGATGAAAATACACTTTGCACCGATCTTGGACACAAATCTGTTGCAGCAGAAAATCCTTTACCACGTGTTCATTTTTTAAATGCAGAGAATGCGGAGTCCATTGGTCAGAGTGAAGAACATCTTGTGGTAAAAGTTCCTGATACCTCTGTTTATAAAATTGGTGATGTGTTATATGGAGTGCCGGTACATATTTGTCCCACAGTCGCATTATATGAAAAAGCAATTGTTGTTGAAAACAATAAAGCAGTTGATGAATGGAAAGTTGTTGCGAGAGACAGGAAGATAAATATTTAAGAAACAAAAAATAATATTCAATACTCAATATTCAATGTTCATCAATAAACAGAAAGCACAAGGGAGTGACACAACGGATGATGAGGAAAGAAACAATAGCTGGTTACATAAAAACCATTAAACAATTAAGCAATCCAACATAAATAATTTTTGCAATTTCACATTTGCATATTTGCACATTTTGAAATTAACCTATGTTCACTATAGACGCACATTTAGATCTTAGTATGAACGCCATGGAATGGAACCGCGATTTACGTAAATCTGTTTTTGAAATAAGAGAACGGGAACAAGGATTAACAGACAAACCGGACCGTGGCAAAGGCGTTGTTGCGTTTCCTGAATTACACAAAGCGAGTATCGGTCTGGTAGTTGCAACACAAATTGCAAGATATGTAGCACCCGGAAACCCTCTTCCAGGCTGGCATTCAGCAGAACAGGCATGGGCGCAAACACAGGCACAGCTTGCATGGTACAAAACAATGGAAGAGTGTGGCGAAATGAAAATGCTAAAAGACATTGACGCATTGGAGCAGCATATAGCATTATGGATGAATGATGCAAACGATAAAAAACCACTCGGTTACATTTTAAGTTTAGAAGGTGCAGATTCGCTTATAACATTGCCTTATTTAGAAGGGGCCTACGCTTATGGATTGCGTGCAGTTGGACCCGCGCATTATGGTCTGGGTCGCTATGCAAACGGCACAGACGCAACAGGCCATTTGAATGAACAGGGAAAAACATTGCTGAAAGAAATAGAACGATTAAATATGATTCTGGATGCGACGCATTTATGTGATGACGCATTTTGGGATGCAATGGAAATTTTTCATGGACATGTGTGGGCAAGTCATAACAATTGCAGAGCGTTGGTAAACCACAACAGGCAATTCAGCGATGAGCAAATAAAAGTTTTAATTGAACGTGATGCAGTGATCGGCGGTGTACTGGATGCCTGGATGATGGTGCCGGATTGGATTCGGGGAAAATCATTACCGGAACAAATGAATTGTAACTTAGAAAAAGTAATTGATCATATTGATCATATTTGCCAGCTTGCGGGCAATGCTTTGCATGTGGGCATCGGTTCTGATCTTGACGGAGGATACGGTAAAGAACAATGCCCGTACGATATTGAAACAATAGCTGACCTGCAAAGAATTCCATCGCTGCTTGCAAAGAGAGGTTATTCACAAGATGACATTACAAACATTATGCATGGAAACTGGCTGCGCTTTTTAAGAAAGGCATGGAGCTAAAAAATATTTAAGTAGCGTGGTTCGGGATAAATTATTTAGAGCTATTTTATTTTTAAAAATTATCAGATTCTTCGTGCCTCAGAATCACAAGCAGGAGAATATATTCAGTCCGATATTTTATATTTTTAGCATTATATTTTTACTGAGTTTATCATGCTGATTTTTTTACTGAGTTTGTCATGCTGATGCGGGAAGCATCTATATGATAATTATCTACATTAATTAACGCCAATAATATTTTTCTAAACCATTTATTTTGAGGTTAAAGCTTACACGCATTACTGATGGAAAAAAAATTATACCCGAGCTTGAAGGGTTAAGATTTATCTCTATCCTGCTTGTAATTCTTTCACACATTAGTAATAATGTCCTGCATGTTTATACTTCAAACCATCAGCTTGCCGGTAAAAATCGTTTGGCTATTTTCCTTGAAGAATGCGGTGCCGGGATTGATAATTTCTTAAGAAGGCTTTCTTTATTAGCGCTTTTTCTTTTGACAAGTATTTTTCATCCGGAGAAGGTTTCATTGTTTAACCAGGACTATTATCTTACAAAATCTTTATTTGCTTATTGGTACATATTTATTATAGGAATTATAGTTGCTGATCTTTATTTAAAAAGCAAAAATTTTCTTTCAGGAAATAAATATATTCTGTTTGATTTATTGGGCTTAGTCTCATTATTTTATATTATCACTTTATCGGGCTTTCAGAGCTTGTCTTACAAGCTTTTCATTTTTATTTGTTATGCCCTTTTGTTTGTAAGCATATTTAAAGGAAGATTTCTGAATAAAATATTTACGAATAAATGGATCACTATTATTGGCGGAATGTGTTACTCAATATACCTGGTGCATTATGCCGTTACTTTTTTTATGATGCAATCATTCACAAAAAATTTCTTTGCCTATAATTATACTGCTGATGCTCTCATACAAAGTGTAATTATCATTCCGTTTATTCTTATAGCAAGTGTAATTTTCTTTGTATTACTGGAGAGACCATTTATGGATATAAAATGGCCGCAAAAAATGAAAAGATCTTTTCAAAAATTTTATACACGTTTCTTTTTATCGTCAAAAATTCAAAATACTGACTAAGATCATAATTTTTTGAACCAGGGTATAGAATAACTATTAAGCTTTACTTGCGTCGCACTTTTACGCTTTGTTCTTTATTGAACATATAAAACTCCGGTAGTATTACTTTTAGCAACCATCAATAAACTTTACTCCTTTCATCTATTTTTAGCTTATCGTGTTTCCATTCGGATTTATCAGGCATTCCTTCGGTGCGTTCAAAAGCATTGGCAGAACCATCAGAACTGATTTCTTCATTCTGTTTGTTACGTTGAGAAATACGGATTTTCTTTAATCCTTTATTCTTCTGTGAAATATTTTCCCCATCTTTCAATCCTGCAATCACATGATCTTCCCTGCTTTTTGGATTAATAATATTTTCCCTTGCCGGGTTATGCGGATAGCCCTCAAAGTCCTGGTCAATATGTTTATCGTTGCTCTTTTGTACTTCTTCTTTTTCATCAATCGGTTCTGTAGGCTTTGATGTTTGAGATCTTGTTTTCATAACCTTATTTTTTAATAAAATCATGAAAATTTTATGCCGGGATAATTTTCCACAATAATGGTTTTTAATGGTTTCTCTGGGAGCACAATCGCTTAGTCCAGTTCTTTTAACATTACTTCCTTGTCCTCTACAGATAGCTGATGCATCATGCCAATTTTCAATGCATAATTTCTTTCTGTATGACTCACAGGAAAATCAAAACAAACAGGATAATTATATTCTTTTACTTTATCAAAAATTAAATCATAAACATCTTGCCCGAATGGAATTGTGGTATCTTTTAATTCAGTAAAACCACCAATAATAAGTCCCGATAAATTTTCCAATTTACCAGCTCGTTTTAACTGCATCATCATGCGGTCAACATTGTATAAATATTCACCTATATCTTCAAGAAATAAAATTTTGTTTCTTGTATCGAAATTAGAATCTGTACCAATAAGATGTACAATCAAAGAGAGATTTCCTCCAATCAATTCACCTTCAGTTAGTCCTCTCCTGTTTAATTTATGTACATCACAGCAATAACTGTAAAGCTCTCCAGTAATGGCTTTTTTCAGCGATTGTACAAATTCATTTTCTGGGCCGCCATTATTAAATGCAGCCGCCATCGGTGAATGCAATGAGGCAATTGTAAATTTTGTATAAATGTGTGCATGCAGCAGAGTAATATCGCTGTAACCGATAATCCATTTAGGATTTTTGTTGAATTGTTTAAAATTAATATCATCAATAATTCTGCTTAAGCCATAGCCACCGCGGCCGCAAAGAATAGCTTTTACTTTTGCATCATCAAGCATTTGTTGTAAATCATGCAAACGTTCTTTATCGGTGCCGGAAAAATAGTGAAACTGGTTGCCCAATGTTTTCCCAACTTTTACTTTAAAACCCCATTGCAGCAAGGTAGCAATGCAGGTCTCCGCTTTTTCATAAGCCATATAACCTGCAGGGCAAACGATACCGATAGTATCACCTTCCTGCAAATATGTTGGTACTAAAGTCATCAAAAAAATTAGTGTGTGATTAAATCAAAATAGATAATTCTATAACCGGTAAATATAAAACAAGAACAAATGATATTTTCGCAAAAGAGAGCCATATTAAAATTATCAGAAACGTTTATTTAATGATCTCATGCTTCATCCAAATGGTAAAGTGTACATAACAGATACCTATAGCGCTTCGATTTATGAAGTTGATTCAACAAAGAAAAAGCTGAATGTAGCGTAAACAACATAAGCAACGGATCTTTTTGCAAAGCCGTATATACCTTCATTTTTATTCTACTGCGCTCAAAAATTTTTCATGCTTGCCCACAAATGGTTTTACATTGTATGTAGCCAGGTTAATAACAGGGAAGTATAATGCTCTTCTGATATGCGCATTACCTTTCTTTGAGATTTTAGTTTTTCCTCTTCTTTTCCCTGACTGGTCTTCAACAACATGTGTGCATCTCCTGAACTGATTGATGATACCTGGTAAGCATGCGCAACTCATAATAAAACGAATTGATCGGTTCCCATTTACACAGATTTCTTTCCAGACCCATATATGCCAATGCTGTTGCATCAATCTTGTCATTCCTGGAATTAAAACCGTATGATTTTTTGTAACTCTTTACCCGGCTTGGTACTTCAACCGTTACATAGTAACCTAATCCATCCAAAAAATAACAACACCAATAATTTCTTCTCTCTTATAATCTTTAACCACTTATTAAGCACATGTGTGAATTTCTTAAATTAATTGTTACGTGTGTTGTCTTATTTTTGCATAACCAGTATTAAAAAGGCATGAGCAATTCCAAAGGAAAAATTATAGCTATTGGTGGAGCGGAGGATAAAGGCACAAATCCTGAAAACGGAGAAACCCAGCGAAGTAATCTTAACTTTTTTGAACTCGGCATTTTACGCCGTATTGTAGAAGAGGCAGGTGGCCCCGACGCAAGAATTGAAGTGGTTACCACTGCTTCCATTATCCCCTTTGAAGTAGGCAACAATTATCTGAATTCATTTGGTAAGATTGGCTGCACCAACATTGGTATAATGCATATTCGCACACGCGAAGATGTGGCCAATGAAGATTATGTAAAGCGCATCGGCAAATGTGATTGCGTAATGTTTACAGGTGGCAATCAAATGCGTTTGACGGCTGTATTTGGCGGCACTTCTTTTTTAAAAACAATTATTCAGCGGTATCAGAAAGAAAAATTTGTTATTGCAGGTACCTCTGCAGGAGCAATGGCTATGAGCAGAACGATGATATACGAAGGCAGCTCCAGCCGCGCACATTTAAAGGGGGAAGTAAAAACCACTACTGGTCTTGGTTTCATGGATAATGTAATATTTGATTCACACTTTGAAAAACGCGGACGTTTTGGAAGACTTGCGCAGGTGGTTGCTGCTAATCCATCCTGCATCGGCGTCGGACTGGGAGAAGATACCGGCATGCTTATTACACATGGCAACCGCATGGAAGCAATAGGCAGCGGACTGGTAATCATTATAGACGGGCATGAAATAAGTCACACCAACATTGCAGATATTCCTGCGGGCAACCCTATGAGTGTTGAAAATTTGAAAGTACATTTCTGTGCAAAAGGAAATGGTTACCTGGTGAAAGAAAGAAAGTTTATAGAACAAATGGGAAAATCAACTACACCGGTAATGACGGATGTGTATTAGTTACTACATACCTTATGGCATCTTTCGTCTCCTCACGCATACTGTTCTAAACTTTATCGATCAGACTCTAAAGTTTACAAATTTCAATAGGCTACAACTTATTTAAGCGACTTATAAACTTCATGAATAAACTGGAAACTGGAATCCTGTCTTTCATGATTAAATAAAAAAATACAGGATTTATATTGCTTTTTTCCATTTCAAACTTTATATTTATAACCCTGTAACCACCTCTTTCAAAACTTCATCCTGTAAAAACCGTAAACAATTGCTTATGCCTATTGAAACCAATAAACCTTATCCATCAGGTTTTTCAGATGACAAGAATACTTCATCAATTGCATCCGAAAGAAATAAGAATGCAGCCCAATCTGATAACAGTTCAAAATTTAATATTGAACCTCCCACGATCTCTTTACCAAAGGGCGGCGGTGCTATAAAAAGTATTGATGAAAAATTTACGGTGAATGCAGTGAATGGTACTGCTTCTTTTGCTGTTCCCATTCCTGTTGCTGCTGCACGCGGCTTCTCACCTGCAATCTCTTTGAGTTATGATTCAGGAAATGGTAATAGTATTTTTGGATTGGGATGGTCTCCCGGTGTTACTTCAATCAGGCGTAAAACAGAAGATGGTTTGCCAAAATATTTCGATGAAGAAGATTCTGATACATTTATTTTATCAGGCGCAGAAGATCTCGTGCATGAATTTAAAAAAGATAATAACGGAAATTTTATAACTGATGCCGGTGGAAATTTTCTGATAAATCAATTTGACTCATCTGACAAAAATTTTGTTGTACACCGTTACAAACCGCGTATTGAAGGCGGCTTTGCAAGAATAGAAAGATGGAAAGAAAAATCAACGGGTATCATTCACTGGCGCATTATTTCTGCTTCAAACATTACCACTATTCTAGGAAGGTTTGAGGAAGCAAGAATTGCAAACCCAACAAATTCTTTACAAATATTTGAATGGCTTGCAGAATTCACTTACGATGATAAAGGCAATTGCGCTGTGTTTGAATACAAGCCTGAAGATGCAACAGGAATGGACGTTTCAAAGCTTCACAATAAAAACAGGGGAAACGGAAACGCAGTTTATGCAAATACTTATTTGAAAAGAATTTTACATGGAAATATTTCACCTTATTTAAATCCTAATGATTCGCTGCCAGCAGAATTTATGTTTGAAACAGTATTTGATTATGGTGAACATGATACTGCTGCTCCGCCTTTTGCAGATATAAATCAATGGGCATTTCGTGATGATGCTTTCTCAGGTTATAAAGCAGGATTTGAAATACGCACCTGCCATTTATGCAAAAGAATTTTGCTCTATCATCATTTTGCAGAATTGCCCGGTGGCTCTGCATTGGTAAAGACAATGAATTTTACTTACGATAATAATGGTTTGGATGGATTCACTTTTCTAAAAGAAATAACTGTTACCGGTTATACAAAACATGATGACGGTACTTACACAGAAAAATCGATGCCGCCTTTCAGTTTTGAATACCAGAAGCATGAACGGAACGCTGAGGTAAAATTTATTGATGCTGAAAATTTATTCCAGGCGCCTTATGGCATTGATGACAGTAAGTATCAATTTATTGATTTGTTTAACGAAGGTTTATCAGGCATACTTACCGAACAGTCGGAAGGCTGGTTTTACAAGCATAATCTTGGCAATGGAAATTTCGAACAGGCACAGCTTGTTTCTCCAAAACCTTTATTCAAAGGACTTTCATCAGGCATGCAAATAATGGATATTGAAAGTAACGGTGAAAAACAACTGGTGCAATTCAGTAACAGGCAAAAGGGTTTTTTTGAATTGAATGATGACAATACATGGAAACCCTTTAAAACATTTCAGCAATTACCCAATATTGATTTTAATGACCGCAATTTAAGATTTATTGATCTTAATGGTGATGGAAGCGCCGATCTGCTGATAAGTGAAGATGATATTTTTTTATGGTATGCTTCTGAAGGCAAAGAAGGATTTGCGGAATCACAGAAAATTTTTAAAGAGCTTGATGAAGAAAAAAATCCTGCCATTGTTTTTAACGATGGTACACAAACTATTTTTCTTGCCGACATGAATGGTGATGGTCTTACTGATATTGTGCGTATTCGTAATGGTGAAGTATGTTATTGGCCAAACATGGGTTATGGAAAATTTGGTGCAAAGATCAGTATGGATGATGCCCCTTATTTTGATCATCCTGATATGTTTGATCCATCGCTCATTCGCCTTGCAGACCTTGATGGTTCAGGCACTGCCGATATTGTTTATCTTGGAAAAAATCAATTTATCTTTTGGTTAAACAGACAGGGAAATGAATTTGCAAAGCAACCTTTCACTATTGATCCGTTTCCTGAGATCAATAATTCAAACCATATAAGTGTCATTGATTTGTTAGGTACAGGTATGGCTTGTATTACATGGAGTAGTCAATTGGAAAAAGATGCTCACTCACCCTTGCGTTACATTGATTTTTTCAACAGTAAAAAACCGCACATACTTTCTTCCTATAAAAATAATCTTGGCAAAGAAGTTTATCTTGAATACAAACCATCTACACAATATTATGTTGAAGATAAACTGGCAGGAAATTCATGGGTTACAAAATTGCATTTCCCTGTACAATGTGTTTCAAAAGTTATTACTTATGAGAGAATCATGAAAACACGTTTTGCAAGTGAATATTCCTATCATCATGGTTATTATGATCATGAAGAAAAAGAATTTCGGGGTTTTGGAAGAGTGGATCAAAAGGATGCAGAAGATATAACTCATTTTATTTTGCAAAGCGGTAATGCAGCAAACAATATTGTTGAAGAAGACCTTCATCAACCTCCTGTTCTTACAAAAACATGGTTTCATGTAGGGGCATCTTCTAACACCGAAAAAATACTGAATCAGTTTGCACATGAATATTTTCAAAATAATTCTATCGCTGAAAACCTGCTGCCGGAGCCGGTTTTGCCGGATGACCTCACAAATGATGAATGGTGTGAAGCCTTGCGTGCCTGCAAAGGAATGTTGTTACGCAAAGAAGTGTATGCGCTTGATGGAACAGATTTGGAAGACAAGCCTTATGCAGTTGAGCAGCATAATTGCCTCATAAAAATGTTGCAGCCAAAAAACGTAAATGAAAATGCTGTTTTTCTCGTACATGAAAGTGAGGCTATTTCTTATCATTATGAACGCAATCCTGAAGACCCGCGCATTGCGCACAGTTTTGTTACAGACATTGATGAATTTGGAAATGTTTTGCAAAGCGCAAGTGTTGTTTATCCCCGTAAAATATTTTCAACTGAACCGGAACAGAATGAACTGCACATAACAATCACAGAAAATAAATATACCAACAGCATACACCAGGAATTTAATTATCGTACGCCGCTTATTGAATTCAGTAAATCTTATGAGCTTACAGGTCTTGCAAAGCCTGCAAATTATTTTAGTCTTGATGAAATAAAAACGGTATGCACAAATGCAGTGTTTATTGATTATGAAGTGCAGCCTTCTGCCGGACTACAAAAAAGATTGATTGAATTTGTGCGTACACAATACAGAAGAAATAATGGAACAACAATTCTTCCTTTTGGAACAATTGAATCAAAAGCATTGCCACATCAATCTTTCAAAGCCGCATTTAACAACAACATCTTGAATAATATTTTCAGCTCAAAAATTTCTTTAAACGATCTTACAACCATTGTCACGGATATCACCCAAGGAGGTTACATTTTTGCAGATGGTTATTTCTGGATTCCATCCGGCACAGCTGATTATGATACAGCTCATTTCTTTCTTTCCACCCAATACACCGATCCGTTTGGAAAAATTACAAGTGTTGAGTATGACCCAAATTATTTTCTTTTTGTAAAGAAAACAACTGATGCATTGCAAAACGAAACACAGGTTGACACATTTAATTATCGCACTCTTTCGCCTTTGGCGATGCAGGATATAAATGATAATCTCGCTGCCGTGCGTTTTGATGAATTAGGCATGGTGGTAAAGACCTTTATCGTCGGTAAAAAAGGAATTGATAAAGGCGATGTGTTTGATGACACAAAAATAGAAATGAAAAATGCTAATGATCAACCAACAACAGAATTAGAATATGAATTATTCGAATGGTATAATCAAACACAATCAGCAAATTTTGATATCGATAATTACAAACCAAAGCCCTGCTATGTTAAAACAAACGTTAGAGAAATCCATTACTTCGCCAATCCACAACACAATACTTTGTTTCAACAATCCTATTCTTATAGTGATGGCAGTGGACATGAAGTATTAAAGAAAGTGCAGGCAGAACCGGGGCTTGCATTACAGGTAAACAATGATGGAAGTATAACAGAAGTTGATACAAGTCCGAATGTTCGTTGGGTAGGAAACGGCAGAACCATTCTTAACAACAAAGGCAATCCTGTAAAACAATATGAACCTTATTTCTGTGTGTCACCCGGCTTTGATGATGAAAAAGAAATGGTTGAATTGGGTGTTACTTCTCTAATGCATTATGATCCTTTGGGCAGGGTGACCGAAACAGATTTACCTAATCAAATTTTTAGCAAAGTTGAATTTACACCATGGCAGCAGATTAGTTATGATGCGAATGATACTGTGATAGACAGTGTATGGTATACAAATTTGGGAAGCCCTGACCCAAATGGTGCTGAACCAGCCAATGCCGACGAGCGTGCAGCATGGCTTGCAGCAAAACATTATAACACACCTTCAATTGCAAATCTTGATATGCTTGGAAGAACATTTCTAACCATTGCAGATAATGTTTCCGAACAAATGCCCACACGTGTAAAATTTGATATTGAAGGGAATCAACTTGAAATTACCGATCCGCTTAACCGCAAAGCAATGACATACAAATATGGAATGCTCGGTAATAAGTTATTGCAGGAAAGTATGGAAGCAGGAAGACGCTGGACAATAACTGATGCAGCGGGCAAACCACTGTTGAGTTGGGATGATCGCGATCATGCATTCAGTTTTGAGTATGATGATTTACATCGTCCTCTTCAATCAAAAATGAAAGAGGGAAATGCAAATGCAATTGCGTTTGAACGAATAGAATATGGAGAATTGCAACCCAATGCAAAATCAAATAATCTTCGCGGAAAAACATTTAAGCATTATGATCAAAGTTGTGTGATCACAAATAATACTTATGATTTCAAAAATAATTTGCTTAGCGGCAACAGGCAACTTACTGCTGATTATAAAAATACAATTAACTGGTCAAACATTCCTTCTGTTTTATTGGATGCAGAAATATTTTCCGGCAGCACAGAATATGATGCGCTTAACAGACCAATAAAAATTGTAACGCCGCATTCTGCTGCAATGCAAGCCAGTGAAGTTTATCCGAAATACAATGAAGCAAATTTGCTGAATTCAGTAGAAGTAATTATTCGCGGCGTAGCAAACAAAACTGTTTTTGTTTCCAATATTAACTACGATGCAAAAGGTCAGCGTACAGAAATTTTTTATGGCAACAATACCACAACAAAATATAGTTATGATAAAGAAACATTCCGTTTAACAAGATTACTCACAACACGCAATGTTGGTGCCGATGTTTTGCAGGATTTGAATTATACTTATGACCCTGTTGGCAACATCACTCAAATAAAAGACAATGCGCAACCGGATGTTTTCTTCGATGGCGAACAGGTGCAGGCTTTAAACAAATATGAGTACGATGCAATCTATCGGCTCATTAAAGCAACCGGAAGAAAACATGCAGGACAAACTGAAGTTGATAACATCAAACGATCAGATTTTAATTATCACAACTTTCCTTTTGCAAATTCAAACACCATTAATCCAAACGATACAAATGCTTTTCGTAATTATACCGAGCAGTATAGTTATGATAAAGCTGGTAATATGCTGCAACAACAACACATTGCGAAGAACAGCAGTTTTACAAGAACATTTGATTACACTAACAGCAATAATCAACTTACAAAAACAACTGTTGGTGCTTTCAATTTTAGTTACAATTATGATGCACATGGGAATATCCAATTGACCGAGCAACTTGATGAAATGATCTGGGATTTCATGGATCACTTAAAAGAACTTGATTTGGGTGGGGGCGGAACCGCTTATTATGTTTATGATTCAGGCGGGCAGCGTGTGAGAAAAATAATTGAGCGGCTTGATGGAAAAAAACTGGAAAGAATTTATTTGGGAGCGATCGAGATTTATCGTGAAAGAAATAGTGTCGGCAATGTTACACTTGAAAGAGAAACACTTCATGTGCTCGATGATCAGAAACCAATTGCAATGGTGGATACACCTGTTGTAAAACCAAACAACAATTCAGAATCTCAATTAATAAGATATCAATACAGCAATCATCTCGGCTCTGCATCTTTGGAACTTGATGATGCGGCACAAATAATTTCTTACGAAGAATATTTTCCTTTTGGCACTACTTCTTACAACATGACTGATGCTTCGCGTGAAATTTCTGCAAAGCGTTATCGCTACACGGGTAAAGAACGCGATGAAGAAAGCGGCTTCAATTATCATGGAGCGAGATATTGTGCGCCGTGGCTCTGCAGATGGATAAGCAGTGATCCTGCGGGTTTAGTAGACGGACCAAATCTTTATCGCTATGCAAGAAATAATTCTATTAAACTGAACGATCCAAAGGGTACTGATCCGCCCGATGATAAACCGAAATTGCCGGAGGTTACACCACTTCTGCCGAAGACAACAACGACAAATAATACAGACGATACGATAGCTGGTCGTTATGATACAGGATACATACTTCGCTATAAGCCGTTGTCACTTACTTTAACAGGTGGCTTGCATTCGCAGTTCGATGCAAATATTAATAGAACGGAGGGCACTGCAAATTTATCCACGAAGAGTTTGGTTACTACAGGCACTGTTGGTGAAGGTTTGTGGGCTAGCTTATATTTCAGAGGCAATCTTAGGTTGCCTGTTTCAAGCAATCTTCAATTAGGTCAAATTCCCGATACACTTCGCTCAGGAGCATTAACGGGAAGAGGCGAAGGAATTTTTTTAGGGAATGTTTCTGCCGGAAGTTTTAATCTCGCTACGCTGCAAGGCAATGTGAGTTTGGCAGACAGGCAGCTTAAATTGAATTTCGATGCTAACTCGGTTGGTAATCTGGCGCAGGTTGGCTTCCGCAGCACTACTTATTTTCTTCAATCCGGTGGTGCAAATATTGATGCGCAGTTAAAAGTAAAAACCTTTGGACTTCCTCTTGTAGGGCTTGATGCGACGGGACAAGTAAGACCGGGCACAGGCGATGCAACAAATATTTCTGCGCAGGGAAGATTGCATTTATTTGGTATTCCTTCCTTGCGGTTCAATGCGACTGGAACAGTAACCGGAAGCGGCGGTTATGATTTTACTGCGTCTGCTTATGGGTACATTCCGCCGCTCACTTATGTTACAGGCAATGCGCGTTTGAGTTCTACGTCGGGCATATATGCGGAAGCCCGTGTATTCGGTTTAACGTACACGCCGGGAATTGATATTAAAGATCCTGCTCCGTTACCGGGTATTGTGCGGCAGCAATATAATCTGCCTGCTGATCCATCGGTGCCGAGTGGGTTAACAGTTGGAATTTCCCGTTTCCAGTATTCGCAGGGAAATTTAAATTATTTCTCTATTGGGTATATACCGGATTTCTCAAACCCCAGCAATTTAAAATTCGGTTTTACTGCGCAGGGACATTTTTGATATCCCCTCCCAGGAGGGGTGCACGGGTGGGTTGCAGAATAAAGATTTTCAGTAAAAGTGAGTGACACAACAAAGCTTAATAATAGTGAAATAGCTAAGTACAAAATGAAAAATTAATGTATAAGCGCTTATATAATTTTTTGGCACCAGCTTTTTTTCTTCGTGGCATCTTCGTTGCGTCGCATTTCGTTCATCTGCAGCGCAAATGGCAACAGGATAAAAACGATTTTGTTTAATTGTTTTCAAAAATATTCCCCTTCAGGGGTAAGGGGCTAAAACGAAAAATTCTTCATCCTAAAATATGCTTTATGGACAAGCTAAAATTTTCTCAGGAAAAAATTTCAAAGTCTGAAGTTACCAATCTTCATTTCGTGCTCACCAAAATGAAACTGCCCATCGCTAAAGAAGAAGTGAAGAAAAAAAACATTGGGCCAACTACTGTCACTGCCATAAAAGAAATACAAAAACGTCATGGTATTAATGACGGCGGTGAGTTGGATGAGCGAACAGTGGATGCTTTAAATAAAGACATATTTCATGCAAACTATGCTTTCAACAAAACAAGAACCAAAAAGCTGCAGACTTTGTTAACCAAAGTCGGACAACCTGTTGATGTGGAAGAAAAAAATAAACGCATTGCAGGTGAATCAACACTAAAGGCAATCGAAAATTTTCAGAAAGAACACGGGTTGCCTGCAGATGGACAAGTATCTGAAGAAGTAATTAATAAACTGCATGAGGAAGCTATTAAGGCAACCTTTTCTGCTAAAACACAGGTGGCAAACCTGCACACTACATTGAAACGAGCCACACGCATTGCAAAACTTAATGTTGAAATAGCGCCTGATGAAATTAAGAACAAAGCAATTGGTAATTCAACAGCCGCAGCTATCAAAGCATTTCAGGAAAAATATAAACTTCCTGCTACCGGCGCATTGGATAGGCCCACACTTGGTAAATTAGAAAGTGTTGCAGCAAGCAAAGGACTGCGTGAAAAGATATTGAAAGCACCTGCTGCACCGGAACTAAAAACAGTTACGACTAATCTTCGGTTAAATATGACTTCGCCAAAAGTGGCGGAGATGCAGAAAGCTTTGGCACATCTTGGTTACACAATAAGTGAACAAGAATTTAAAACGCAAACTTTTGGCAAAACAACGCGTAGCGCAGTGCTTGCTTTTCAAAAAACAAAAGGACTTCCCGAAACCGGTCATATTGAATCGGATACATTGAAAGTTTTGAATAGCCAGATAATACAAATCAATCCCGGTGCAGAAGCGCTAGAGTTTAAATACAGGGTGCGTGGTTCTGTGCGTGATGAATTGTGGGAACGCAAACCCAACATGGTAATAAAAGCATATGAAAAACTATTGAATGGTGAAAGCGCAGAACCAGTGGTAACAAAAAAGAATTTCCCAAATGGCTTCTTCGACATCACGTATGACCCGCCGGTTGATCCCGTTACAAAACAGGCGAAAGACAAGTTTCATCTCGTTGTTAAACTATACGAACCTGTTGATAATAATCCTGCAAATGATAAATTAATTGGTTCGCAAATTCACTACAATGTAAACAGGATCCATTGGGTCAACTTCACACAAAGTGAAACCGACTACAAAGGCGATTCTGATTTTATTGTCACAAGAAACACCCTGCAAAAAGCAATTGGCAACATTAAGATTGAAAACCTGCAAGAAACAGAAAATAATAGACAGGTAACTCAATTAAGTCTTCAAACAGGATTGAGCACAGATGATATCATGCGTTTAATATTATCGCATCGTGTTGCTAATTCTGTCAACCACCTTAACCCGCTGACACCCGAAGTTTTTTATGCTTTTATTCGTCAGAATCTTCCTCCCGGTTTGCCCGGTGACTTATTAAGAGGCGCAAGTGATTGGGAAACTATTGATCAACTTACAGAGATTGCTTCTTCCGGAATTGTTTTCTTAGATGAAACTCTTCAACAGCAAACGATTGATAATGCCCTGTCACAAAATCTTGTTTCGCAAGCTGTGAAGATCAACCGGGATGCTATTTTGCAAACATTAACAACTTTGCGAACAAGTTTTACACTTGAAAAACCAATCTTAGTTGGAAATGGAAATTTGCAAACGCTGCTAAATCAATCTGCAATTGATGCACAACATTATTCAACTGTAGCAAGTGTATTTATTGCAAACAAAGGCATCAACACAAATTTCTGGAGTGAATTAAATACAAAATCTGCGGAGATTGGAACAGATGCAATTAAGGATTTCACCACTACTGTTGAAGTAGGAAATATTGCGAAGAATCATGTTCCCACTGTAACATTTTTAAAAAGCAATATTGCTATTGATGGAAGTAAAAAATTTAAAGCGGCAAGCGATATTGCAAAACTTGATCAACAAGACCTTGTTGAATTGATCAATGAAGACAACAAACAGGTTCCTGATAATATTCCCGGTGATATTGTTGATGAAAAAGTAACAAATTATGCGGCTGCTTTAAAATCAAGAGCAGAAACATTATATCCCGCAGTATCTCTTGTGGCGAGTGTAAAGAGAAGCAATACAACAAAACTGGAAAATGTTTCAGCAATAGAACAATTTATTGATGAACAACCTGAATTAAATTTCAGGCAACAGAACATTGATAAATATTTACTCGATAAACAAATTAATCTTGCTCCGAAAGTAAAAGAAGAATTGAAAGTTGTGCAACGTGTGCATAAACTTACTACCGATTCGGCAGCAGGGGCAACATTGGTAGATCAAGGTTTGCATAGTTCAATGCAAATTTATTTTAATAGTTCAATGCAAATTTATTTTAAAGGAAAAGACAGGGTTACAAATTTATTGGCTGCAAAAGGTGTTGATCGAAAAAAAGCATCGCTTGTATACGAGTATTCCAAAACGCAGTACATGCAAATTTTGGCGAGACTTATTGAATTCAGACCGGAAGTAAATTTTGGAACACCACAGGCAATCATTAATCAAACGTACACTAAGAAAGAGATACAGGATGCTATTGGTGATATCCCTGATTTAGAAACACTTTTTGGCTCAATGGATTTTTGCGATTGTGAGTATTGCAGATCATTGTACAGTCCCGCGGCTTACTTCACCGATATGCTGCGCTTTTTGAAAGAGCATGATTCTTTAGAAGCAAACAAAACAGTAAAGGAGATTTTGTTTGATAGACGCCCTGACCTTGGCAACATAAAATTGAATTGCGACAATACCAATATCGCTTTGCCCTACATTGATCTTGTTTGTGAAATATTGGAAAACAATATTGCACCACAACAAAAAAATTTCAGTTATCAAACTACTTTATCACAGGAAGAATTAAGGGCATTACCTCAGTACACAAGAAATGAAGCGTACACCAATGTATTGGCAACCGCTGATTTCCCCATGAATAATTCATTTAA
>WNFY01001083.1_pt1 | contig 25510 bp, 25 predicted proteins | sample 5400091 | NCBI WGS metagenome assembly WNFY01 (sample SAMN13153364, study PRJNA577476) | soil metagenome | isolation source: 60 cm soil or saprolite under grassland replicate 1 | place: USA:California | collected 2016-06-15 | reverse complement strand
GGTCGTGCAGGATCACGTACGCGGTCATCACCTTGGCGACGCTGGCGATAGGCACCGGCCGGGTCGCGCCGGGGCCGTACACCACGCCGAAGCCGCTGACGTCAGCGGCCGAGGCCCCGTCAGCCGGCCACGAAACCGCAGCCAGCCGTTTCTGGAGCGGAGTGGCTGTCGCGGCTCCCGGCGTGACCGTCCTGGCCCCCGGCGTGACCGTTCCCGGGGGCGACGTGGCCGGCCCGGAGGGAGATGCCTTCAGCTCCGCCATGGCGAAACCTGCCAGGCAGGCGAGTGCGGCCAGCAGAGCCAGGATTCCCCTGTGCCGTCGGTAACCGGTTCGTATTTGGGCCGGCCTGCTCGCCGGCCTGGCGTTTGTTGGGTGCATATGCGCAACGGTGCGGGACCGGTTTCGCCGTTATGTCCGGTTAATGTCACAACCGTGTCACAGGCGACCCAGGCCTCCCTGCGGGCCCGCCCCGGGCGGGACTCCGGATCCCGCTATGACACGTTCGTGACAATCCCCGGACCGGTTCATGACATCGGTGCCGCATAGTCAGGGCAGCAACACCGGCCGTTCGCCGACCGGCGGGCGGCCCGATGCGAGGCTGTCCGCACGGGCACGACGGCATAATGGCAGGTGATGGCAACCGTACTGCTAGTCGAGGACGATCCGGCCGCCCGGCAAGGCCTGGAGCTGGCCTTGCGCCGTCTCGGCTACATGGTGCGCGCCGCCGAGACCGGTGAGGCGGCGCTTCGCGACTTCCGCGACGCCGCCGCAGACGTCGTCGTGCTCGACGTGATGCTCCCGGGCCTTGACGGTTTCGAGGTATGCCGTCGGCTGCGCCGCGACAGCGACATCCCGGTCATCATGCTGACCGCACGGGACGACGACCTGGACATTGTCGGGGGCCTGGAGGCAGGGGCCGACGATTACGTGGTGAAACCGGTGGAGCCCCGCGTGCTCGACGCCCGCATCCGCGCCGTGCTGCGCCGGACAGTCCGGGCTGACTCGCCGGCGGAGACGTACGGTGAGCTCATGATCGACCGCGGCTCGCTGATCGTCCGGCGGGCCGGCCGGGACGTCTCGCTGCCCCCTACCGAGCTGAGGCTGCTGCTGGTCCTATCCGGCTCGCCGCGGCAGGTGTTCTCGCGGGAGCAGCTTCTCGGCCTGGTGTGGGAGCACGACTACCTGGGGGACTCCCGGCTGGTCGACGCGTGCGTGCAGCGGCTGCGGGCGAAGATTGAAGCTGACACCTCCCAGCCGCGCTATATCCAGACAGTTCGAGGGTTCGGGTACCGGTTCGGGCCGGTATAGCCGGAGAGTAGGAGGGATGCCCGGTGCGGACACGCCTGGTCACCGCGTTCATCGTCGTCGCGCTGCTGTCAGCCGTCGCCTCGTCATGGTTCCACACCTTGATAGAGTCTTATCACCTCCCCGCCTGGCTGGACGATGTGATCCTTGGGCCCGGCTGGCTGCAGAGTCTGGTGCACATCGATCCCTGGCAGCCAGCACCCCACCCGGTGCGCCATACCGCTTTGATCTTCTTCGGGGTGGCGGCTGGGTTGCTGCTCGCGATGATCACCACTGTTGCCATCGCCGCTTCCCGCCGGGTTCTGCTGCCCGTCCGGCGGCTTGCCCACGCCGCGACGCGGATGTCCGGCGGTGACCTGTCGGTCCGGATCCAGCCGCGGGGCCGGGACGAACTCGCTCAGCTGACCACCTCGTTCAACGGGATGGCTTGCGCCTTGGAGGATAAGGTGGGTGAGCTGGAGCAGACGGCGGTACGCGCCCGGCAGTTCGCCGGCGATGTGTCCCATGAGCTGCGGACTCCGCTGACGGCGATGACGGCGGTGGTCGGCATACTCCACGAGCACCCGGGACTGACTGGGGACGCCGCGACGGCCGCGCGGCTGGTCCGGCAGGAGGTGAAGCACCTCAACCGGCTGGTGGAGGACCTCATCGAGATCTCCCGCTTCGATGCTGGTACCGCGCAGCTTGTGACCGATGAAACGGATGTCGCGAACGCCGTCGGCCGCTGCCTGCGGGCGCGGGGCTGGTCCAGTGTGTGCACTGACGTGCCCGCCGGGCTGACCGCGCGGGTAGACCGCCGCCGCTTCGATGTCGTCCTCGCCAACCTCGTCGGCAACGCCGTGTGTCATGGCGGCCCGCCGGTGACCGTGAGGGCCGGCATCCAGCCAGACGGCTGGGGCGGCGGGCAACTGGCCGTGGAAGTACGAGACCACGGCTACGGGCTGGCCCCCGCCGCGATCCCGCATGTATTCGACCGGTTCTTCAAGGCCGACACGGCGCGGGCGCGTTCCGAGGGCAGCGGCCTGGGCCTGGCGATCGCCTGGGAGAACGCGCACCTGCATGGCGGTCACATCGACGCGGGCAATCACCCGGGCGGCGGCGCGGTATTCACCGTGAGCCTTCCGCTGGACGCGCCGGGATCACTGTGACGCGCTTGTGGCAGGCCCCGGCCTGGTCGTAGCGCAGGAACTCGCGGTTGCTGGTGCTGGCTGGGAGCTACTGGACACGGAGTACTTCGAACGCCGGGTGTTTGGGTGCGATGGCCCGGATCTGGTCGTCGCTGGAGTCTGGCCCGGTGCCCTCGAAGAAGATGCCGACCTCTGTCTTCCACCGTCTGAGGTAGGCCCGCAGGACCGGTACCTTCTCCTCGTCAGTGAGTTCCCGGCCGCGGAAGGTCTCGGTGCGCCTGCCGACGCGCAGTTCGCCGGTGCCGGCGGCGCGCAGGTTGCGCACCCACTGGGTCTGGCCGCGGGGCGCCACGAGGTAGCGGCGGCCGTCGTAGGTGAGCAGGTTCACCGGCGTGGTCCGCCATTGCCCGCTCGTGCGGCCCTTGACCGCCAGGACCCGCGAGCCAAGCACGCTGACGCCTTGCCGGGTCAAGAAAGACACCAGCTGGTTGAACACGTTCCGCGTGAACCAGCCGGGCGCTCGGTAGGAATCAGTCATACCGCCAGCCTAGCCGGGGCAACGCCCAGGTCACTAGCACGCACGGCCAAGACGCCTACCTGCGCGCGGTGCCGGATCCTTCTGGCCGGCCTTCGCTCGGCGTCGGGATGAGCTGCGGGTTGGTTGCGAGGTGTGAGTGGGTTGTGATCAGCTCGGCCGCGTGCTGGGCGTCGACGAGCCAGGGGGCGTGTCCGCCGGGCATCTCATAGAGCCTGGCGCCTTGAATCAGGTCGATCGACGGCCGTGCGCGCTCGATGGAGAGGTACGGGTCGTCGGATCCGAGGATGAAGATCGTGGGTGTCGTGATCGCGGCGAGCTCTGCGCTGGTGAGGACACTCTCGGGACGTGGGCGGCGGAACCGGTCGATCGCGTGCATGAGCGACGCCACGGTTCTCGCGTTCTCCGGCCGGCGTACGGACAGGCGTAGCGCCTCGATCAGCGAGTCCGGCGCGGCCGCTACTTCGGCGGAGCCGCGCCGACGGCGGCAAACAGATTTCTCTCCGCGTCGTGGATGCGCCGCTCGAGATTCGTGGTCGCCCGGGCCTGATGGTTCATGGCTTCTCCTCGCTTGACCTCTGCCTCTTGGGGCTTGTCGTCATGGCCGCCACGCTGGCGAGCCACGCTCGTACGGTGCGCTCGTCCTCTTGGCTGAGATCTGCGAGCACGGCATGCTCCACCACGCGAACTCGGCGCGTTGCCGTCTCCAGGCACGTGCGGCCCCGGTTCGTCAGCCGCACGAGCACGACCCTTTGATTCCTCGCTCTGCGCTCAACCAGCCCCGCCGCCTCGAGGCTGAGGACAGACGTGTGCATCGTCTGCCTCGTGACCTGCGAGATGCGAGCAAGCTCGGAGGTGGAGAGCTCGGGCCTGCTCTCGAACACGCTCAGGATCCCGTATTCCTGCGCTGACAGCCCGAGGTGCTCCAGTTCGCTCTCCAGGAGCGCCAGGAAGCGCTGGTGCGCGAGCCGGAACAGGTAACCGAGATTCGCGTCCAGCTGAGGGAGCGGCCCGGCCAAAGTTGTCAGTCTTTCTGACATAACGGCCACAGTAGAGGTTGTCAGTGCATCTGTCAACTGGCCGACGGCGTGAATCCCGGATTCCTGGTGGTTGTCACGCCGAACACGCCGGGTCGGGGACGGGCACCTGGGATGGGAGCGAGCGGGGCAGCGGGCCGGGAATGCTGCGCCCTCGCACGCGTTAATATAAGCGAGGTACCCGAGAGCCGAACCGGTCGTCCGACGACGGTTTCCCGTGTCGTGGTGATCAGCCACCTGCCGACGGCTCCGGGTCCGCGTGAGGGGCCTGCCGGGCCTGCTGCGTCGATCGTCGGAGATCCGCAAGTCGGCTCGGCGTTCGGAGCACAAGGCCCTCTGCTCGGGACGTTCGGCGCCCCGTCGGCGGGACTGTGCGGCATGCTGCCGTGGCCACCGTGCCCCGGCCGCCCAGAGGAGGAGTCTTTGGCTCGACCAGGCCAGCGCCAGACGGGCGCTCGCCGCACCGCCCCGCGGAAGCAGCGACGCGTCCGCCACCACGGCGACGTCGTGTCGGTGCTCGCCCGAACCGCCCGTGAGGTCGAGGCGGCGGCCCAGCGCGGCCGCGTGACGCCTGCCGTACGCACGAAGTTCCAGGCCATCGCCCTGCTGCTGCGGGACGAGCGTGCCCGGGTCCGGGCGGCGGCCGGAAGCGACAGTCATCGGGCCGAGCAGCTCAGGCGCCTGGACGGCATCGCGACCATCCTCGCGACGACCGCCGTCCGGGACGCTCAACTGCTGGCGCTGCTCGCCGAGGACTCCGATGTCTCCGACGCGGCCCGCTCGCTCAAGCGGGAGATGCTGCGGGATCTGGGCATCGAGCCGGCGCCCGAAGAGATCGCGCCGGCCGAGACCGCGGCCGCTCCCGCCGACACGGAGCGGCGCGTCGTGCCGCAGTCGGTGGTCTCCCGGCAGCTGGCGAACCCCTTTCTCGCCCCCGACTTCTCCGCCGCTCCACAGCTCACCTCCCGTCCGCGCCGCCTGGCCAACTGGGAACTGCTCAACCCGCTGCTGAGCTCCTTCGAGCGCGCCGGCGGGGGAGCCCCGGCGTGCATGACGCTCCCGGCGCCGACGGCACGGTTCACCCCGGCGGGCCTGGAGCTGATGCCGCACCAGGGGCAGGTGGTCGCCGCGGCCGCTGCCGGTCACCGGACGTTCCTGCTCGCCGATGAGCCGGGCCTGGGCAAGACGGCCGAGGCGTTGCTTGCCGCGGAAGCGGCGAACGCCTACCCGCTGCTCGTCGTCGTGCCGAGCGTCGTCAAGACCAACTGGGCCCGTGAGGCGGCTCGCTGGACGCCCCACCGCCCGGTCACCGTGGTGCAGGGCGACGGCGAGGCTGTTGACGGCTTCGCCGATATCGTCGTGCTCAACTACGAGGTGCTCGACCGCCACATGGGCTGGCTCGGCGACTTCGACTTCCGCGGCATGGTCGTGGACGAGGCCCACTTCATCAAGAACAAGACCTCACAGCGTTCGCAGCGCGTCCTCGCGCTCTCCGACCGTATCCGCTCCCGTGCGACGCGGCCCCTGCTGATGGCGCTGACCGGCACCCCGCTGATCAACGACATCGACGACTTCCGGGCGATCTGGCAGTTCCTCGGCTGGATCGACGACAGTCAGCCCCTCGACGAGCTGACTGACGCGCTCGAGGACACCGGCCTGACGCCCGCCGACCGCGGCTTCTACGCCGCGGCGCGCCAGTGCGTGATCGACCTCGGCATCGTGCGCCGCCGCAAGCTCGACGTGGCCGCCGACATCCCCGCCCGCCGCATCGCCGACCTCCCTGTCGAACTGGACGGACGGGTCGGCCGGTCGATCCGGGCGGCCGAGAAGAACCTCGCCGGCCGGATGGTGACGCAGTACGAGACCGCGCTCGCGAACCGGTCCTCCGACGCCGGCGTCGAGGGCATCGACCACGACCTCGTTCGCATGGTGGCCCGGTCGGAGCTGAAGGATGCAACTACGCAGTCCGGCGAGAACGTGTTCACCATGATGCGGCGCATCGGCCAGGCGAAGGCCGAACTGGCCGCGGACTACGCGACGCAGCTGGCCCGCAGCGCCGGCAAGGTCGTCTTCTTCGCCAAGCACATCGACGTGATGGACGCCGCCGAAGAGACTTTCGCCCGGCAGGGGGTGCGCTTCTCGTCGATCCGCGGCGACCAGACGCCCACAGTGCGGCAGGGATGCGTCGACGCCTTCGTGAACGACCCGGACGTGGCGATCGCGGTGTGCTCGCTGACCGCGGCCGGCGTGGGCCTGAACCTGCAGGTCGCCTCCAACATCGTGCTGGCCGAGCTGTCCTGGACCGATGCGGAGCAGACCCAGGCCATCGACCGCAGCCATCGCATCGGGCAGGCCGAACCGGTCACCGCGTGGCGCATCATCGCCGCGCAGACCATCGACGCCCGGATCGCCGGGCTGATCGACGGCAAAGCGGGGCTTGCCGCCCGGGCGCTGGACGGGTCAGACGAGGAAGTCTCCTCGTCGGCCGACGTGCAGCTCGAGGCACTGGTCGCGTTGCTGACAGATGCGCTGCGGGCATCTTCCAGATTTGGCGACGCCCTCGGTTCTCCGTGACGGTCGACCGCTTTGAAGACGTCACCTGCTGGCCTGAGGACCTGATGAGGCCCGCGTCATCACCCCCGGCGGGTAGTCCCGGAGCCGGTTATCGTCCGGACGGCGGGGCCATCAGGCTCACGTCGATTACATCGAGTCCCAGGCCGTTGATCCGCTCGATCAGCCCGGTCAGCGCGCCCCGATCCGGCAGCTCGGCCCGGAGGGTGGTGCTGCCGGGCCCTATGGTGACTTCGCAGTCGTCGAACTCCGCGCTGAGGGTGGTGCTCGCTTGCCCGAGAAAAGTGATCTCATATGTCAGTGATTGCACCAGGTCACGTCCCCCGGGCCTCTCGCTCTGTTTCATGGGTGTCTCCCAGCATGCCGCGCGGTCGGGTCTTCGTAATCGCCCTTTGGGGGGTGACCCGAGATTCAGCAGCAAGACGCATGTCCGTGCGCAAGTCCTGCACAACTCGAACCACCAGCCCCTCATGCGCAAACGGAATACGGTCCAAATCCCCCGCGGGGGGTGATTTCCAGTACCCGGCGCCAGGGTCCAATAGGTCCACGTCTGACGATCATCGGACGCGCACCGGTCAGCCTGGGGACCGCACATGAGCAGAGAACAAATTAACGGGCACCACCTGAGCCCAGGAGCCAGGAATCCATGGCGGAGGGCGCGATAGCTGGACACGGACCCTTGCGGAGCACGCGGTTCGCGCTGGCGAAGTTCCGGCCTCCGGCGCTGCCCGGCACGCTCATCACCAGGCCAGTGCTGCATGAGCGGCTACACGAGGGATCTGGTCAGCGGCTGACGGTTGTGGTGGGGTCGGCCGGGGCGGGCAAGAGCGTGCTGCTGGCGGACTGGGCTACGGTGCGGCCACCCGGCATGACTTCGTGGCTGTCTTGCGACCGGGCCGACGCGGACCCGGCCCGGTTCTGGGCCGGCTTCATCGAGGCGCCGCGGGCCATCGAGCCGGGGTTCGGCGCCGATGCCGCCGACCTGCTCACGATGGACCGGCGGATGTCGGCTGATGTCACCGCGTCGGTGGCCAATGATGCCGCCAGGCTGCCCGCGGGCTCGGTGATCATCGTGGACGACTTCCATCTCGCGGCCGCCGCGGCGGCTCGGGACATGACCGATCTGGTCGAGCGCTGGCCGGCCGAGACCGTCCAGCTGGTGCTGGCCGGCCGTTTTGACCCTCCGCTGCGGCAGCACCGGCTGCGGATGTCGGGCCAGCTGTGCGAGATCCGCGATCGTGACCTGTACTTCTCCCTCGAGGAGAGCCGTGACCTGCTCGCGAACTTCGGTGTCCGGATCTCCGATGCTGACCTGGCCCTGCTCCATCAGCGAAGCGAGGGATGGCCCGCGGTCCTGCAGATGGCGGCGCTGTCCCTGCGCGGCACCACGGACCCGGCCCGGCTGGCCCGGGCGATCGAGGTCCGCGGCCCGGCCATCGCCGACTACTTCATCTCCGAGGTCCTCGACCAGCAGCCGCCTGAGATGGCCCAGTTCATGCTCGACACCTCCATCCTGGCAGGGGTGCTGACCGCGGACGCGTGCGCCGCGGTCACCGGACGGCAGGACGCGGCGGCGCTGCTGCGCCGCATTGACGCCGCGCACCTGTTCCTGGTGGCCCTTGACGATGAGCGGAGCAGCTTCCGGTACCACCATCTGGTACGCCAGGTGTTGCGCGCCGAGCTGCGCGCCAGGGACCCCGCCCGCGAGCAGGCCCTTCAGCTGCGGGCCGCCGAATGGTGCGAGGCCGCCGGGGACACCCGGCGGGCCGCCCACTACTATCTGGCGGCCCAGCAGCCCGATGCGGCGCTGTCACTCCTGCAGGATCGGGTCGTGTCTGACTTCCTGCATTCCCCGATGGCGCCGGAGCCGCTGGTGCTGGGCATGGTCGATCCCTCGCCGCTGGTAGAGACCCCGGAACGGCTGCTGGGCCTGGCCGCCGAGCTGCTGTTGTCGGGTGACACGGCTCGCGGCGGTGAGTACCTTGACCTGCTCGAGCACGCCGGGACTATTCCGGCCGAGTCGAAGCTGGCCGCCCGGTTCGCGGCGTTTCAGTCGTTCCGCTACGGGGTGGTCGGTCAGCTGGAAAAATCCGTGCGCGCGGCCCGGGCCGCGCAGGCTATCCAGGAGCGGACGCGGCTCACCGACGAATGGAACGCAGCCGTCCCGCTGATCCTCATCCGCGTGTACACCTGCCTGGATGACTCCCCCGCGGTCGAGCGCGAGGCCGCCACGGCTCTGGCGGCCCCCGAGGTCACCGAACCGGTCAAGCTTGTGATGGTGCCGGGTTCGCTGGCGCTGGCCCAGTTCGAGTCGGGCCGTCTGATTGAGGCCGCAGATACGGCCAGGGCTGCCGATGCCGATGCGCGGCGGCTGGGATTCGGCCAGCACTTCTTCGCCACCGACATTCTGCGCGCGCTATCCGGCCTCGCGCTGGAACGCCGCGACCTCGACACCGCGGAGCACCTCACCGAACAAGTGCTCTCGATAACCGAGCAGCGCCGGCCGCTCTTCGAGTTCATGGCGCTGCTGGACCGGGCGCAGATCTGGGCGGCCCGCGGGCAGATCCACGACGCGCTGACCACCGTCGAGGCCGCCCGCCAGGTCATGACCGGCGGCAGCCCGGCCCTGCTGGCGCGGGCCGACGAGCAGGAGGCGCTGCTGCGCTTGTCGCTCGGCGACCCGCGCGCCCCCGCCGAGCTGGCCCGCCATCTGCCCGCCACCCGCCGCGGCCTGCTGCTGGCCACCATCGCGCTGGCCGCCGGTGATCACCACGCCGTGCAGGAGCACCTGCAGGCAGCGGCCCTGGGCGACCTGACGCCACGCCATGCGCTGGTGCGCCAGATACTGCTGGCCGCCGCCGCGATCGAGCGCGGCGATCCCGCGACCGCGGGCCTGCTCGGCGGCGTGCTGCACGCAGCCCGCAACCAGGGCTTCCTCAACACCGTTGTCACCACGGCACCGCAGGTGACCGGGTACGTGGTCGAGCACGCGGCCCAGTTGCGGCCAGACCCGTTCACCGAGCAACTGGTAGCCGCGGCGCTCGAGGTACGCGCCACCCAGCCCGGCAGCGCCGCGTCCAGCCGGGCGCTGACCGAGCCGCTGACAGCTGCCGAGCAGCGTATCCTCACGCTGCTGCCGACCAGCACCTACCTGCAGATCGCAGACACGCTCTACATCTCGCGCAACACGGTAAAGACCCATCTCCGGTCGGTTTACCAGAAACTCGGGGTGGCATCACGTTCGGAGGCCCTTGAGCGGGCCGTCGACCTCCGCCTGCTCTGAGGTCGCCGGGAATCACCCTCGGCTGGGTGATGACCTGACCAGAGCGCCCGGCCAGTATCAGGAAGCCGACTCGGGCAAGAGCGGGAGCATGACCTGGTCAGCGGAGGCGAAGGCCGCCGTAAGGCCTAGCTGTTCGGAGGCACAATTTGGCTGTCCAGACTGAAACCGCCGCGGCGGGCCGGAACTGGTACGCATGCACGCCGGAAGATGTAGCCGCGGCCGCAGGGGTGGACCCGGGCGTGGGGCTGTCAGCCGCCCAGGCGGCGGATCTGCTGGCCAGGAACGGTCCGAACTCGCTGCCCGAGGAGAAGCCCAGACCGGGCTGGCGCCGGTTCCTCGGGGAGTACCGCAGCTACATGCAGATCATCCTGGTCGCCGCCGCGGTGGTGTCCTTGCTGATCAAGGAGTGGAGCACCGCGGTTCTGCTGATACTGCTGACGGTGCTGAACGCGGTGGTCGGGATGCGGCAGGAGGGCAAGGCGGAAAGCGCCATGAACGCCCTCAAATCGATGATGAAGGCGACCGCCCGGGTGCGGCGGGACGGGACCGAGGCGCAGATCCCCGCCGAGGAACTGGTCGTCGGCGACGTGGTGCTCATCTCCGCCGGGGACCAGGTCCCGGCCGACGGGCGCATCGTCGAGGCCAGCGCGCTGCAGATCGACGAGTCGGCGCTGACCGGGGAGAGCGTGCCCGCCGCCAAGGACGCCGGGACGCTGTCCGGTGACCAACTGGGCCCGGGTGAGCAGGCGAACATGGCGTTCATGAACACGCCGGTCACGCACGGCAGCGCCACCGTGATCGTCACCGCTACCGGGGCCGGTACCGAGCTGGGCAAGATCTCCGGCATGCTGGCCGCCACGGCCCAGGAGGAGTCCCCCCTGACCAGGGAGCTCAACCGGCTCACCCTGTGGATCGCGGCGGCGGCCGGGCTCACGATGATCGTGATGTTCGCGCTGGGCCGGGCCCGCGGCCAGGCGTGGGACGCGCTGTTCGTCAGCGCCGTCTCGCTGGCGATCGCGGCCATCCCCGAAGCGCTGCCCACCGTGACCCAGACCATCTTGTCCATCGGCGGTGTCGACCTGGCCAAGCGGAACGCCATCATCAAGGACCTGCCTTCGGTCGAGACGCTGGGGTTCACCTCGGCGATCAACTCCGACAAGACCGGCACCTTGACGATGAACCAGATGACCGCCGTCGAGGTGGTGAACCCGACCGACCGCTATACGATCTCGGGGATCGGCTACGGCCTGGACGGCCAGGTCCATCACGCGGCTGGCGCTGCGGCCGCCATCGAGGACTCGATCCTGCCCTACCTGATGGCCAGCGACGCCAACCTCGTGGACGGCAAGGTCGTCGGCGATCCCACCGAGGGCGCGCTGCTCGTGCTGGGCTACAAGGCCGGAGTGGACATCGACGAGACGCGCGAGCGGCTGCCCCGGCTGGCCACGCTGCCATTCGACCCGACCTACAAGCTGATGGCCACCTTCCACACGGCCACCGATGCCGCTGGCAGGCCGGTCACGCGGTGCTTCGTCAAGGGCGCGGCGCCGGCCGTGATGGCCCGCGCCGCCACCGCCCTCCGCGGCGGCGAGGTCATCACGTGGGATGCGGGCTTGAGTGAGCAGCACCGGGCCCACATGGAACGAATGGAAGGCCAGGGCCGGCGGGTCATGGCCGCCGCTACGCGGGACCTCGACCGGGCCGCCTTCGACCCCGACGGTGACTTGCTCGGCTACGTGACCGAGTTGCAACTGACCAGCCTGGTCGGGATGGTCGACCCGCCACGGGACGAGTCCCGGGACGCGGTGGCCAGCGCTCAGGCGGCGCATATCCGGGTCCGTATGGTGACCGGCGACGACGTTACCACCGGCGCGGCCATCGCCAAGCAGGTTGGCATTGGCGGCGAGGCCATCCTCGGCGCCGACTTCGCCGCCCTGCCCGAAACCGAGCGGCTGGCCCGCATCGACAGCATCGGGGTGGTGGGCCGGGTCGCCCCCGAGCACAAGGTGCTGCTCGCCGACACGCTGAAGAAGAAGGGCGAGGTCGTCGCCATGACCGGTGACGGCGTCAACGACGCCCCGGCCATCAAGGCGGCCGACATCGGGATCGCCATGGGCACCGGGACAGAGGTGGCCAAGAACGCCGGCCGGATGATCCTGTCCGATGACAACTTCGCCACCATCGTGTTCGCCGTCGAGCAGGGCCGCAAGATCTACGACAACCTGACCAAGTACATCCGCTTCGTCCTGGTCCTGCTGGTCGTGTTCGTGCTGACCTTCCTCGGCGCGACCTTGTTCAACATCGCCGCCGGCGAACCGTTCACGCCCGCCCAGGTGCTATGGATCCACTTCGTCGTCAACGCCCCGTTCGGCTTCGCCCTCGGCTTCGACAGGGCAAGTCCCGGCCTCATGGGCCGCATGCCACGTCCCCGAGGTGAGTCGGTGCTCACCACCGGGGTGATGATCACGGTCGGGCTGGCCGGGCTGGCCATCACGATCGGCCTGCTGTCCATGATCGAAGTCGGCCAGCACCTGTTCGGCAGTATCCAGATCGGGCAGTCGATCGCATTCACAGCCTTCGCGCTGTGCTTGATCGTGGCGGCGGTGGAATGCCGCAGCGAGACTGGCACGGCCCTGACCACCGCCACTTTCGACAGCAAGCAGATGAACTGGGCCATGCTCGGCGAGTTCGTTCTGGCCGTGCTCGTCACCCAGATGGACGTGTTCAACCGGCTGCTGGGCACGACCCAGCTCAACCTGCGCCAGTTCGGCTGGGCCCTGATTCCGGCCCTCGCCCTCCTGGTGTTGTGGGAACTCGGAAAGTACGTGGCGCGACGCCGACAGGAAACGACCTGACAAGGAGGGGAGCGCCTCGATGCTGGAGACAAAACGGGATAGCCTCCGCGAGCCATCCGCTGGCACCGCCGGTGCGGCCGCGGAGCAGCTAGCCGAGGGGCTGGCGCGACGAGGCGGACCGGTCCGCCGGCTGACCGCCCGAGGGCTGCGTGAGCTAGGTGCCCTGGACCGGGCGATCTACTCCGCGGTAGCGGCTACCCCCACCCCCTCACTTGACGAGCCGCTGCGCCGGCTCTCCAATGCCGCGAATAACTCCGGCCTGTGGCTGGCCGCCGCGGCCGGACTCGGCGTGGCGGGTGGCGGGGCCGGCCGGCGTGCCGCGGTGCGGGGAACTGTGGCGATCGGCGTCACGTCCGCGCTGGTGAACCTGGCGGTGAAGTCCGTCTGGTCGCGTCAGCGGCCGGACCGGACTGGCGCCGGGGTCCCGCTCTGGCGAAATGTGCGGATGCCGACCTCCCCGTCATTCCCGTCCGGTCACGCGGCTTCGGGGTTCGCCTTCGCCGCGGCCATCGGCCGGGACCAGCCCTGGCTCGGAGTGGCGCTGCGGTTCCTGGCGGCGACGGTGGCGTACTCCCGGGTGCACACCGGAGTGCATTACCCGGGCGACATCGTCGTCGGCTCGCTGATCGGCGAGGGCACGGGACAGGCCGTAGCCGGCCTGATGGACCGGCTGCCGCCACCTTGGGGGGCGCCCTCCCGATCGGGTCGTGTTAAGCATCGTGAGCTGTCCGACGCCGCAGATGCGGAGGGTGCACCAGGGCAGGCGCCCGGCCCGGAAACGGGCTGATCCCGGAGGCCGCTCATCGGGGTTCCTCGTGGTGGACGGCGGCGAGCAGTGCGGCGTAAGCCCGGACCAGCGCGGCGCGCTCCAGCGGGAGCAGCGGGCTGTCGGGTGGGCAGCCCTCCCGGACCCACTGGTCGGACAGATCCATCGCCTGCACCCGGTGGGCGGCGGCTGGCCTGACCATGGCCTCGGTCTTGCCGGAAAGATGGCTGTACAAGCGGGTCACCGACTCGACCAGCTCGTCGCCCGTCTCCGCGGGATGGAGCGCGTACTGGCGCTTCCGGTGTGCCCGCCACCAGTCGATTTCCAGGCGGGCTGCTTGGGCCGGGTCCGCGGGCTCGCCGAAGCGGAGCCTGATCAGCGCGTAAAACTCGTGCATGCGGGCTTGGGCACCGTCGGGGTCGTTGTCGGGGAACGGTGCCCACAACTGGACGGCCCGCAGCATCAGCCAGGCGCCCTGCAAGATCCGCGGCAGGTTCGTGCCGAAGCCTAGCCGGAGCAGCCTGACCGAAGCCGCCAGCAGACGGGGCCAGCGACGCAGGTAGTAGGCCACCCACATCCGGTGCTCCAGGTCGGCGAGGCGGAAGGGATCGAAGGATCGGAGTCTGTCCGGCGACCCTATGTTCACCCACCAGATGCTCACGGGCTCATCCCTTCCTCTTCACTCGGGGGACACGGCGACCCTAGCCCTGAGATGCATAGGCGCCGAGTTCGGCGCGAAGCCGGTTCCGGGCCCGATGCAGGCACGACTTCACACTGCCGAGCGGGATGCCGGTAAGGGCGGAGATCTGCTGGTAGCCGAGTCCCTGGAGGTCGGCGAGATAGACAACCATCCGGTGCCTGTCCGGGAGGGCCCGCAGCGCCGCGGTGAGATCGGAGCTCAGCAGGCGCCCGACCACCAGGTCTTCGGCCGAGCCATCGCGTGACTCGGCGCGGAGCAGCTGCGAGCCGACGGAGTCCGCGGCGACAAACGTCGGTCCGTCGCGCCTTCTCCGGTAGCCGCTGATGAATGTGTTGACCATGATGCGGCGCAGCCATGCGCTCAGGTTCGTACCCGGCTGGAACCGTCCCGAAGCCGCGAGCGCCTTCGCGAATGTCTCCTGTACGAGGTCCTCGGCGTCCGGGGCGTTTCCGGTCATCCGGAGCGCTGACGGATACAGGCTCCTGCCAAAAACCCGAAGCACATCTTCGGCCCACACCCCGTCCGCGGTTACCGCCATTTCCGGCTCCAGGTCGTGACATTCAGATTCTTCCCCGCCCTTTAATGCCGTGGGCGCCGGCCCGCACGCTTACCGCCTAGAACGGTGCTGGAATATACCGTAGTGGCAGGTCCGGCTGCAGGTAGCCGCCGGGAGGCCGCCGTTTGGGCAGCTTGATGTCCCGGTGGGCGAGCGGCTTGTACGGGACCTGGCCGAGCAGGTGGCTGATGATGTTGAGCCGGGCGCGCTTTTTGTCGTCGGCGTCCGCGATATACCAGGGAGCCCACGCGGTATCGGTCGCGGCGAACATCGCGTCCCTGGCCCTGGAGTAGTCGTACCAGCGGCCGTAGGACCTCAAGTCCATGGGCGACAGCTTCCAGATCTTCCTCGGGTCGTTGATCCGGCTTTCCAGCCGCCGGGTCTGCTCCTCGGGGCTTACCTCCAGCCAGTACTTCAGCAGCAGGATCCCGGAATCGGTCATGGCCTTCTCCCAGTTGGGTGCCAACTCCAGGAACCGCTCGGTCTCCTCCGGCTTGCAGAAGCCCATCACCCGCTCCACGCCCGCGCGGTTGTACCAGCTGCGGTCGAAGATCACGACCTCGCCGGCGGCCGGGAAGTGCTGGATGTACCGCTGGACGTACATCTGCGATTTCTCCCGCTCGGTCGGGGTGGGCAGCGCGACGATCCGGAACACGCGCGGGCTGACCCGTTCGGTGATCCGCTTGATCGTGCCTCCCTTCCCGGCGGTGTCGCGGCCCTCGAACACGATGCAGATCTTGGCTCCCGAGTCCTTCACCCACTCCTGCATGGCCACCAGCTCACCGTGCAGGATCCTCATCTGGCGTTCGTATTCCTTGCGCTTCATCTTCGCGCGCGGCCCGGTTTCGCCCTCCTCCCCGGCAACAGACGATGACGTCCGCCCCTCCGCGTCGTCCTGGTTATGCCGGTTCTTCTTCTTGGCCATATCGCTGCCTCCGATTAATGCGACGCCTGGATGGGGTGCGCCCTGCGGCCGGGCGGGCCTGCGAGATGCCGTAGCCGGGCCCAGTCCACCGAGGATTTGGGGCGGGGGATGCCCGGGCGATCACGTGGCACCCAGACGCGGAGCGCGCCGGCGGAGATCGTGCAGGTCACCGGCGTCGACATCAGTATCGACTCGCCGTCGACGCCGACCGGGATCTGCTGCTTGTCGGCGGTGATCTCGATCTGCCCGGTGGTCAGCACCTTCAAGCCGCCGGCATGCCTGCCACGGAGGAGACCGGCGGCCTGCCGGGCGCTGTCCACCTTGACGCCCACCACGCCGAGGAGGCCGCGATCGAGCCGCGCGCGGCGGCCCAGGCCAGCCAGATCCCCGGTTCCGTACGGATTGTTGGCCACCAGCAGCGCCTGCGGCGCCTCGATCTGCGTACCGTCCGCCCGTGCGTACAGGCGTGCTCCGCGGTGGCCTTGCAGCAGGTCGGGAAGCGTGTTCAGCGTCGTGTTGAGCTTGTCGCCGCGGTAAGCCGGGGTCTCGACGACCTCGGCGTAGGCGCCGAATGACGCGTTGTTGACGAAGGTCTGGCCGTTGATCATCCCGAGGTCGACCCGCAACTCGACGCCGTCGGACAGGGCGCCCAGGCAGGCCGACGGATCCTCGCGGTCCAGCCCGAGGTCGAGGGCGAAATGGTTACGGGTACCGGCGCTGATCACCACGAACGGGACGCCGTGCTCGGCGGCAATGCCGGCCACCAGGGCCTGCGTGCCGTCACCGCCGGCCACGCCGAGCAGGTCGGCGCCCTGGGCGAGGGCCTTGCGGGCCACCTCTGCGACGTCGACGTGCTCGGACCCGCCGAGCAGGAACACCTCGGCACCGAGAGCCTCGGCCTTGCGTTTCAGGTCGAACTTCCCGACCTTCCCGCCGCCTGACCTCGGGTTCATGATCAGGTACGGGCGCCGGGCAGGTGGCTGCGCCGGGTACTCGGGCATGCGCCAGTCCGTCTGGTCCCTGGTCAGGGCCTGGCGTGCGGTTATGCTCGCGAGCAGCCAGAATGCGGCCGACACGATGGCCACCCACAGCAGGTGCCGGAAGGCGTAGACGACGATCACGGCGATCGGCGCCAGGACGAAAACGGCGAGCGCCAGCCAGCGCCAAACCCCCCGCCGGGCGAGGAAGACGTAGACGGCAGCCAGGCTCACGACCGCGGCGGCCACGGCCACCGCGAGCATGGCCAGGCTCTTCAGCCCGCCGAAGACCGCCAGGACGACGATCGCCAGGCCTGCGAGCACGAAGCTGAGGCGCGCAAGCCAGCGTTGTGAGCTCGTGCTCGACTTGTCCATACTGACATCGTGGCGAACCGGTAACTCTGGCACCTCACCCGTGACCGGGTGACTGTGCGGCTTGGCCGCCATCAGGCTTCCAGTCCGCGCCGGTTTCCTGGCGGAAGGCGGCCACGGCGGATTCGATCGTGGGGTAGAAGTGGCGCGGGTCGATGGTGCGGGTCAGGCCGTAGCGTTCGATCTTGCGCCGTACCGGGTCCTTGAGCTCGGCAAATACCAGGCTCGTGTGCTGGGCGTTCAGCGCCTCGTCGAGTTCTTCGAGCATGTCGGAGGCGGTGGTGTCCACGTCGGTGATCGGCTCGGCCGCGACCAGGATCCACCTCGGCGGCGGTTCGGCCCGGGCCATCCGCCTGATCTCGTCGCGGAAAGTCGTGGCGTTGGCGAAGAACAGCGGGCCGTCGAACCGGTAGATCACCAGGCCGGGAAGCTGCCGCGCCTCTGGATAGCTGTGCACGTCGTGGTAGCCCTCGAGGCCCGTCACCCGGCCGAGTTCGGTGTCGTACGGCCACCAGGCCCGCCGGAAGACGTTGAGGATCGACAGCCCCACGGCGATGGCGATCCCGGGCAGCACGCCGAGCAGGACGACGCCACCGAACGCCGCGATCGACAACAGGCACTCGGCCTTGCGCTGCCGCCATAGCCGCACCGTGCCGGGGATGTCGGCCAGCGACAGCGATGCGGTGATCACCACGGCGGCCAGCGCGGGCTGCGGCAGGTTCCGGAACAAGCCGGGTATGAGCACGATCATCACGATGATCACCGCGGCCCCGGTGATGCCGGTGAGCTGGCTCTTAGCACCAGACCGTTCGGCCACCGCCGTCCGCGACCCGCTGGTGCTGACCGGGAAGCCCTGGAACAGGCCCGCGGCCAGGTTCGCCATGCCGATCCCGATCATCTCGCCGTTGCCGTTGATCTCCTGCCCGGTGCGGGCGGCGAACGCGGACGAGGTCGAGATCGTGTCGGCCAGCGACACCAGGGCGATCCCCAGCGCCCCGCCGAACAGCGGCCCGAGGTCGGCCAGGTGGATATCAGGGATGGTGAGCGGCGGGAATCCCTTGGGCAGCACGCCCACCAGGCTGACCCCGTGGTCGGCCAGGCTGAAGACGGTCGCGGAGGCGATCGCGAGCACGACCATAATCAGCACGGCGGGGATCTTCGGCAGCCACCGCTGCAGTACCAGGATCAGCACGATCCCGGCGATCCCGACGGCGGCCGCGGCCGCGACCGCATCGCCATGGGCCAGGCCCTTGAAGAACCCGGTCAGCTCGCCGATGAAGCCGTCGGCGTCGACCTTGAACCCGAATAGCTTGGGCAGCTGGCCGACCAGGATGGTGAGCGCCAGGCCGTTCATGTAGCCGATCATCGTCGGCTTGGAGATCAGGTCGGCGATGAACCCGAGCTTGGCCACGGCCCCGAGGACCAGGATCGCGCCCACCATGAGCGCGAGCATCGACGCGAGCGCGATGGCTCGCTTGGGGTCGCCGTTGGCGCCGGCCAGCGGCAGGATCGTCGCGGCGATCATCGGCCCGAGCGAGGAGTCCGGGCCCAGAACCAGGATCCGCGACGGGCCGAACACCGCGTAGCCGAGCAGGCACAAGATGGAGGTGTACAGGCCGGTGATCGGCGGCAGGCCCGCCAGTTCGGCATACGCCATGCCCTGCGGCACCAGCAGCGTGCTGAGCACGATCCCGGCGACGACGTCCTTGGCCAGCCACTCCCGCCGGTAGGACGAAGGGCTCAGCCCGCGCGCCAGTCTGAACATCGGCCCTACATTCCGGCAGCTGTGCTGGTCAACGAGTGCCGAGTATGCCCGCCAGGCCGAGCCTCGTCTTCACCCCTGATGGGTGAAGACGACCAGTCATCGCCTCGGTGGAGGCACCACCATGCCTCACGTCGATCACGTCGATCACGTCGATCACGTCGATCACGTCGAGTCTGCCGTGCCGCAGGCGTCCTCGTAATCGCCCATTCGGGGGTGACCCGGTCTCGACGGCGGGGCCCGCGGCGTGCCGGATCGCAGGCTGATCCGACGGAGCTCACCCCTTCAAGGGTGATGCCCCAGGTCAGGGGTGACGCTCAGAATTGCGAGTGTCACCATCTGCGGGCCGGCTGCTCGCGGATGCCGCACCGATCACCGGAGGATTCATGAGTTCCGAATCGCCCGTCCTGGACACGCTCACCGACATGACCGCCGCCTCAGTCGATCACAATTCCCTCTCGCCGCGTGACTACATGCTCGCCCGGCTGGCCGCCCTGATCGCGATGGACGCGCCGGCCATCTCCTACTTCGTGAACGCCGCCGCCATCGAGGAAAGCGGCATGACCGCCGATGAGATCCAGGGGGTCATGATCGCCGTAGCCCCGGTGGTAGGCGCTCCCCGGGTGATGTCGGCCGGCGGGCACATCCTGCGCGCCCTCGGCATCGCCGTCGCGGTGGCCGACGCCGAGCTGGCCGCCGAGGTCAGCCAGCCGTAGCAGCGAAGGGTGGACCAGATGGCCGTAAAAGCAGCCGTGCCGAAAGCAGCCGCACGGAAAGCAGCCGCACGGAAAGCAGCCGCGCCAAGAGTCAGGCGAATCAGCCGCCTGAGCCTCGATGAGCGCCTGGACAGGGGCCGAACGGCCCGGGACCGCACGCCCCCGTCCAGCCACGCCGGCTGGAGCCCGGCCGCGGACCGCCCCGACCCGGTCGGGCTGCTCGAGCAGCAGGACCGGACCCGGGAGCCGGACCTGGTGCCGGTCCGGCATGGCCGGATGATGGTCTCGCCGTTCACCTTCTACCGGGGCGCCGCCAAGATCATGGCGGTGGACCTGAAGGACACGCCGGCGGCCGGCCTCGGCACCCAGCTGTGCGGCGACGCCCACCTGTCGAACTTCGGCCTGTTCGCCTCGCCGGAACGGCGCCTGGTGTTCGACCTGAACGACTTCGACGAGACCCTGCCGGGACCGTTCGAGTACGACGTGAAACGGATGGCGGCGAGCTTCCTGATCGCCGGCCGGAACAACGGGTTCGCCAAGGCGGACGCCCGCGCTGCGGCGATGGCCTCGGTGACGGCTTACCGGGAGGCGATGGCGGATTTCGCGGGGATGCCCACGATGGACATCTGGTACGCGCACTTCGACGAGGACCGGTTCAAGACGGTCATCCAGGATGCCCTTGCGGCCGAGACCTCGGCCGCCGTGAAGAAGGAGAAGGACAAGAAGGCCAAGGTGGCCAAGAAAGACCTGAAGGGCCCCAAGCAGGCGAAGGCCGCAAAGGAGGCGGCCCGGCGGGCGGAGAAGAACATCGCGAAGGCGCACACCCGCGACAGCCTGCAGGCGCTGTCCAAGCTGGCCGAACTGGTCGACGGGCAGTACCGGATCGTCAGCCAGCCGCCGGTGATCGTGCCGGGCCGCGACCTGGCCGCCACGTTCGGCATGTCCCCGGACGACGTCCTGCCGACGCTGCACAATCAGTTCCGCGCCTACCGGGCCACCCTGCCAGACGACCGGCGCAAGCTGCTGGAGAGGTTCCAGATCGTGGACGCGGCGCGCAAGGTAGTCGGGGTCGGCAGCGTCGGGACCCGGGCGTTCATCGTCCTTCTCGAGGGACGCGACGCACACGACCCGCTGTTCCTGCAGATCAAGGAGGCGACGGCCTCGGTGCTCGAGGCATCCCTGCCCCGGAGCCGGTACCGGCAGCACGGCGAGCGGGTGGTGCAGGGTCAGCGGATGATGCAGGCCGCCAGCGACATCTTCCTGGGCTGGACCAAGGGCCTGGACACCAGCCGGCACTTCTACTGGCGCCAGCTGCGCGATATGAAGGGCTCGGCCCTGGTCGAGCTGATGGCGCCGGCCACGCTCCGGTACTACGCCCAGATGTGCGGGTGGACGCTGGCGCGGGCGCACGCCCGGGCCGGCGATCCGGTGGTGACGGCCGAGTACCTGGGCCGTGATGACGCGTTCGACCAGTCTATCCTCGACTTCTCCGAACGCTACGCCGACCAGAACGAGCAGGACTACGAGCAATTCGTCAAGGCGATCCGGTCCGGGCGCCTCCAGGCTGTCGAGGGTGTCTGAGCATCCCCTGACCACGCTCCCCGCTGGGCCGCCAGGGAACTCGGTCATCGGGGGACTGAGCACTGTCGAGGTGCGGTGGATCCTGCCCGGTCGGATGGATGCCGCGATCGCCGGATGGTTCAGGCGATTCCCCGCCAGGACGGAATCGCGCGAGGACGCCTACCTCATCCACCCGGTTCTGCACGGGTTGTCGGTAAAGATCCGCGCAGGCCGGGTCCTCGAGGTGAAGGTGTACCACGGCTGCCCGGGAATCCTCGATGCAGCAGGCCGCGCCCGTGGTCGCGTCGAGTCCTGGCGGAAGTGGTCGTTCCCGTTCGGGCCGCTCGGCCCGTTTGATGCCGGACCGTGCGCCTGGACCGTGGTGCACAAGAGACGGCGGATCAGCCAATTCCGGCTAGCCAGCGGGCGGATCATGGCGGGCATCCCGGGGCGGGCCACGGAGCCGGCGTGCGCGGTGGAACTGACCGAGGTCAGCTCGGGCAGTGAGACCTGGTGGTCCCTGGGATTTGAGGCGACCGGTCCCCCCGAGTTGCTTCACAGCACGTTGCAGGGCACCGCCGCGCTGGTATTCGCCCAGGCCCCGCCCGCTGACGTGGAATTCGACATGAGCCATTGCCAGTCCTACGCCGATTGGCTGTCTCGGTGCGATTCACCCGCGGGCGGGTGAGGAATTCCCGGCGCTCCCAAGCCAGGATCAGAACCGGTCCGGGCGGAAGGACACCACACGAGGAAAGGGGAATACCATGGCTGATCTGATTGCCATCGGATACCCAGATGAGACGACCGCCGATGCCGCCGCCGACGAGGCGCGACGGCTGGCCGCCGACCTGATCATCCAGCCGGACGCGATCGCGGTGATCACCCGGGACACCGACGGCACCTACCACTCCCGCACCACTCACCACGCGGTCGGCGGCGGGGCGATGTGGGGCATGTTCTGGGGCTTCCTGTTCGGCCTGCTGTTCTTCATCCCGGTCATCGGGATGGGGGTCGGAGCCGGGATGGGCGCGCTGATGGGCAAGTTCGCCAAGACCAGCATCGACAAGGAGTTCCAGGACCAGGTCCGCGGCCTGCTCCAGCCCGGCACCTCGGCGCTGTTCCTGGTGCTGGAGAAGGTGACCCCCGACAAGGCCGTCGAGGCGATGAGCAAGTACGGCGGGACGGTCCTGAAGACGTCCCTGTCCAAGGACGACGAGAAGGAACTCCAGGACGCCCTGCACGGCGGTGAGAGCTCCGCACAATAGCCCGCGGAGACCGCCATGCAGACCGATGATGAGCCGACGCTGGGGTGGACGGTGGTCCTGCGACGTCAGCCGGTCCACCTCAGGGAAGGCCGTCCCGAAGGCGGCTACACCGATGATTACGAGCTCGTCTGCTGCGACTGCGGCGATGATCCCGACCTGGATTTCCGAGACGTCCCACCGCGACTTCAGCGAATCCGCGGGCCGTACGGGTTTCCGGCAGGCATCGCGGCATACGGGCAGCACGTCAGGCTTCTCCATGGGCAGCAGTGAGCTGTCAAGGTCACCCCATGATGGGCGATGTGGGTGATGCGAAGTGCGGCGAACACTGGTCAGTGGCTGCGGCGATGACGGCATTCGCGAGCTGCCCATCGAACAGTAGGAGACAAAGATGTTCAGACGACGACGCCCGCTCCTGCGCGCCGCCGCGGTCGGCGGGGGCGCCTACCTGGCGGGCAAGCATAAGGCCCGGGCCTCGGATCAGCGAGCCGCGGACGAGGCCGCCCAGGACGACCGCATCGGCCAGCTAGAGCAGCAGCAGGCCCCGCCGCCGCAGGCCGCGCCCCCAGCCGGGCCGTCGATGGCCGATCAGCTGCAGCAGATCGCGGCGCTGCACCAGCAGGGCGTGCTCACCGACGAGGAGTTCGCCGCGGCCAAGGCAAAGCTGCTGGGCAGCTGAACCGACGGCTGGCAGGCCTGGCCGGCGCATCGACTCCGGCAAGGCGGCTTGCCGTCCCCGGCCCGCCGTCCCCGGCCCGCCACCGGCCGCGCCGCCCTGGGGCACGACCGCTTAGGCAGCCGGTGAGATACTGCATGGGCCTATATCTGTGGAGATGAGCGTAGGAGCGTGGCATGACGACCAAGGCTGCCTTTTCACCCGAGGAATGGAAGGTGGTTCTTGAAGGGCCGCCGACTGCCGGGATGATCGTCGTCACCGCAGCGCGCGGGGGAACGTTCCGCGAGACCATCGCGATGGCCAAGGCCTACACCGAAGCGCGTGCCGAGCAGGGGGACAGCGAACTCCTCGACGAAATCGTGGCCACTAAGCCTGTGATGGACCGCACCAGATACCACTCCGCCGAAGAGCTCAGGGACAACGGGCTCGCACATCTCCGCAGCGCAGTGGCGCTGCTGGAGAGCAAGGCATCTCCCGGGGAACTCAGGGATTACCGGCGATTCGCCGTCACCCTGGCCGGCAAGGTCGCGTCCGCGCATAGGGAGCACGGGCAGACCGTGAGTCCGGCGGAGGCCGAGGCCATCCAGCAGATCACCGAGGCACTGGGTACCAGCGACTCGTGACCAAACCGACGGCACAAGGCCGTCATGGCGTGATCGATGTCCGCGTGGCGCATGCCTCGCTGGTGCTCGGGCCGGTTGGCGCTGCGGGATTCTTGGCGATCGCTCGGTGGGCTGGGCTCAGCTGGCAGGAGCTTGGCCTGGGCCGGGAAACCTGGCGGCGCGGGCTCATCTGAGCGGCCGGCGCGATCGGAGCCGTGCGGGGGGTGTCGTCGGTCAGGCTGGCCCAGATGGTGACCTGGTGCATGTCGCTGCGGTAGAGGGTCTGGATGTCGAACGCGTCGAGGAGGGCTTGCTGGATGTGAGCCGGGGCGTCGTCGAAGACGGCGGAGACGACGGGCAGCAGGTCCAGGAGGAACAGGTCGTTGTCCTGGGGCGGCTGCGGCTAGTTCGGCCAGCTTGGCCACCCCCGCAGCCACGCCCACATAGTCATGACGCCGCTGCCTGAGGGGTGGACGCGGCCGGGGGCAGGTCCCGGATGATGATCCAGTCCCGCCAGTCGGCGGGGAGCCGTCCCGCGGACCGGGTCACGATCGGGCGAGCGGGCGGCGCGGTCAGGTACAGCATCTGTACGTACCGCGCGGGAGCGGCCAGCAACCCGGTCATGATCCGGGCGGCCCGGCCTAGTTGCCGGATACACCGCTCGCGCCGGAACGTTAGGCCTTCCGCGTCGAGGCGGATCAGAACGGGTTGTCATCTCCCGCGCTGCAGGAGCATGTGGCGGATTTGGCTAGGACGCCCAGGTCCTCGATGAACTCGATTTCCTTGTTCAGCCCGGACGCGGCAGCGCAGCCGTCACGTGGCCGTGGAAGGCCCGGGGAATTTCCTGCCCGGGGTGAATCTTTTCCGGGCCGGGGAGGCGACAGTTAGGTCATGGACAGCGGCCCGGGCGATGAGGCGCTGCTTCTGGCTGTCGCCGAACGTGACATGGGCGCGTTCCGCGTGCTGTATGAGCGCCACGCCGGGTGGCTCGCGGTCCGGCTCGCCCGGCGGTGCAACGACGGCGACCTGGTGGCGGACGCAATCCAGGACACCTTTGTCGCGGTCTGGCAGAAGCCGCGGGGCTTCCGCGGCGACGGCGACATCGCGGCGTGGCTGTGGGGGATCGCGATCCGCCGGCTGGTGAGCCGGCTGCGGACCCGCGGCGGCGTCGCCGCGGTGTCCGGGCCCGCCGGGCCGGCGCCGGCCGCGGAGGACCAGGTGCTGCTGTCGGTGGAGTACGGCGATATCGGCCAGGCGCTGGCCCGGCTGTCGCCGGAGATGCGCGCCGTCATCCAGGCCGTCGTGCTGGACGGCCTGTCGGCCAGGGAGGCGGCGCAGCTGCTGCACGTGCCGGTGAGCAGCGTGAAGACCCGGCTCTACCGGGCTAAGGCGCACCTGCGGGCCGCCCTGGCGGAGGGATCGTCATGACCGGCTGGCATCTCGATGATGACATGCTGCGGCGCTACGTCGAGCGGGCCGATTCGCTGGCCGAGGGGGCCTCGGCCGAGCAGCACCTGCTGTCCTGCGAGCCGTGCCGGGCGCGGGTCACCGCCGCGGCCAGCGTGACCGGACGCAGTGTGATCGACCTCGCCGCGGTGTGGGACCGCACCCGGGATGCCGTGGAGGTGCCGCGGCCGTCGGTGTTCGAGCGGCTGCTGCGCGGCGCCGGCCTGCCCGCCCCCGAGGCGCGGCTGGTCGCGGTGGCCAGCGCCTTCCGCGGCGTGTGGCTGGCCGGGGTGGCCGCGGTCCTGGCGTTCGCCGCGCTCGCCGCGGCCATCGGGGACGCCCGCGGGATGTGGCTGTTCCTGGCCGTGGCGCCGGTCGTGCCGTGCCTGGTGGTCGCGGCTGGCTACGACCCGTGGCTGGACCCGGCGCTGGAACCCGAGCTGGTCACGCCGTATCCGGCGCTGCGGCTGATCTTG
>WNFY01001097.1_pt1 | contig 25514 bp, 27 predicted proteins | sample 5400091 | NCBI WGS metagenome assembly WNFY01 (sample SAMN13153364, study PRJNA577476) | soil metagenome | isolation source: 60 cm soil or saprolite under grassland replicate 1 | place: USA:California | collected 2016-06-15 | reverse complement strand
GTGAAAGCTTCATAGACGAACTAGCCTCGGCGGCAGGGAAAGATCCGCTCGAATATCGTTTGCATCTGCTTGCGAAGGATGCCGACATCAAGTATTTCGACGCGACGTGGCACACATCGCGGCTGCGCGGAGTGCTGCAACTTGCCGCCGACAAAGCCGAGTGGAAGAAGCCACTTCCGCCGGGTCGTCATCGGGGGGTGGCCTGCTTCGGATGCTTTAGTTCCTACGCCGCCGGTGTGGTCGAAGTCTCTCTTGAAAAAGAAGGACTGCACGTACATCGCGTGGTGGCGGCAATTGATTGCGGCCGGGTGGTGAATCCAAACATTCTCGCGCAACAGATTCATGGCGGAGTGATCTTTGCCCTGACCAATGCTCTGCGGGCGCAGATCACGATTGAGAAGGGCCGCGTGGTCCAGGGAAATTTCGATGCCTATCAACCTATCCGGATGAACGAAGCGCCGATGGTTGAAGCCCACTTCGTTGATAGCGTTGAGCCGCCGAGCGGAGCGGGAGAGCCGTGCATCCCGCCAATCGCGCCTGCGCTCTGTAACGCGAGTTATGCAGCGACCAAGCAAAGGACTCGGACGCTCCCGATCTTTGGCACAGATAGCGATGTGTAAGACTCGTCGGCGGTCGATTGCTAAACTTCCGCCACAGTCTTTCTGTCCACTGACCAATCGCCCCTTTCCGCCCCTTTTGGGGACCTTATGCGTAAACTGATCCTGCTGTTCCTAGTCCTAATTTGCATCCCGATTTTTTCTCTCGCCCAACTCAATTCTTCCCTTGCCCAGCGCCGTGCAGCGCATCTTCGCCACGGCATCAACTTTAGTGAGTGGTTTGCGCAGGTTTACGATCCTAAGGGCTACACCAAAGAGCATCTCGAAACCTGGGTCACCGCGGACGACGTTGCCCTGGTCAAATTGATGGGTTTCGATCACGTACGCCTCAGCGTGAATCCCGAACCCATGATGCGGCACAACATGGCCGACCACCTGCCGCCTGAGTATCTCGGCTATCTCGACGCCGCCGTCAAAATGATTCTCGACCATGGGCTGGCAGTGATTATTGACATGCACCCGGAAAGCGAATTCAAGGCACGACTGGTTCAGCATGACGATGCTGTTGAACAGTTCTCAGATTACTGGCGGGCGATAGCGCAGCATTATTCGACCTACCATCCGGAAATGGTCTATTTCGAAATTTTAAACGAGCCGGAGTTTCGCGACCGCTATCGCTGGGCGGGCGTTCAGGCGAAACTTGCGGCTGCAATCCGCGAGGGTGCGCCGCAGCACACCATCATCGCCGCCGGCGCAAATTGGTCGGACGTGGAAGACTTGCTGATGCTGACGCCGCTTTCCGATCCGAACGTGATTTACAACTTTCATTTTTACGACCCACACACCTTCACGCATCAAGGCGCGACCTGGGGCGCGAACTACTGGCACTTTGAAAGCAAGCTTGCATATCCGGCGAGCCTAGAAACGGCGCAAAAAGTCGCCGCAAGTGAGCCGGATGCTTACAACCGTCTGCAAGTTCTTCGCTACGGCCTCGACCATTGGGACGCAAACCGCATCGCCATTGAGATTGGCCAGGCTGCTGAATGGAGCAAGCACTGGAATGTGCCGCTCACCTGCAACGAGTTCGGCGTTTTTCGCAGGGCTTCCGATCCGCAAGACCGTGCTCGCTGGCTGCGCGACGTACGCACGACGCTTGAGCACTACGGTATCGGCTGGAACATGTGGGACTTCGGTGGCCGCGATGATGGACACGGCTTTGGCGCGGTCAACAGGTCTAAAGCAGGTCCGAACACACCGGACAATGTCACGGTGGAAGCGTTGGGGTTGAAGCACTAGCCTTCCACCTGGAGTTTGTCCGAACTGGTTAGCACCGAGGAATCTGCATTCTCAAAATGCAGATTCCTCTTCTGTCGCTTCGCTCCACGTCTCGGAATGACATGGCAAATTATTCCACCGCGGTGATCTGCCTTCTCCCGCGCATCGTGCGCTTCCGTTCCGATAGAGTCTCCAACGCTTGCCGCGTCTCCGGTGACAAATGATATGACTCATGGTCCGCCGGGTACCGCCTCGAGATCACATCCGCGCGGTACGCCTGGACCGCATGCGTGATCTCCGCAGCGGCGTCTCCATAGCGGCGAACGAACTTAGCCGGCGCGCCAAAAGTCAGATTCAGAATGTCATGCAAGACCAACACTTGACCATCGCAGCCCGGACCTGCGCCGATTCCAATCGTTGGGGCGGAAACTTCGGCGGTAATCATCTCAGCAACTTCCCTTGGGATGCCTTCCAGAAAAATGCATGCCACGCCTGCTCGGTCGAGCGCCGTCGCATCTCGCATGAGTTGTTCGATATCTGACAAAGATTTCCCTTGCACTTTGAAACCGCCCATGCGGTTGACTGACTGTGGCGTAAGCCCAATGTGCCCTGCGACAGGTATCTCGGCGTCAATGATGCGCCGGATCAAGTCCGCGCGCTTCTCGCCGCCCTCGACCTTCACCATCTCCGCGCCTCCTTCTTTCACGAAACGCGTTGCGTTGCGGACGGCATCTTCAGCGCTTACATGAAATGATCCGTAAGGCATGTCGGCGATGAGCAGCGCATTGATCGTCCCGCGACGCGCGGCTTTCACGTGGTGAAGCATTTCATCCACGGTGAGCGAGAGCGTATTTTCGTGGCCGAGCATGGTCATAGCCAGCGAATCGCCGACCAAGACAATGTCAATGCCAGCTTCATCCACCAGCCGGGCCGCAGAGTAGTCGTACGCGGTCAGGCAGGTTATCGGCTCGCGTTGAAGCTTCTTTTCTTTAAGAGATGAAACAGTGATTTTGTGGCGTGGAACGCCAATCGGAGTGAGACTCACGACTTCCTCCAGTGCCCCTCCGCAACCCGGATAGAGCCTGCATGCAGCATCGAATCGCTGCACCAGTGATTCTATCCGCCGACAAGATCGCTGTCGATGCATATATCCAATGTGGAATCAGCACTATCCAAACCTGTCATTTCCTGCGTTCGCAGCAGGTCGTAAATTTCATCCGCTTTTTCCGCCATCTTCCACAAGCAAGTTTCGCCGTCCACAGGTTTCGCACAGCAGAAAAGCAAATTTCGATTGTGAATATTTTGTAGATACGCGAAAGTGTTTTCACTGCAGGCGTGAACGTCACGCTGCCAGTGATTGCGCAAGGTTGGTTCTGCGGCAGCTTTCCCGAGGAGCTTGCTAGGCGGATCTGAAAGCTTGGTGAACGGGCCGAAAGGCCTGCGAACGGCAAGCTGGAGCGATCTACCGAAGTAATGCCGAGGGACGAGCTGCCGAGGTCCCCAAAAACGTGAAAGCGTTGTGGGCACCCGGGCGTTGCGGCCTCCTCAGAAACGGTCTCGCATGGCGGGACTGCAACCAATCACGTGATCGGATGCAAACGCGTTTTCAGGCGCGGATGCGCCGCCGCAGCTGAGAGCCGCTACCGGATCGGCGTTGTCAAGCAGCGCCGGGATGGAAGCGGCACGGAGCGCGGCAAGGCAGCGGTGAGATTCACGCATAGCAAATGCGGTCTGGGTGGCTGGCCCGGACCGCATTTCTTTTGCTTGTTAGCTCCTATCATTCCGCCGCAGAGACGTAGCTTGCTACGCCTTACTACAAGGCACGCGCACTTCTCAGTATTGATGTTCGCCTCTTATTCGCCTTATACTTTTCAGCAGGATTTGCCTTCGTAACCAGTATCTGCAATCGTCTGTCCGGGAAAAAAGAATTTGGGAATCGTTTTCCAATACATCTACACGCCATCCACAAGGTCCCTGCGCGTAGTATCACTTTCGCGTTGGTTGAAAATTCCTCGTACGCAAAATAACAAAACAATTTAAGTGGCCACGACTGATTACATTTCCGCGCAAGCGCTTCCGGCGAACATTGAAGCCGAGCGCTCGATCCTGGGCGCGATTCTGCTCGATAATCTTTCCTACAACCAGGCTGCAGAACACCTGAAGGCCGAGGACTTTCTGCTGGATTCGCACCGGCGTATTTACTCGCGCATGATGGACCTTGCCGATTCGTCACGGTCCATTGATCTGATCACCTTGGCGGAGGAACTGGGCAGGAACCGCGAACTGGAAACCATCGGCGGTGCGGCTTACGTCACCGGACTCCTTGACGGCGTCCCAGATCGCCCCAGCATTGAGCACTACATCAGGATTGTTCGCGACAAGTCGTTGCTACGCGGCCTGATTCACACCGCCACTGCCGCCATCGCCCGCGCCTCCGAACAAAGCGATTCAGCCGAAGAAATCCTGAACGATACCGAGGCGCAGATTTTCCAGCTTTCGGAAAAGCGCATCGGCCGCGGATTCATGGGCATCTCGGAGATTGTCCGCGAATCCTTCGGCTCGGTGGATGTGCTGCTCCAGCGCGGGCGTCGCATCACCGGCCTTGAAACCCATTATCCCGATCTCGACGAAAAGACCAGCGGGTTACAGAAGTCGGACCTGATTATCATCGCGGGTCGTCCATCCATGGGTAAGACTTCGTTCGCGATGAACATCGCCGAAAACGCTTCGATCACAGACGGCAAAACCGTAGCTGTGTTCTCACTTGAAATGTCGAAGGAAGCATTGCTGCAAAGAATGCTGTGCTCCGTCGCCCGGGTGGACGCTCACAAGTTCCGCACAGGCTCTCTTTGGCAGGATGACATGCGCAAGATCGGGCAGGCGCTTGAAAACCTGAGCCAGGCTCCTATTTTCGTTGATGACACACCCGGCATTACGGTCAGCGAGATGCGGGCGAAAGCAAGGCGACTGCAGCAGTCGAAAGGCACACTTGATCTGGTCCTTGTCGATTACCTGCAGCTTATGTCTGGAGGTGGCAAGCGCTATGAGAACCGCACTCAGGAAGTGTCGGCGATTTCCCGAGGATTAAAAGCGCTCGCCAAGGAATTGCAGGTTCCCGTTGTAGCGCTTTCCCAGCTCAGCCGTGCGCCTGAGAGCCGAGGTTCAGGTGACCACCGGCCGCAGCTCGCCGATCTCCGCGAATCCGGATCTATCGAGCAAGATGCTGATGTCGTAGCGTTCATTTTCCGCGAAGAAGTCTATAAGCCTGATGACCCTGACCTTGAAGGCATCGCCGAGTTGATCATCCGCAAGCAGCGCAACGGGCCTACGGGAACGGTGAAATTGGCGTTTCTGAAGAGTTCGACTCGATTCGAGTCCCTGGCTGGCGGTGCGGTTGGGATGGACGAGTAAGTGGGTTCTCGCTGCTACGAATCGCCCTGTGGAAAGGTTGTGGAATGCCGCCGTCCTGATGCCGATTTTCCAGGAACCGACCACTTGGTCGAATAGCACAAAAGTTGTAGTGTCGAGTAAGTGGCTAATTTCGCAGCAACTTGCAGCTAAGTGCTATAACGATTTAGCCTAAGTACTGAAGTTACAAGACTTTAATATTCCCCAGACGTTTTGCACACTTGGTAGCGGAAAACGCGGCCTCTTAAGCTGGCTCGAACTCGCCCTCCAATTCCCCATGCTTCGCTTTGGCGGCCTCTACGAGTGCGCTAAAAATCGCCTGCGACGGCTTGTCCTCGTCAAATGACCGTTCTGGATGCCACTGCACCGCCAGCACGAAGTGATCTGGCGAAGTACCCTCCAAACCCTCGACGATCCCATCCTCCGGGCAGCGTGCGACGACTCTCAGTCCATCGCCGACAAGTTCTGCGGACTGGTGATGGCTGGAGTTGGCGGGAATCGCTTCAGAGCGTACGATCTCCGCTAACCTCGATCCCGGCTCAATCTCTACTTGATGCGCCATCGGCACCTTGCGGCCAACCTCATGATTGACTGCGGACTCAATGTGCTGCAGAAGAGTGCCCGAGCGATAGACGTTTAGAATCTGCAATCCGTAGCAGATGCCTAGCACTGGCTTACGCATGTTGTAGGCATCCTGCAGCAGCAGTTCGTCAACAGTATCGCGCTTAGGATCGGCGGATTCCGTTTTCGGATGTTTCTCCGCACCGAACTTCGCCGGATCCACATCTGCCTTGCTACCCGGCAGAAGCACAGCATCACAACGCTCAATCAGCTTCATGACTTCCGCGGGAGGGCGGTCGAGTGGGATGCGCACTGGCTCGCCGCCCGAGAGTTCGATAGCACGCTCATATTGCGGAATCGCCCGTTCGGCGTAGTCAGGGTCGCCGCTGTGCGGAAGCGGGATGGCGATGCGCGGTTTCATTGACGTAAATTCATCTACACAAACTTCGCCGGTCAGCCGGCTCGCTCGATCCCGTCGAGTGTCTTCGCCTCGCGGTAGTGTCGAATCTCCATGACGCTGGCCGAAACTAGAACGATCGCCGCCACCATCGCCGCGATCGGAAGTGCTACGTAGCGATATGCGAGTGTCATATTCGGATGAGATCCCTTCAGCCATGATGCCAACACAACTCCGCCGATTCCGAGCAGCAAACTGACTGCAAACGACAGCAGTGTAACGATGAAAGTCACCAGCAGCACACGAAATGGGATTAGAAACCAGCGTGGGCGCCGCGATGAGTCCAGTAATGAAGACATCGCTTCTAAACTACACCAGCAATGGTTTCAGCGCATGCGTCCTAGCCGCATTGCGCTAGAATAGCGTGATGTCGCAGGCAGCCCAGGCAATCACGCGTCCACCGGCGGAAGTTGTACGTGAGACGCCCGTGTCACAAGCGCCTAACGGAATCTGCTACGCGGTTTCGGGCGAGATGAACCTTACCACCGTAGATGTGGAGCGAATGGTCTCCGCCGTTCCCGCTTCCATTGCCGGCGCGCTCGATCGCAAGGCTTACTATTTTGTTCCGCTTACAGTGAACCAGGGCGACCAGACGGTGATCGCGGACCGTTACGACATTGCTCTCAGCGACAACGCCGTGTGCCATCGCAATCTGGAACTCGGCGGCTCGCAATGCGTCTTCATCTCCACGCGTTTGATGGACGACAAATTCTCCATCGCCTTCGAGTTTTATATCAACGTGGGCCACGCGTTTGTGGAACGCGCCGGTGTTTCAAAGGAATTTGCCGATCTGGTGTGGAAGCAGGCTGAAGCAGGTATTCGCGGCGAGACTTCGCTGGATGCGTGGGAGTCCCGCAAACTCTCCACAGCTGCGGGCGCTAACACCGATAAGCACAAGAATGACTATTTCGCTGCGGCGTTCTCTGACGCAATTTCCATTTATCTTTTGTCGCTTTTTCTCGACGTTGACTACCAGGACCTGCGTGAGCGCGACTATCCACTGCTTGCGCCGAATGCTTTGGCCGAACGCGTGCGTAAAATTACAGAACTATTTCCTCCGAATCCTGGATTTGAATTTGCGGTGTATTACAGAAGGCGAGGATAGGTTCAGACGACCTACTCCAATCCCTCACGCCGAACCAACGCCAACAGATTTCGCGAACCATGGATCACCCGAAGGATTTCAACTCCTTGGTGCACGGGTCGGTAGAGTACGAGCATCTTGTTGAAACTCGAAATGCTAAAGACTCGCAGCTCTTTGAGCTCCGGAATTGTGAGTCGAGGATGCCAACCGATCCCTGGATGAGTGGCAAGAAGTGAGAATGTCTCGTGAGCAGCAACTAGAAAACGATGGCCAACTTCCGGATGCGCGTTTGTCGCCAGATAGAAAGCCTGATGTTCAATATCTTGATCCGCTTTCGGTCGAATCAAGTAACTGCCGCTCACCTGCGCTGGCTGCGGTTGAGCTGTTCGTCAAGCCGGCGGTGCTTTTCTTCCCAGTAGCTGGGGCCGACTTTGATTGGATCGCCTGAGTTGAGTGCTTCCAATGCTAAAGTTTCAAGCTCGCCCTTCGCATCCTGATCCGCCCGCAGAAGGCGCTCCAGATAGGCTTCGACTGTGAGGCCTTCAGCGTCGGCCTTAGCGCGTAATTCTGTTTCCAGCGGTGGATGGATGGTGATGCTCATTGACTCATCCGATTCTACATCGCAAGTAGGCCCTTCCAAAATCGGCGAAAATGGCGGCTTTGTATGCCGAATCCCAGTTAGCTTCCTACCCCAGTTAGCTTCCTACCCCAGTTTCTTCGCTACCAGTTCATTCACCAGTTGTGGATTTGCCTGGCCTTTGGAACGCTGCATGACCTGGCCGACGAAGAATTGGGCGACCGTCTTCTTGCCGGCGCGGTACTGCTCCACCTGTTTGGGATTTGCGGCTATAACTTCATCCAGAATTTTCTCGATGGACGACGTGTCGCGCGACTGTTCGGGGCGTCCTTCTTCTTTATAGACGTCAGGAAAATCTTTCATGCGCTCGAAGCAAAGGTCGAAAAGGTCCTTGAGCATCTTCCCCGAGATCGCGCCACTCTCGACGAGATCAGCCGCTTCCGCTAAGCCCTTCATCGAAATCGGCGACTGCTCAATCTCTACCCCCTTCGCCTTGAGCCTACCCATCAATTCGCTCTGGACCAGGTTCGCCACGCGCTTGGGATTCTTCGCGGCTTTTGCAGCCGATTCGAACTGATCGGCCAGTGACTTTGTCAGTGTGAGCACGTGCGCATCCTGGGCAGTAATCCCGTAATCCGCCATCATGCGTTTGCGGCGGACTTCAGGAAGCTCCGGCATGGTGAGACGAATTTCTCTGCGCCATTTTTCGTCCACGACCAGCGGCAGTAAATCAGGCTCCGGGAAATAGCGGTAATCATGTGCCTGCTCTTTTGACCGCATGCCGTAAGTTTTGCCTTCCACAGAGTTGTAAAGGCGCGTCTCCTGAGTGATTTTCCCGCCGGATTCGATGACTTCGATCTGGCGCTCAATCTCATACTCCAACGCTTCCCGAATAAAGCGAAACGAGTTCACGTTCTTGACTTCGGTCTTGGTGCCGAACTTCTTCTCTCCGCGCGGGCGCACACTCACGTTGGCATCGCACCGCAGCGAGCCTTCCTCCATATTGCAATCGCTCACGCCCGTGTAAAGGATGATCTCTTTCAGCCGGGTCAGGTACTCGTAAGCCTCTTCGGGAGAAGCGACATCCGGTTCGCTGACAATCTCAATTAGCGGCACACCGCTGCGGTTCAGATCGATTGCAGTCGTATCAGCGGCGCCAACAAATCCTTCGTGCAGGCTCTTGCCGGCGTCTTCCTCGAGATGCACGCGCGTGATCCCAATCCTCTTCGATTTTGGGGCGACGGGCGTCCCCGCCCGACCTCCGCTGATGTCAATCTCGATATATCCATGCTCAGCCAGCGGCTTGTCGTATTGTGAAATCTGATATCCCTTCGGCAGATCGGGATAGAAGTAATTCTTCCGCGCAAAGATCGAGGTCTCACGGATTTCGCAATTCAGTGCCATCGCCGCCAGCGTGGCAAACTCGACTGCCTTGCGATTTAGCACTGGCAACGCACCCGGAAGTCCAAGGCATACCGGACAGACATTCGTATTCGGCGGATCGCCGAAACGCGCTGAGCAAGAGCAGAAAATCTTTGTCGCCGTCAGGAGCTGAACGTGGACTTCGAGCCCGATCACTGGCTCGTATTTCGCCCCCGCAGACACAGAACTCTCAACCGACGTCGCCATATTTAGAAGATTATAGAGCAGGGATTGATCCGTCAGGGGGGACGGGCGTCATGGCCCGTCCTGCTGCACTGGGGTCATTTCAGACCGACGTAAATGTCCACTTGCGCATTCTGCGGATCCTGACTGCGTTTGTCGTAGATTTCAAAATCAGTCTGGTAGGAACGCTTTAGCTGGCCATCATCTTCCATCTTCCAAACCGCTTGCCACGCGAGCGGCACGACTTTCGGCAGCGGACCTTGCTCGCTCGTAATTACAGCGAATCGCCCGCCTGGCACCTGCTTGGCGACCATGCCATCTGGAGCCGCAGTGCCGTTTTTTACCATCGCACCGATTACGAAGCTGTACTCGCCGTTGCGGTCGCTCGCATAGTCGGTATAAAGAGCGTAGATGTTGGATCCAGCCCGGTTCGGAATCTTCGCGAGAATTCCTTCTTGAAAGAATTTTTGCCACTGCTTCGGAATGGTCCCGTCGGCGGTCGCTTCCTTCGCATTCGTGGTGCCGGCCTCGATTCCAATTACGAGAAATGCTGGCAAGTCTGCACGAGTAATGGGGTTCTCCTTTGCGTCAGCGGCCTTTTGTCGTTGGTCGTCGGCCGAACCAGCGGTAACAGCAAGCACGAGTAATGCGAAAAGAAAAAATATGCGCTTCAATTCTTCGGCACCTCAGGACAGGCGGGGAATGGGCCAACGACCAACGACGCTACTTGATTTCCATCACTTCCTTCTCTTTGGCTTTGCACATGTCTTCCATCTTCTTGATTTCGTCATCGGTAAGCTTTTGGATTTCGCCGCTAGCACGCTTCTCTTCATCTTCGGTGATCTTCTTATCTTTTAGCGCCTTTTTGATCGCATCATTCCCGTCACGTCGGACGTTGCGTACCGCCGTACGATGATCTTCCAAAACCTTGTGCAGGTGTTTCACCATTTCTTTGCGGCGCTCTTCTGTGAGCGGCGGCACTGGAACCCGGATGATCTTGCCGTCGTTCATCGGATTCAATCCCAACTCGGCGGAGCGAATGGCCTTTTCAATCGCCGACAGCTGCGTGGGATCGTAGGGTTGCACGGTAATCAATTGCGCTTCTGGCGAGTGAACAGTGGCAACCTGGTTCAGCGCCATCTGAGAGCCGTACGCCTCCACCGTCACGCCGTCGAGCATATTCACCGAAGCCCGACCGGTACGCGTCGCCACCAGCGCCTTGCGAAAGTCGTCCACGGCTTTGTCCATGCGAGTCTTCAACTGCACGTAGGTATCTTTGAGTCCGGGAACAGCAGCCATCGTGGGCTGGGCCATGATTCAGGCTCCTCGAAAATTAAGAGTTAAAACGCTGAATTATAAACCCGTAGCAAGACCGAGGACGAGATTTGGACGCCAGAAAGCAGCGTCAGAACAGCGAATCGGCGAGTGACCCCACTCAATCGAATAATTCTTGGAATTTCGACAAAACCGAGGAAGGCAAATCTTCCCTCTTCGCCTTTACTTTAAAACCTAGATCATGCCCAGCGCCTTCAACCGGCAACAGCAAGCTCTTTTGTGGAATCAGCTTGCGCGCAGAGTCAATTTCCTCGATCGATCCAAAGGGATCGCGGGTGCCGTGGACGAACAACGTGGGAACTTGAAGTTTGGGCAGATGCTCGATCCTTAGCTTTTCCGGATGCCCCGGCGGATGGAGCGGGTAAGACAACAGCAGCAGACCATCCGTGAGCCTCTCCTCCGCAACCAGCATGCTCGCCTGGCGTCCGCCATAGCTCTGCCCGCCGACAAACACCCGCGCTTGGGCAAGCTTACTTATCGCCGCGATAGCGGACTTCAGGCCTTGGCGATCACGAACGGCGTCACCGGGCCGGGGTGGACCATAATGCCGGAGTTGCCGAAACGGCAAATCACAGCGGAGCACTATGAACCCCGATCCGGCAAAGGCCTCGGCCATCGCCTGCAGCAGGGCCGACTGGGCATTACCGCCTGCTCCGTGGGTGAGCACCAAACCATTGCCCGAAGGGGTCTCCGGTCGATGAAGAAATCCACGGACTGGGGGATCGGAGGAAGTATCCGAGAAGCGCTCGACGGTATCCATGCTACCGATTATCTAACATGGAGCGCGATGTAGAATTAGCGAAACGCATCGAGCCTTGTTTCCCTTTTTACGAGCACAAATCGACCCTCTTTATCCCCATGCATCCGGACTTTGCAAAGCTGATCGAACGCTTACATCCAAAATTCGAGCAACTAATCGGCATGCAACCGTGTAAGCATCGAAATCTCCCGAAAGGCATTCCCCAACAAGGAGTTTACCTTTTCAGTGAAGGAGAGGACTTTCTGTTTGTAGGCAGATCGAATAAAATCCGCTCGCGTTATGGACTCCCCTGCAATCCTGGCGCCACCCACCGAATGGCTGCCTTTGCCTTCAAACTAGCGCGCGAAACCACAGGCAAAATGTCGGCCAGCTACAAGGCCGACGAAAAACAGCGGGAAGGGCTTGATGCTGAATCCCGATTTCCGCGCCGCGTTCCACGCAGCCAAGGTGCGCATTCGAAACATGGATTTTCGATTTGTTGAAGAGCGCGATCACAATGCGCAGGCACTTCTGGAAATCTACTGCACGATAGCCCTCAACGCGAAGTACAACGATTTCAACACCCACTAGCGCGTTCACACTGAAAAGATGACTGACTACGAACGACGCATGACGCAGCATCTTCCCCAGTTCCCGTGTCTTAAATCTCTCGAGACACGGAAACACCGAGCTTGAGGGACCACTCGTTGAGTTACATTACCGCCGCGGGAATGTTTTCGAATTCCACCACCGAAACATCATCAGGAACGCGCAACCCCACTTGCTGGATAGCATTCATGGCCAGCACAAAGTGATCGGCATCCATTATGACCAGTGCGCCGCGGGTCAGGCCCGAGTCATAGGACTCCGCTTTCACGGGCAACGCCTTTCCCGTGCGCAATGCACGTGCCAGCGGGTTGGGCTGATAGTTCATCTCGCGGGCGGCGGCAAAGATGCGGTCTTTCGTCGGTTGGGGAATCCGCTTGGCTGCCAACGTGTTATTCAGCACGGCAGAGATCGTGCCAGGTGTTAATCCTAAGTAGGTTGCCATGGTCCTGAGGGTGACTCTTCCACCTTGCTTGTTGTCCATTGCGAATACCTCCACGCGTTTTACGCGGTGTAGCGATCAGTTGGGAACCGAAATTTGTGCCAGTTAGTTCGATTCGGGACAACAGGGCCGGAAAGCGGATGCGACGGGGCGGAGGGGCATAATCAAAGGGACCTGCTACAGGGCAGCGATTACGCATTCCAATGTGACAAATGGTTTGCGCAATGTCCAATTGAAAAAATCTATGGAAGGCATTCCGACTTAGCTGGCGTGCCCTGCCTTATTAGAAACCGCCTAGAGCGCCCGCCGCATACGGCTCGTCCACTTGTGGCGCCAACTTCAGTAATGCACAAAAACAACTTCGGCCCTGTCATAATTGAACAAAAGTTATGGGGCTCGATCTTTCTCTTCCTCTCGACGACCGCTGGCTGCCGAAGTCTGTTCTTTGCCTTCGCGATTACAACCTCAACAAATTTTCTAAAGACGTGATCGCGGGAATCACGGTAGGACTGGTGGCGCTGCCATTAGCGATGGCGTTTGCGATTGCCTCCGGTCTAACTCCACAAGCGGGAATTTATTGCGCAGTCGTAACTGGATTCTTGATTTCCGCGCTAGGAGGATCGAAGACTCAGATTGGCGGTCCCACGGGCGCGTTTGTGGTTGTCGTCTCTGGAATTGTCGTCGCACACGGCATTGATGGCCTGTTCATGTGCACGATGATGGCTGGCGTTCTGCTGGTGGTACTTGGCGCGACCAGCATGGGTACTGCGGTGAAGTTTATTCCGCGCCCCGTGGTGGTCGGGTTCACTAACGGAATTGCCGTGCTGATCGCCAGCACTCAGATCAAAGATTTCTTCGGCCTGCAGCTTGCAAAGGTGCCCGGTGAATTCTGGTTGCGGATGAAGGCCTTGGCGGCTTCGTCTCCGACCTGGTCCGCCCGCGCGACATTGCTGGCCGTATGCACAGTTGCTGTGATGCTGCTGTGCCGCGCTTTCTCTAATCGCATCCCGGGACCGATTGTGGCCATGCTCGGCGCCACGGTCGCGGTATATCTTCTGAAGCTCCCCGTCGAAACGATCGGCACACGTTTTGTGGGCGGAATTCCCAGTGGTTTGCCGCATCTGGTAATCCCACATTGGCATGCGAGGCTTGTGACCGGACTGCTTGGCCCTGCTTTCACAGTGGCAATGCTGGGAGCAATCGAGTCATTGATGTCCGCGGTCGTCTCCGATCGCATGAGCAATGATCGGCACAATCCCAACGTAGAGCTGATTGGCCAAGGCGTCGCCAACATCGTTTCGCCAATGTTCGGCGGACTACCTGCTACCGGCGCCATCGCACGCACGGCTACAAATATTCGCGCTGGAGCGCAATCGCCGATCGCGGGAATAATCCACGCATTGACGCTCTTGTGCGTGCTGCTGTTCGCCGCGCCACTTGCGAGTTATATCCCGATGGCTGCGCTGGCCGGGATTTTGCTCATCGTTGCTTACAACATGGGCGAGTGGCGCGAAATTCCGCAACTGCTCAAGCTGACTAAGACCGACATTAGCGTCTGGCTGGTGACGTTTGGGCTCACGGTGTTTGCCGATCTTACGGTCGCCGTCGAAGCCGGAATGATTCTGGCGGCCCTCCTATTCATCACCCGCGTAGCCAACACAACCACGGTGTCGCAGGTTACTGACGAATATATCGAGGATGGACGCATCCACATTCTGCAAGACAAAGACATTCCATATTACGCAACGATTTTCAGGATTCATGGGCCTTTCCTGTTTGGTGCGACAGACAAGATTTCTGCGATTACCGAGAAAATGCACGAACTGCCGCCGGTGGTCATCATGCGCTTGCGCAATATGACTGCGATTGATGCCACCGGGATCTTTGCACTTGAAGAAATCGCAAAGCAGCTACATGCCTCTGGCCGGACACTTATTTTGTGCGGGGCACGCGAACAGCCGGCGGAGTTGATGCATCAGGCAGAGTTCGAAGAAGTGGTGGGACAGGCAAATATTTGCGAAAACGTGGATGAGGCCCTCCGGCGGGCGGAAGAAGCATTTAAGAGGATCAATGCGAAAGCGGCAGCGGCGAAGTAGGGCCCACTCTCGCAAAGACGGCGAGTAGTGGGCACCCCCTGGCGCGTAAGTAACCAAAGTAGCAACACTTTCCACCGCTTCACGTTATCTCCTCGCGGACCGCAATTAGGGATAGAATTCCTCCAAACTCTTTCTCAGATTGGGGACACACTTGAAAAGACTTCTCAGTCTTACCGCGTTCGTCTGCTGCTTGTCATTATTTTTCGCACGGGGCCACGCCGCCAGTGCGACCGAACCAGCTTCTGCTGCGGCATCGCCGGTTTCGCGCACCACCAAGGCAGTGCATTACCGTGCCGGGGGTTCATTGAAGACCGCATTCCAGGCGACCGAACTGCTGCCGGGAGCGAGCGGCGAGGCCAAGGTTGAAGCTAAGAAGACCAACGTTGCCATTGACGCCAAGTTTCAGGGCATGGAAGAAGCGACAAAATTCGGCCTTGAATATCTGACGTATGTATTGTGGGCGGTTTCGCCGGAGGGCCGCGCCGTCAATCTTGGCGAGCTCGCGCTTGACCACAGCAATGCGCATCTGAAGGCGATTACCGATCTGCAGACATTCGGGCTGATTGTGACCGCCGAGCCGTATTCCGCGGTCAGCCAACCGGGAAACATGGTGGTGATGGAGAGCATCGTTCCCGAGAACGTGGCCCAAGGCGAAGAAATTGGCGCCAAGTATGAATTGGTTGGGCGTGGGACGTACTCAGCCAGCAATGAGCATATCCAGAACGCGATTTTTGGGATTGATCGTACAACACCGCTCGAGTTGTTCGAGGCACGGAACGCGCTGCGTATCGCGCACATTGCCGCCGGCGACAAATATGCGAATTCGATACTGGCAAAAGCAGATGGGCAACTGAAACAGGCGGAAGACGCCTATCGCCAGAAACAGGGCAAGACTGCGGTCGAGTCCGCTGCCCGCGAAACTGCCCAAACCGCTGAGGAAGCCCGCGTCATGGCCGTGAAGCAGCGCGCAGAAGATGAAGCGCAAGCAAAATCGGCTGCTGAAAAGAAGGCCGCCGAAGATCGAGAAGCCAAGGCGCGCGCCGATGCGGACGCTGAATCCAAGCGTCGCGCAGATGCTGAAGAAGCGACCAAGCAAGCCCAAGCCGCAAAAGCCGAAGCCGAACGTATGAAGGCGGAAGCCGAACAGGCCGCCCAACAGGCAGCACTCGCGGCCCAGGAAGCCGGACGTCAAAAGGAAGAAGCTGAGAAGGCGAAGGCTGAAGCTCTCGCGCGGCAGCAGGCGCTGGCCGAACAGACTGCGAAGGCCCAACAAGCGGCGGCACAATCCGAACAGCTGCGGCAGCAGGCGGAGAAGGAAAAACAGGAACTCCGATCCCGATTGCTCCAACAACTCAACTCGATTCTGGCCACGCATGACTCGGCGCGCGGTTTGATTGCCAGCATGTCTGATGTGCTGTTCAAGACGGGCAGCTTCGAACTTTTACCAGGTGCGCGTGAGCGGCTTGCCAAGATTTCTGGCATCGTGCTCGCCTACCCAAGCCTGCATCTCCAGGTGGAAGGCCACACTGACAGCGTCGGGACCGACGACTACAACCAGCAACTCTCAGAAAAACGCGCTGGCGCCGTGCGTGACTACCTGGTCCAACAGAGTATTTCGGCAGATGCAATTGAGGCGCGCGGCTTCGGCAAGACCGAGCCAGTCGCGTCGAACGACACGCCAGAAGGACGTCAGCAGAACCGGCGAGTTGAAATGGTCATCTCCGGAGATGCGATCGGCAACTCGGCCAAGGCGAATACGACCCTTCAGCAATAATGCTCGCGTAAGGGGGGAAACGGTCCTGAGCCGAGTGGAGGGATGCCCTCACCCGGCCAGTGCCACTTGACGTTCCGCCTGCGCAACCGCGAGAATCAAGCTACCGAGGTGGTGCATGCTGGCTTACCTGTTCGTGGTCCTTGCCGTTATTGCGCGTTTTGTGGCTGTGCCGGTTGGCATCACACCCGTGACCGGCTCCTTGCTGTTTTTCGGCGCGTACGGATCACGCCGCCAGATGTGGTTCCCATTCGCCATGCTGGCCGTCTCGGATGTGGTGCTTACCAAGTTCGTCTATCACTTCGTCTTCTCGTGGGACCACTTCGTGACCTGGGCATGGTACGCGGCAATTATCTGGCTCGGTACCAGACTTCGTGGCAATACCAAGCCAATCTGGGTGATTGCTTCAGCTCTTGCCAGTTCGGTTTCTTTTTTCTTGGCGAGCAACTTTGCCGTCTGGGCCTGCTGGAATATGTATCCGAAAAATTTTGCCGGCTTGATGGCTTCCTACGCCGCTGCCATACCATTCTTCCGGCGCAGTCTCTCTGGAGATTTGGCTTTTACCGTTGTGATGTTCGCGGTACCGGTCATTTTGAGCAAGCTCTCAACGCGCACCGCGAGCAGCGGGACTGCGGCGGCCTAGGGCTCCCCACAGAGACGGGAAATTTTTCCGTAACACCTGCTCACACTTCGTGAATTGAGCTGCGGCCATTGGCTCTTCGAATTACGAACCACGCAATCAGCCCGAGGCCTACCACAATCAGCATCCAATAAAAGTGTTCGGTGAAAAATACTCGCAGGGTGTGGACTACGCCCGGGCCGAACTTCAGTACCAGAATTCCCAATATAAAGAAGCGCACCGAACGCCCAAGAAAGATCGCCAGCAGAAAATGGCCGATGCTCATTTCCGCCACCGCCGCTCCAAGAGCAAAAATCTTAAACGGAGTAGGAGGCGGAAGCATTGCAGGAAACATCAGGCTCCAGAAAGGGTGCTTATCGAAGGCATTGTGCATCTTTTCGAATCGCGCAGCTGAGAGCCGCTTCCGCAGCAACTCTTCTCCGCCTGCATAACCAATCCCGTACACCACAAGGCTGCCTAGGGCCGACCCGGTAGCAGCCATGAACACATACACCAGCCAACGGGCGTGATCCTGAGCGACATAGCCGCCAACCACGACGTCCATGGGAAGGCCGAACGCGGCGCCGTCAAGCGCTGCCACTGCAAAGACGCCCCAAATCCCGAGGGGCTGCAGAATCGCCCATAGAAACGCGGTATAGCGGGCGAGGATCTGTTTGATGGCGTTCAACTATTCATTTCACCACGGGGACAAGAAGACACGAGAGAAAAATCCGTCGCGGGCGATTCGAATTTAGGGGTCAGTTTGTCATGTGCTCGGTTCTTCCCGCGAGCAATTGGATCGCGTGCGGCAACACATCAATGACCGCCTGAAGAGACTCGACCGCGCCGGCAGGACTACCCGGCAGGTTCAAAACGACAGATGTTCCGCACACCCCACAAAGCCCGCGGCTCAGAACGGCAAACAGAGTTTTCTTCTCGCCTTCGCGCCGCATGCGTTCGGAGACCCCGTCTAGCATTCTGCCGCAAACACTACGCGTCGCCTCCGGCGTGACATCGCGTGCCGAAATCCCCGTTCCGCCGGTGGTTACGACCAGTCGAGCTCTCCGCGCCAGTTCGACTATGGCCTTTTGAATCGCGGCGTGATCGTCGGCAACCACTCGCGTTTCGACGATCGAAAAATGATGCTCCTGCAGCGAACCGGCAACCGCCGGACCGGAAAGATCGTTGCGTTCGCCGCGCGCGCACGAGTCGCTGACTGTAAGGACTGCAGCGCGAAAGGTTTCAGGAATCGAGGAGGACATCCTCTTCCTCCTCGCTCTGGCCGCCGCTGTCGCGGCGCGATTCATCGAGCAAGCGCAGGCCCTCCATTAGTAGGCCTTGTGTATTTAGGCTGGTGGACTGCTGTTTTGTCTTGCCTTCGAAGTTGATCTGGAAGTTTCCGCCATCCCACCGCAGCACTTTGAACACAGCCTGATCACCGGTGAGCGGACCGTAAGCTGCATGCTGCACCTGCCCCTCGCTGAAATACATTTCACATTTGTCGCCCTCATTGGTCAGCGTCAGCAAGCAGCTCTTGCGCCCGATCTCAAGCGACTGGACCAGGTCAATTACATTCATCTGCGTCAGGTTGCCTCGCACAACGCCATCCGAGGTGGACGACTTTGACATTTTCTCCAGCGCAACCTTGTCAATCACGCGTTTAATACGCTGCAGTGCGTCTTTCAGAAAAAATGGTTTCTCGACGAAGTCGTCGGCGGTATGATCCTGCAGAGAAAGTTTGTCAGCAATGTCGGATTTTGTAGCCAAAAGGATCACCGCGACGCCTGAGGTGCTCGAGCGGCCCCTGAGCTTCTCGACAAGCTGACGGCCATCCATCCCCGGCATGCGATAGTCGCTGACGACAACGTCTGGAGTGTCGTCTACCGCCTTGAGTAGCGCGTCGGCGCCATCGGCCGCGGTCGTGACTTTGGCTAATGGCGAGAGCGCGTCGCGCAACATCGCCAGCACCATCGGATTGTCTTCGACCAGCAGCAGTTTAACGTTGCTCTGCATGTGAAGCTCTCAGCCGTCAGCTATCAGCAAACCATCATTTCTTGCGAATGAAGTCGCCGCTCTTGCCGCCAGATTTCCGTTCCAGCACAATTTCGCGAATCTCAATTCCTTTGTCGAGCGCTTTACACATGTCGTAAACAGTAAGGGCCGCAACGCTTGCGGCAACCAGCGCTTCCATCTCCACGCCAGTTTCGGCCGTGGTCTTTGCGCGGGAGGAGATGACAACTCCATTCTCGCATTGCGTCAGGTCCACATCAATGTGCGAAAGCGGAATCGGATGGCAGAGGGGAATCAATTCGGCAGTTTTTTTGGCAGCCATGATTCCGGCGAGACGCGCGACCTCCAAAGCGTCCCCTTTCGGATTCGTAGCAAGTGCATTGAGCACCGCCGGTGCCATCGCCACAAAGGCGCTGGCCTGAGCTTCACGAGCGTTTGCGGGCTTGGCGGAAACATCCACCATGCGCGCACGGCCTGAACGGTCGTAGTGGGAGAGTTTGGACATCGGAATCACGTGGCTCTAAGCTATTGGCTTGTAGCTCAAGGCATCCGGTTTGTTAAGAGCTAAAATCCAAGCGCCAAGAGCTGATTTTTCATCTTAGCAGCACCGGCACCCATTCCCCCGCTTCGATCCGCTCGCGATCAGGCGGCACTACTACGAAGCAGTTCGCACGCGCCGCCGCGGCGATGTCGCCCGAGCCTTGCCATCCGACTAACTCCACCTCGGCTCGCTCGAACTCGCTGGAGATCACCGCTGGCAGGAATCTTTTCAATCCGGTTTTAGTCTTGATTGCAGTCTTCAATTTCACGTGGACAAAGGCCAGCTTGCGTGGAATAGCGCCTGCGAGGGCTTCGATCACCGGCCGCGCAAACAGCTCGAACGTCACCATGGTGGAAATAGGGTTGCCCGGCAGGCCAAAGAAGTACTTCCGCCCAGCTAGAGTGTGTGGCGCGGACCTGCTCTGAGCGAAGTCGAATGGGGCCCCCGCCCGCGAAAACGGTACGTGCCCGAATACAATCGGTTTCCCTGGCTGAATCAACGCCCCGGTGAAGAAAAACTCCGCCTCCATCTCGGCGAGCGATTGTTCGACCAGATCGTACTTTCCCATGGAAACGCCGCCCGCGATCAGCAGCAAGTCGGCCTCAAGACCCTCTGCCAGCAGTTCGTGCAAGCGTATGGGTTCGTCGGGGGCAATGGGCAGCAGGATCGGATCTCCGCCCGCCGCCTGAATCTGAGTTGCCAAAGAATAACTGTTGGAGTTGCGAATCTGATTGGGCCCGGGCGGCACGTCCACATCCACAACTTCGTCCCCCGTAGAAAGCACGGCCACGCGCGGCTTGGAATAAACCAGCAAACGGGAGCGGCCAACTGAAGCGGCAACTGCAATCTCCGCGTAACTGAGTCTGGTTCCGGGTTCGAGCAGCTTGTCTCCGCGTCTGGCTTCAGCTCCTGCAGGAACAATGTTTTCTCCCGCAGAAACGCCCTTCGTGATGTGGACGCGGTCGCCGGTCAGCGACGTATATTCCACCATGACAATCGCATCTGCCCCGTCAGGCGCTGCCGCACCGGTCATGATTGCGATGGCTTGCCCAGAGCGGAGTTCAGGAATGTCGGCGGCGCCGGCCCTGACTTCGCCTGCCACTTCGAGCGTCGCAGTAAGAGTCTGAACATCCGTGGACCGCACCGAAAATCCATCGCGCGCCGCTCGGCGAAATGGAGGAAAGTCGCGGTCTGCGTGAATTGGCTCAGCGAGGACGCGACCAGCTACATCGAGCAGCCCTAATAGTTCCCGTCCGCGCGGGGGCAGTTGCGAGGCATGCTTCTCTACCGCGTGTCGGGCTTGTTCAAAGGTGAGGACACTCGACGTCTGGGCAGAGACAGGCATGCAGAAATCATAGGAGGGATTAAAGCGAAAAGCCAACCTACGCGGACTCAGTCAGCGGGCCACGTTCCGGTTTGCTGACTATCCTTCAAGTGGAGAGTGTCGGTCCTCCATATGGCGTTGTACGTGCCAAATCGAATTCGAATAAGTATTGTAAGTGGAGGAGCCTATGGAATCTCGTTCCGTCCCAAGTCGCCTTTGTCGCAACCGCTGCCACAAAATTCCAGTTTCGTACGTTCTTGGTATGTGAACGCAAGAAGCATGGCCGAACTGAGCGATGCGGCAGTCACCAACACTGAAGGACTGGATGCGATTTTTCGCGCTCACTATGAGCGCATTACCCGCGTCATTGGCAGGGTCATTCATGACCAGGCCCGCGCGGAGGAACTAGCGGTGGAAGTCTTTCTGAAGGGGTGGCGGAATCCTCAAGCACATGGAGAGCACGCTGAGGGATGGCTTTATCGGACGTCCGTACGTGAGGCGCTGGACGAATTAAGACGCCAGACAGGCCGGAGCCGATTCGAGCGTCTTTTCAGTTTCGTCCGAGAGTCGCCTCCCACCCCGGATCACTTGTACGCCGTCAACGCCGAGCATGACAGGGTGCGAACCGTGCTCGGAGCCTTGAATCGGCGTCATGCGGAGCTATTGCTCCTGTGGAGCCAAGGCCTCAGCTACCGGGAGATTGCCGTCTCTCTCGCAGTGAATTCCAACTACTTCGGAAGTCTTGTCGGTCGTGCTCAAGAAGCGTTCCGGAAGGAGTATTTGAAACGATATGGAAACCAATCATGAAGATCGCTGGGTGGCCAACCGGCTAGCAACGATCGAACCACAGTGGAGTCCAAACCTCGCGCGCGGGCGCGCATTGTTGGACGCTGGGCTGGAGGAGCGACGCCACTCGTGGGCCTGGATGGTGGCTGCTGCCGCCACCACCGCGGTGTGCGTCGCGATGCTCGCATTCCCAGCAACTAGGGCGCTTGCGCAGGAACTCTGGTACCGGTTTGTTTTGGACCGTGTAGATGTTGTACGGCTCGATCTTTCGAAGTTACCGCTGCACATGCAGGTGACAAGCAACGGTCTAGAGCAGGGCGTCCGGGATATCGATGAGGCCGAACGCAAAGCAGGTTTCAGGCCGTATCTACCATCGCTTGGAGCTCTGTACGCAAATCCTGGCATCACATTAACTGGGCCGATCGCGGTAGAGCAGACAATCCACGTCGGCGATATCGAATCGGCTCTCGGCAAGGTGGGAGCAAGCGACGTGCAGGTGCCGGCTGAATGGGAAGGCGTGAAATGGCGCAGCGAGATTGGACCCATGGTGGAGGAGAACTATCCGGACAATATCCATATTGTGCAGGCGCGGCCGATCGAACTCTCCGTTCCCTCCGGCTTTGCCTTCGAGCACTTCGCTGAAGTGGCGTTCCGGAGCATTGGGGTTTCCTCGTGGGAAGCTCGTGCCATGGCCCAGAAGTTCGCATCCCATCCAGCCTGGTTGCTCGATATTCCACCTGATGCGGTAGTGAACATCCAGGAGGTGGCGCTCCGGGCTCGGCCAGCGCTGCTGATTGAGGACCTCGATGAGACGGGTGTGGTCCAACGGGCGACGGTCATCTGGAGTACGAGCGAACGAATGTACGCAGTGAGCAGCAAAAACCGGAAAGTAAGCATAAAGATCGCAAAGGCCCTTCCTTAAAGAGCCGGTCGCAGTAAGACAGCCACCACTCCGGCAGTTGTTTAGCAGCGACTGCCGGAGAATGGCGCGTTGGAAAGCCGCAGCCCCGATTACCCGCAAGCAGGCTAAGATTTGCCGATTCTGCATCGCGTCCCATACGGATTTCGGGCGGTTGACGGGCAATTTGGGAGTTGACCCACTACCGAAATTTAGTAAGTGACGTATTTTCGTATCAGAATTTATTTCTCGGCCGCCGCCAGTTTCTTCGCCAGTTCGCGAGGATCAATCGCATGCGCCAGCGCAATTTCGGGAGTCACAAGTCCGGCACGAACCAGCTTTTCGATCTCCGCATCCAACCCAGCGGATTTCGACTGGCTGCTGGAACTGCTTGCCCCAGCAAGCAAGCGATCCAGTAGCTTCGACCCTGATTTTAGGATTTCGAAAACCGCAATGCGATGGCTTCCTTCCGACCGAGGAACGAGTCGCTGCGAAATGACGTAGCGCAACATGCGGGCAAGACGCTCACGAGCGCCTGTCTGTTCCGCAGCGGGAAATGCGGCCACGAATCGCTCAACCGTTTGCTGCGCGGTCAACGTGTTCAGAGTTGAAAGAACCAGATGCCCGGTTTCTGCAGCCTCAAGCGCTAGTTCCATCGTCTCTCGGTCTTTTAGCTCACCGACCGCGATCACATTGGGCGCTTGACGCAATGCAGCCCGCATGGCTTGCAAGACGCTCGGAGTGTCGCTGTGAAGCTCGCGCTGATGGACAGTCGCTCGTTTGTGGTTGTGGAGAAACTCGATTGGGTCCTCAATTGTGATGATGTGGCAGGTTTCAGTCTCATTAATGTGGTTGAGAATCGCCGCCAGCGTGGACGATTTGCCCGCCCCGCGCGGCCCCGTGACCAGGACTAGCCCGTCGCGCAAGCTTCCAATTTCGCGCAGAGTCTCGGGAATCCCCAGACTCTTGAAGTCGGGAATCGAAGTTGGGATGACCCGCATTACCACGGCACAACTACCCCGTTGGATAAAGACGTTGACCCTGAAACGCGCCACTCCGGGCAGAGCATAGGAAATGTCGCAATAGCCCTGCTCGCGCAACATGCTGATTGCCGCCTTGTTGTTGCCAATTAGATCAGACGCGATGCGACGGGTATCGTCGGCACTCAGGGAAGATGTGCTATTCGCTTCCAGAGGAATGAACTCGCCGCTCACCTGAACTTGAAACTTTCGTCCTGGAGAAAAGATCAGATCGCTTACTCGCGGATTGGCCCGCAGGATCGCCGTGAGCAGATCGTCAGTTGCCGCATCCGCCGAAATTGGATCAAGCGAGACTTGATGTAAAGCTGTGCCTGGAGCAGCCATTTTGCTTCTTGATCGACCCGTGAGACGCGAAGTCTGCCGCGTGTTCACACTTCAGTTCAACTCTAGCTAAATGGCAGGCTGTGATTCTAGGAAGAACGACTCGTTCATAGACCTTCGTAACCCATTCGACTCCCGCGCTTCGCTTGATCACTCAGGGAAGGCTTTGGCACAAATGAAATGAGGCGGCCAAAGCCGCCTCTTGGAACCCGCGCAAGTGACAGCCTATTTCTTCTTCTTAGTGCCGTAGCTGGTCTCGATCTTCGAGCCCAATGCCGTAAGCATACCTTTCGCATCCTGCGCATGCACCCCGTTAGGTTGCAATTCGAGGTATTTATTAAGCGCTTCGGTCGTTCCTTCGGGGGCGACCATCTTGCCGCTGCTGTCCATAGTGGCGCCGCCGATCAGGGTCTGCCCTTTGAAATAGTACGCATCAGCGTTGTTCGGGTCAGCGGCAATCGCCTTCTCGAACGCATCCAGGGACTGTTTTCGTACATTGGGATCGCCTCCCGGAGAATTCATCAAAGCAATGCCAAGATTGACGTAATAATGGCCAGCATGTGCGGGATCCAGAGCAGCAGCCTGTTTGTAGGCTTCGGCTGCATCAGCGGGCTTGCCGCTTTTAGACGCCGCAGAACCCAGATTGTCATAGTAAGCGGCCAGGCGGGTTTGGTCCGAGGCCTCCGGCGGTTTCCCGCCTTGGGCCGGCTTCTGGCTGGCGTTGGCCATTGCGGTCTTTCTCAGCTCAATCGCCTTTTGAATGTCGCCGTAAGCTTCCGTTGACCGCTTGGTCTTCTCTGTTGGGTCGGTTTGGGTTTTAGTAGAGTCTAGGTAGGCTGTTCCTAGCCTGAACCATACTAGGTCCTCATTCGGCACCATCTGGGCTGTCTCGTTCAGGGTAGCTATCGCTCCGTCGTAATTGGTGTTGGCGGTAGCTGTGGTTCATCTCGTCTGATGTGACTGGGTAGTTGCTGACTTTGTCCAGCTCCTTCCCGTCCTTACTGATCGTGACGGTGTACTTGCCAGGCTCAATGCCGAGCGAGAAATATTCGCCCTTCTTATTAGTCTTCAAGTTGAAAGTACGACCGTTGTCGTTGTTGTACCAGACCACCTGAGCGTCGGTGATGGGATTGCCCTGAGCGTCTTTACAAACGCCTTTCACGGTAGCAGTCTGCGCGATCGCCGGAATTGTTACGACAATACAGACAATTGCAAATAGCGTGATGAAAACTAGATTGCGTTTCATTCAAGCCTCCTGGCCAGGCCGCCCGCAGCATGGCAGAGCGGTCCCTTATGTCTTCAACGGCACTAAAACTTATACCATTTGTGGCTCCGCAACGTAGGGTAGCGGATCAGCCGATCCCGCTTGTTGAAATGCCCTCAGGCGCAGCACGCAACTGTCACATACGCCACACGCGCGATCTTCGCGGCTATAACAAGACCACGTTAAGTCGAACGGCGC
>WNFY01002395.1_pt1 | contig 25525 bp, 26 predicted proteins | sample 5400091 | NCBI WGS metagenome assembly WNFY01 (sample SAMN13153364, study PRJNA577476) | soil metagenome | isolation source: 60 cm soil or saprolite under grassland replicate 1 | place: USA:California | collected 2016-06-15 | reverse complement strand
CGAGCATCTGCACGATCCTTTGGGCCATGGCCTCGGCGGCTCCCACCGGAACCAGCACCTCGGCAGGCAGAATCTCGGGAATTCCCCCGGCGGCGGTGGCGACGACGGGACGCCCCAACGCCAGCGCGTTCAGCACCACGCTGCCCAGTCCCTCGGTCGTGGACGAAAGCACGAACACGCTGGCGTCCGCGATCAGCGCATCGATGCGATCCACATACCCCAGCAGATGCACGCGATCGGGGAGTCCCAGGCGCGCGATCTCGGCGGTGAGTGAGTCGCGCAGTCTGCCCTCGCCCGCGATGACCCAGTGGAGGTCCGGGCGCCGGGCGCGCGCGTAGTGCGCCGCGCGAATCAATGTGCGGTGGTCCTTTTCGGCGGTGAGTGCCGCGGCGTTCACCACCAGGGGAGCAGCCGCGGGAATGCCCAATCGCCGGCGCGTGTCGAGGGGGGGGAGAGCAGTTGCGGCCTGGCGGACCGCGGCGACGTCGATGCCGTCAGGGACGACGACGACGGCATCGCTCGCGATGCCATCGGCGATCAGCACGCGCTTGACCGCGTCGGAAATCGCGATGATGCGATCGGGGCGCCGCCATGCGCCAAAGCGCCCGGTATGGAACGCGACGCGCCGTGTCGCGACGAGCCGGCGGCCGCCCCGGCCCCCTCCCCCCTGGGCGACCGTGGCGGCGAGCGTCAGCGCATGGCTGTCGTGCACGTGAATCACGTCGGGTTGGAATGCCGCGATGGTGCGCCGCAGGTGCCACCAGGCGCGCGGATCCAGGCCGATTCCCCAGGCGGTCCCGTGCACCTTCGTCCCGGCGGCCGCGGCGCGTTCGGCGAGCGCGCCGCCCTGTTTGGTGACGAGCGCCTGCTCGATCCCCGCTGCGCGATCGAGCTCGCGGCACAAGAGCCAGACCTGATTTTGGCCGCCGCGCCAATCCCGGCCCGAGTCTACCTGCAGCACTCGCATCCGTCCTGCGCCCTCCTTTACGCCGGGACTTTCACGACTCCGGCGAGGACGCGGCGCAGGGCGTCGAGCTTGAAAGGCTTCTGAAGGAAGGGGCGGCCCAGCTCTTCGAGGAATTGCAGCGTGTCGCCGCGGACCGTGTCGCCCGTGGCAAAAATGATGCGGTCGGCGACGGTCGGATGCATGCGCGCGAGCGTGTGAAACATCTCGCGGCCGCCCAGCCGCGGCATGCGCAAATCGCAGATGATCAGATCGAATGGTTGCATGAGCGCGCGCTTCAACGCCTGACTGCCGTCGCGCGCCAGTACGACCTCGTGACCCCAGCTCTCGAGCGTCACCTGCATGTAGTGGAGGATATGCGGCTCGTCATCGACGACGAGGACGCGGAGGTGTTCGAGCCGTTCGGGAGGAACCGCTTGCGTCTCGGCTCCCGCCGCCAGGGGTCTCAGCTCCGGGCGCACGCCGGTGGGCAGCTCGACGGTGAACGTCGCGCCCCTCCCGCTGCCGGCGCCGCCCGGTTCCACCGTCATGCTACCGCCGTGCTCCTTCACGATGCCGAGGCAGATCGACAAGCCGAGCCCCGTCCCTTCGCCTTCGGATTTCGTGCTGAAGAAGGGCTCGAAGACGCGTTGCGCGACGGCGTCCGGGATGCCGGGCCCATTGTCGGAAATGTTGACCGACAGTCCGTCGGGCTCGCACTTCGTGACGATCTGAATCTTGCCGCCGCCCTCTTGCGCGCGCGTGCTGGCGATCGCCTGCGCCGCGTTGTTGATGATGTTCACGAACACCTGTTTGATTTGATTGGCGTGCACCTCGACCTCGGGCAGCCCGGGCTCGAACTCGAGCGTCAGCTCGATCCGTGCGGCGAGCAGCTGATGCTTGAGCAGCTGGTGGGTGGACTCGAGGATCGGGCGGATCGATTGCAGCTGGCGCTCACCTTCCTGACGGCGCGCGAACGACAGCAGGTTGCGGACGATGGCGGAGGCGCGCTCGGCCTCCTGCCGGATCACGGCGAGCGGCTCGGCCAGTCGTGGCGGCACGTCGGCGGCCTCGCCCAGCAAATCGCTGAAGCCGACGACCGAGGCGAGAGGGTTGTTGAGGTCATGGGCCACGCCGGCGATCAGCTGGCCGATCGCCGACATCTTCTCCGACTGCAACAGCTGGTCCTGCAGGCGGCGCTTCTCGCTCTGGTCCTCGAACAGCAGGACGGCGCCGCCCGGCTCTCCCGTAGGAATGGCGGTGACCAGCAACGTCCGCTCGCCCGCGCGAATCTCGACCGGCGCCGGAGCGCCCTCCAGCGTGAGCAACCGCGCCACCGGATCCACCCACGACGGCGGCAGCAACGTCAGCCACGGGCGCCCCGGCAGCGCCGTGACGGGCAGCTTGATCAGCTCGGCGAATACGCGGTTCGCGCGGCGCACCGCACCTTGCGGATCGATGTAGCAGATCGCCTGGTTGAACGCGTCGACCGTCTGCTCCCATTCTCTCTTGCCGCTCGACAACAGCTCGACCAGGCGTGCGTTCTCGAGTGCGATGCCGGCCTGCGCCAGCACGGCGCGCGTGAACAGCAGCGCGCCGTCGTCCAGGGTGTGCTTGCGGTCGCCCTCCATCGCCACTGCCCCGATGGTGCGCGACACGGCGACGATCGGCGCCCCGAGCCAGCTCGCCGGAACGGGTCCAGCGAGCGAGACCTGCAGCGCAGCGGCACGCGCGACGACGTTGTCGGGAAACACGAGCGGGCCGCGACGCAGCGCGAGCTGCAGCAGCGGCTCGTCGGTGGTCGCCGGGCGGGGACCGTTGTGATAGCTGACGGTGAGACCATTGGTGTCGATATCGAGCAGCATGACCGAGAGACGGCCGGGTGCCAGCTGCTCGGACAGCGTCCGCGCCACGATCTCGACGATGGTCGCGGGGCGAAACGCGCCCGCGAGCTCCTGCGAGAGTGCGATGAGACGCTCTAACACGATGCCTCGTCCAGGAAGCGGGTCGGCACGCGTGTGGCGGCGTCGACGAGCGCTTCAGCCGACTTGATGAACCGCACCACGATCGGCAACGACCCCACCAGCCCGACCTTGCGCTGCATGATGCCGGCGATGGGGCCCAGCTCCTTCTTGAGGATCTGCTTCCAGTAGCGGTATTCGGCCGTCAGGACGAACGGCGCCTTCTGCGCTTCGTCGCGCGTCACGAGGCGCGCCGCGCGGCACACGCCGCGGTCGAGCTCGAGCCAGATGCCGACGTCTTCGGGCACGCCGATCGCCGGCTGGGCCGGCAGCACGAGCGCAACGGACCCATGAGTCCAGTCGGTGGATGCGGTGCGGTACTCGGCACTCGCATTGGGGGGGGGGGGGGCGGTCATGCGACCGCCCGCGCGAAGCCGTCGAACAAGGCCCGCTCGGTCAGATCTTCCGGATGCCACTGTACCGCGACGATCCAGGGGGCGCTCGCATCCGCCGGCTCGGCGGCCTCGATCACGCCATCGTCGGCCCACGCCACCGCCTTGAGGCCCGGCGCGACGTCCCGAATCGCCTGATGGTGCCGGCTGTTCACGGACGCCGCACGAGCGCCGAGTGTCCGCTCGAGCAGCGACCCGGCATCGACCCGCACCGCGTGATTACTCGCTTCATTGTGCGGCACCGAACCCGGCCGCTCACTGTCCAAATCCTGATACAGAGTGCCTCCGAGGGCGACGTTGAGGATCTGAATGCCGCGGCAGATCGCGAGAATCGGCAAACGCCGCCGGCGCGCGGCGTCGATCAGCGCCAGCTCGGCCGCGTCGCGCGCGGGATCGACGTCACCGAGGCGCGGGTGCGGCGCGGCGCCGTAGCGCGCGGGCGCGACGTCTTCCCCGCCGGTGAGCACCAGGCCGCGCACTCCGGCGAGCGCGGCGGCGGCGTGATCCGGTGCGAGAATCGTCGGAACGGCCAGCGGAATGAGACCGGCGCCCTCGAGCGCGCGCACGTACGCCGTGTTGAGGGTGATTCGCTCACGGCCATCGACCATCCGCCGTGGAGCCGTCACGGCGACAGGAACGGCCGCCGTGGCCCTGGTCACGACGTTTGGGTCGCCGGGCCGCCGAACAACGGACAGCGGGGATTGCTGACGCTCGCCCAGTCGACGCGGACGCCGTACAGATTCAGCGCCACACTTCCGCCGATGATCGTGCCGATCGCCGGATGGCCCTGCGGCTCCTCGGTATCGAGGGTCAGAACACCCATCGTGCGCTGCGAGGTGTCGTCGACCACCAGCAGGCCGTAGCCGTGCTGGGGAAAGCCGGAGCCTGACCGACGAGCACGGCTCCGATGTCACGCGTCTTCTGGAGGATGACGAGGGCGGGCAGCGAATCCGGGACCCCTCGGGGCGGATCAGTGAGGACGGCGCGCGCGTTGCCGAGCTGCTGGGTGATCAGCGAAGGCCCGGCGAGGAACGCAATGCCGCAGGTCGGCGAACCGCCGCTCCCGCGGCCACAGGCAGCCACCGCGAGGGTCAGTGCCAGCAGCCGGTAGTTCATGATCTGGAATCTAACGCTAATGGGACCAAACAGCCGTCACGGTCACGGTCCGCACGGGCGCGAGGGCCTGGGGCACCAGGTTGTAGATGTAATTGAGCACATTGGCCGCCATGAGCCGCAGCTCGACCGGGCCTTGTTTCCAGCCTGCTCTGAGGTCCAGCACCTTCACGGGGACGCGCCTCGAGTCGACGAACCCTTCTAACTCGATGCGCTCGACACGGCTGGCATACCGGAAGTCGGCGCCCACGCCGATGGCGCCGAGGCTGTAATCGCCGCTCAGCGTCACGAGGTGCCGCGGGCGGAACGCGAGCGGCCCTGCCGCCGACGTGTCACCGGCGACCTGCCGCCGCGTGCTGAGGTAGGTATAGCTCAACGTCGCGATCAGCCGATCCGGAATGGGCGCGGTCAGAATCGCAACGTCGAGTCCGGCGATGCGCGCGCGGGTGACGTTCTGGAGCTGGATCTTGGGTACGAGGTTGGGTATCGAGTCGTTGGGTGATTCCTCGATCAGGATCAACCGCGGCTCGATCAGCTCGCGTGGCTCCGTCCAGAACAGCGCAGCGTCGAGCCGCAGCATCCGGAACAGCGGTGCGGTCGTGTAGCCGAGTTCCGTCGACCATGCGGTTTCCGGCCGCAGGTTGGGATTGGGAATGACCTCGAGCCCTTCGGCGAAGGTGTGCACGAATCGCTCCGCGATCGTCGGGGCACGGAAACCGCGGCCGATCGACGCGCGCAGCGATCCTCCACTGTGATCGGTCGGCATGGTGACGCCGAGCCGGGGACTGACGACCGCACTGAGCGAGCCGCCGTCGACCGCGAGAAAATCGATGCGCGCGCCCGCGGTGAGACGGACCACGCCGACCGCCTGGTCGCTCTCACCGTACGCGGCGAACTCGGACTGCGAGTGATTTCCGAAAATGTCGCTGGTGACATCCGAAAACGTCATCTCGCTGCCGACCAGCACCGTACGCGTGGAATCACGATGCACCTCCGCCCGGAGCTCGGCGCCGAAGCGGTTGGCAACCCCGAACTCTGAGCCGGTGGGAGGACGCTGATCGAAGAAGTTGGTGCGGAACCACGACGCGCGCGCCTGCCACGCGAATCGCTCCGACACCACCGTCCGCGCCTGCGCGGCGACGTATCCCTTGCGCGAGTCGGTCCACGCGCCCAACGAGGCGGTCGGGACCTTGAACGGTTGATACGCCTGGCCGCGATCGTTGCATTCGCCTTGCCGGCACCACGCGAGCGGCACGTCGTAATGGTCGACCGCCCAGGCGCCGGACATGTCCACGCGCGTGCGCGGTGCTGCCTGCCAGCGGGCTCGGCCGGCGATCTGCCAGTGATCCCCGTCGTCTTGTTCGCGGTATCCGTCCGAATGACGCGCGCCCGCCGCGAACCGGCCGCCGAACGTCGCGGTGCCGTATGACGCGGAGACATCGGCCCCGCCCTCCAGCCCCGTGCCGTCGCGGAACCGCCACACTGCGTGGGGCGGATTGCCGTACGCGCCTCCGGTGAGCCGCACGCGCACGTGCATGCCATCAGGCACGTCACGGGTCGTCAGGTTGACGACGCCCCCCAGCGCCGCCGACCCATACAGCGACGAGCCGGCCCCCTTGAGGATGTCGACGCGCTCGATCTGATCCACCGGCAACAGGTCCCAGTTGATCCCGCCGCGGTCGCCCTGATTCATCGGAACGCCGTCGACCAGCAGCAGCACACGCGAGTTGAGTCCCTGTACGTAGCCCGTCGATCCGCGAATGTTGATCTGCCCGTTCAGCATCTGAATACCCGCCGCCTTATCGACTGCTTCGTCCACGGTGTTGACCGCCCGTTGATCGATGTCGTGCGCGGGGATCTGGACGACGCTCGTCGCGGGGCGGTCGCCAAACCGCGCCACCTTGGTGCTCACGACGTCGAGCGGAGGCAGCTCGAGCGGCGATGGCTCCAACGTGAAGTCGGCGATCGCGGAGTCGCCGGCAGCGACCGAGACGCTGGCGGCAGTGGGCAGGTATCCGATGGCTGCGACGCGCACACGAATGTCGCCTGCCGGCAGCGGTGTCAGGCGATAGCGTCCCTGCGGGTCGGTCTGCGTGTACAGCGTCGTGTTCGGCACACCCACGATCGCCGCCTGAATGGGGACGCCGTGCGCATCACGGACCGTGCCGCGCAACACCCCTTGAGCAACCGCGGGAAGTGGCGCGACCAACAGCAGCAGCGCCGTTATGGCGCGGTGCATGTGACGAAATCGGTTGCCGGCCGGAGGCTGTCGAACTCAACCCTGAAGTCGATGTTGCCGACCGTACCGCCCGCGGGGATCGTGACGATGCCGGGCAGGGTCGTATCGGCGGGATCGCGGTAATAGCCCGCGACTCGGAGCAGCGCCGTATCCTGCGGGGTGAGGGTCAGGTTTCCCACCTTCTTCCAGACCGCGAGCACCCAATGGTAGGTGGCCGGGTCGAGGACGACGCTGTAGGGCGCGGCCGAGTCGGTGTAGGTGACTGAGCCGGGAATGGGTGGCTTGCGCTTGTTGATGAGGTCGTTGCAGGTCTGCGGGAACGTGACGTAGGCGGCGATGAAGACGTTGTCGGTGCTGTCGGGGATCGTGCCGCGAAATCGCAGCGTGCCGCACAGGCCCACCAGACTCGGCGGGCAAATACGTTCCGGCTCGAGTCCGCCGTCGCAGGCAATGGTGCTGGCGGCTGCCGCCAGCGCGACACCGGCGATTCGGACTGCAATCCGGAGCATTCCAGCAATTTGCGCCCCACGCGGGGTGCGTCAACTTGACCGTGGTTTTACGGGGGAATAACGTTTGCGCATGCCAGTGTACGAGTACCGTTGTACCGCCTGTCACGCGCTGTTCTCGCGCACCGAAACGATGGCGGAGCACTCCCTGCGCCCGCATCCGACCTGCCCGGAGTGCGACTCGCCCGCGGTGGAGCCCGTCTTCTCCGACTTTTTCGCCAAAACCGTCCGTAAGAGCTGAGCGAGGCAACCGACCTGTTCGAGCGTCTGCGGGACGCGTTCCGCGCTGCCCTCGACGCCGCCGAGGGTGGCGTCGATCTCCGATCGCTCGCCCGGCAGATGCGCGAGGCGGTCGTGGACGCGAAGGTCGCGGTTGCCGAGGTCCAGGAGGCCGTGGCGCGCACCGAACGCGAGGTGGGGCTCGAGCGCCAGCGGCTGGCGGATGCCGAGCGGCGCGGCCGTCTCGCTGGTGAGATCCAGGATCAGGAAACGGTCACCGTTGCCGAGCGCTTTGCGACCAAGCACCGCGAGCGCGTTGGCGTGCTCGAGCGCAAGCTTGTCGCGCAGCGCGAGGAGCTGGCGCTGGCGCAACGCGAGCTGGATGAAATGCAGACGCAGCTCAAGAGCGCGGAGCGCGAGCGGCCGGCGATGGAAGCTCGGCGCTCCATGGACGAGGCCGGCGCCAGGGATGCGGACGTCGATCTACAGGACGAGCTGCTCAAGGCGGACATGGACCGGGCGGCGCGCGAGGCGGCGGCGGCGCGCCAGCTCGACGAGCTCAAGAAGAAAATGAGAAAGGACTAGATCCGTGCTCCTCTTGTCTCTCCTTCAGATCCTCCACCACCCTCCACCCCCTCCACCATCTGATTTTGCCAAACGCGCCCACACCTACAGCATCGTCGCCTACGACTCCGCCACCGGCGATCTCGGTATCGCTGTGCAGTCGAAGTTTCCCAACGTGGGCGGGATCGTGCCGTGGGCCCGGGCCGGCATCGGTGCCGTCGCGACACAATCGCTCAGCAACACCGACTACGGCGACAAGGGCCTGGATCTCCTGGCGCGGGGCGCGACCGCCCCGGAGGCGATGCGGATCATCATGCGCGGCGATCCGCGGCCGTCGCAACGGCAGGTGGGCATGGTGGACGCCCACGGCAACTCGGCGAGCTGGACCGGCGACTCGACGTTCGATTGGGCGGGAGGCCGGACGGGCGGACGGTCGGACGGCCGGACGGGCGGTAAAGGCCAGCTCATCACGGGACGAGACTACGCCGCCCAAGCCAATATCATGGTCTCGGACGCGACGGTGCGAAACATGGCGGAGACGTTCGAGCGCAGTCGTGGATCGCTCGCCGATCGGCTGCTTGCCGCGTTGGTCGCGGGCCAGGCGGGCGGAGGGGACAGACGGGGGATGCAGTCGGCGGCATTGCTCGTCGTGCGGGCGAACGCCGGGTACCTCGGCAACAACGACCGCTACATCGATATCCGGGTTTACGATGCGCCCGATCCGATCAAGGAGCTGCAGCGGCTGTACGCGCTGCACAAGCTCTATTTCTTCACCACCGACTCCGCCGACCTCATGCCGATTACGCCGGCGCTGCAACAAGAGCTGGAAACGATTCTGGTGGTCGAGCCCGCGAATCAGCGCGAGAAGTGGCTCGCCGCTCCCCAGCCCTCCCTCAATGACACGTTTCTGACGGCGCTCGCGAACTTCATGTATTGGGAGAACTACGACGTGCGCGTGCGCATGGACGGAAAAATTGATCGCGTTGTGTTAGAAGACATTCGCAAAAACCGGCGTCCGCGGAGGTAACCTATGGATGTGAAACGGGGGCGCATGGTATTCCTCGGCTATGGAAAATATTGGCGCTCGGACCGCATCCTCGGCCTGATGCCGATCGAGGAGGGTCGCGGCCCGGGGCAACGCACCAACGTCTTCATCGAGGGGCGTCCCGAACCGGTCGTCGCCTCGCGGACGGAGCAGAGCATCCTCGAGGACATGGCGGCGACGGACGACAGCTTCCGGCTCGAAGCGTTACGCGAGGCGACGCGCGAGCTGCTCGAGGCGTTTCACGAGTTCTCGCCGGTGCTGCGTCGCGCGCTGCAGAACGAACACCATTTCGACGTCGAGAAATGGGAAGAGCGGCTGAGCACCTTGCTGCGACCCAGCGAGCATCCGGACACCGCGCAGCAAGACGATCTCTTCGACTGATGAACGACGAACGTCAATTCTTCGGTCACCCGCGCGGCCTCTCCACGCTGTTCTTCACGGAGATGTGGGAGCGCTTCAGCTACTACGGGATGCGCGGCTTCCTGATCCTATACATGACGAAGGCGCTGGGTTTCACCGATCAGCACGCCGGGCTCGCGTACGGCAATTACGTCTCCAGCGTCTGGCTCACGCCGATCATCGGCGGCTTCATCGCCGATCGCTGGCTCGGGCAGTATCGCAGCGTGCTGATCGGCGGGAGCGTCATCGCCCTCGGCCATTTCACGCTCGCGTTTCATGGCCTGCCGTTCCTGTACATCGGCCTCGCGCTGATCGTGCTCGGCACCGGGCTGCTGAAGCCCAACATCAGCACGCTCGTCGGCTCGCTCTACGAGCCGGGAGACGAGCGGCGCGACGCCGGCTTTTCCATTTTCTACATGGGGATCAATCTCGGCGCGTTTCTCGGCCCCCTGATCGCCGGCAAGCTCGCGGAAGGCGTCGATTGGCATCTGGGCTTCGCGTGCGCGGGTGTGGGCATGGTGTTTGGCCTGATCCAATACGTCCTTGGCCGGCAACGTCTCCAGCCGGCCATCGATCGCCTCGCCGCTCAGCGCCAGGCCCGTGCCGCGGCCGACGTGTTGCGGGGCACGAAGGCGCCACTCACCCCTGACGACTGGCGCCGCATCGGCGCCGTGGTCGTGCTGTTCGTGTTCGCGTCGTTGTTTTGGGGCGCATATGAGCAGGCGGGATCCACGCTGAACCTGTTCGCCGACCGCTACGTCCATCTCGAGTTTCTGGGGATCAAGCTGTATGCGTCGTGGTTCGTGTCGATTCAGGCGGCGTTCGTCATTCTCCTGTCGCCACTGTTCGCGTGGTTGTGGGTCCGGCTCGGCCCCCGCCAACCGTCGAGCCCGGCGAAGTTCGCCCTCGCGCTCGTCTTCGTCGGTCTCGCGTTCGTGCTGCTGATTCCCGGGGGCTCGCTGGCCCAAAGCGGCGTAAAGGTTTCTCCGCTCTGGCTCGTCGGTGCCTACTTCATTCAGGAGCTCGGTGAGCTCTGTCTCAGTCCGGTCGGGTTGTCGCTGGTGACGAAGCTCGCGCCCGTCCGGTTCGTCAGCCTCGTAATGGGGATCTTTTTCCTGTCGAATGCCGCGGGCAACTGGCTGGCGGGATGGTCCGCGCGATTCATCAGCACGGTCCCGCTGGTGACGCTGTTCGGGGTAACCGCGGCAGTGACGCTCAGCGCCGGGGTCGTCCTGTTCCTGCTGCTCCGTCCGATTCGCAATCTCATGGGCGGCGTGCGGTAGATGGCGGAGCCGGTCACACCGCAACGAGACACCGCCGGGTGGTTTGGCCATCCGCGCGGCCTGTCGACGCTGTTTTTCACCGAGATGTGGGAGCGCTTCAGCTTCTACGGGCTGAAAGCGCTCCTCATCCTGTTCATGACTGCGGCGGCGGCTCAGGGGGGGCTTGGGTTTAGCGCCGAGCGGGCCGGGTCGATCATCGGATGGTATGGCTTCGGCGTATACGCGTCGGCGATTGCGGGCGGCATGCTCGCCGATCGCGTCTTCGGGCAATACCGCAGCGTGCTGCTGGGTGGGATCATTATCGCCCTCGGCCACTTCACCATGGCGATCCCCACGGTGACGACGTTCTACCTCGGCCTCTGCCTGATCGTCGCGGGCACGGGACTCCTGAAGCCAAATGCGAGCACGATGGTGGGGGCGTTATACGACCCCGACGATGCGCGTCGCGATGCCGGCTTCTCGATCTTCTACGTCGGGATCAACGTCGGTGCGTTTGTCGCGCCGCTGATCGTCGGGACGCTGGGGCAGGAAGTCAGCTGGCATGCCGGCTTCTTGTGCGCCGGCATCGGGATGACGATCGGATTGATCCAGTATGTCGCCGGGAAGCCGCGACTCCTGCCGGCGCTCCAACGTTTAGGACAGACGGAGAAGCATGCAGCGCCGTCGACGGAGCCGTGGTGGCGCTTCACGCGCGAGGAGTGGGGGCGGGTCGCGGCGATCGCGGTGCTGTTCGTGTTCTCGTCGATCTTCTGGGGGGCGTTCGAGCAGGCATCGTCGAGCCTGAACCTGTTCGCCGACCGGCTCACCCAGAACAGGCTGTTTGGATTCGACTTCCCCTCGACCTGGTATCAGTCGCTGAACTCGATGTTCATGATCTTCGGCCTCGCGCCGCTCATGGGCTGGCTATGGGTCCGCCTCGGCCCGCGCCAGCCGTCGAGTCCAGTGAAGTTCGCGCTGGGTCTGATCTTCGTGGGACTCGGATTCGCCCTGATCGTCCCGGCGGCGAAGATGGCGCAGGAGCGCGGGGTTCTGGTCAGCCCCTGGTGGCTGATTGGGCTGTACGTCCTGCACACGATCGGCGAACTCTGCCTCAGTCCCGTGGGGCTGTCGATCGTGACCAAGCTAGCGCCGCAGCAAATCGTGGGTGCGATGATGGGGTGGTGGTTCCTATCGATCGCCGTGGGCAACAAACTGGCCGGAATGGCGGGCGGACTGTTCGAGAGCTTGCCGCTGCCTAGGCTGTTTGGCGCGGTCTCGCTCACGACATTTGTGGCGGCGGCGATCCTGTTGCTCTTGACGCGGCCGCTTCTGCGAATGATGGGCGGAGTGCGCTAGCTCAGGAGATTTGTCGCGCACCTCGGTATTGGTAGTCCCCGGGCTGCCGCCCGGGGTTAGCGGAACCTCTTGTCCTGCTCGGGATCAGATCGGGATGGCGTCGATGCTGATTGCGGATGTACTCGACGACCCGCGGAAGCTCGCGCTTGCCAACCGTCGCAGCAAGAAACCCGCGACCCCAACGCACCGCGCCGGGGATCCTGGCATTGGCTCGGTACGCGGTCCCGGATTTCACCAGGCGGACAAAGTCACTCAGCGAGGAATTGGGCCGAAAGCTCACGAGCACGTGCACATGGTCGGCTAGTCCCGCGCTCTCTAAGACGCGAATCCCAGTAACACGAGTCGCGTTGCGAAGAGCTATCGCGAACTCGCCAACGGCTCTTTCATCGAGGCACCCTCGTCGCTCCCAAGTGTGCCAGGTGAGATGCGCGTATAGTTGGAAGGCGTGATGCATAGTCCATCACTAAACGGGATTAACTAACCCCGGGCGGTAGCCCGGGGTGCTCGATAACTTGCTGAGGCAATCTTCCTACCACATAACCAAATTCCTGCGTTAGGGCGCCTGCCACGTGATGTCGCCGATTTCTGACGCAGCCCGAGTCTTCAGGCCATCGCTGTCGATGCTGACTCCCACCGACACGATCGGTTTCGGGGCGTTGTTCCAGAGCCGGCGATAATCGCCAAACGGGTCCCGGCGCTCCACGTGCCAGGACCCATCCGCATCTTCCGCGCGCTGCAGCACCACCACCATCCGGTTGCGTCCGGCCCAACTGGCGAAGCTCTCGTTGCGGCTTTCGCGATTGCCCCACGCGTACACGAGGGTGCGGCCATCCTGAAATGTGATGACCACGCGAATCGGACTGTCGTCGCCGGCGCGGCGTTTCAGGTCGGCGCCGCGCAGCGGCGTGCCGGCGCGCCAGCGCCACGTCAACCCTCCCGGCCGCAGCGATGACGGCGGCCGAATCGCGTTGCGCAGGCGGTAGGTGGCCGTACCGCCCTGGGCGATCGTGATCATACGCAAGGTGTGGACGCGCGTCACTTCAAACGCCGGCGGCTCGACGCCTTGGATCCGGCTGAGGCGCCACCCCGACGGCAAGCCCGGTCCGGCCGGCGAGATCACGAGGTTCGTGAGCGTTTGCGCCAGCAGCAGCCCCCCCCCGCGGTCACATCGGCTCCTCGGCGTAATGACACGCCGCGAGGTGCCCGGGGGGGGGCGTGATTTCCCGCAGCGCGGGCGGCTCGGTGCGGCAGCGCTCGCTCTTGCGCGGATGCGGGCAGCGCGGATGGAACGGGCACCCCGGCGGCGGATGCGCGGGCGACGGGATGTCGCCGGTGAGCACGATGCGGCGCTTGGTCGCGCGGGGATTCGGTTCGGGCACCGCCGAGAGCAAGGCGCGCGTGTAGGGGTGCCGCGGCTGCGCGTAAATCTCCGCGGCGGTCGCGCGCTCCACGATCTTGCCGAGGTACATCACGGCGACGTCGTCGGCGATGTGCCGGACCACGGCGAGATCGTGGGCAATGAACAGATAGGTGAGCCGCCGCCGTGCCTGCAGGTCGGCGAGCAGATTCAGGACCTGCGCCTGCACCGACACATCGAGTGCGCTGACCGGCTCGTCGCATACCACGAACTGCGGTTCGACCGACAGCGCGCGCGCAATGCCCACGCGCTGCCGTTGTCCCCCCGACAGCTCGTGCGGGTAGCGCTTCGCAAACGCGGCGTCGAGGCCGACCTCGTCCAGCAGAGCGGCGACCTCACCGCGCAGCCCGTGAATCTGCAGCGGCTCACGCAGCGTTTCCTCGACGGTCATGCGCGGGTTGAGGGAGCTATACGGATCCTGGAACACGATCTGCATGCGGCGCCGCAACGCGCGCAGCCGCGCGGGGTCGAGCGCGAACACGTCGTTCTCCTCGAACAGCACCTTTCCCGCCGTCGGCTCCTGGAGGCGGAGCATCGTGCGTCCGACGGTCGTCTTCCCCGATCCGGACTCTCCCACCAATCCGAGCGTACGCCCCGACGCGATGCTGAAGGACACGCCGTCGACGGCACGTACCGGCGGCTGAGCTCGGCCCAGGCCGAACCAGGTGCGCGCGCCGGCGTAGTGCTTCACCAGCTGACGTACGTCGACGAGCGTCATCGCCTGGCCTGCCGGCGTTCCGGCTCGGTAACGAGCCAGCAGCGCGCGGTGTGTGCGGGAGTGCCGCTCTCGAGCAACGGCGGCTCGGTGAGGCATTTGTCCCAGGCATGAGGACAGCGCGGGCGGAACCGGCAGCCGGTCGGCCAGGCGGTCGCGGCCGGCACCTGACCGGGGATCGCGTGCAGCCGCGCGCGGGCGGGGACTGCGTCGAGACGCGGCACGGCCGCGAGCAGCCCCTCGGTATAGGGATGAATGGGATGCTCGAACAGCTCGTCCGTCTGCGCCGTTTCGACGACGCGGCCCGCGTACATGACGACGACGCGGTCGGCGTGGCCCGCGACCACGCCGAGATCGTGCGTGATCAGGAGCACCGCCATGCCCAGCTCTTGCTGGAGCCGGTCGAGGAGCTCGAGGATCTGCGCCTGGATCGTCACGTCGAGCGCGGTGGTCGGCTCGTCGGCGATCAGCACCTTGGGGTGACAGACGAGCGCCATCGCGATCATGACGCGCTGGCGCATGCCGCCCGAGAGCTGATGCGGATAGTGATCGACGCGTTCCTCGGGGTCGGGAATACCGACCAGCCGCAGCATCTCGATCGCGCGCGCGCGCGCGGCGCCGCGCGACAGATGCTGATGGATGATGGCGGCCTCCGCGATCTGGTCCCCGACGGTGAAGACCGGATTGAGCGAGGTCATCGGCTCCTGAAAGATCATCGCGATCTGGTTGCCGCGGACGGCGCGCAGCGCCGGTGCGGGGAGCGCGAGGAGGTTCCGGCCCTCGAATTCGATCAGGCTGCCGGGGAGGATGTGGCCGGGAGGCTCGGGAATCAGACGCAGGATCGACAGCGAGGTGACGGTTTTCCCGCACCCCGATTCGCCGACGATCCCCAGGGTCTCGCCGGGATACAGGTCGAACGAGACCTCGTCCACCGCCCGTGCCGTTCCCTTGCCGTGCTCCGTCACGAAGTACGTCTTGAGGTCGCGCACGCGCAGTAACGCCGGCGTCTCCACGGTCACGTGGCCCCCCCCTCCTCGCGCGGATCCAGCGCGTCACGCAGCCCGTCCGCCACCGCATTCAGGGACATCACGACCAGAGAGATGGCGAGGCCCGGAAACAGCGTCGTCCACGGCGCCGTGTAGAGACTGGACGCGCCGTCCGCGATCATGTTGCCCCAGCTCGGCCGTGGCGGGGCGACGCCGATGCCGAGGAAGGACAACGAGGCTTCGAGCAGGAGCACGTTGCCGACGCCCAGGGCCGCGGACACGATGATCGGCGCCGCGGCATTCGGCAGAACGTGGCGAAAGATAACCCGGCCGTCGCCGGCGCCCAGCGCCCGTGCGGCGACGACGAAATCCCGCTGTTGCAGCGAGAGGACCTCCGCGCGCACCAGCCGGCTGGTGCCGAACCACGACGTCAAGCCGATCGCGAGGGCGAGCGTCACGAAGGGCAGGCCATCCCACAGGGCCACCGCCATCAACAAGATGAAAATGCGGGGGAGCGCGAGGCCCACGTCCACCCCGCGCATCAGCACGGCATCGACGCGACGCCCATAATATCCCGCGACCGCGCCGACCACGGTGCCGAGCGCGACCGCGACGAGCGCGCCGAGCGCGCCGATCCCCAGCGAGACGCGCGCCCCATACACGATGCGGCTCCACACGTCGCGGCTGAAGACATCCGTGCCGAGAATGAACGTCCAGGAGGGCGACAGATTCTTGAGGTGGACGGGGTCCGGTTGGACGATCGGATCGAGCGGCGCGACCAGCGGCGCGGCGATGGCGATGGTGACCAGGAATACCAGGATGCTGAGCCCCCACGACGTCGTGCGGTTGCGGAAGAAGCGCCGCCACCGCTCGTGCTTCAGCCCGCGCTGGCGCAGCGCCCGCGCGGTTTCCGCGGCCGCGATGAGCGCGACGACCAGTGCGAGCCAGCTGCCGAGCGTCATGCGGTGACGTTCTCGAGTTCGCCGCCGCCGCGTACCCGCAGGCGTGGATCCGCAACCCCCAGCAGGATGTCGGCAAGCAGGTTCCCCGCGACGACGACCACGCTCGCGATCAGCGCGGTCGCCGTGACGAGCGCATAGTCACGCGCCAGGATGGCGTCGAACGCCAGCCGTCCCATTCCCGGCCACGCGAAGATGGTTTCGATCAGGACGGCGCCGGTGAGCAGGAACGGGAAGGCGAGGCCGAACCGCGTAATAAAGGAAAGCAAGGCGTTGCGGAGCTGGTGGCGCAGCACGATGCGCCGCTCGGGAACGCCCTTGGCGCGCGCCGTGCGCACGTAGTCCTGACTCGCCACCTCCAGCATCGCCGCTCGCTGGAAGCGGGCCGTCCCCGCCGCGCCGACCAACCCCAGCGTCGCCGCCGGCAACACGAGGTGCCCGAGCCGGTCAAAGACGCAGTACGCCGAATCGATCACCGGGCAAAAAATCGGATCATTCGGTCCACCGACGGGAAACCACCCGAGCTTCTCGCCGAAGACGAGCAGCAGCAGCAACGCCAGCCAGAACGTGGGCAGCGAATAGATGAACAACGTGGCGTTGCCGATGATCACGTCCGGCAGGCGATTGACGCGGCCCGCCTGATAGATGCCGAGGCCAAGGCCGAGGACGAAATCGAGCAGCAGCGCCGCGCCCGCCAGCTGCAGCGTGAAGGGAATCGTCTCCGCGAGCGCATCGCGCACCGGGCGGTGCAGCGAGAACGAATACCCGAAGTCGCCGTGCGCCAGCGCGACCAGGTAGCGCCAGTACTGCTCGTACAGCGGCCGGTCGAGCGCGAACCGCCGGATGAGCTGCTCACAGACGACCGGATCGGCGGCTTCGCCGGGTTGGCCCGCGCAGGGCTTTCCCGGGGCAGCGTGAATCAGGATGAAGACGAACGTGACGACGGCGACGATGATGGCGACGGAGGCGACGAGGCGCCGCACGAGCCACATCCCGCCCACCGCCGTCACCTAGCGCTCCACGCGGTCTCGAGCGATCAGCTGGTCGGGAGGGATGCGCCAGGTGCGCAGCAGCGCCGCCCACGAGTCGGGGCGGATCTGCACGTTGTCGATGCGGCTGTGCACGGCGGCGACGTTCTCGAGGGCATACAGGAAGATGCCGGGGGCGTCGGCGTTGATCGTCTCCATCGCGGCCTTCCACAGCGCCCGCGCCCGCTCGCGCGTGGGCGCCGCGATCGCGAGATCGACGAGCCGCTCGAACTCGGCATTGTAATAGCGGCCGAAGTTGGAACCGCCAAAGCCGGCGCGCGTCCACGTCTGCGTGATCCCGGAGCCGGGCGACGGATCGTTGCCGCGCGACAGGACCGACGTGTCGAACTTCCCGGACCCGAGGCGCTCGTTCACCACGCTGAACTCGAGCTCGTCGATGTCGGTCTGGACCCCGATCGCGCGGAATTGCTCCTGCAGCAGGCGCGCGTACTGGCGCCGCAGCACGCTCGTGGTCGGCACCAGAATGTGGAACGCGAGCGGCTGGCCGTTCTTGTCGCGGATGCCGTCGCCGTCGTGGTCGCGCCAGCCGTGGGCGTTGAGAATCCGCGCGGCCAGCGCCGTATCGTAGGGAAGCTGCCGAATCTCCGGATCCCAGATGCCCAGCAGCGACGACATCGGCCCCGGCGGGACTTTGCCGAGATCGCCCAGCGTACTCTTCACCAGACTGGCGCGGTCCACGGCCATGGTGAGCGCGCGGCGCACGTCGCGGTCCGCAAAGATCGGATTGGGCTTCGCGGTATCGCCGTTGGCCCGCAGGTTGAACCCGAGATAGGTGTAGACGTTGCCACGGAACGGGTAGATCGTGAGCTGTTTCGCGGCTCGTGCCCGCTCGACGTTGTCCGGCGTGACCAGCTGCTCGCGGACATCCGCCTGATCGGCGATGACTTGCTGGACGGCAACCTGGAGGTTGGGCGTGAAGCGCCAGATCAAACGCCGGATCGGCGGCCGGCCGAGAAAGAACGTCGAATCGGCCACGAGCTCGAGCGACTGCGCCGCCTGCCAGCTGACGAAGCGGTACGGGCCGTCGCCGACCGGCTGCCGGCCGAAGGGCGCCGTTTTCCACTGATCCCGGGGCACCGCTCGCAGCAAATGCGCCGGCAGGATGCGCATGTGGTACACGGCATCGTAGAACATCTCGGGATAGCGCTCGTGGAAGCGGAACACCGCGGTCGACGCATCCCGCTGCGTGACGCTGGCGATGCGCCGCAGCTTGGGGCGGAACGGCGAGCCGACGGCGGAGTCCGTGTACGCGTTGAACGTGAACTCGACGTCCGCCGCGGTCACCGGCTGGCCGTCCTGCCAGCGGGCGCGCGGGTCGAGATGGAACACCAGCGTCAGCGGTCCGTCCCACTCCCAGCGCTGCGCGAGCAGCGGCTGGAAGTCTTCATCGCCGATGGTGTTCGTCGACATCCCCACGTCCGCCAGCTTCAGGAACAGCTGCTCGCCGATGTCGCCCGCGACGACGTTTTCGCTCGACGGCGGCAGCAGCGTGGGGGGCTCGGCGACCGCGGCGTTGATCAGCGTCCCGCAGTATGCGCCGGTGCAACCGCCGCGACGTTCGCATCCCGCGAGCGTGACGACGGCAAGAATGACGAGGACTTGGAATGGAGCGCGCCGTGGCATGGCGCTTAACATTTCACTCGGCGGCCAGCGACGCCAGACCGGACGGGCTGAGGGCCGAACGGCCTGACGGCTGGAGCGGATCTTCCCAGGCCGCGACGATGGCAGCCGCTACCTCGTCGAACCTCACCGGTCGGTTGAGCACCGCCGCCAGCGTCGTTTCCCCGTTGCAAGAGGAAGGTTGGGTCCCGTCGAGCAGAATCGATCCGTGCTGCAGGAACGCGTCGCCGCGGCGCACCTGGGCGGAGCCGACGAGCTTGCGGCCCCGGACGAGGATCTCGCCGCCGACGGAGGATGCGAAGCATGCGGCCGGACGGCCGGACGGCCGAACGGCTGGAGCGTTGGCCAGCACGGCCTCGACTCCCAGTGTGCGCAGCGCGATTGCCAGCCGTCCGTGGATCTCCCGGTACGCCCCGCGCAGCGAGCCAAACAACGCTATCGGTGCCGCGACCGCGTAGGTGACTTCGTGTTCGTGCCACACGGCCTGACCACCGGTCGGTCGCCGTACAACGGGGACGCCCTCGCGGACGAGGTTTTCCATCGACTGGTTGCGACCCACGGAGAGCGTCGGGGGATCCCACCGGTACAGTCGCAGAGACGCGCGCTGCGATCGAGCGGCATCGTCGAGGAGTGCCTCGTCAATCGCCATGTTGTCGACGCCCGTGTGCCCCTGGGCATCGATCATCAAGGCCCACAGGCCGTCAGACCTCAGCGTACGCTTCCACGGGCGGGCAAGTACACACCAGGTTCCGGTCTCCAAACGCGGCATCGATCCGGCCGATCGCGGGCCACACCTTGTGGTCACGCGTCGCCGCCGTCGGGAACCCGGCGCGCTCGCGCGCGTACGGCCGGTCCCACGTGTCCACCAGCAGGTCGGCGAGCGGATGCGGGGCGTGCTTCAGCAGGTTGCTTTCCCGGTCGGCTTCGCCGTTCTCGATCTCGCGAATTTCTCCGCGAATGGCGATCAGCGCGTCCACAAACCGGTCCAGCTCCACCTTCGGCTCGCTCTCCGTCGGCTCGACCATCAGGGTCCCGGGCACAGGGAAGGAGACCGTCGGCGGATGGAAGCCGTAATCGATGAGCCGCTTGGCAATGTCCTCGACATCCACGCCGGCGGACGTCTTAAACGGCCGTGTGTCGATGATGCACTCGTGCGCAACGAGTCCCTGCTGTCCCGCATACAACAGCTCGTAATGCCCACCCTCCTGCAGCCGACGCGCGATGTAATTGGCGTTGAGGATCGCGACTTTAGTCGCGAGCGTCAGGCCGTCGCGTCCCATCATGGCGATATAGGCCCACGAGATCGGCAGGATCGACGGGCTGCCCCACGGGCCCGCCGACACCGTACCGGCGCTTGCGGCGAGCGGCACGCCGACGTCGATCACCGGATGCGTCGGCAGATGCGGCGCCAGGTGCTCGGCGACGCCGATCGGCCCCATGCCGGGACCGCCACCGCCGTGCGGGATGCAGAACGTCTTGTGGAGGTTCAAGTGGCACACGTCGGCGCCAATGTCGCCCGGCCGGCACAGGCCTACCTGCGCATTCATGTTGGCGCCATCCATGTAGACCTGCCCGCCATGCTGATGCACGATCTTGCAAATCTTCTTGATGGATGCCTCGAACACGCCATGCGTCGATGGATAGGTCACCATCAGCGCGCCCAGCGTGGCGGCGTGCGCTTTCGCCTTGGCTTCGAGATCGGCGACGTCGATGTTGCCCTGCTCGTCGGTCTGCACCACCACGACCTGCATGCCGGCCATGACCGCGCTGGCGGGGTTCGTGCCGTGCGCCGATTGCGGGATCAGGCAGGTCGTGCGATGCGCCTCGCCACGGTGCTGGTGGTAGGCGCGAATCACGAGCAGCCCGGCAAACTCCCCCTGCGAGCCGGCATTGGGTTGCAGCGACACCGTGGCAAAGCCGGTGATCTCGGCCAGCCATGTTTCGAGCTGGCGGAACAGCGTGGCGTAGCCCTGCGCCTGCGCGCGCGGCGCGAAGGGATGCAGGCGATTGAAGCCGCGCCAGGTGATCGGGATCATCTCCGTCGTGGCGTTGAGCTTCATCGTGCACGAGCCGAGCGGGATCATCGCCGCCGTCAGCGACAGGTCGCGATCTTCGAGCCGCTTGAGGTAGCGCAGCATCTCCGTTTCGGAGTGATGCGTGTTGAAGACCGGGTGCGTGCAGAACGGCGTGGTGCGCGCCAGCGATTCGGGGATCGCGGATGGCGCCTCGCGCACGGGTCCGGCGGATTTGTCGGCCCCCGCCGCGAACGCGGTGACGACGTCGGCGACGTCGGCGTCGGTCACCGTTTCGTCGAGCGCGACGCCGATCCGCGTCTGCGACAGCGTGCGCAGATTGATCTGCTTCAGGCGGGCGGCGTCGATGATCCGCGGCAGCACGTCGGCCGGGACCTCGACCGCGAGCGTGTCGAAGAAATGCGGATAGGCGATGCCGTAGCCCAGCTTCTCCAATGCGGCAGCCAGCGCTGTCGTGTACGCGTGCACGCGGCGCGCGATGCGGCTCAAGCCCTTGGGCCCGTGGTAGACCGCGTACATCGCGGCAACGACGGCGAGCAGCACCTGCGCGGTGCACACGTTGCTCGTCGCCTTCTCGCGCCGGATGTGCTGCTCGCGCGTCTGCAGCGCCATCCGTAGTCCCGTCCGGCCCGCGCGGTCCTTGGAGACGCCGATGATGCGGCCGGGCAGGTGGCGCTTGAACTCGTCGCGCGTGGCGAAGAACGCCGCGTGAGGGCCGCCGTAGCCGAGTGGCACGCCGAAACGCTGCGAGTTGCCGATCGCGATGTCCGCGCCCCATTCACCGGGAGGCGCGAGCAGCGTCAGCGCGAGGAGATCGGTCGCGGCCGTGACCAGGGCACCCGCGGCGTGCGCTTGTTCACACAGCGCCCGAAAGTCACGGATGGCGCCGTCCGTTGCGGGATACTGCAGCAACGCGCCGATCACGTTGCCCTGGTGGAAATCGAATTGGTCGGGCTCGAGCAGCGACGCATTGGCGATTTCGAGGCCGGTCAGGTCCGACACCATCGTCTGAAAATTGAGCAATGCCTCGAGCCGGCCCTGCGCGATCTCCGCCTGGTACGGCGTGTAGGCCGTGTACCAGCCGGGATTCTCCAGCACGTTCCGCTGAATCACGGTCGGCGTGATGCAATCGTGGTATCCCATTCCCAGGTAGGAACGGAACACCTGGTTTTGCGCCGCCAGCAGGCGCAGCTCCTCGAGCGTTTCCTGCTCCGTCTGCGCGGCGGGAATCCGCAGCGGATCACGCAGGCGGATATCGGCGGGGACGACCGCGTCGATGAACGCATCCAGCGAGTCGTATCCCAGCGTGCTCAGCATCGCCGCCTGGTCCTCGGGCGACGGGCCGATGTGCCGGTCGTGAAATAGATCCCAGTGGTTGTCGTTCATGTTACGCGAGCGTGTGCGATTCCCCGGGCGACAGGATGGTGACGGCGGCCCTGCTTCCCACCTGACGCCGGAATTCCTCCGGGTCGGCGCGAATCAGGTCCCACGTGTTGTAGTGCATTGGAATAACGTCCTTGGGTTTCACGAACTCCACCGCGCGCGCGGCGTCCTCGATGCCCATCGTAAAATTGTCGCCGATCGGCACGAGCATCAGATCGACGCGGCCGGCGAGCAGCTGCATCTCGAGCGTGAGCGCGGTATCGCCGGTATGATAGACCGTCCTGCCGCCGATTGTCACGACGATGCCCGCGGGATTGGTCGTGTACCTCCCCGTCTTGTCCCCTTCGACCCGCCCGCCGTGGAAGGCCGGCACGAGCTTCACCCTGCCGAACGGAAACTGATGCGCTCCCCCGATGTGCATGCCGTGGCTCGTCGCGCCCTGATCGGCGCAGAACTGTGCCAGCTCGTACGTGGCGACGATCGTCGCCTTGTGGCGTTGGGAGAGCGCCACGGCATCACCCAAATGATCGCCGTGGCCGTGCGACAGCAGAATGGCGTCGAGTCGTGGGAGTTTGTCGGGTCCGATGTCGGCGGCGGGATTACCGGTGAGGAATGGATCGATGATGACGCACTTACCGTCCCGCTCCAAGACGAAACAGGCGTGCCCGTGGAATGTCGCTTTCACTCTCCCACATGCTTCGCGTACGCGTCGGCGCGGAGCAGCCCCTCCAATTCTTTGGGATCCTTGATCTTCACCTTGACCATCCAGCCCTTGCCGTACGGATCGCGGTTCACCAGCGCCGGGTCCTGCTCGAGCGCCTTGTTCGCCTCGACGATGCTCCCGGCGACCGGCGAGTACAGTTCGGACACCGCCTTCACGGCCTCGATGGTCCCGAAGGTGTCGCGTTGCTTGAACGCGGCCGCGGCTTTGGGGAGCTCGACGAATACGACGTCCCCCAGCTCTCCCTGCGCGTAGTCGGTAATGCCGACCTCCACCACCTGCGCGTCATTACTCACCCGCACCCACTCGTGATCCTTTGTATAACGCAGGTCTTTTGGGATGCTCGACATGGGTGCGGAGCCTACAACAGGTCCGCTCGGGGCGCCAGCCCCGCGCCATCTTCTTCGCTCAGTGCGACGCGGTCGTAACCCCAGGGCCGCAAATCGAGCCGCACCGCCACCGGATCCGGGTCGGGCGAGAGATGGTAGAGCCGGCAGGGTCGGGGCGGCACGGCTCCCTCCCAGGCGGCGCGAGCGCCGTCGGCGGCGGCGGCAGTCGCGACGATCGAGAGCGGCGCCCTCGCCCGCAGTGCTTTCGGCAGCGCCTTCACGGTCACGTGCTCGACTCGCATGCCCGCGTCGGAGTAGCGGTGCTCGATGGCGTGCAGCACGGCAGCAGAGTCCCTCCCGTCCGTGGCGCACAACAGCAGCGTCTGCCCGGGTGCCTCGTCCTGGACGCCCGTCCGCGCGGCGCGTTTGCGCAGCTCGACAAACACCGCCTGCGCCTGCGCCTCGAGCTGCGCGAGTGTCCCGGCGTTCTCGATGACGTGCCGGCTCCGGGCGCGCTTCCGCTCGGCCGACATCTGAGCCGCGATCATGCGGTCGGCGTCCTCGTTCGACAGGCCACGCAGGGTACGTAAGCGCGTGCGCCGCAACGCCACAGGGGCGTCAACGAGCACCACCGCGTCGAACTGCGCGGGATCGAGGACTTCGAACAGCAGCGGAATGTCGTTCACGACGATCGCGTCACCCCGCTCCCGCGCCGCGCGCTGCAGCTCGAGCCGCCGTTGCTGCACGGCGGGGTGCACGATGGCGTTCAGGGCGGTGAGCGCCGTGTCGTCGCCGATGACCTTGGCGCGCAAGCCGGCGCGGTCCAGCGTGCCATCGGGGGCGAGCACATCGGCCCCGAACCGTCCCGCGATAGCTGCCAGCACGGCGCTGCCGGGCGCCTGCGCCTCGCGCGCGAGCGCATCGGCGTCGATGACGGTGGCGCCCCATTTCTTGAAGAGCTCCACCACCGTCGATTTGCCAGCGGCGATGTTGCCGGTGAGGCCGACGTTCAACATGGAGCCAGGAGTTGGGAGTCAGGAGCCCGGGCTGCAGTCCAGAATCCTGACTCCCGGCTCCAGACTCCTTTAGAGAAGGGCAGTCTGATCCTCATCCTGCCTCGGAACGCGGTGGCAGTGACGGCATCGCGCTTCATACGACTCGCGCCCCCCCACCATGATGATCGGACTGTCCCACAGCGCGGGCTTGCCGTTGACGAGCCGTTGATTGCGGGTGGCCGGACCGCCACAGACGACGCAGATCGCCTGGAACTTGTCCACTACCTCGGCGATGCACATCAGCGTCGGCATGGGCCCGAAGGGCAGCCCGCGGAAATCGACATCGGTACCGGCCAGAATCACCCGCACGCCGCGATCGGCGAGGCGGTTCGCCAGGTCGACAATGCCGTCGTCCAGGAACTGGGCTTCGTCCACCGCGACGACTTCCGTCGTGTCGCGCAGCCGGCGCGCGATCTCTTCGGCCGAATCGACCGGCTCCGCTTCCACCGTCACGCCGTCGTGCGAGGAGACGGAGAAGAGCCCGGCGTAGCGCGCATCTAGATGCGACTTAAAGACTTGCACTTGCTTCCGGGCGATCACCGCGCGCCGCACGCGGCGGATCAATTCCTCGGACTTGCCGCTGAACATCACGCCGGCGATGACTTCAACCCACCCTGGACGGTTGGCTTGTTGGAACATGGGCTCTCACGTTACACGGCGACCGCCCCGCTCAGCAACGCCGTCCCGGGGGGGGGTGGGTCGAGAAAGTCCAGCAAACTTGCGGATTTCCGGGGGATATCCCATAGTTGTTCAGCATCTATGCGGGTTTCCGCGCCCCCCCTTCAAGGAGATCGCAGTGAACAAGGCAGAGCTCACCTCCGCGTTGGCAATGCGCACCAAGATGTCGAAGGCTGATGCTACGCGCACGGTTGAAGCACTGTTCGACGACAAGGGCATCATCGCGACGGAGTTGAAGAAGGGCTCCAAGGTGCAGATCACGGGCTTCGGCAATTTCGAGGCACGCAAGCGCGCCGCAAGGATGGGGCGCAACCCGAAGACGGGCGGCGTCATTCAGATCAAGGCGTCGATTGCCCCGGCATTCCGCGCCGGGAAACAGCTCAAGATGGCGGTGAACAACAAGAAGTAGCCGGCTTCAACCCCGATCGGGCCGTGCGGCGATCCGGCGTCCGCGGATCGAGACGCCCGTGAGACGCCGCACGGCTTCATCGGCAACCTGCGCAGCGACTTCGACGAGCGAA
>WNFY01002491.1_pt1 | contig 25534 bp, 39 predicted proteins | sample 5400091 | NCBI WGS metagenome assembly WNFY01 (sample SAMN13153364, study PRJNA577476) | soil metagenome | isolation source: 60 cm soil or saprolite under grassland replicate 1 | place: USA:California | collected 2016-06-15 | reverse complement strand
TGGTGATGCCTGGCGACAACGTGACAATGGATATTGAGCTGATTGCGCCCATCGCTATGGAGAAAGGCTTGCGCTTCGCGATTCGCGAAGGCGGTCGCACGGTGGGCGCGGGTACGGTAAGTGAGGTCGTGGAGTAGTTCCATTGCCGATTGCCAATTGCTGATTGCCGATTGGCTTGGCTCATGGTCAGACAGCTCTGAATTCGGGATGGAGAATTGGAAATCGGCAATCGGAAATGAAATTATGCTGAACGAAAAAATCAGAATCAGGCTGAAGGCTTACGATCACCGGGTACTCGATCAGTCAACGACTGAGATCGTCGAGACGGCGAAGCGCACCGGTGCGCGCGTGGCCGGGCCAATTCCACTGCCGACTGTTAAGAACAAGTGGACCGTGCTGCGCTCGCCGCACGTCGACAAAAAGTCGCGCGAGCAGTTCGAGATTAGAACACATAAGCGTCTCATGGACATTCTGGATCCGACGCCGCAGACGGTTGATGCGCTAATGAAACTCGACTTGCCCGCGGGTGTGGACGTGGAGATTAAGGCGTTTGGAAAACAGTGATATTGCCGATTTCCAATTGCCAATTTGCGATTGGCACTTGGTTAATCACGAATTGATAAATCGGCAATTCGCAACAGGGAATTGACAATGGTTAACGGAATCATCGGCAAGAAAGTTGGGATGACGCAGTTGTTCGCGCCTGATGGCACGGTCACTCCAGTGACCGTCATCAAGGCCGGCCCATGCGTTGTGGTCCAGAAAAAGTCTGCCGGCGGAAAAGACGGATATGACGCCGTACAGATTGGATTGGTTGAAGAAAAACCAATCAGGCTGAAGAATGTTAACAAGCCTATGCGCGGTCATTTCGAAAAAACCGCCGGAGGTATCCCGCCGACGCGAATCCTGAAAGAGTTTCGCTTGCAGACTTCGGATGACAGCACCAATGTAGGCGATAAGATTCTCGTGGATCAGTTTACAGATGGCGACATCGTTGATGTCGTGGGTAAGTCAAAAGGGCGCGGTTTCGCAGGTACGATCAAGCGTCATAATTTCAACCGCGGTCCCGAGTCGCATGGTTCAATGAACGTGCGCGCTCCCGGATCGATTGGTGCCTCGGCTTTTCCGTCGCGCGTGATCAAAGGCAATCGTTCGTCGGGACACATGGGCGATGTGCGAGTGACAATAAAGCGTTTAACGGTGGCACGCGTCGATGCCGAGAACAATCTGCTGATGATTCGTGGCGCCGTGCCGGGTGCTAATGGCAGCGTCGTGGTAGTTAAGAAAGCAGCGAAGCGAGGAAAGAAATAACGACGGATCGCAAGCCTGTCGTTCGAACGGAGGTTCCGGTTATGCCAACAGTCAAAGTGCTGGATCTGACAAGCAAAGAAGTTGGCGAGATCGAATTGGCGGACGTGGTTTTTGACGTGGCGCTCAACGAGCCATTAATTCACGAGGCCGTGCGCAGCTTTCTTGCGAATCGGCGATCGGGCATGTCGGCCACCAAAACGCGCGGCGACGTCTCGGGCGCGGGACGAAAGCTTTGGCGACAGAAGGGCACCGGACGCGCGCGTATTGCCAGTTTGCGCTCGCCGCTCTGGAAAGGCGGCGGTAATGTGCATGGGCCGCAGCCGCGCGACTGGTCTTATAATTTGCCGAAGAAGATGAGGAAGCGGGCAATGTGTTCGGCTATTTCCGAGCGACTCCGCGAAGGTAATCTGATCATCGTGGACGAGTGGAAATTCGATCAGCCAAAGACTCGCCAATTCATCAACACGCTCGGAAATTTGAAGTTGAGCGGGAAGACACTGATTGTCGATTCGTTGAAGAACACAAAGCTGATGCTGGCGTCACGAAATGTGCAAACGGCCAAGGTCGTGAATAGCTATGGGGTGAATATCTACGACTTGGTGAACCATCAAAAACTGGTGCTGACACCAAAGACCGTCGAAGAGCTGACCGGGATTTTGCGACCGCGTCCGAAGGATGATGCTGAGCATTACCGAGCGCACGCGGACGAGGACAGAAACGGTCCTGAGCGGCCACCTCGACGGGTATCGCGAAATAGAGGAGCGGCGGCGTAAGCGATGCGAACCGTTTGGGACGTTATCAAATCACCGGTCATCACGGAAAAGGCTTTGGTGGCCAAGGAAGAAACACAGGACCGGCGTCAACTGTTGACGTTCCGCGTCGATCGCAGCGCCACCAAGCCTGAGATCAAGAACGCGGTGGAGACAATTTTTCAGGTGAAGGTTGACGAAGTGCGCACTGCGCATTACCTGGGCAAAATGGCCCGGCGCGGCCGACATGAAGGCCGCAAGCCTTCCTGGAAGAAAGCATATGTGACTCTGAAGCAGGGCGAGAAACCGGTCGATTACGGAGAAGCAATTTAATTGCGGAATGGAGATTTCGGATTGCGGATCTAAGAAGCGATCAAGGGCTAATCCGCCATCCGAATTCCGAAATCTGAAATAAGAAGATGGGTATTAAGAAATTAACACCGACATCACCGGCGCGGCGCTATCAGACGTATCTGACGCGCGATGAATTGACGCCGGGCGCGGTGCCTGAAAAATCTCTGCTGGAGCCCAAGCAGCGCATTTCAGGACGCAATAATGATGGGCGAATTACCGTGCGGCGACGCGGAGGCGGCCACAAGCGTTTCTATCGCGTGATTGATTTCAAGCGCGATAAGGATGGCGTGCCCGCGCGCGTTACCCAGATCGAATACGATCCGAACCGATCGTCGAACATCGCATTGCTGACATATCTTGACGGCGAGAAGCGTTACATCATCGCTCCTGTCGGCTTGGAAGTCGGCAAAATGATTGCGAGCGGAGAAGACGCGGACATTTTACCGGGGAATAGTTTACCGATTCGGAACATTCCGCTGGGCACGCAGATTCACAACATCGAATTGCGTCCGGGCAAAGGCGGACAAATGGCGCGGTCGGCTGGCGCGTTCGCGCAGTTACTGGCCAAGGAAGGCAACTACGCCCAGTTGCGTATGCCGTCCGGTGAAGTGCGCCGAGTTCCGGTTGAATGCCGAGCGACGGTGGGCCAGGTCGGTAACGTTGAGCACGAGAACATTTCGTTGGGTAAAGCGGGACGTACACGTTGGCGAGGCATCAGACCGCATGTGCGCGGTGTGGCCATGAATCCAGTAGACCATCCGCATGGCGGAGGCGAAGGCAAAACGTCCGGCGGACGAAATCCGGTAACGCCCTGGGGACAGCCAACACGCGGCTATAAGACGCGCCGGAACAAGCGTACTAAGAAGATGATTGTGAGAGATCGGAGAGTCAAGTGATTGCAGAATGCGGATTTCAGATTGCGGATTTGTTTCCAATCCGAATTCCGCAATCGCCAATCCGAAATTAGTTATGCCACGTTCAGTTAAAAAAGGCGCCTGGGTTGATAAAAGCATTCAGAAAATCGTCGAGCGCATTCGTGCAGGCTCGCAACGGCCTCAGGTGATTCGCACCTGGTCCCGTCGTTCGACGATTACACCCGAGATGGTTGGCTTGACGTTTGGCGTTCACAACGGCAAGCGGCATATCCCGATCTACATTACGGAGAACATGGTGGGGCACAAGCTCGGCGAGTTTTCGCCGACGCGAATGTTCAAGGGCCATTCGGGAACGAAGGCTGAGAAAGCCGAGAAAACTGCGAAGGTGGCCGGGCCAACGTCAGGCGCTTCCGCGCCCGCGACGCCGGCAGCGTGAGAAAGCCGAAAACGGTAAACCGTGAACGGTGAATAGATCGCGCTTTCGTTGGCGTGAAAGATTTTCGACGACCTAATAATTTTTGTTTACCGTTTAAGGTTCACGATTTACGAGTAGGACGATGGAAACGAAAGCAAGTGCAAAGTTTCTGCGCGGGTCACCGCAAAAGGCGCGGCTGGTGATCGACATGATCCGCGGCAAGAACGTCAACCAGGCGCTGGCGATTCTGCGCTATACCAATAAGCGCGCCGCGCTGGGCATCGAGAAGTGTGTCAAGTCGGCAATCGCAAACGCGAACGAGTCGGCTGAGAAAGCCAACATCGCCGTCGACCCAGACGATCTGTGGTTAAAGGGTGCATACGTTGATCGAGGGCCAACAAAGAATCGTCGTCGCATGCGGCCCGCGCCGCAGGGCCGAGCTTATCGCGAGCGCCGTCATTTTTGCCATGTCACGATTTTACTTTCGAGTGAGAAGCAGGAAGCCAAATCCAAAGCTGACGGCAAGCCTGAAACCACTAAGCTGGCGGTGAGTAAGAGAGCTCGCCGTGGCGGAGCTGCTGCGGCGCCGCGCGCCAGGCGTGTTTCAGCAAAGGCCGCCGAAGAGAAACCGGCAACGCAAGCCGGCGAGAAGCAGACCAGGGTTACATCCAAGAAAGAAGTAAGGGGAACGTCCGAAGGCAAGAAGAAAGCAGGTAAGGGTGCGCTAAAAGTCAGCAAGGCGTTTCGGCGAAAGAAGAGCGAGGAGTAGTTGTGACTTGATTCGTGAGATCAAGGCTTGATTTCAAATTCCAGATTGCAAATCTCAAAGAGACAATAGATTACAATGGGCCAAAAAGTACATCCATACGGTTTTCGCCTCGGCTATAACAAAGACTGGCATTCGCACTGGTTCGCGAAGAAGCAGTTCGGCGACTTCTTAATTGAAGATCTGCGCCTGAAGCGCGAACTGAAACGACGTTTCACCGGTGCCGGCGTGTCGCATGTGGACATCGAGCGTGCAGCGAACCGTCTGAAGATCATCATTTACACTTCGCGTCCGGGAATCATCATCGGTCGCAAGGGCGCCGAAATCGATAAGCTGAAAGGCGATATCTCCTCACGGACGGGCCGTGAAGTCTTGGTTTCGATTCAGGAAATTCATAAGCCTGAGCTAAACGCCCAATTGCAGGCTGAAAAGATTGCGGCGCAACTTGAAAAGCGAATCGCGTTTCGCCGGGCGATGCGCAAAGCCGTGGAGGAATCGCTGCGCTTTGGGGCGCAGGGAATCAAGGTCAAAGTCAGCGGCCGGTTGAATGGCGCTGAGATCGCGCGTAGTGAATGGCACCTGCAAGGACAGTTGCCTTTGCATACCTTGCGTTCCGACGTTGATTATGGACTTGCTGAAGCAAACACGACGTTCGGAGTCATTGGCGTGAAAGTTTGGATCTATCGTGGCCAGATCCTGGATGCAAATGCTGCGATGGCCCGCGGCACGGGGACCGATCCGATTAACGAAACGCGTCCCGGTCCTCGCGAAGGCCGAGCTCGCCCCGCGCGTGCGCGTCGAGAGCGGCCCGAGAGATAAATCGTCATGTTGATGCCGAAAAAAGTTAAGCATCGCAAGCAGATGCGCGGCCGCATGCGTGGGGTCGCGAATCGCGGCAGCCAGATTAGCTTCGGTGAGTACGGGCTGAAGAGCCTCGAGCCGGCTTGGATCACGGATCGGCAGATCGAAGCAGCGCGTATTGCGATGACGCGGCATATCAAACGCGGCGGGAAGATTTGGATTCGAATGTTTCCTGATAAGCCGGTGACGAAGAAGCCTGCGGAAACGCGCATGGGAAAAGGTAAGGGCGCACCGGAATACTGGGTCGCCGTGGTTAAACCCGGACGCATTCTTTACGAGATTGAGGGAGTAGATGAGAAGACTGCGCGCGAAGCGATGAAGCTGGCAGCACAGAAACTTCCTGTTCAGACAAAGTTTGTTACTCGTGCCGAGCAGGAAGGAGGCGCAATCTAGTTTCGAGTTTGGAGTTCTGAGTTTCGAGTTAGGAAAGAGCATCAATTCGAAACTGGAAACTCGAAACAGTGAGCGCAGCGAACAATGAAGAGACGCGAAGAAGTTGACAAGTATCGTGACCTGCCCGACGAAGACCTGCATGCGGAAGCGGCGCGCTTGAAGGAGTCGCTGTTTCGTTTGAACTTCAAACTGGCGCTGGGCGAAGTAGACGCCATCAAAAAGATGCGCCAGGAACGGAAATCCCTCGCGCGAATTCGCACCATGGTGCGTCAGCGCGAGATTCAAGCAGGAAAATGAATGGCCCTTGGGCTTGGGTTTGACACGCGATTAGTTAGGAAAACGAATGTTTAGAAGGAAAAAGAAGGAAGTGCCATCGGAAGCACCGGCCCGAGCTGAAGATGCGCCTGCGCAGGAAGTCGAACGCGCGATAGGGCAAGATGCGGGCACTACGCAGGCTGCCGTCGTGGACGATGCCGCCAGCGCCGCTGCAGTCAGTACCGAAAGTGCTCCAGCAGCCGAAACACATGCGGCCAGGACGGCTGACGCTAAATCATCCTCGCGCGGTAATCGCGTGCAGAAGGTGGGAGTGGTGGCGTCGGACAAGATGCAGAAGACGGTTGTAGTGCGAGTCGATCGTTTGGTGCTGCACCAGAAGTATCGTCGTTACGTGCGGCGCACGTCGAAATTCATGGCCCATGACGATTTGGGCTCGACCGTTGGCGATCGAGTGCGCATTGTGGAAACACGACCGCTGTCGGCCAACAAACGCTGGCGCGTGGTAGAGATTTTGCAGAAGGCAGCGAAGTGAGAACAGGGGCCGGGCCAGGTGTCCGGGTCAGCAAAAGAAATAACTGACCCCTGAAGCGTGAAACCCGACACCGCGAACGGAGTGACCAGTGATTCAAATGCAGACCTCTCTGGAGGTCGCTGACAATTCGGGCGCGCGACGAGTCGAGATGATCATGGGCCTCGGTGGCTCGACGGGAGCCATTGCCAGCCTGGGTGACCGCATCAAGGTCACGGTGAAAGAGGCTGCTCCGGATGGCGCGATTAAGAAGGGCACGGTGCAGGATGCCGTTATTGTGCGAACGCGGAAAGAAGTGCGCCGCAGAGACGGCACCTACATTCGCTTCGATCAGAACGCTGCCGTGCTGATCAAGGAAGATGGAACGCCGATTGGCACGCGCGTCTTTGGACCGGTTGCCCGCGAGCTCCGCGACAAGAATTTCATGAAGATTGTTTCGCTGGCTCCGGAAGTTATTTGAGGGCTTTAGCGCAAGTTAAGACTTGCGCTCTCGGAGGTGATTTACGTTGAAGAGAACCAAGCGCGCAAGGATAAAGAAAGACGATCAGGTGATCGTGGTAGCCGGGCGGGACAAAGGCAAACGTGGGCGCGTGCTGGCGGTTGCGCCCACCCGCGGCAAAGTAAAGATCGAAGGCTCGGGCATGATCAAGCGGCATCAGAAACCGGCCGGCAATCGCGGGGGCGGGATAATCGAGAAGGAAGCGTGGCTTGACATTTCCAATGTGCAAATCGTCGATCCACAGTCAGGGAAGCCTACGCGGGTGAGCTATCAAATCGATGGCGATGGGACGAAATTCCGTGTAGCTACGGCCAGCGGACACTCCCTGGAAAAGTGAGTCCGACAAACTTTAGTTTGTCGCTAAATTAGTGGAACCAGAGACGACGACAGACTGAGTTTGTCGGACCAAGACAATGGCAAGATTGAAAGAGCGTTATCAGAAAGACATCGCGCCCGCGATTGCCAAAGAGTTCGGGATTAAGAACCCAATGGCAATACCGCGGCTGGATAAGATTGTCGTCAATATGGGAATGGGAGAAGCAATCGCGAATGCGAAAGTTCTCGACACCGCGGTTGAAGAATTGAAGGCAATCGCCGGACAAAAGCCGGTGATTACCAAAGCGAAAAAGTCGATCGCCAGTTTCAAGCTGCGGCAGGGGATGCCCATCGGCGTTATGGTGACGCTGCGCGGCGAACGCATGTACGAGTTTTTTGATCGCCTGGTTTCGGTTGCCCTGCCACGCGTAAGAGATTTTCGTGGAGTCTCGCCGAAAGCCTTCGACGGCCGTGGAAACTATACGATTGGCATCCGCGAGCAGCTGATCTTTCCGGAGATTGATTTTAACAAGGTCGACAAACTGCGCGGAATGAATATCTCGATTGTGACCACGGCGCGCAACGACGATCAGGCGCGCGCACTTTTGAAGGGATTGGGAATGCCTTTTAGGCAGTGAAAGCCGTAAATCGTAAATGGTAAATTGTGAATAGAAAAAGCTTCCTGTCACCATTTACGATTCACGATTTACGATTTTGTCAGTAGTCAGTTGTTCATCATCGTTACCGGCAACTGACAACGGACGAAGGACGTTTTGGAGTTAACGAATGACTGATCCTATTGCCGACATGTTGGCGCGAATCCGCAACGCGGTTGCGGCCAAGCACTCGCGTGTCGATGTTCCGGCGTCGAAATTGAAGTTGGAAATCGCGCGCATCCTTAAAGAGGAAGGCTACATCAATAATTTTGTCGTCAAGGGCGAAGGCGCGAAACGGCTGCTGCGCATTTTTCTGCGCTATGATGCGCGCGGTACTTCTTCGATTACCTATGTGGCGCGCGTGTCGCGGCCGGGACGGCGCGTTTATGTCGGTTCGCATCAGATTCCCCGCGTCTTGGGCGGTTATGGTGTCAATATCGTTTCGACCTCGCGGGGTTTGATGAGCGGCAAGACCGCGCGGCGTGAAAACGTCGGCGGAGAACTGTTGGCGGAAGTCTACTAGCATTGCCGAAATGAATTATGTCTCGCATTGGTAGAAAACCGATTACGATTCCCAAAGGCGTTACGGTCGCGATCCGCGAGCGGGAGCTCGAGGTAAAGGGAGCTAAGGGCGTCCTTAAGAGCCCGATCCCTGAAGGCGTGACGTTCAAGCAGGAAGGCGAGGAATTAATTGCCGAGCGTGCTGCGGACGATCAAAGCGCCCTGCATGGCCTGGCTCGGGCTTTGGCGAACAACGCCATTCAAGGAGTTACCCAGGGTTTCTCGAAGCAGATGGATGTCGTTGGCGTTGGCTACAAAGCTGATGTCCAGGGCCGCAAGATTGTTTTTGCCCTTGGCTATTCACATCCGATCGAGTTTTCGCTGCCTGAAGGAATCGAAGCCAAAGCCGAGCGTCTGACGACAAAGGGCGGCATTCAGCAGTATCAGACGACGCTGACCATATCGGGCATTGACAAACAGAAACTCGGACAAGTATGCGCAGAGATGCACAGACTGCGGAAGCCCGATGCCTACAAAGGCAAAGGCGTCCGTTATGCGGATGTCCCGATCAAGTTGAAGCCGGGGAAGACTGGGAAATAGTAAATCGTAAGCATAGTAGTAGTCGTCTATTAACGATTCACGAATTAGAGTATGGCCAATAGAAACAGACCGGAAGTTCGCTCTGCTATTCATAGGCGTATCAGGCGTAAAGTTCGAGGTACGACCGAGCGTCCGAGGCTCGCGGTCTATCGAAGCGTGAATCATATCTATGCGCAGATAATCGACGATGAAAACGCGAGAACGTTGGCTGCCGCCTCAACAAACGAAAAGGCCCTGCGCGGGTCAACGGGCGGGAATGTGGAAGCAGCGAAGCGCGTGGGACAGGCAATCGCCGAGCGCGCGCTGGCCGCCGGAATCAGCAGCGTTGTTTTCGATCGGGGCGGCTATCTGTACCACGGGCGTGTCAGGGCGTTAACCGACGCAGCGCGCGCCGCAGGCCTTAATAAAGATGAAACTACAATGGAAGCCGAAGAGGTGGGCGCCGAACAAGTGAAAGCGAAGGAAGCCGGTGCTGAAAAATCTACTGTCAAAGAAAAGAGCAGCAAACGAAAAAGCTCGAAACAAGCGAGCACGACAGAAGCATAATGAGACAACCAAAGCAAAGAATATTAGCCCAGGGACTTGATCTGAAAGATCAGGTTATTTCGATCAATCGCGTGACGAAGGTCGTAAAGGGTGGAAAGAATTTGTCGTTCGCGGCGCTGGTCGTGGTCGGCGACGAAGCCGGCCACGTCGGTTTTGGCACCGGCAAAGCGCGCGAAGTGCCGGTGGCGATCAAGAAAGGCGTGGAAGCAGCCAAGAAGAACCTGATTCGTGTGCCGCTGATTGAAAATACTCTGCCGCATCAATTGATCGGACGATTCGGAGCGGGCCGCGTGCTCATGAAGCCTGCGTCGCCGGGTACCGGCGTGATTGCCGGCGGCGCCGTGCGCGCCGTGATGCAAGCTGCGGGCGTTCACGATGTGCGCACAAAGGTTCTTGGGTCGACGAATCCGCACAATGTAGTGCGGGCTACTTTCGATGGTCTGCTGAAAATGAAAGATCCCTTCGAGGTCGCGAGGTTGCGGGGTAAGCAAGTAGAAGACCTCTAATTTTATGGTGGCGAAGAAAAAAAGCAAGAAGGAAGCCGCGCCGGCAAAGATTCGAATTCAGTACTATCGCAGCACGATTGCGTGTGCGGATAAACAGAAAGAGATCGTGCGCGCGCTCGGTTTGCGCAAGCTGAATCAAATCGTCGAGCGACCCGACACGCCGTCAATGCGCGGGACGGTGCAGAAGGTGCCGCATTTGTTAAGGATTCTCGAATAGGCAACTTTGTTCTTCGTATTTGGGACTTTGACTACGGTTCGAAGTACCAAGCTCAAAGGTACAAAGTTCAAAATCACTCAGTTATGACGTTATCGCTTAATAATCTTCATCCAGCGAAAGGTTCGACTCACAAGAAAAAGCGCGTGGGCCGAGGGCCGGGCTCAGGCCTGGGGAAAACTTCCGGCCGCGGCGAAAAAGGGCAGAAATCCCGATCCGGCTATTCCTCGAAGACCGGGTTCGAAGGTGGCCAGATGCCTCTGCATCGCCGCCTGCCTAAGCGCGGCTTTACGAATATTTTTAGAAAGCGATGGACCGAAGTAAGCCTGGCCGCGCTTGATAAGCATTTTGGCGCGGACGACGAAATCACGCCAAAGGTTTTGCACGATCGCGGCATCATCAAGAAAGCGAAACACGACGTCGTTGTGCTGGGGACCGGCGATGTGTCAAAATCGCTAAAAGTTTCAGCGCATCGTTTCACCAAAAGCGCTCGTGAGAAGATCGAAAAGGCCGGTGGCGCGGTCACAATAATTGGCGCCTCCTAGTTTTTTTGAGTGCGGATCGGTGACCGCACCTCGCTCGCTACTTCGAGCGCTCCTGTGATATGGAAAAGTTTTTAGCCGCCGTTCGCAACATGTTCAATGTGCCGGATCTGCGCCGGCGAATTCTTTTTACATTGGGCATGCTGGCGATTTACCGGCTGGGCGCGCACGTTTCCGCGCCGGGGATCAACAAAGGGCGCCTGGACCAGGTTTGGCATGACGTCAGCGGCACGCTCCTGGGCGTACTCGATCTATTTTCGGGCGGCAACTTCCGTGTGATCTCAATCTTCGCGCTGGGCGTTACGCCTTACATCACTTCTTCAATCATTCTGCAATTGATGACGGTAGTTTCGCCGCAGTTGAAAAAGCTGCAGGAAGAAGGCGAGATGGGCCGGCAGAAGATCAATCAATGGACTCGGTATCTCACCGTTGGTTTGGCCGGTTTGCAGACTTCATTCGTAGCGCACTGGCTGCAAATCAACGGCGTGGGGGCGCCGACGTGGGGTTTCCTGGCAACGACGGTGTTAACCCTAACAACCGGGACGATTTTCGTAATGTGGCTAGGTGAACAAATCACCGAACGCGGCGTGGGAAATGGAATCTCGTTGCTGATCTTTGCCGGGATCGTTATTGGTTTGCCGCGGGGTGTACAACAGGTCATGGGCCGGGTCAGCAGCGGCGATACTTTGGAAATCATTGGGGTTCTAGCAATGGTCGTGGCGCTGGTTGCGATCATTGCTTTTATCGTTTTCGTGGAAGCCGCTCGCCGCAAGGTGCCGGTAAGTTACGCCAAGCGCCACGTCGGCCGTCAGTTGGTCGGTGGGCAGCAGACCGTAATGCCGTTGAAGCTGAATATGGGAGGCGTGATTCCCGTGATTTTCGCTTCATCCGTTTTGTCGATGCCACAAAGTTTATTCTCGGCTTTCCCGCCGAAAAACCCGGCCAATTGGTATGGCAAGTTGTTTGGCTTCTTCCAGTTGTTTCATGCGGGCGATCCCTACTATGAGCTGATCTTTCTATCGCTGATTATCTTCTTCACATTTTTCTATGTCTCGATCGTATTCAATGTCGAAGAAGTGGCCGACAACTTGCGCAAGCACGGTGGATTCATGCCCGGGATTCGGCCGGGCCGGGCTACGGCTGAATACTTGAACACAATCCTGACGCGGCTGACGACTGTGGGCGCGATTTATCTCGCGATGGTGGCATTCTTTCCTCAATTCATGTTGAGTGGATTCAAGGTGGCGCGCCTGCCATTTATCGGCACCTGGCTTGACGCATTTGTCAGCACGACGCCGGGTTTGGGGTGGATTCCGACGGGGATGAACTATCAGTTTTATTTCGGCGGAACATCGTTGCTGATTCTGGTTGGCGTGGCGATGGACACCGTCGCGCAGATCGAAGCGCAACTGGTCATGCGAAACTACGAGGGTTTTCTCGGCAGCGGGGGAAGACTGCGCGGACGTAGAGCCTGATAATACTCAGTTCATTGGTTCATTGAATCAATGAGTCAATGAATCAATCAATCAATGTCCAAGATCATTGTTTTGATGGGCGCGCCAGGTGCCGGCAAAGGCACTCAGGCGCGCTTGCTGCATGACCGTCTGCATTTGCCGCAGATTTCGACCGGAGACATGTTTCGCGCCTTGGCCGAAATGCACACGCCACTCGCAGAAGAAGTGCGCACCATTCAGCAAGCGGGGCGGCTGATTCCTGACGATGTTGTGATTCGCGTTGTTGAAGAGCGGACCGCAAAAGATGATTGCCGCAATGGATATATTCTTGACGGCTTCCCGCGCACCACAGCTCAAGCTGGAATGTTGGAACAACTTGCATTGCGACAAGGCAAAGAAATCCAGGCCGTGCTGGTTGATGTTCCTCCGGAATTGCTGGAAAAACGATTGACGGGTCGTCGTAATTGCCCAGTTTGCGGAGAGATCTATAACGTCTATTTCAAGCCGCCGCGAGTAGACAACCAATGTGACTTCCATCCTGAGGTCCAGTTGGTTCATCGGACAGATGATTTGCCGGAGAAGATCCGCGTACGGCTTGAAACCTATGAGCGTGAGACGGCGCCTGTGCTGGATTACTATCAACGCACGGATAGGTTGTATCACGTAGACGGAACACGACCGCCGGAAGAAATCTATTCAGATATTGCAAAGGTAATAAAGAGCGAAGCCGCGCGAGCTTGATTTACGCGCAGAAGCAAACTCGGATTAATGATTATCGGAAAGTCACAAAAAGAGATCAAAAAGATGCGAGCCTCCGGCCAGCTCGTAGGACTAGTTCTGCACGAGCTCCACCTGATGGTTGAGCCTGGCATTACCACTCTTGAAGTTAACAACGCGGCTGAAAAAATGATTCGCGACGCAGGCGCGTATCCCACCTTCAAAGGCTACAATGGCTTTCCGTTTTCGATTTGTGCCTCAGTCAATGAGCAAGTGGTGCACGGCTTTCCATCAAATTACGAACTGCAAGAAGGCGACATTTTCTCGATCGATGTTGGAGTCACACTGGATAGTTTTGTTGGCGATACGGCTGCGACGATTCCGGTCGGCAAGGTCAGCGAAGACCGCTTGAAACTAATCAGGATTACCGAGGAATGTCTGCAATTGGCAATCGAGCAGTGTCGGGTGGGCAATCACCTGGGCGACATCGGGTGGGCGGTTCAGTCCCATGCGGAAGCGCATGGTTACTCGGTTGTGCGCGATTATGTCGGGCACGGCATTGGCCGCCGTATGCATGAGGATCCCCAGATTCCAAATTACGGAAAGCCTGGGAAAGGCGCGAAAATCAAGAAGGGCTACATTTTTGCGGTCGAGCCGATGGTGAATATGGGCTCGCATCATACCAAAACGCTGCAAGATCGTTGGACGGTGGTCACACTCGACGGGCAGCCTAGCGCTCACGCCGAGCACACCATCGCAGTCACCGAAGAAGGGCCGGAAGTGTTGACCCTGGTAGGCGCCGGCGCGCCGCGACTGGCCGAAATGGTTATCGCGTCATGAGTTTGTCCGCGGCTTGGCAATTGCATAAGGCGCATGTTACTATCCGAAGTTTGCCAGTTCAAGGGTAATAACCCTCCGTGGCTGTATGGCAAAGGAAGAGGCGATAGAGGTCATGGCAAAAGTCCTCGAGACCCTGCCCAACGCAATGTTTCGGGTGGAACTTGAGGAGAGTCAGCACCAGGTACTGGCTCATATTTCCGGGAAGATGCGCAAACATTTCATCAGGATTCTTCCCGGCGATCGAGTTTTGGTTGAGTTGTCCCCGTATGATCTGAATCGTGGGCGCATAACCTATCGCTATAAGTAACAATGAAAGTTCGGGCTTCCGTCAGAAAGATTTGTGACAAGTGCAAGGTGATTCATCGCAAGGGCGTAGTGCGCGTGATTTGTAGTAACCCGAAACACAAACAGCGGCAGAAATAGTTTTTCATTGAGCCGCGCTGGTAGCGGCAGCAGTTTGGAGAAAAAGAAGTAAATGGCTCGTGTAGCAGGTGTAGATCTTCCGCCGAATAAGCGCGCAGAGATCGGACTTACTTATATCTACGGAATCGGAAGAGCGAGATCAGCATCGATCCTGAACGAGGCGCGGGTGAATCTTGACACGCGTGTCAAGGACCTGAGCGAAGACGATCTTAGCCGCATTCGCGGCGTCATTGAGGAACAGGGCGAAATCGAGGGCGATCTGCGCAAGCGCGTGCAGATGGATATCAAGCGCTTGATGGACATTGGCGCGTATCGCGGTTTGCGGCATCGCCGCTCGTTGCCGGTGCGCGGTCAACGAACCCACACAAATGCGCGCACTCGTAAAGGTCCGCGTCGCGCGACGGTCGCCAAGAAAAAGGCACCAGGTAAGAAATAGGAAATTGTCACTGGTCAGCTGTCCGTTGCATTTTAAGCATTGCTACTGACCTACTGACCTACTGACCTACTGACCTACTGACAGTTATGGCAAAACCAGCAGCCACCGGCGGGAAAAAGAAGGTCTTTCGCAAGAAAGAGAAGAAAAATATTCCAATCGGGGTCGTCTACATCGCGGCGTCGTTCAATAATACGATGATTTCGATCACCGACCTCGAAGGTAATCTAATCGCGCAATCGTCTTCTGGCGCCCGTGGATTTCGCGGCTCGCGCAAAGGAACGCCGTTTGCGGCCCAGCAGGCAGCATATGAAGCCGCAAAGAGAGCCATGGAAGCCGGCGTGCAACAGTGCGAGGTGCGCGTCAAAGGTCCTGGTGGCGGGCGCGAGTCCGCAATTCGCGCCATCAATAATGCGGGAATTCGCGTCACCGCGATTCGCGACACAACGCCGATTCCGCACAATGGTTGTCGTCCGCCCAAGCGGCGCAGAGTTTAGATGGTTTCCGATTGTCTATTGCCGATTTCCGAATTCATTTTTGTATCGGCTTAAATTGGCAATCGGCAATTGAAAATTGGCGATGATATTGACCTAAAGGATGAAGGGTCGCACGAATTTGGAACTTCAGAAATCCAAATTCAAATCAAAAGGTTGCGACCTGTAAACTTTTCCGTCTAGTTAGTTTCAGACTGGAGGCAGAAAACGATTGGCTAGGTATAGAGATGCGGTGTGCCGTCTATGTCGCCGCGAAGGTGCAAAACTTTTCCTCAAGGGCGACCGTTGCTACAAACCTTCTTGTCCGATTGAAAAGCGCGGGACGCAGCCGCCCGGACAGCACGGCAATTCGATGCGCCGCGGCAAGGCGCTCGCCGGCTATGGCCAGCAGCTTCGTGAAAAGCAAAAGGTCAAACGGATCTATTTCATTCTCGAAGGACAATTTCGCAACTACTTCGAACGAGCGGCGCGCCAGAAAGGCATCACCGGCGAGAATCTTTTGTTCTTGCTCGAGCGGAGACTGGATAACGCTGTTTATCGCGCCGGCTTTTCGACGTCTCGGCGACAGGCACGGCAACTGGTTAACCACGGACACGTGCTGGTGAATGAACGCAAGGTCGACATTCCTTCGTATCAGGTGAAGCCGGGCGACGTGGTTACGATAAAAGAAGCCACCCGAAAGAACGCGCACGTCGAGGGCGCCTGGCAAACAGCCGCTGGGCGGGGACGGCCCTCGTGGATTTCGGCATCGGGTGCAGAAATGGGCGCGACGATCTCGGGCCTGCCGACCCGAGAAGATATTGACCGCTCGATCAACGAGCAACTGATTGTGGAGCTTTATAGCAAGTAATGATGCCGCGCCTGGACGCGTCGGCGAGCGCACGCTTTCGGGTGCACAACTTCTCCTCAATTCTCTGACGGTAAGTTATGGACCAAAATAATCTCTGGACTGGTTTTCAAATGCCGCGCCGCTTGGCGGCTGACAGCGAAACTTTGACGGATCGCTACGGACGATTCTCGGCCCAGCCATTCGAGCGGGGCTTTGGAACGACGGTAGGCAATTCATTGCGCCGGGCATTGCTTTCTTCGATCGAAGGCGCGGCGATTACGGCCGTGAAGATCGAGAGCGTCGAGCATGAATTCTCGTCAATCAAAGGTGTGGTCGAGGACGCGACTGACGTGATCCTGAATCTCAAGCAGATTCCATTCAAACTTCACGGCAACGAGCCCAAAACTCTGACGATCGCGAAGACAGGGCCGGGTGAAGTCACGGCCGGCGACATTCAAGCCGATGCCGATGTGGAGATACTCGACCCCGGTTTGCACATCGCTACCTTGAGCGATGGCGGCTCGCTTAACATCGAAATGCGTCTGAAGCGCGGCCGCGGATACGTCTCAGCCGATCGCAACTTTGATGAGGATCTTTCCCTGGGCTACATTCCGATTGATTCGGTTCACACGCCCGTAAAAAAGGTGAACTACTCGGTGGACGCCGCCCGTTTGGGCCAGAATACGGAGTACGACAAACTCACGATCGATGTCTGGACCGATGGTTCGATCAAGCCGGACGACGCGATTGGTTTGGCGGCGAAGCTGATCAAGGATCACATGGCGATCTTCATCAACTTTGAAGAAGACATTGAAGACTATAGCTATCAGCAGGCAGAGCGCGCGCCGCTGCCACGAAACGACCAACTCGATCGGTCGGTGGATGAATTAGAGCTGTCCGTGCGTTCTTATAATTGTTTGAAGAACGCCGGCATCAAGACGATTCGTGATTTGGTGCAGCGCTCAGAACGCGAGATGCTGGCCACCAAAAACTTCGGCAAGAAATCACTCGGCGAGATTCGCGACATTCTGCGCGGCATGGGTCTTGATTTCGGAATGCAATTCGATGAACAAGGCAATCCGATTCCAGGCAGCGGCGAAGGTGAGACTGAAATTGACGGCGACGAAGAGGATTTCGAAACGGCGGTACAGTAGGAAAGAGTATGCGTCATCTTAAGGCTCATCGAAAACTCGGCCGTTCGACGGAGCACCGCATCTCGATGCTGCGGAACCTGGCGACTTCGCTAATCAATTCCCGCGACGAACGTATCGTCACAACTTTACCCAAGGCGAAGGAGTTAAGGCCGTTCGTCGAGCGCGCGATTACTCTTTCGCGGCGCGCGGCGAGTTTGGAAGGAAACGGATCTGAAGCCACCAGCTTGCACTTGCGACGGCAGGCAGCGGCCTTTTTTCATTCCGGAAATTTCACGCAAGCCGTTGCCAGTGGCCGGCGCGGCCAGACACGGCCACCACGCACCGCCGGCGTGGCTGCACTTCGCCGGTTATTTGATGAGCTCGGCGAGCGCTTCAAAGATCGACCCGGCGGCTATACCAGAATAATCAAGATGGGCCGGCGTGCCGGTGACGGAGCGGAACTCGCTATCATCGAATTGCTGGGCAATCCGCGCGAAACGCAAGCCCAGGAATCCGCGCGTAAGCGCGCGAAGGGCGCAGGTAAGAAGAAAGCGGAAACAAAAGCGACCGAGAAAGCGTCGGATAAGGAAGAAAGCGGAAGCGAGGAATAGAAGACTAATTTGAATTGACTCCGGCCCGGCATTTCGCCGAAGCCCCGGGGTTTTTGCTTTAATAGAGGTAATACGCGGCGCTGTCGCGGCCGGAAGGCTCAATACTTCCCGGAGTGTTTCCATGACGACCGTAGCCAAGAGGGCAATGAGCGATCAAGAAAACGAGCAATCCCCGGCCGAGCTCTCGCCGGAAGCACGCCCGGCTGAGCCAGTTCATCGCGACCGAGGACGGCGACGTAATCGGAACCAGGCTCGGAATCTGGAAGCTTCGATCAATATGGACGAACTTCGCGAGCTAATAAGCCTCATTACCGACAATGGCTTGACGGATTTCGAGTTGGAGCGCGAAGGTTTTCGCGTGAAGGTTGGTAGAAATACTTACCCCGAAGGCTCTGTCGTTGCGGCGGTTCCGGTAAATGAACGACAGGCTATTGCGACGGCACAACCTCGCGGCGCGGTACAAAGCATTCCTGCGCCTAGTGCATCACATCCTGGCGCGCTTGCTGAAGAAGCGGCTTCGGAAGATCAGGATCTCCATATCATTCCCTCGCCTATCGTCGGCACATTCTACCGCGCACCTTCCCCTACCGCGGAAAGCTTCGTGCGAATCGGCAGCCACGTCGAACCCGATACAGTCGTTTGTATCATCGAGGCGATGAAGCTGATGAACGAGATTCAGGCTGAAACTACGGGCGAAATCGTCAAGATCTATGTCGAGAACGGCCAGGCCGTCGAGTATGGTCAACCGCTTTTCGGGATCAAGCAGCAGTAGGCCAAAGTCCAGAGTCCAAAGCCTATGTGGTTCGCGGACCTTGGATCTTCGACTTTCAATCTTCGACTGATGTTATGAATAACGGCTCGCGACGATTTCGCAAGATCCTTATCGCCAATCGCGGCGAGATTGCCTGCAGGATTATCTGGACCTGCAAGGAAATGGGCATTGGCACTGTCGCCGTGCACAGCGAGGTGGATCGCGATTCGCTCCACGTCCGCTTCGCCGACGAGTCAGCGTGTATCGGTCCAGCACCTTCGGCGCAAAGCTATCTTAATATCCCCGCGATCATCAGCGCTGCAGAGATTTTCAACGTCGATGCGATTCATCCGGGTTATGGATTTCTGGCCGAGTCCGCTTATTTCGCTGAAATATGCGAAGCCTGCAACATCAAATTCATTGGTCCGCGGCCTGACATCATTCAATTGATGGGCGAGAAAGTTGAAGCCCGCCGCGCAATGCAGAAAGCCGGCGTTCCGATTCTTCCGGGCAGTCCGCACGCCCTGCAATCGGAGGCAGAGGCTCTCAAGTTTGCGCGTGAGATTGGCTTTCCCGTCATCGTCAAAGCGTCGGCTGGCGGTGGCGGTCGTGGTATGCGCGTGGTCCAGTCGGAAAAGGAACTCGGACTGGCGCTTGAGACTGCTTCTATGGAAGCTGCTGCCGCATTCAAGAATGGCGACGTGTACATCGAGCGGTTCATCGAGCGGCCGCGCCACATAGAAATTCAGATCCTGGCCGACGATTATGGCGAATGCACCTATTTAGGAGAGCGTGAGTGTTCGATCCAGCGTCGCCATCAAAAACTTTTGGAAGAGTCGCCTTCTCCGATAATGACGCCCGAGCTGCGGCAGCAGATGGGCGAGGCTGCGGTGGCAGCCTGCAAGTCGATTGGCTATTCCAGCGCGGGCACGGTCGAGTTTCTGCTCGACGAAGACAAGCGCTTCTACTTCATGGAAATGAATACGCGTATCCAGGTCGAGCACCCGGTTACAGAGATGGTGACGCTGACTGATATTGTGCGTAATCAGATCCGGATCGCAGAGGGAGAGCCGCTGGGATTTGGTCAGGATGACGTCATCATGGTCGGTCATGCGATCGAATGCCGCATCAACGCTGAAAGTCCGGACACCTTTGCGCCTTCGCCCGGGACGATAACCACTTTTAATCTTCCGGGTGGTCCCGGCGTACGCGTCGATACTTATGTCTATCCCGGTTACCGCGTGCCGCCATTCTATGACTCGATGATTGCCAAAGTGATTGTGCATGCTCGCACGCGCGAGCTGGCTATAGCTCGCATGCGACGCGCACTGGAAGCGATGGTCGTTGAGGGCATCAAGACGACAATCCCGCTTCATTTGAAGATTATGAACGACCCTGATTTTCAGACAGGCAACATTTCCACGCGTTTTCTGGAGGAACGTCTGGTGGTAGAAGGAATCGATGAGAGATCGGCGGCCGCTGCCGCGTTGACGATCGCATCGGCGTGATTTTATAATACTCGACTTTTCGGTGGTGAGTTAGGCTCGCTGATGGGTAGGGAAACGAAAATGTCTGTCGCAATCGTTAGAACTGGCGGTAAACAGTTCCGCGTAGAAGAAGGCGGCACGGTACGGGTGCCATCGTTGCCAGAGGAAGTTGGCGCGTCGATTGAGCTTGACGTGCTGGCCACTCATGATGGCAAGGATTCCAGGATTGGCGCTCCTCTCGTTGACGGAGCAAAGGTCACCGCTACGGTCGTGGATCACGGACGAGCACCGAAGATCATCGTCTTCAAGAAGAAGCGCAGAAAACATTACAAGCGAACCAAAGGTCACCGCCAGTCGTTTACGACACTAAAGATTGAATCGATAGGGTAGGAGGATTGCCGATTTGAGCGAGAACGCTGGATGAATTGCCAATCGGAAATCGGAAATCGGAAATCGGAAATGACATCATGGCTCATAAAAAAGGCGTAGGTTCTTCGCGGAATGGCCGCGACTCGCATTCACAGCGTCTCGGGCTGAAGAAGTTCGGCGGCGAGCGAGTACTGGGTGGAAACATCCTGGCGCGCCAGCGCGGCACAAAGTGGAAACCAGGCAGCAACGTCGGACGCGGCAAGGACGACACGCTGTTCGCTTTGATTGACGGCGTAGTGAAGTTCGAAGATAAAGGCCGCTCCGGAAAGTTTATCAGCGTGTACGCAGAGACAGGTTCGGTTGCATCTTAGTAATAAATTGTTCTTGTGTTTTCAATCCAATGCGATGCCCGCGCGAAGTATTAGCTAAGCGGGGCTCGCATTTTTGATTTTGGCCATTGGTTTGGATCAGCAATTGAAATCTGAAGTTTGAGATTTTTAGTTGTGTTCATCGATCGCACAAAGATTCGTATTCAGGGAGGCCACGGCGGCAATGGGGTTACCGCTTTCCGCCGTGAGAAATTCGTGCCTCGGGGCGGCCCGTCTGGAGGCGACGGGGGACGCGGTGGTGACGTCTGGATCGTGGCCGACGAGTCGTTGAATACGCTTCTGCATCTGCGTTATAACCCCGAACATGTTGCCGGTCGCGGTATGCATGGGGAAGGCAGCAATCGTTCGGGTCGCGAAGGTGCTGACGCGATTGTTCGCGTGCCGGTCGGAACTCAGGTTTTTGATCCGCGAATGAACGAATTGCTGTTCGACTTTGAGGCAGACGGAGCGCGTTGGCTGGCCGCGCGCGGAGGCCGCGGAGGATTCGGCAATGCGCACTTTACCAGCTCGACGAATCGCGCACCGCGCTACCATCAGGAAGGAAGTCCGGGCGAGGAGTTTGAATTACAACTCGAGCTTAAGCTACTTGCCGACGTGGGGCTCCTGGGCTTTCCCAACGCAGGCAAATCAACTTTTATTGCGACGGTTTCCGCAGCTCGACCAAAGATCGCCGACTATCCTTTTACGACTCTCGAACCATATCTGGGAGTTGTCGATCTCGGAGACTTTCGCACGTTTGTGGTCGCCGACATTCCGGGATTGATTGAAGGAGCGCACGAAGGTCATGGACTAGGGGATCGTTTCTTGCGTCACATTGAGCGAACGAAGTTGCTGCTGCATTTGATCGACGTGTCATCAGCGTCCGGCCGCGATCCTGTCAGTGATTACGAGGTGATAAATCGCGAGCTGGCCGCATATGATGCGCGACTCGGCTCGCGAGACCAGTTCGTTGTCGCAACCAAGATCGACGCAGTGGATGAGCCCGATCGGATCGAGCGTCTGCGAAATCGCGCGGCCCTGGACAACAGACCTTTTTTCGAGATTTCTTCAGTTACAAGCGCGGGTGTGGGCGAGCTCATGAACTCGGTTGCGCGTCAACTCGAGCAACTTCGTGAAATGTCTGGCGATCATCAGTCGGTACCAGCCGGCGATACCTTGCTTGTCAGCAGCAGCGGCTCACGATTCTAATGTGCGGGTAGCCGCGCGAATGATGTTTAGTCCGAATGATGGGAGTGCGACGAGCCGCTATTTTTGGAGGCACATTCGATCCGGTGCATAACGGTCACATGGAAGCAGCTCGACGCGTGCAACATTTGTTCGCGCTCGATGAAGTGATCTTCGTTCCGGCTTGCGTGCCGCCTCACAAGCGAAACTCGAGCATCACTTCGGCTTTTCACCGTTTTGCGATGTTGGCATTGGCGACTGAAGCTGACGCTCGCTTGCGCCTTTCGACTGTTGAGCTGGATGCGCCCGAACAGCCATATGCAGTTGACACAGTCGCGCGTTTTCGGGCAGAGCTTGGTCATGAGACGCAATTATTCTTTCTCATGGGCGCTGATTCGTGGTTGGAGATCACTTCATGGCATGACTGGAGACGGTTGCTGGGTCTATGTCATTTCATCATTGTGACGCGGCCGGGATACGAGTTGGATCCGAGAGCTTCTGCAAATAAGCCGATACCCGTCGTGAAGGTACGCGAGCTGAATTGTCGGCAGGTGACGATTTTGGAGAGCGACGAGGATAGCCCTCATGCTTTCATCACCGACGCGGCGATGGTCGATGTGTCGGCGACGGCGATTCGGACGGCGGCGCGCGCAGCCGATTACGCGAAGCTGGCAGAGATGGTACCGCCGGCGGTAGCAAACTACATCGAAAAGCACGAGCTTTACAGGAACTAAAATGAGTCAGAAGTTAAGAGAGAAACCACTAGGTTCGGAACTGCAAGCCGCGTCGCTTGGCTCGCGCGGCGGAGCCGTCACCACCGATCTGTCAGACTTTGACGATCGTATTCGAATGGCTTTGCAGGCCGCGGCAGAAAAGAAAGCGCTTAATTCAACAGTGCTGGATCTGAGAGACATCGCCGGCTTCACCGACTTTTTCATTATCACCACCGGTACGAACAAGCGGCAGATGCAAGCCATTACTGACGGGATTGTCGAACAGTTGAAATATCATGGCACACGCGCCGCGCGCGTCGAGGGCTATCAGACCGCCGAGTGGATCTTGATTGACTACGGCGATTTCATCGTCCATGTGTTCGACGAAAAGTCTCGGCGTTTTTACGATCTTGAGCGGCTATGGCGCGAAGGAAAACGTTTCGATGTTTCGGCGGAGCAGATAGGATCTGAGCTCTCTAATCTCAAATCTGAAGTTACCGGTTCTTTGAAAGAGGAATAGTGATCGAGATTGTGGCCGTGTCGAACGCGATGCGCGAGGCGGTTGGCCTCGCAGCGCGCGTCGCGGCAACCGATGCCAACGTGCTAATCACGGGTGAATCGGGCGTTGGCAAAGACGCATTGGCATTATTCATTCACAGTCGTTCGAGTCGGGCCGCGCAGCCGCTGGTGAAGATCGATTGTGCGACCTTGCCGGCTGAGCTGCTCGAAGCCGAGTTGTTCGGCTACGAGCGGGGCGCTTTCACCGGCGCGATGGAGACGAAGCCGGGTCGGCTGGAGGCGGCGCATCGCGGCACTTTGGTGCTCGACGAGATTGCGCATCTTTCACTGGATGCTCAGGCAAAGTTATTGCGGGTGATCGAGCATCGCGAGTTCGAGCGGCTGGGTGGACGCAAAACAATCGAAGTCGACGCGCGCTTGCTGGCATTGACTAACGCCGATCTCAAGAACGCAGTCGAGCGGCGGGCGTTTCGAGATGATTTGTTCTATCGGCTGAACGTCGTCCAGATTCATGTGCCGGCGTTGCGCGAGCGGGGCAAAGACCTGGAGCAGTTAAGTCGGGCATTGCTGCGAGCCTACGGGGAAAAGCATGGGCGCGCGGTGAAAAAATTGACTAAGGAAGCGTCTGATATTTTGCTTGCATACGATTTCCCCGGCAACGTTCGAGAGTTGGCGAACATCATTGAGCGCGCGGTAATCGTTTCAAATGGCGCGCAGATTGAAGCAACCGATTTGCCGGAAGGGTTGCGCGCTGCTGCCGGCAGACGGGTGCGAAAAGATCGGCGGCCAACGCTGGCTGAAGTTGAAGCCGACTATATCCGCGAGACGCTGGCGGCCACGAAAGGCAATAAGACGGAAGCGGCGGCGATCCTCGGCATCAGCCGCAAGAATCTGTACGAGCGTCTGGCGCGTGAGAAAGCAGAGGTCGGAGATCAGAGGTCAGAGGTCAGAGGTCAGCAACAGGACGAGAGCCAAAATCCGACATCTGACATCTGATCTCTGACCTCTGCCTTATGCGTTTCCGCTTCATCTGGCCGGGCAAGACGAAAGACGAGCGTTTACGCTCGCTGGTCAGTGAATACTTGAAAAGGCTTTCGCGGTTTGTGCGATGCGAAGTCGTTGAGATTCGTGAAAGCGCTGCGACTGATGCTTCGGGACGTCAGAAAGAAGCGCGACGAATGCTGGAAGCGATTTCGCCACAGACGTTCATGGTGCTGCTGGACGAACAGGGAGAAGAGCTGAATTCAAGTGAGTTGGCCGTTCGAACGAAGCGCTGGGAGAACGATTCGATTAAGGAAATAGCAATCGTGATTGGCGGACCGGAAGGAGTTGGCGAGGAAATAAAGTCGCGCGCACAAATGCGCTGGCGATTGACGCGCTTGACGCTGACGCATGAAATGGCGCGTGTGGTTGTCGTCGAACAGCTCTATCGTGCTTACACAATCAATCGCGGATTGCCGTATCAAAAGTAAGAACGACGAAGTCAGAAATCATTGTACAGGAGTCAGGAATGCAAAGAATGGACAAGCGGAAAGCAAAAACTTATCGAGATAAATTATTAGTGCGACGTGAAGGCCTGGTAGGCCAGGTTCAAGCCGCCGAAGCTTATAGTCGTGAACGCGACGCTGAGGCTACGCAGGACCCGGCGGACATGGCCGCCAACGCGTATACGAAGGAACTTTTGGTTTCGATGTCTGCGAATGATCGTCAATTGCTGGACTCGATCGATGCCGCGCTCGAGCGAATCGAAGAGGGTAAATACGGGAAATGCATAAACTGCGGTCAACCCATCCAGGAGAAGCGGCTGGAAGCCGTTCCGTGGGCACGACATTGCTTGCGTTGCCAGGATCTTAACGAGCGTGGACTATTGACTGTCGAAGAGGAATAGACTTGTATTTTGAGTCTGAAATTTGAGACTTCAGATTGCACATATGACATAATCCGCGGCCTTCGGGGAAACCTGGAGGCCGTTGTTTTTGGGCAGTAGCGCGAACCCTTGGCAAGGGTTCGTGAACGAATCGTGTTTGGTTAACGCAAAGGACGCCGAGTTCGCCGCAAAGAGCGCAAAGAATTTCCTTTGCGGTTCTCTGCGAATGCCCTTGCGACCTTTGCGTTTCAAATTTATTTGTCTTCCGCGATCCATTACCTGAACGCTCTCTACGACGCCGCACTCGCACTTGTCTATCCGCAAGCCTGTGCTGTCTGCGGTCGCAGTGTTGAATCCCGCTACGATGGTGCGGCGTGCGCAGCCTGTTGGAGAGCAACCCGCTTATTTAGTGAGACCGACACCCTTTGCTGGA
>WNFY01001080.1_pt1 | contig 25536 bp, 17 predicted proteins | sample 5400091 | NCBI WGS metagenome assembly WNFY01 (sample SAMN13153364, study PRJNA577476) | soil metagenome | isolation source: 60 cm soil or saprolite under grassland replicate 1 | place: USA:California | collected 2016-06-15 | reverse complement strand
GAAGATCGTCATCCACAATTGCATCCAGCCGATCTTCATCGGGGCTCCTCGCTTTCGAGAAGAGGAAGCGCTCTGCTGAGCATATTGCTGGCTGAGAGCCCGTTGCAGCTGCTCTTGGACAAAAGGCAAACTGTTACGCAAATCAATCCCTTGAACCGATGGTGTATCATTCATAGCAGGATAATCCTTTCATATGAGCAATGGATTTTACTAGCAGGGATTGTCCTCTTTTTTTCCCCATTTGGCAAGTCGATTCCTGATTTAGTTGGAAGCAATGACGCAAGGCTTGCCTCTACGGGACTCATAGTTGTGACCCGAACGTGATTACCCCTTCTGAAACGGTGATAGAGCCGTGATTGTATAAGCTTACCCTGGTAGAAGTATCGATTTTGTTTCGTAGTGAGATGAGGAGTAGGATGCCCCAGGACGGATGTTCCTTATCCGCCTCTGTAGAGCCACGCTTTGCATCATTTCGTGCGAAGGAGCAATAAGAGATGGTCAAACGAATTCTTGTCCCACTGGATGGATCCGCACTGGCCGAGCGTGCGATTCCTGTGGCCGCACGTATTGTGCGTGCCTCGGCAGGTTCTATTCTATTTCTACGCGTGGTGAGTACAGCGAGCGAATTTGCTGTGTACATGAACCAGCCATCGGTGCTGATGCAGGAGGCTATAGAAGAAGATCTTGCTACGGCGACTGAGTATCTGACGAAGGTTGCAAAATCAGAGCTTCTGGCTGGCATTGAGATGGATGTCGGTATCTTCACAGGATCGGCTGCTTTACAGATCCTCGATGTTGCTCGGACGCGGCAAGTTGATTTAATCGTGATGTGCAGTCATGGCGAAACAGGTATCAAACGTTGGGTAATGGGGAGTGTGGCGCATAAGGTGATACGCCATAGCCCCGTGCCGGTCCTGGTCTTACGCGATAACGGAGATAAATCCGCCACCCTGTGCAGCGAAGAGCTGGGGCGCCCTTTGCGTGTCCTGGCAACTCTAGATGGTTCGCCGCTGTCTGAGACCGTGTTAGAGCCGGTCGTGCAACTCGCCACAAAGCTGGTGCTACCGGATCAGGCACATCTAAATCTCCTGCGCGTGCTAGATCAGCCCAATCGTTATGGTGGTTGGAGGAGTCAGACACATATCGATAATAAGATGGTGGAGCAGGCCAGGCTGAAGACAGAGGAGTACATGAGCCTTGTCGCCGATCGCTTGCGTGCGAGCATGGAGGACATACCGAATCTTGTGGTTACAACCTCCGTCAAGTTCGAAATGGATGTTCCGGGTACGATTATTAAGGTGGCGGAACATGGTGATGAGGGTGAAGAGAATATCGGTGGCTATGATCTCGTCGCGATGGCGACACACGGGCGCGGCGGCATACCGCGCTGGGCAATGGGTAGCGCTACGGAGCGTGTGCTTGATGGCACCAGGTTGCCTCTGCTCGTCGTACGGCCATATGTAACAGGGAAATAGTTTGCCCTGGCATTGTATCAATCATGAATGGAATCGTCATTTCAGAACAATAACCTCAACTGTAGGGGCGCGATTTATAAGCCCGTGAGCGTTGCCATGCCGATCCGCCGAGGGCTTATAAATCGCGCCCCTACAGTTGGAAAAATCGCGCCCCTACAGTTGGGATTTACATTTAAATTGATATTTTTACATAAAATGGTTTTTTGCTACATATTACTGTCAAAACGGGGCTGGGATAATCGCGTACCTCCAGTTAGCATCTTGTGATCGACAGTTGAGCTTCTGTGATGTGTTTGTGACGTAAGCAAGCAATAATTTGTCATGTGCTCGTCGCGTTCTTACGGCTTGAGCAATATTTTCTCAGGGCGGTGGGACGTTCAACCCAAGGAGGCTCTATGGATGCGTTGACGCTTGCGCGTTGGCAGTTTGGTATAACAACTGTCTATCACTTCTTTTTTGTTCCCCTGACACTGGGACTCTCTTTGCTGGTGGCGATCATGGAGACCGCCTATGTACGCACTGGCAACGAGCAGTACAAGCGCATGACTCAGTTCTGGGGACGACTCTTCCTCATCAACTTCGCGATGGGTGTGGTGACTGGTATAGTGCAGGAGTTTCAGTTTGGCATGAACTGGTCTTCGTACTCGCGCTTTGTAGGCGACATCTTTGGTGCGCCACTGGCGATTGAGGCACTGATGGCGTTCTTTATTGAATCGACATTCCTGGGTATCTGGATCTTTGGTTGGGATAAACTCTCGAAACGAGTGCACCTGCTCACGATCTGGCTGGTTGTCATTGGCTCCAACATCTCTGCATTGTGGATTCTGATTGCGAACTCGTTTATGCAGGAGCCTGTGGGCTATACCGTACGCAATGGCCGGGCCGAGATGACAAATTTCTTCGCACTACTGACTAATCCCAATGTCTGGGTGCAGTTTCCTCATGTCTTGATGGGTGGCATCGTAACAGCCGCTTTCTTTGTCATCGGTATCTGCGCCTACCATTTACTGCGTAAGAACGGCGATCAGGAATTCTTCCGCCGCTCTCTCTATATCGGCATGATAGCCGCAGTCATTTCCAGCTTCCTGGTAGCGATTGTTGGACATGCACAGGCCCAACATATGGTGCAGCAACAGCCGATGAAGATGGGCGCCGCCGAAGCATTATGGGATAGCGAGCAGCCAGCATCGTTCTCCATCTTCACGGTTGGTAATGAAAAAGACCGCAAGGACGTATTCGCGATCCGTATTCCTGATGTGCTGAGTATTCTTTCCTTTAACTCGATTGATGGACAGGTACAGGGCATTAATCAGTTGCAGGCGCAATATGTCAAGCAATATGGTCCTGGCGATTACGTGCCGCCTGTGTGGGTGACATACTGGAGTTTCCGTTTGATGGTGGGTGCGGGAGTATTAATGATCTTGCTCTCCCTGATTACTCTCGTTCTGGTACTGCGCAGGGGCCTGGAGAAAGCGCGCTGGTTCCTGTGGATACTCCCTTTCGCCATTGCTCTCCCCTACCTTGCCAATACCGCGGGCTGGGTCATGACCGAGATTGGACGCCAACCCTGGATCGTCTTTGGTCTGCTCACCACGGCTAAAGGCGTTTCGCCGACGGTGGGCGCCGCTTCTGTGCTGATTTCGTTAATCGTCTTTACCCTGACTTATGGAGTGCTCATGGTCGCGGATGTCTTCCTGCTGCTCAAATACGCGCAAGGCGATGCGAAATCAGAGCCAGAGACGGGTAGCGAAGGTGATATATCCCTGGCCGGGGCATACTAGCAAGAGGAAGGAGATCTGTCATGAGCCTGAATGTATTCTGGTTTATTCTCATCACGGTGCTGTTTATCGGCTTCTTCTTCCTCGAAGGATTCGACTACGGCGTGGGGATGTTGCTGCCATTCATAGGCAAAAATGATAATGAGCGGCGTGTACTCGTGAATGCGATTGGCCCTTTCTGGGATGGTAATGAGGTCTGGTTGCTTACCGCTGGTGGAGCGATCTTTGCGGCGTTTCCCAACTGGTACGCTACGTTGTTCAGTGGCTTCTACCTGGCGCTGATGCTGATGCTGGTAGCGCTGATCGTGCGCGGTGTGGCCTTCGAGTTCCGCAACCGCGACGAGCGTCCGCAATGGCGCAACTTCTGGGACTGGATGATCTTTATTGGCAGCTTCCTGCCAGGCTTCCTCTGGGGCGTGGCGATCACCAATATCATCCTGGGGGTGCCGATTGACGCGCACATGAACTATGTCGGTGGTTTCTGGAACCTGCTCAATCCCTACGCCCTGCTTGGGGGACTGGCGTTTGTGGCCCTGTTCGTCCTGCATGGCGCAATCTTCCTGACACTGAGAACCGAAGGCGAGATCAAAGAGCGAGCATATCGCGCGGCTGACCGTGTCTGGTTACCTGCTGTGGGACTGGTGGTCCTGTATGTGGTTGTCGGTTACTTTGTGACGGATGTCTTCTGGCGTCTGGGCGTCGATCCTGGTGTTGCTCCCCTATGTGCTGGTGGCGCTCTGCTCTCAGTCGGTTGGTTCGTCAAGAACAAGCATAGTGGCTGGGCCTTCACCATGACCGGATTGACCATCCTGCTCTCGACGCTGACGATCTTCATCGGACTCTTCCCGCGGGTAATGATTTCCAGTCTCAATCCTGCCTGGAACCTGACCGTTTACAATGCATCGTCCAGCCCATATACGCTGACCGTCATGAGCATCGTTGCGCTTACCTTCGTCCCCATCGTGCTTGCCTATCAGATCTGGAACTATTGGATCTTCCGGCGTCGATTGGGACTGAACGCCAGCGCCCATCACGTGTAAGGCCGGAAGATCCAGTAGGGACCGGATTTATCCCGTCCCTACGAATGGTTGGATACATCAGGTTAACGAATAGTTGAACACATCAGGTTAAAGAGGCTATGAAACTGGACAAAAGGCTCTTTCGTCAGATCAAGGCTGTACGTATCTTCCTGGTCGTCACCGTTATTCTGGGCCTGTTGCTGGGCGTTCTGATAGTCATGCAGGCACATTATCTCAGTACGATCATCAATGCGATCTTCCTGGCGGGGCAGGGATTGGCACAGGTGTGGGGACTTCTGCTTGCGCTGCTGGTGGTGATTGTAGCACGCTCCATCTTGCTCTGGGGCAGCGACGTGGCTGCGAATCGTGTGGCAATGCGGGTCAAGACGACGTTGCGTGAGCGGCTCTTTGCTCATCTGTTAGCATTGGGACCTGACTATACAAGGGGCGAACGCAGCGGCGAACTGACCAATACGATCGTCGAGGGAGTGGAAGCGCTGGATGCCTACTTCAGTCAATACCTCCCGCAGATCTTTTTAATGGTCCTGGTGCCGCTGATCATCGTCGTCGTTGTCTTCTCCGTTGACGTACTCTCTGGCGTGGTCCTACTCGTCACCGCGCCAGTGTTGCCCATCTTTATGATCCTGATTGGTATGATGGCCGATGCACTGACCAGAAAGCAATGGAAGCTACAGAGCCTGATGAGCGCGCACTTCCTGGATGTTATGCAGGGACTGACGACGCTGAAACTGTTCGGACGCAGTACCGTCCAGCAGGAGACGATTCGCAGTGTGAGTGAGCGCTTTCGCCATACTACTATGCGTGTATTGCGTGTTGCCTTCCTCTCCTCGCTTGTGCTTGAGATGGGCGCAACCATTAGCACCGCCATCGTCGCCGTGGAGATAGGTCTGCGCCTGCTCTACGGACAGATCGCCTTCCAACCAGCTTTTTTTGTTCTGTTGCTGGCTCCAGAATTTTATCTTCCACTGCGAACGCTAGGAACGCGTTATCACGCAGGTATGACCGGATCAGCAGCCGCCCAACGTATCTTCGAGATCCTCGAAATACCGATCCAGGCGGGCGCAAAGGATGATTCTGCTATGCCTGAGATAGGAACCCTTCGTTTTGAGGATCTTCGCTATGCCTACGATGGTCAACGCGATGCTTTAAGAGGCGTATCCTTCCAGATTGAGCCAGGTCAGAAGGTGGCTCTGGTTGGGCCAAGTGGAGCAGGCAAGAGCACACTGGCTCATCTCCTTCTGCGCTTTATCGATCCCGATAGTGGCACGATCAGTGTCAATGACGTATCTTTGCAGGAACTGTCTGCCCGCGAATGGCGCAAGCAAGTGGCCTGGGTCCCGCAGCGTCCCTATCTTCTCAATGCGACGGTGGCCGAGAATATTAGCCTTGGATATCCAGAGGCAACTAGAGACGAAGTGATCCAGGCTGCTCGCCAGGCGCATGCTCACGAGTTTATCGAGGCATTGCCACAGGGATACGACACGATTATTGGTGAGCGGGGAGCGCGCTTAAGCGGTGGGCAGGTGCAGCGCCTGAGCCTGGCGCGGGCCTTTCTAAAGAATGCGCCGTTGTTGGTCATGGATGAGGCAACCTCGAACCTGGACCCTGAACAAGAAGCCCTGGTGCTTGAAGCGATGCATCGGCTGATGCAGGGACGCACGGTACTGATTATCGCGCACCGCCTTAGCACCGTTTATGGAGCTGATCGCATCGTGGTGCTCGCCAATGGAGAGGTTGTTGAAGTGGGAACGCATCAGTCGTTGTTACGTGCCGCCGGTATCTATAAGCAACTGGTGGAAGCCTATGGAGGTGCAGTGTGAAGGGTATACAGGGACCATTCTGGCATCTGGTAAAACTGGCATGGCCGCTCAAAAACTGGATCGCGCTGGCTGTTCTGCTCGGCGTAATCACAATTGGGAGTGGGATTGGCCTGATGGCAACCTCGGCTTACCTGATCTCAGAGGCAGCACTTCATCCCTCAATAGCAGCGCTAGGCGTGGCGATTGTGGGCGTGCGCTTTTTCGGCATTGCACGTGGCATCTTCCGTTACCTGGAACGATATGTCTCTCATCATGTCACTTTCCGCCTGCTCTCACAACTACGCACCTGGTTCTATCGTGCTATTGAACCCCTGGCTCCTGCTCGTTTAATGGCGCTCAGGGCTGGACATATAACAGACTTTAGCAGCGGCGACCTGCTCAGCCGCATAGTTTCTGACATCGAGACGCTGCAAAACTTTTATGTGCGCGTACTGGCACCGCCGATTGTTGCTGCTATTATTGGCTGCGCCATGTGGTTCTTTCTGGGTGCCTATCATCTCTCCTTTGCCATCACACTGCTCACCTTCTTCCTGCTGGCTGGCGTTGGCGTACCCCTGCTCACTCATCTCCTGAGCCGAAAAATAGGGCAGCAGATTATCGCAGTCAGAGCACAACTCAATCTTCAACTGGTCGAAGGTATCCAGGGCATGGCTGATATCGTAGCCTTTGGGCGTGAAAGCGATCAGCTAGAGCGTGTGCGGAAACTGAATGGCAGGTTGGTACGCTTGCAGGCTCGTATGGCACAGATCAATGGCTTGCAGAACTCCCTGGGCAACCTGTTGATGCAACTCTCCTGCTGGACTATGCTCATCGTTGCCATCCCCCTGGTGCACTCCGGACAACTCAATGGCGTCTCCCTGGCTCTGCTCATCCTGGCAGCTATGGCAAGCTTTGAAGCGGTCCTACCTCTGCCGGGTGCCTTTCAACACCTGGGCAGTAGCCTGGCGGCAGCACGTCGCCTCTTCGAGATCGTTGACGCACAGCCAGCCGTCCTGGACAACGAAGCTCCATCGCCCATTACAAAACGCCATGATATAGAGGTGAAGGATCTACGTTTCCGTTATAGCAACGACGAACCTTACGCACTGGACGGTATCAGTTTCACACTATCTCAGGGAGGCAGTATAGCGATCGTTGGACCAAGCGGCGCGGGCAAATCAACCATCGCCAATCTGTTCTTACGCTTCTGGGAGTACCAGGAGGGTCAGATTCTGCTGGGTGGACAACCATTGCGAAATTATCAGCAACAGGATATACATAACTTGATGAGCGTCGTTGCGCAAGACACACACCTCTTCAACACCACCATTCGCGAAAACTTGCTGATCGCAAAATCCCAGGCCAGCGATGAAGAATTAGAGCAAGCAGCACGCCAGGCCCAGATCCACGATTTCATTCAGTCTTTGCCTCAAGGTTACAATACTCAAATCGGTGAGCAAGGATTGAGCTTGAGCGGAGGTGAACGCCAGCGTATCGCGATTGCTCGTGCTATCCTCAAAGATGCGCCGATCCTTATTCTAGATGAAGCCACCGCTAATCTCGATGCTCTGACCGAGCAGGGTGTGCTACAGATGATACGTGCATTGATGAAGGGACGTACAACGCTGATGATTACACATCGCCTAGTAGGTCTGGAGATGGCAGACGAGATCCTGGTCCTGCGCGATGGGAAGATACGCGAACGCGGTTCCCATTATGAATTGCTGCAACTGGAAGGTTTCTATTGGAAGATGGTGCAACAGCAAGCTCTGGCTATTCTGTGAAGTAGGGCTATCAGTCCTGGAAACGCAAGGGCCATTCAATCTGCTTTGTCTGCATGCTTGCTGGCATATACCTCATGGCCAGGTCACGTAGCCAGCAGATGAGCGGGTTTGACAGATTGCCCAGCGTACCGATCCTGCGTGATTGTTTGACGATTGCATTTGTGTGCGGGATGCGTAGTGCTTCGTAGGAGCGTAGTGCGGCAGCTTTATCTTCTGCATTACGCAGGCATTTGCTCAATATCAGTGCGTCTTCAATGGCCTGGCACGCGCCCTGGCCCATATTTGGCGTGGTAGGATGCGCGGCGTCGCCTAGCAGTGTGACCAGGCCATTTCCCCAGCGAGGCAAGGGATCGCGGTCGTAGATATCGTTTTGCAGGATCACGGACTCGGCTGTTGCCTGGATGATTGATTGGATTGGTGGGTGCCAGCCCTCACATAGTTCCAGCAGTTCGCGCCTTGACTTTTTCGAGCTTCCCTCTGGCATATTGGCGGTGATATACCAATAAACTCGACCCTGGGATAAGGGTGCGGCTCCGAAGCGTACTCCGCGCCCCCACGTCTCAAAGGCTTTGCCGGGTGTGAGAAACGAATGCTCAAATTGAGTGACTCCACGCCAGGCAGGATATCCTGCATAGCGTGGCTTTATCTTCCCAAACAATTGTGCTCTGACGACTGAATGCAGGCCATCGGCTCCGATAAGTATGTCACCCTGTGTCAGCCAGCCATCGGAAAATTTTGCCTGTACACCCGGCTCGTTTTGTGTGAAGCCCGAACACTCAGAGTAGAGTTGTATCCTGTCCTGACCGAGGGTATCCAGCAGGAGCTTTTGCAGATCAGCCCTGTGTATCATGACGGAAGCAGCCCCAAATTTTTCTTGCAACGGTTTCAGGTCATGGCCAGTCAATAGTTTCCCCTGTGGAGTGTAAAAGGATACGCTCGTGAGTGGAATGGAGATAGACTGGAGCGCTTCACCCAGGCCCAGTTGTTGTAATACCAGGACTGCATTGGTCCAGATCGATAATCCTGCCCCTATCTCGCGTATGGCGTTGGCGCGCTCGAATATCTTGACATCATAGCCTGCCTGTTGCAGAGCAATGCCTGTAGTCAATCCACCGATGCCTGCACCGATAATGAGTGCTTTACTTTTTCTTCCCTCATTCATGATGTCGATCCACCCGATGGGAACGTTTTTCTACTGCCATTTGGCATAGATTTTCGACTTGAACTGCTTCCATGCATGGCGCACAGGCAGGGCCATTTTGTAGAAAGTTGTACGTATACCGGCGTTATACCAGATCTTGCCGATCTGTGACCACTGTATTCTGGGATCTATACATTCCATGGACATGCGTACGGTTCCGTTGACGCCGAAGTCAGCGGCCAGCGCTTGCAGGGTATGTTCCCAATGTTTGTCTTCCATCTTATGTGCACCCAGGCGTAAGCCCAGTTCATAGATTGGATCGGTGGCGCGCAGTTGGGCTGTGACCTGGGCTACCGTACAACCATCATCATCATAAGCGCTAAATGTGACCCAACCGGCAAAGGTATGGCCTTCAGGTGTCATCAGCGCGAAGCTCTCATCATCGACATAGAGAACCAGCATGCCCGTTGAGAGTGGTACAGCACCGATAAGCGTGGTGTTGATAATCGCGACTTCACCAGGAGCAATGCCTGCCAACGACGTATAAAAACGATTCTCCTTCGGCCAGTATTTGGGGAAGTTCGTCTTCCACTTTTTGATAACTTCTATAGGCGTAACGTGGGCTCCGTGCAGGCGAATGCTGTATGTTTTCTGCCACAGTTGCCCGAAGCCTTGCAGGGGACCGATAACATGGCGCCCTTCCACATTGAGATTCAATGCTCCTGTGGGTGCCCTTGTGACCTTCAAAGTTGAAACATTTGGTGCCCAGTAGGTTGCGTCGCGTGCCTGCTCGTTCTGGTCATTAGATGGTGAAGTAGTCATGATAGTCGTGTTCCTTTGCTGTTATTCCACAGAAAACTATGGCGCGTAATGGGCTATGCTTCAACGAGATTTTATCATAGCATATATACGCTTTCCAATGCATTATGTCTCACAGCCGGACGATTCAAACGTCCCCGTAGTGGCAGACGCAAGGCCTGCCACTACGGGGACGTTTGAATCGTGCATCTAGCAATATATAGCTGGACATTTGTCAGGGGGGTATCAAAATGATGGAACAAATGGAACATTGGGTATAGATCGGCCTGTAGAGCGGTATGAGAATGTTCCATCCCCCCAAAAAAGAGATGGAACATTGATGGAATATGGAACATTGCAGATCATCGCGACGAGAACCGCCAGAAGAAAGCGATGATGGGGATGAAACCCTGAGAACTGGTCAATGTGCTAGCCAGGCACCTCGACAGTAAACCCACCTGGTGCTTGAATATAAAATGTCCAGGCATGATGTCGTTGTGGTGGCTCAATCTCAAATCCGTCGTCTTTCAATCGTTGATAGATCTCGTTGACTCGCTCCTCACTCTCCTGGGCGAAGCCGATATGAAACGTACTGGGATAGGTGACGTGACCAGCTTTCATCAAGCTGAGTACCAGACCATTGTCGTCGAAAAGCACGGTGAAACCCTTGTTGCCGCCCTGGTTGCGTAACCCGAAATACGTTTCGAGAAAGTGTGCTGCTGCTGGGACATCGGTGACGGTAAGATTGAGGATTGGGCCGCCGCATCCCCCCACGATTCATCTGGGGGGAAGGCGGCCTGGGTGCGTTTCATAATTTTGCATCATTGGAATCTGTCCATGTAGGGGCGCGATTTATAAGCCCGTGCATCGGCCAGGGGAGCACCTCGGGCTTATAAATCGCGCCCCTACATGGACAATTGACCTGATCATGCTGGTCGTCGGTGCTTGCTCCATGCAAAAAATGAACCGCACCCTTGCTAAATGGAGGGATTGTTTTCTGTACCAGAATCGAGTAATCTTTTTAAGGATATGCATACTCACTATTGACGCTGAACGTCTACACTAAATAGATGCACCAGGTTGCGCCTCATTTGTATTTGCGCAGATGAGCATGTTTCTTGTTGTTTTCTCACAACTCCTCCCCCTGCTCGTGCTCCACCAGCTCTTGCGCGGATCTCTCCCTCTCCTGGCACTATCGATCTCCCCTGTAAATAATCCATAATGATTTAATAAAGGAGCTGACATGTTTGTTATTCCTGATGATTTTGTGCGCGTAACGATGGAGCATCACAGAGAAGATGGCCTCGCCTGGATCGCTCGCTTACCAGGTATCCTTGCGGCCTGTGAGCAACGATGGGATCTCACATTCGGTTTGCCGTTTGCTAATCTGTCATACCATTACGTGATCCCGGCTGCACGTAAGGATGGAACGAAGGTGGTTGTGAAGGCGTACTCTCCGACTAACGAACTCAAGGAAGAAACTGACGCACTGAGGCTGTTCGCAGGTCGGGGCAGCGTACGTTTGCTGGACTACGATGCTGAAAACGAGGTACTGCTGCTTGAGCGCCTGGAACCGGGTACGTCGCTCAGAACGCTAGAAAATGATGAGGAGGCGATCTCCATTGCTGCCAGCGTCATGCGACAGTTGTGGCGACCTGTACCTGCAAACCATTCATTTCCCTCGATTATAGATTGGGGCGCTGGCCTTATACGCCTGCGTCAGCGCTACAATGGCGGTAGTGGACCTTTCCCTACCAGGCTGCTTGAGGAGGCAGAGGCGCTTTTTGCTGAACTCAGTACGTCAATGGCTGAACCCGTTCTACTGCATGGCGATCTGCACCAGGATAATATCCTATCAGCCGGACAGCAGCGATGGGTGGTAATCGATCCCAAGGGTCTGATCGGTGAGCCTGCCTACGAAACGGGCGCGATCTTACACAACTTTTTGCCGGATCTACTACAACAACCGCAGCCGGGCCGTATTCTTGCGCGTCGCGTGGACCAGTTCTCAGAAGAGCTTGGTTTCGAGCGCGCACGAGTAAGAGGGTGGGGTATCTACGAAGCTGTGCTTTCTGCGTGGTGGAGTATCGAGGATTCGGACCAGGTGTGGGATGAGGCTCTCGTGTGTGCTGAACTGCTAGCAAAGATCAGGGTCTAAACAGAGTTTTTGCTCATGATGGCAGCGCTTGCCAGACCTGGACCGTCTTGTCCCAGGAAGCCGAGGCAATGCGCCTGCCATCGGGCGACCAGCTTATCGAGCGCACCGAACTGGCATGTCCTGTATATGTATAAGCGTTACTGCCATCAGCCGCATTCCAGACCTGGACCGTCTTATCATCACTACCTGAAGCGATATATTTACCGTCAGGTGACCAGGCGGTGGTATAGACGAAATCAGCATGTCCATAATAGACGTAGCGATGATCACCACTGGTCGCATCCCAGACCTGGACCGTCTTGTCTTCACAGCCAGAAGCGATACGTTTGCTATCAGGCGACCAGGCCACTGACCATGGAGCTGTAGCATATGGCTGGTAGGTATAGATGAGCATACCATTCGCGGCATCCCAGACCTGGGCCGTTTTGTCTGCGCTTGCCGAAGCAATATACCTGCCATCAGGCGACCAGGCCAGATCATATACATAGCCGCTGTGACCCTTGTAGGTATAGACGGGGCTGGCATCGGCTGCATTCCAGATCTGAACTGTCTGATCACCACCACCCGAAGCGATACGTTTGCTATCAGGCGACCAGCTCACGGTCCAGACCCAGGAGGAATGACCATTGTAGATCTGCGGATAGGTGCCATCGGTCGCATGCCAGACGTGAACCGTTTTATCGTAGCTGGCTGAGGCGATCTGTGTGCTATCATGTGACCAGGCAATTCCATATACAGTATCGCTATGATCAGTGTAGGTGTAGACGAGGGTGCCATTAGAGGCATTCCAGACCTGAACCGTCCGGTCTTTGCCTGCTGAAGCGATATATTTACCGTTGGGGGACCAGGCTACTGTCCAGACCAGGTCCATGTGACCGCGATAGGTATAGAGCAGCGCCCCCTGTCCATTGGTAGGTGTGGGACTGAGCGAACCGGTCTCTCCTTTACGTTGTGCCAGGAAGATCACCGTTCCTCCTGCGGCAAGAATTGCAGCTCCTGCCAGCCCTGCTATTACAGCCCGCCGGGAGACACTACGTGGTCGAGAGAGCGATGGTAGAGATGGTGTTTCCTCGACGGCTATACCCGAAGTCTCCACGTTTGCTGGAGGAGACCCCTCTGGTAGTGGCGCTGTCATGGATGAATCTGCCTGACCTACGTCGTCAAGTGGGTTGATTACAGGCGTCACTGCTGTGCTGGTGAGGACAATTGTCCCGACTGATGATGCCTGTTCTGGATGCTCCTGTATGACTTTAAAAACCTCGTCGTAACCAGGCTCTTGTTGGCATGCTTCTTCTAAAGCACGAGCGAAGTCCCGTACAGTAGCAAAACGCTGTTCCGGGTTCTTGGCCAGGGCTCTCATCACAACATCCTCGATTGTCTGAGAGAGATCTGGTCGCTTCTCGCGTAATGAAGGTGGAGGGACCAGTGTATGTTTCACCGCGACTTCAGTAAATGAGCCATTAAAGGGACGTGTGCCACTCAGCCATTCATAGGTCACGATGGCGAGCGAATACTGATCGCTGTTAAATGTGGGCTGTGATTGAATCTGCTCCGGGGCCATATAGGAGATAGTGCCTGCCAGCTCCTGTATGCTGCGCGTACTATTATAATGAGTACTTTGTGCCATGACCGCGATGCCAAAGTCACTGAGCAGGATTTCATGGCGTGAGCCGATCAGCATATTCTCCGGCTTCACATCGCGGTGAATGACTTTATGATCGTGAGCATACTGCAACGCATCGGCAATCTGATTGACATAACTGACAACCAATGGTAATGCCAGCGCAACGCCTTTAGGATAACGTTTACGCAATGTCCCATTGGGAGCATAATCGACGACCAGGAATGGTGTCGCTTCCTCGATACCAAATTCAAGTACGCGCACGATATGCGGATGCACCAGGCGAGCGATGGTGCGTGCTTCCATGCGAAAATGATCGGCATCGTTCTCAGATAATTGTGCGTGCAGTAATTTAATCGCAGCCAATGTATCGAGATAAATATGTTCGCCCAGGTAAACTTCCGCGAAGCCACCCCTACCCAGTAAACGGGTCAGGCGATAATTTCCAAGCTGTTGTCCCACGCGATCTGCCATGTCACCTCCCCCTATGCCCGGTCTAAAGCGAGCCCGAGTGTACAGATCGTCTCATTGAAATATTTTGTCTCTGCCCATTGTAGGAAATTACGCGAAGTACGTCAAGTTAAGGAGAGAGGAGTTTGTGCTATCGAGCGGCTCGCAGGGCGGACCCTTGCGGTCGCCCTGCGAGCCGCTCGATAGCACAAACTCGTCCATTGTTACCTTGACGCCTATGGGTGGGGGCGAGCCCGACCTCTACTGATGAGTAGCCCCGATTAGTACTGAGTACTGGATACAAGCTAGTGTTCCTGGCCATTTTATGATAAAATATAGCGAATAGTACAAGATTCCACGTGATGTGCGAATAATTCATTAGCTACGGAACCAGGTTGACCGACCGTTCGCATCAAACAATCTATCAGAAGGAACAGGCAAAGAAAAAAATAGAATGAATGACGCCGAGAACATTATATCTTCCTCTGTCTTCAATTTAACCGATCGCTTGCAGATTTTTAGCTATCTCGTCTCCTCCAATCGCGTGCGGTGGTACCGTGTGATCATGCGCATTTTTCTCCAGCGTCACCGTGAGTTGTATCGTTACCAGTTGACGGCCCAGGAGGTGCGTGATGTGGTGCGAGATACCTTTGATCCTGAATATACGCTTGAGCAGTGCCAGAACGACCTGGCAGCCCTTAAAGAGTGGGGCAACATCATTACGTTTTATGACTCCAGCCGCGCTACTTCTATCGCCAGCTTCCTCTCGCCAGCTCTGCTTTACCAGGCCACGCCAGCAGCTATAGCTATCGAGACCTTCCTTGATGAGCAGGCTCGTGCCAGTGCCAACAGTGGAGCATTGCGCCAGGGAGATCTGCCACGTCTGTGGGAGTCGCTCTCTCGTCTCGACGAATGGTTAACGCCATCGGCAAAAGACCTGACAACTGCGCGTAGTCGTGAGATTGCCGAAGAGTGGCAGCGCGCCTTCGAGATATGGAACACCATGGCGCGTGAAGCTGCACAATACCTGGCGAATATGATCAATGCTGCCCAGCAGACGCGCCCCGACCTGGAGGCGTTTCAGTTGTATAAGGCCGCGGTCGTGGCCTACGTGCATGGTTTTGCGCAGGCATTGACACAATATAGCCCGCGTATTCGTGGTCAGCTCACTGAATGGGCGAAGACGGGTAAACAAGAACAACTGATTGAGATCGCCGCGCGCTATCTCGATCCACCCGCGCCAACTCTGGAGAACAGACCTTCGCAGGAAGAGCTGCTCCAGGATGCTCGCAATCAGGTAGATGCTTTGGTCAACTGGTTCGCGGAAGGGAAAAATGCCGATTCGTTCCGGCGCAACGCCCTTGCCGAAGTGGACAAAGTGGTACGCCGCGCCAGTATACTCGCCTCCACTGCGCGACCAAGCGCCAACTATGCCGCTCAGCTCAATACCCTGGCGCGCCAGTTATTGGCTGCCCGAGATGGTGAGATGGCGCAACAACTCTTCTCGGTCGCCTTCGCCAACCTTTTACCGGTTCACTTGCCTGAAGCACTGGCAGGTTCGCCCAGCTCTATCTATGAAGCAACACAGCCCGAAGCATGGCAGGAACCTCCCGCAGTCAAACTGCATTTGCGCCCGGTCAATCGCTCGACACGTGGCAACCTGATCATGGAAGATCCGATCATTGACAATCGCACCATTATCCGGGAACTGGTCACGCAGCATGAGAACAGGGCCAGAGAGCAGCGTGAACGCTTTGCCCGTCTCTTCGCCGACAAATACCTGGATATTAGTACCATCGAAACCATCACGCCAGAAGATCGTAATACATTGATAGAAGTGATCGACGCCTGCCTGAGTCAGAGCCAGAACCAGTATCGCGCGCCAGATGGTTCAATTATTATCCTGCTTAATCCTGGCGAGCAAGCATATACTCTCTTGCGTGCCACCGACGGCGTATTGCTGCTGCCGCGTTATCGTTTAGAGCACCAGGAAGAGCCTGGGGAAGAGCCAGCGCTTGATGATGTTATGTTACGTAGGGACGAGGAGATATCAATATGATCACCGAACGAACAATGGAGACCCCCGTAGAGGGATCCCTTGCGGGTGCCGCTCGTGACGTGGGTGCCGAAGCTACAACAAATACCAGCCGTACAGCCTTCTCTCGCCGCCAGTCGGCTACTACCGATGTGATCAAAGCGCATGTGGCACTGATGGAAAGAGATGTCATTTTACCCAGGCAGACGGACCTGTTTCGCCTGGTACAGCATCACTATCACCGCTTGCAATCCTGGCACGATCAGCATACGGGCTGGCGTATCCAACGCAGCAGCACCGTCATTCGCCTCATCCGCCACGTAAGCGCGACGACGCCCGGTTATCTTTATGAGCGCCTGAAAGAACCCAGAGATTTTGCCTGTCTGACCTGGACGCTCTGGTACGCCGAAAATCGTCAGCTCAGCGGGCGCGGCAACGATCAGCAATTCCTACTCTCGCAACTGGCCGAGCAGATTCAGGAGCAGTCGGCGTATGATGGCAATGAAGCCGTGTTTGATTTTCGTCGCCCTGCCGACCGCTACAGTATCCAGCGTGCTCTACAATATCTGGAGGATCTGGGTGGACTGCAACTGGTCGATGGGCAGACGCGCGAGTGGGTTGAGCAGAGTGCCAACGCGGATGTGCTCTACGAGTTCACTGACGTGGCTCGTTCGCTGGTTGGAGCACTGAACCCGCAGGTCGTCGCATCCGTCTCCGAACGGCTCGCTGATCCCACTACGCTGTTGCAACCAACGAAGCTACAAGAAGCCGCTGGTACACCGCCGCTTGTGCGTGCATGGCGCGCTCTGATGCTTGGTCCAGCACTCTTCCGCTTTGACGATCCTGCAGCCTTTGATGAATTACTCAAGCATAGTGATGGCATCGCCAACGAACTGCTGGAAACATTTGGCTGGTTACTCGATATTCACCGTGATTACGCCTGTATTGTGCGTGCGAGTGGCATGTCGACCGGACCCGTTACCGCTTTGACCCCGTACGGTACGAATGATCAGATAGCGATGCTGATATGTGCGTCTATTCGTGGGCAGGTCGAGTCGGGAGCGTGGCCGCAGCCGGATGCCTATGGCTGTCTGCATGTGATGACGGAAGATATGAGCGAACTATTCTACGCGGTACGCGATCGTTACGGGGACAACTGGGGTAACGAAGCCCGTAACAAGAGTGCGCGCAGCCTGCTGAACGATGTTTATCGCAAGATGCGCCAGGTCGGTATTCTACGTGGTCCCGACGAGGCCGGAAATATATTGATCTTGCCAACTGCCGCCCGCTACTCTGCCACATATGATCAGATCGGGCAGGAGACGACCTCGCGTAGTCGCAGCAAAGCGAAAGCAAAGAAAGAAGCTGTAATGATGGAGTTGCCGGGCCTGGATGAAGCATAGCCCACAGGTGGGAAAATACCCAGTTGTAGGGCGCAAATCCAGTTGTAGGGGCGCGATTTATAAGCCCGCTCGCGAACATACAACTCACGAAACTCGCGAACATACAATTCACAAAACCATAAGCAGAGAAAAGAACATATGCAGAAAACTTTCGACGATTTAGCCGCATGGTCGGCTTCAATAAACGGATCAAGCGAAGATGCTCTCATAAACCAGGTAGCCTCGTTTGTTGAGATGTTGCAGGCTCAGCCTGGAGGTCCGCGTGGGTACCGTCTGCGCCGCATCATCCTGACCAATTTCTGGCTCTACGGACAGCAAGAATTCGAAGTCCCACATGGCCGCCTCTTCCTGGCAGGCGAAAATGCCAGTGGTAAATCAACCGTGCTCACAGCGGCCCTACCTCTTGGTCTGGATGGTGATCTACGGCCCAATCGCCTGGATACCTTTGGTGGACGCGAGCGCCGTATCGAATACTACGTGCTTGGTGGCACTGAGTCAGCAACACCCTATAATCACGAGCGGCGTACCTCGTACATCGCCCTGGAGTTCGAGTGGTGTGATCCCGATCATCCCCCGATTGCCGAAGAACTGCGCCAGCGCTGGGAGAACGGCGATCGTGAGAGGACGCGCTTCCTCACAATCGGTCTGAGTATCGCGGGCAATGCCAATGTAACCGACCGCATTCGTCCTCTGCGCTTCCTGATTACCGATGGTTCGCGCCTGGGCTACGATCTTGATACTCTTTACGAAACTGGCAATAAGCAAGAGAGGCGCGCTTATGACCATATGCGCTTTAAACAGGTACTGGAAGGTCATGGCATTATCTGTGACTCGCAGGCCGACTATGAGCGCCAGGTTTCTCGTTATCTTTTCGGCTTTACCGACATCAAAGACTTCGAAAAGTTGATCAACCTTTTGCTGGTCTTGCGCCGTCCCAACCTGAGCACCGAACTCAGTTTCTCGCGCGTCCACGAGTATCTCAAGATGTCGTTGCGCAAGATCTCGGGCGAGACAACCTCGCGCGTCATCGGCACTATTGAGCGCATCGATGCCATTCAAAACGAGATCGAGCGTATCCAGGAGGCATTTGATGCCGCTGAACGTGTGCACCGTGCCCGGCAGTCGCTAGCTCTTGTACATGCACGGCTGGCTGGCTGCGAATATGCGGGCACACAGATGGCCGAGGATACCATACAGAGTCGTGTCACGCGCTTGCGTAGAGACCTGGACCGGGCCACGAACGAGCGCAACCAGTTCGAGAGGCGCACCCAGGATCTACAGACAGAGCAGTACCAGGTGAGCGGACAGATCAAAGCGTTGGAAGCCAGCGAAGGACTGCAGGTCGCCACCCAACTCACGATTGCTCGCGAACGCCAGCAAGAGACCTCGGCCCAGTTGCGCTTACAAGAGCAAAGCCTGGATGCAGCGCGTCTTGCCATTAGTGAGAGTACGGCAGGACTGGAACGACAGCGTACACGCTTTGAGCAGATCAAGACGGAGAGCGCAGCCCATCTACGAGACTTACAGGGCATTGCCAGCGCAGAGGCGTTGTGGGAGGTCGCCGCCTACCAGTTGGAGGAAGCTCAACAACAGGTTAATAGCATCGCACCCGATACTTCTGAGCCACCCGCGATGCCGCTGGCCGTGAATACGCTCATCGGTGTGCAAGCAGAAGAGCGTACAAACTGGTTACGCCAGTTGGAAGAGTTGCATCAACAGCGCGAGAAACTGGACGCAAAGGTGCAATTTGCCCGTAACCTGGAGACCACACGTTTCCAGGAACTGGATGAAGCGCGCCGCCACTTCCAGTCCGTGCAGGATCGTGCATACGAGGCGCAGCAGAACCTGGAGAAAGCGCTGGAACCATTCTTCGTCGATAGCGAGTTTTCCGTGCTCGACGAAATGGCGCTGGAACAGGGCGAGGATGACGAGTCGCAGAGCAGGCGTATTGTTGAGCAACTTGCCGCTGCCATCAACGGTTATCGTCAGGCCATCAGCACGCTTGAGACCGAGTTGAGCGAAGCGGCTGATCAGGCGCAAGGTGAACTCAACGAACTGCAATTGCTCACCGGTGGTAAGATGCGCGAGATCTCCGAGATCAAAGCCCTGTACGAGCAGAAGCAGGCCGAACCGGAATACGCTCCAATGCGTTCAGAGCGTCGTATGCAGGCACGCGCAAAGCTGCTTGCACATGGTATCTCTGCACAACCGCTCTACGCACTGCTCGATTTTGCCCCTGATATTGCTGACGACGAAGCAGGACGAATCGAGTTCATGCTGGAAGATGCTGGCTTGCTCGATGCGCTCGTTGTATCCTCTGACCAGGCCGCAACTGCCGATGCTCTGCTGACCAGCGAGGGTCTGAGCGATTGCCGCCTGGATATCGCTGCCATCAGCAGATCAGGAGCTGGACAGGATGGACATCTCAACGTGTTGCGCTTCGATGCTGCCCAGGATAGTAAGTGGGAAGCAATCACCGCTGGACTGCTGCCCATACTTGGACAACATGCCAGTGTCAATGGCAGCAGTCCTGTACGCTATGCAATGCACGAGGATGGAAGCTGGACACATGGTTTGCTGACAGGACGTGCAGGAACCGGCATGGCGCGTTGTATCGGTAAAGCGACGCGTCTGCGTGTAAGGCAACGCGAACTCGATGAGTTGGATCAGCAGCGTGCACGCCTTGCTGCCGATTTACAGGAGTTGACCGATCGTCTTGCATACTATGAGCAGCAACTGGCACAGATCCAGGAGAAGCAGTCGCAGTTACGTAAAGTGCTGCGCAATAGTGGCATTGAAGATGCCTACGCGGAACTCGCCCAGGCCAGAGTCACGGTAGACAATACCCGGGGCAAATACCAGAAAGCTCGCTTGCAGACCCAGGAAGTACGCCAGCAGTATAACGCGCTGATTGCTCAACTGGAGCGCGAAAGCAAGGGTATTGGTCAGTTTGCCAGTAATGCCCGGCGTGTGCAAACTGCGCTCATGGGCATGGTCAATTTGAGAAATCAGGCTCGTACACTGCAAAATCAGCTTGGCAACCTTATCCATACCTGGCAGGAATATCAGAAGGCGAGCACAAGGCTAGAACAGGCAAGGTCCAACGAGATCAACGTCGTTAGCCTGTACGAGCGTGTACGTTCGCAGGCGCTGCAGGTGCAGGCGGAGATGGAAGAGTTGCAACGTGTCGCCGCATCATCGAACGCCGAAGAGTTGAGCGAGCGTCTGCAGACACTGCGGGAGCGCAACGAGACACTCTTTACAGAACTGGATGCCGCCAGAATAAACTATGCTCGCCTGGATGAGCGTGTACATAACGTAGAGAACAACCTGGCGGAGGCCGAGACCAATCTCCAGATAGCACAGACTGAGCGCAACGACAGGCAAACGCACTTTGCCGAATTGCTGGCAGCGTATCCTGTCGAGCAACTGGTGGAAGCGCGTCAGCAGGCTATTGCTGGCGATTATATGGGAGCGGCTCAGAAACTGCTCGGCGCTGAACTGCGTGAAGGCGATATTCCAGCACGCAAAGACCAGCTTGAGGGTGAGTATCGAGACGCCTATAACGGTCTTGTACGTACGTTTACTCATGAACAGCCAACCCTGCTCGAATACGGGCCGGACCTGGACGATCAGGGACATGTCATATTCCTCAACGAGAACAGAAGCATGCCCATCGGACTGCTTGAGATCCTGAGCGATCGTATCGAGATGCAGAAAACGCTGCTGGACGAAGAAGAGCGCCAGTTGTTCGAGGATTTCCTCTTGCAGGAGATTGCCGAGGCTATTCGCACACATATACTGGAGGCCGAGGAATGGGTGCAGCAGATCAACAGTGTGCTCAGCAATCTGCCTATGATCGGCGAACACTATTCGCTGCAATGGAAAGCGCCAGCCGAGTACGACATGACGAAGCTGGGTAGCCATCTTGCTCAGCATTATCGTTTATTGCGCAAGCCCGCACAGAGTCTGACGACCGAGGAGACCGAGACGCTGATGAATGCTTTCCGGCGTGAGATCGAAGCTGTGCGCCTGCGCCAGCAAGAGAATCCCGACACCAACTTCATGGAAGCGCTGGAGCAGGTCTTTGACTACCGCGAATGGTTCCATTTCGATGTCTGGGTTACGCCTATTGGAGGCCAGCGCCAGCGTCTGACTGATCGCGTAGCGGGTACACGTAGTGGTGCCGAACAACTCTTTGCACTCTACGTTCCACTCTTTGCCGCCCTCGGAGCCCTTTATCGCAGCGCCGCGCCTGGTGCGCCGCGCCTGCTGGCCCTGGATGAGGCTTTCGACAAAGTCAGCGCCGCCAATACGCAGCGCATCATGGAATTCCTGGTCTCACAGGACTTCCAATGGATCATGACAGGTCCCCAGGTCAGCGGCACCGGATCAAAGATTCCTGCCAGCGCCCGTTACCTGATGATCCACGAAAAGGGTTCGCCAGTTGCGACCGCATCAGCCTCCTTCTGGAGCGATAATCAGAGCAAGTAAGCAAGAAGGTAACGTATGGCAAAAGTAAGCGGCTTTGTCGAATGGTTGCCGGAGCAGAGAATAATCGAACTGCAATGGATGGACGAGATCCGGCGCGCGTTCGAGAGCTATGGATTTTGCTCGATTGAGACGCCTGCGGTAGAAGAGATAGATGCGCTCCTGGCCAAGGGCGAGACGGATAAAGAGATTTATGTCATCAGACGGCTGCAAGAGGATGATAGGGGCGATGCACGCCTGGGACTGCACTACGATCTAACCGTGCCCCTGGCGCGTTATGTCGCCGAACATTATAACGATCTTGTCTTCCCTTTCAAACGCTACCAGATCCAGCGGGTGTGGCGCGGCGAGCGACCCCAGGAGGGCCGGTACCGCGAGTTCTACCAGTGCGATATCGATGTCATCAATAACAACACGTTGCCATTGCACTTTGATGCGGAGATGCCCGCCATTATCTATGAGATCTTCAAGCGCCTTGGCATCAGCAATTTCCAGCTTCATATAAACAACCGTAAAATCCTGGAAGGCTACCTGCAAGGCCTGGCTATTGAGGATACGATCCCTGTGATCCGCATTCTGGATAAGCTGGACAAAATTGATCGGGATGGTGTCCTATCCCAGTTGCACTCCGAGCTGAGCTTAACAGGCGAACTGGCAGAGCGTTGCCTTGCGCTTGCCAGTATTCAAACGACTGATAGCTCCTTTGTTGAGCAGGTACAAAACCTGGGTGTGAAGTCTGATCTGCTTGCTGAAGGACTGAGCGAGCTGGAGTTCGTGATGTCGGCCTTGAGTGATCTACCAGAAGGTGTCGTGCTGGCTGATCTGGCGATTGCCCGTGGCTTTGATTATTACACTGGTACGGTATACGAGGGGAAGCTGACTGATTTTCCTTCTCTCGGTACTGTTTGTTCTGGGGGACGTTATGACAATCTGGCAGGCTCGTTCATCAATCGCAGGTTGCCGGGTGTGGGTATCTCAATTGGTTTGACGCGCCTGTTCGCGAAGCTCCTGACCGAGCAGAAGCTGAAGGTTGGTCCGAAGTGTCCCACACAGGTGCTGCTGGTCCTGTTCGATGAAGCGCGGCGCAGTGAGACTATGCAGACAGCGCAGATCTTGCGTGAGCGCGGCTTCAATGTCGAGGTTTATCATACTCCTGGCAAGCAGGCGCAGCAATTAAGATATGCGTCGCGCAAGCGCATTCCCTATGTGTGGTTTTTGCCCTATGAAGGGAAGGGTCACGAGGTGAAGAATATGCTCAGCGGAGAGCAGTTCCCGGCTGATCCCAATACGTGGAAACCAGAGTAATGCAGTACAACGAAGCAGGAGCACAGCGAGCCGTAGATTTCTTTATACGGGCTGGATTAACCCGTCTGCTGGAGAAACTGCGCGCGAAGTATATTGCTGAAGGGCAGGTGCGCGGTCAGGTCGTGCTGGAGGAAAGTAGCGCAGCAGAGCGCCGCGAGATTGCCAGCTTCCTGGGCAGACCTCCATATCGCGATAGCACTATCAGGGTGCGGCTCGTGGAGATTGACCAGGTACTGCACAATAGTGGCTTTGCCTGCTCGTTACTTGATGTGCTCACAGCCTTCCGTCCATCTGAACCTCTGGAGACGCGCCAGGAGCGACGAACTGCCCATGCACTGCATCAAGCTGATTTTCGCCAGTCCTTGCTCTCCATCGTCGCTGAACTTCCTGAGTCCTCGCGTGGACGCTCCTGGCTCCTCAACGGTCTGCATGGGCTTGAATGGCTCTTTGCACATTACAAAAACGCGCCTGTTGCTGAACAGGAACGCCAGCTTGCCACTATCAGCTACATTGTGGGTTTGCTCGATCAATTGCCCGCGGCACAGATGCCCGAACGCCTGGCTCTCTTTGCGCAGAGAACGAGCGGCGATCCGCACGCGCTGGACTCCAATCGTCCTGCTGGTCGTCTGTTGCTGCTTGCCCTCAGCGATCTTTCCAATGACGCAACACCGCCGCAGGAGCGTGCCCACGCACTACGCTTATATAATGACGTGGGGCTGCTGGTCGATACCATCTCATCCAGCGTCGCTGTCTTCAACCTGACTGGCGCTATCACTCGTTCGGGTGAGATTGATCCTCTTCCACAGACTGCTGGTGCGCGCGTATTGCTCCTGCCACAGCGTCAGTTGTTGGAATGGAGCAGCGCTCAAGCAGCGTGTGCGGATATCTACGTCTTTGAGAATCCCCAGGTCTTTGAAGAGGTCATTGATGCTCTATTGCGCCAGGACAGGCATGGAGTACTCCCCACCCTGGTCTGTACGGCGGGCTGGCCCAGTGTCGCGGCGCTGCTCCTGCTCGACCAGTTGCTAGCTTCATCACCAGAGAATATACTCCACTACAGCGGCGACTTTGATCTGAAGGGCTTGCAGATTGCTGCGCACCTGCTGGCTCGCTATCCGGGACGTTGCCAACCCTGGCGTTTTGATCCTGAAGCTTACCTGCAGGCTCTGCAATCGGAAGGCGTGCTAGCACGTTCGAATGAACTGGATATGCTCAACGCGCTTCCTGCAATTTTTGTGCCCCTGGTTGCTGTCATGCAAGAGAAAAAGAAATGGGCCTACCAGGAAGGTATTGCCCCTCTCTTAATACATGATATTTGATCTGTGTGGCTGCGATGATGTCCCGTAGGGTGTCCGGCTTGCCCAGGCCCATCTATGTGGCCGCGCTGAAGCAGCGTAACCAATTCCTGACGGTTTTTGGTGTAGGGACCACGTTTACGGCGTCCGCGCTTGATCGCTTCCTCTACGATCGAAACATGTATTCCCGTGGAGGAGGCGATCAAGCGCGGACGCGCTGATGGAGTTTTACAAAATAATCACGCCATAAATGGGGTCCCTACGAGAAAAACCGCGATTATTTTGTAAAACTGCATAAGCTGGTCCCTACCCCAGGTAAACCGTTATTTCTTGGTTAAACCGCATCATCGCGGATGTGCTGAAGCCGTCCCTACCTCATGAAAATCGTGAGGAATGTGTTAAACCACATAATCGCGGATGCCGTAAACGTGATCCCTACATCCAAAAAATCGAAATGTGTCAGGGAAAGAGGGTTGGTCCCCGGACCCGGCAAGCCGGGCACCCTACGGTTGTTTTGCGCGGATGGCTTGAGCGCGTGCTTGCAATCGTGCTGCTTCCTCTGACCGCTGCATTTGTTGTAAGAAGTTAGCATAGTTCTCCAAGGCAATAGCAATCCAGGGATGGTTTTCTGGAAGCGCCTGCTCGTAGATGGTCAGGGAACGCTGAAAGAGCGGCTCGGCCTGCTGGTAGCGTCCCTGAGCCCGGTAGAGCTGAGCCAGATTATTGAGGGTGGCGCTGGTGTCAGGATGCTCAGGTCCCTTTGTCTTCTCCTTGATAGCCAGAGCTCGCAGGTAGAGGGGCTCAGCCTCGGTATTGCGGGCGTGTTGGTAATTGCGCTGAATGATCGAACGAAAATACTGGACTGAGGACCATCGCGTCGAACATTGAGCGCATTTTTTTTGCGCTCAATGTTCGACCTCATTTCGGATTGGACTCCGAAGATGGCCCCTCCTTCCGATCATT